>ENA-OPVL01000796-OPVL01000796.1-human-gut-metagenome-genome-assembly--contig:-NODE-796-length-20587-cov-2.506916_pt1 | contig 20587 bp, 17 predicted proteins | sample MGYA00241496_ERZ501984 | MGnify/ENA primary metagenome ERZ501984 (study PRJEB25962, sample SAMEA2042986) | human gut metagenome | biome: human gut; feature: human-associated habitat; material: faeces... | reverse complement strand
CCAAACCGCCGCGACTAAAGTCACAAATATAGTTTCTTTTATTTACTGTGGGCGTCTATTGCTGTGCAAATCAAAATTTAGAAAAATTTATCATACAGTCCAAAGAAGAAGATAAACAGCACAATTAGCGGAAGGATGTAGGTAATATATACTCGCATCCAGTTCTGCATCTTAAGCCCCTTTCCCGTGTTGGCTTCTGTAGTAAAGTTCTTCCATCCCCATCCGTATCGGCTTGTACAGAATAAAAGATATACAAGGGAACCGAGTGGAAGGAAGAGGTTACTTACTAAGAAGTCCTCAAAATCAAGTACAGCACCGCCAAATACAGCAAATCCATCCCAGCTCCATAAGTTATATCCAAGTACGCATGGAATAGAAAGTAAGATAATAGCGATGGCATTGACAAAGCTTGATTTCTTTCTGCTCCATCCAGTTAATTCCATACCGCAGGAAATGGTATTTTCAAATACGGCAAGAATCGTGGAAAATGCGGCAAAGGACATAAATACGAAGAATAGGCTTCCCCATAATCTTCCCATAGGAATATGGTTAAAGATATTTGGCAGAGTGATAAAAATAAGCCCTGGTCCGGAAGTCTGGTCTACGTTAAATGTAAAGCAGGCAGGGAAGATAATCAGTCCGGAAGTGATTGCTACGAATGTGTCTAAGAGAGCGATGTTTAAAGACTCTCCAAGTAAAGAGCGTTCCTTTCCGATATAACTTCCGAAGATTGCCATGGCGCCGATACCAAGACTTAATGTAAAGAATGCCTGGTTCATGGCACCGGTAATCGTTTTAATGATTCCGATTTCTTTCATTCGTCCAAAGTCAGGAATTAAGTAAAAACTTAAGCCTTCCTTTGCGCCGTCCATAAAAAAGCTGTTGACAGCAAGGACAATCATAATAAGGAGAAGGGAAATCATCATTACTTTTGTTACTTTTTCAAGTCCATTCTGTAATCCAATGGAACATACTAAAATACCGGCGATAACGACAACAACCATCCAGAATCCCATAACGAGCGGCTGACTGAGCATCGTGTTAAACTGTTCGGATACTGTCTCGGAATCAAGTCCGGTAAACTTTCCAGTTGCGGTCAGATAGAAGTAATGAAGCATCCATCCGGAAACGGTTGTGTAGAACATCATTAACAGATAACATCCGATTAATGTGATGTAACCGTGGATATGCCATTTCTGTCCTGGTTTCTCCAAAGCGTAGTAAGCTTTTACAGGACTTTTCTGACTTGCTCTTCCAACGGCAAATTCCATTGTCATAATAGGAAGTCCGAGCATGAGCAGGAAAATGAGATAGAAGAGTACGAATGCACCGCCGCCTCCTTGCCCAGCCATGTAAGGGAACTTCCATACATTTCCGATTCCAATTGCACAGCCGGCGGAAATCAGAATGAATCCAAGACGAGAACCTAATTTTTCTCTTTCTTTCATAAATACCTCCCTGATGATGCACTCACGGAGTTTTCCTGTATTTGATTTTGAAAATAGCTTTTTGGTGGCTGAATTCAAATTTTATTAATGTTATGCATCATATTTATTTTATAAATTTGAGTACAACCAATCAAAAAATAACAAAATTAAATATAGAATAATTCCGAGATTACAAAAAATGCTTCAAAAATTATATAGTTTAGGCACTAAAATGTCAAGAATTACTTTCCTTGATTTTATGGGATTCTCTGTTATAATTATAATCATGGGATAATGAGAACAATTTCAGATTATAGAGGATTTTTACATGTGATTTTATGAATTGTTTCTGAAATAGTTATTTGAATTTTTATATAGTAAAATGTCAGGAGGAGAATGGTGTGGGAAGGAAATGTGTCGGCTTTGTAGAAGCCGTCGGTCTTGCAGCAGCCTTGCAGGCAGCGGATACCATAGCAAAAAGTGCCAATGTCAGGCTTTTAGGATATGAGTATAGTGGATATGATGGACATATTCTTATTAAGTTCGAAGGAAATGCTGGAGCAATCAAGGCAGCGGCAGAAGCAGCAGTCGTTGCAATTCATAAGGTACATACGGACTTTGACCAGACAACGGCTGTGAATCTGGAAAAGACAGGACTGGATGAAGCAGTATATGATGTTTTAGTTCATAACAAGAATACAGTAGGAGATCCGTTACAGATAGCCTCCGGCAAGCGTCCACAGGGTACAAATCGGCAGGCAAAGTGGGTTGGCCACTGGGAGCAGAAAGGCTGTTATATCCGAGAATAGTACTATGCAATATGTTTACATAATGGTATAATAAAAACAGTAATATGCTATAAAATATAACACAACCGTGGGACACACGGGGATAGCTCGCATATGCTTAGCACAGTAGTGCTATCGAACGAGAACTAAACTTGCCGAGGTTGGGAAGCCCCACCTATACAGGCGGGGAGGATGTCACAACAGACAAAAAGGAAAGCGAGGGGAACGGATGCAGGCAGATGAAACAATGACAAAGCAGGAATCAGAAGAGATGATAAAGCAACTTGAAAAAGTATTCGACATTGTGCGTTTGCTTGATGAAGAAACTCTCTATGGAGGCAGTGGTATTGAGTCAGAGGGCGGCGAGGTATGCCAGTGCTATTCTTTTTGGGGAAGGAATGAAGTTTGTGAGAACTGTATTTCATTAAAAGCAATGCAGGATAAAGTACAGCGCACGAAGCTTGAATTACTTGGACAGGATTTTTATCAGGTAATTTCGAAATATGTAAAGATAGATGGTAAGCCATATGCGATGGAAATGATCAGCCGTCTTGACAGAGAAGTTCTGGTAGATGATGATGGAAAGAATCAGTTATTGAGTGAGATTAGCGGATATAACGATAAGCTTTACAGAGATGCACTGACAGGCGTGTATAATCGCAGGTATTTTGAAGAGAAGATTAAGACAACACGTTTTTCAGCCGGAGTTGCCATGATAGATCTGGACGATTTTAAAATTTACAATGATACCTATGGCCACGAAGCAGGAGATATGGTATTAGATACTGTTGTACAGATTATAAAGAAGAATATCCGTAAGAGCGATATACTCATAAGATATGGTGGTGATGAGTTTTTACTTTTATTGCCGGATATCAAGGGAGATGCTTTTGAGATTAAGCTGCGCCAGATTCAGGAAAGAGTTCATACAGCAGCAGTTCCAGGATATTCACAGCTTCGTCTTTCTGTGAGTGTTGGAGGTGTTTTATCAAATGGAGAGAAGATAGAAGATGCAATCCGACGTGCAGACAAGTATATGTACCAGGCAAAGATGACAAAGAATAGCGTAGTTACAGAACAATCTAAGATCTGTACTGAAGATAGAGAAACTGGAAGAAAAGGCGGGCAAAAGATCCTTATTATCGATGATTCGGAAATGAACCGCATGCTTCTTTCAGAAATGCTTGGAGAAGAATTTGATATTTTAGAGGCGGAGAATGGAAAAGAGGGACTTGAAATTCTTCAACAATATGGTACAAGCATTTCCATTGTACTCTTAGATATTGTTATGCCAGTCGTGGATGGATTTGAAGTTCTTGACTTCATGATAAAGGAACATTGGAATGAAGAAATTCCGGTTATCATGATTTCCAGTGAAAATTCGCCGGATACCATGCGAAGAGCATACGAGATGGGCGTTGTCGATTATATCAGTCGGCCATTTGATGCAAGAGTAGTATATCGAAGAGTGCTGAATACTATCAAGTTCTATGCAAAACAGCGACATCTTGTTACGTTAATTACGAATCAGGTATATGAAAAAGAAAAGAATAATCGGATGATGATCAGTATATTAAGCCAGATTGTGGAGTTCCGTAATGGAGAAAGCGGCCAGCATGTGCTTAATATCAATATTCTCACTGGACTTTTATTAGAAAGTCTTGTACAAAAGACAGATAAATATCATTTGAATGGGTCAGACAGGCTGCTTATTATAACGGCATCTGCACTTCACGATATTGGAAAAATTGGCATCAGCGATAGAATTTTAAATAAAGCAGGAAAGCTGACAGAGGAAGAATTTGAAGTCATAAAAAGACATCCGATTATTGGCGCATCTATTTTAAAGAATCTGGCATTACACCAGGATGAACCAATAGTAAAAGTTGCTTATGAGATTTGCCGCTGGCATCATGAACGGTATGATGGAGGAGGCTATCCGGACGGCTTAAAAGGAGAACAGATTCCTATTTCCGCTCAGATTGTATCGTTGGCAGATGTGTATGATGCATTAGTGAGTGATCGCATCTATAAGAAGGCCTATTCTCATAAAGAAGCGGTTAGAATGATATTAGCCGGAGAATGTGGGGCATTTAATCCACTTCTTTTAGAATGTCTCGAAGAGATTCAAGGGAAAATAAAGGAAGAACTTGAAGTTCAGGATGTTCCAGAAATTTCACCAGTACCAGTACAATGTCCGATTTCAGAAATATCAGAATTATCTATACCAGAAGACAAAAAGTAAGAAATGTTAAGTAAAATGAAGAAGAATTAAGGAGAACGACAATGACAGTAAAAGAATGTTATGAACAGATGGGGTCTGATTACGAGGGAGTTTTAGGAAGAATGGGCAGCGAAGCCATGATTAAACGTTTTGCCTTAAAGTTCTTACAAGATCCAAGCTTTAATAATTTAAAAGAAAATCTGGAAAAAAATGATGGCGAAGAAGCGTTCCGCGCAGCACATACATTAAAAGGTGTATGCTTAAACCTCGGATTTGATGAACTCTACGAAGCAAGCGCAGAAATCACTGAAAAGTTAAGAGGAAAAGAAACAGCCGGAAGTGAAGATATGTTCCAGAAAGTAGAAGAAAAATACCAGAAGACAGTCAACGCAATCAAAGGTTTAGAGTAACTTCTGCTTTGCCGCAGGCAAAGGGAGACACCCTTAGAGAATAATCCTTATTTGTGACTTTAGTCGCAGCGTGTTGAATACTCGCTCTGCCCGCCCGTATCCAACACTTGTTCCGAGGCCACAATAAGGATTATTTTATTCTCTGAGGCTGTCTTTGGCAGTTGAAGAACAGTCAGAATTTTATTTATTTTGTGATACAATGCTTCAAAATAAACACTTCAAATGAAAAAGCAGGATTATGATGAGTTTGTTATGGATATTTTGAAGAAATAAAATTACAAGGAGAGTTTAGATGAATACAAATAATATTCAGAAAGTAAATTATCAAAAGATATTGGATAAAATCACAGATAAAATTGAGAAGGAGTGTGCTGAGGGAGAAAATCGCCCAGCTCTTTTCCTTCATGCATGCTGCGCGCCTTGCAGCAGCTATGTTCTTGAATATCTGACAAAGTATTTTAAAATTACGATTTTTTATTATAATCCCAATATCACACCAGAAACAGAATATACCAAAAGGGTAAAAGAACTTCAGCGTTTTATTCATGAAGCAGGTTATGAGGAAGATGTTACTTTCGTAGAAGGTGATTATGACCCACAGGTATTTTTTGATATGGCAAGGGGAATGGAAGACTTGCCGGAAAGAGGACTTCGCTGTTATCACTGCTACGCACTTCGTATGGAAGAAGCCGCGAAGAAAGCTGCAGAGATGGGAGCGGATTATTTTTCGACAACCCTTTCAATCAGCCCGCACAAAAATGCCCAGTGGATTAATGAGATTGGAGAAAAACTTGCTGATAAATATGGGGTGAAACATCTGCCATCTGATTTTAAGAAAAAAGGAGGGTATTTACGTTCTATTGCATTGTCTGAGGAATACCATCTGTATCGGCAGGATTATTGCGGATGTGTGTTTTCGAAGAGGGATTCGGAGGTGCCGAAACAGACGAACTCAGTAATAAAAATAGCACCTACCCCCACGAGGATGCTCAATAACATATAGAGAAAAGCCACTTTCGGATGTCCGCTTTTCATCAGAGTTGCAGATTCTAAAGCAAAGGTTGAAAAGGTAGTAAATCCCCCACAAATTCCAGTCTTTAAGAAAAGTACGAGCTTTGGATTCGGAATTGATCCTTTTGAGGCGAGTATGGCAACAAAAGCGATAGCAATACAGCCCGCTGAGAATGAAATAATCCTTATTTGTGGCCTTGAAGCAAGTGCTGGATACGAGCGAGTATTCAACACGCTGCGACTAAAGTCACAAATAAGGATTATTTTCATTCTCAGCGGGCGTCTATTTGCCTGCGGCAAATCAGAGTTTAAGACCTGCCAGCAAAGCTCCTAATCCTGTTGTTGCATCGCCTTCATCTTTATAGCTTACAACTTCTTCGCCGCTTGTATCTTCCTCTTCCGGAGCAACTTCCTCTAAAGCCTTCATGCTGAGACTAATCTTGCCATTCTCAACTTTTAATACTTTAACATTGACTTCCTGCCCAGCTTTTAAAACTTCTGCTGGAGATTCGATACGTTTCTGTGCGATCTGAGAAATGTGTACCAGACCGGAAATGTCATTGCCGAGATCAACGAAAGCGCCGTAAGGCATGAGAGATTCTACTTTACCAGTAAGAACAGCGCCAGCTTCAATTGCGTTGATACGCGCTTCTTTTTCTGCTCGCTTTTTATCGTAAAGAACTTCTTTTACAGATAATACGAGACGATTCTTTTCTGGGTCAGCTGTGATAACTTTCGCTTCAACAGTCTTTCCAAGATATGGATTTGTGTCTTCTACATAACCAATTTCAAGATGGGATGCAGGAATAAAACCGCGAAGCCCATCAACATAAACGATAACACCTTTATTTACGATACCGCCGACTTTTAAAGTAAGAACAGTACCATCCTCTAAATACTGCTGTACTTTATCCCAAGCGTTAAATCCAGTTTCTTCTTCTGTAGCCTCTCCCTCATTCTCCACAACATTCAGTGTTTTAAGAGATTCGTCAATTTCTTTTTCGAAATCTGCCATTGATTCACTCATGATATCATCCTCTTTTCTTAAAAATAAATTACTATAAATCAGTTAGTTTCCTGACAACTATTATAACATAAGTTCGAATACTTTGACAAAAAAATTAAATTCGATATATAATCATATTATAACAAATTTGAGTTACAGAGAGCAGAGGGTAAAAAAGTGAAGAAGCCAGCTGCGCTCATCTGTGCTACGGATGATACAGGAAAAACCAGTCAGTCAGATACAGGTTAATCCGTATGAATTTATCGAACGAGAGAGTGTGAGATGAGATTTTAATGTTGAGTCATTTGTTTGTCACGGCATTCTCTCCACAGAATACTATAATAAAAAACGCAGGTGTTTATTATGCCAGATGTAGGAACCTTACAGGTATCTCTTGTTTCCAACCGGGGGAAACGCCCGATTACGGATGCTGCAGTGGAGATTTCTTCTGCGGGGGAACCGGATAAAATATTAGAAGTATTAAAAACAGATTTGTCGGGACAGACAGAAGTGATTGAGTTAGAGACCCCTCCTTTAGAATATTCAATGGAACCAGGAATGAATCAGCCATACTCAGAGTATAACTTAAAAATAACAGCTCCAGGATTTGAGCCAGTGGAAATTGCGGGAAGTCAGATGCTTTCCGGGCAGCTTGCTTTGCAGAATCTCTCTTTGGAACCGACAATTACAGAAACGGCTTCGTATGAAGTTCTTGCAATCGGCCCGCACACATTATATGGAGATTATCCACCAAAAATCGCAGAGAGCGAGGTTAAGGATATTCAGGCAACAGGCGAGGTTGTATTGAGCAGAGTTGTAATCCCGGAGTATGTTATAGTACATGATGGAGCCGTTTCTGATAATACGGCAAAGAATTATTATGTACTATATAAAGATTATATTAAAAATGTAGCTTCCTGCGAAATTTATTCTACATGGCCAAAAGAAACTTTGAGGGCAAATATATTGGCGATTATGTCATTTACGTTAAACAGGGTTTACACTGAATGGTATCGGGGGAAGGGAAAAGATTTCACCATCACATCATCCACCGCCTTTGACCAAAAGTGGATTAACGGCAAAAACACCTATGATTCCATCAGCAATGTAGTAGATGAAATTTTCAATTCCTACCTTTCAAGACCAGAAGTGACACAGCCAATACTCACACAGTACTGTGACGGCAAGCGGGTAAGCTGTCCGGAGTTTATGAGCCAGTGGGGTTCGAAGGCATTAGGGGATGACGGGCTTTCTGCGATTGAGATTTTAAGATACTATTATGGGGATGATATGTATATTAATGAAGCGGAGACGATTTCAGGAATTCCGGCGTCATATCCGGGATATGAGCTGACAATTGGAGCTTCGGGACAAAAAGTGAGACAAATGCAGGAACAGCTCAATGTAATTGCAGGGGACTATCCATTGATTCCTAAAATCAGGGTGGACGGCATTTATGGACCGGCAACGGCAAATTCTGTAAAGATTTTTCAGAAGATTTTCCATTTGCCAGAAACGGGAGTTGTGGACTTTGCAACGTGGTATAAAATTAGTCAGATTTATGTCGCAGTAAGTCGAATTGCGGAGCTGAAATAATTTCTTGCTGACAGAAAATTAGTTATCGGAATTATGCACAAAGCAACATGGTAATAAGGGGGGGAATGGGCGGCGAAAGATAGAAATTGTAGTTTTTCGCTGTTCCTCTCTTGTAATTGCATTCGATGTATGCTAGAATTTGTACAATTTAAGTATTTATGCAAAGAGCGGCAACGTAGATGTCAGTTTTTTTCGCAAGTCTGAAAAGACACGTTCCCGGCCGATTTGTTTGATAAGCATAGTTTTCGCACAATGAGCCGGGGGAACCCGTCTTTTTTTTTGCAAAGAACTGTAATTAGGAGTGACTTACTCCAGTGCTGTTTTTGCATTTTCCTTAATATGCAGTTGCAAATGATTGAATATAGAAAGGAACGTGAATCATGAAGGCATTTCTAATCTTAGAAGACGGAACTGTGCTGACCGGCGAAAGCTTTGGAGCAGCCAGAGAGGTAATCAGCGAGGTAGTTTTTAATACTTCCATGACAGGATATCTGGAGATATTGACAGACCCATCCTACGCAGGACAGTCCGTTGTTATGACTTACCCATTAATTGGTAATTACGGAATCTGTATGGAAGACATGGAGTCCATTCATCCGTGGCCAAAAGCTCTTATTGTAAGAGAATGTGCCAAACTGGCAAGCAACTTCCGTAACGAGATGACATTAGATGAATTCTTAAAGAAATATGATGTTCCGGGAATTTCAGGAATTGATACTAGACATCTGACACGTATCTTAAGAGAGTACGGTGTTATGAACGGAATGATTACAACAAGAGAAGATTTCGACCTGGACGAAGTAGTAAAGCAGTTAAAAGAATATAAAGTACAAGGTGTTGTTCGTGAAGTTAGCTGTAAGGAAAAGAGAGTGCTTCCAGGAGATGGTTTTAAAGTTGCCCTCATGGATTTTGGAGCAAAGAAGAATATTGAGAAGTCTTTAAATAAGCGTGGATGCGAAGTTACGGTTTACCCTGCTTACACAAAGGCAGAAGAGATTATCGCAGCAAATCCAGATGGAATCATGCTTTCGAACGGTCCTGGAGATCCAAAGGAATGTGTGGAGATTATCGAGGAGCTTAAGAAGTTATTTGCTACGAATATTCCAATTTTTGGTATTTGTCTTGGACATCAGCTCATGGCACTTGCCAACGGCGCAGATACAAAGAAGATGAAATACGGACATCGTGGAGCCAACCACCCGGTAAAAGATTTAAAAACAGGAAAGGTTTATATTTCCTCACAGAACCATGGATACATGGTAATGGAAGATTCTCTGAACAGAGATATTGCAGAAGTAAGCTTTATTAATGTAAATGATGGTACATTAGAGGGAGTTCACTATCTTGGAAAGAACGTTATGACAGTACAGTTCCATCCGGAAGCTTGTCCTGGGCCAAACGATTCCGAATTTTTATTTGAAGAGTTTATCAATATGATGGAGGTTGCAAAAGATGCCTAAGAATACCAGTATTAAAAAAGTCCTTGTAATTGGTTCCGGTCCTATTGTTATCGGACAGGCTGCAGAGTTTGACTACGCGGGAACACAGGCATGTCGTTCCTTAAAAGAGGAAGGAATTCATGTTGTCCTTGTTAACTCTAACCCTGCAACAATCATGACAGATAAAGATATCGCAGATGAAGTATACATTGAGCCATTAACACCAGAAGTTATCAAGAAGCTCATTTTAAAAGTTTCTCCGGACAGTCTTCTTCCAACATTAGGTGGACAGGCAGCGTTAAATATCGCTATGGAGTTAGATGAGTGTGGTTTCTTAAAAGAGCACAAAGTAAAGCTTATCGGTACAACAGGTAAAACAATCCGTAAGGCTGAGGACAGAGAAGAATTTAAAGAAACAATGGAAAAGATTGGAGAGCCAATCGCACCAAGCCAGATTGTTACGAATGTAGAAGATGGTCTGGAATATGCGCAGAAGATTGGATATCCGGTTGTTCTTCGTCCGGCATACACTCTTGGAGGAAGCGGCGGCGGAATCGCAGATAATGAGGAAGAATTCGTGGAAATCATCCAGAACGGTCTTCGTTTGAGCCGTGTAGGCCAGGTATTAGTAGAGAAGTCCATCGCAGGATGGAAGGAAATCGAGTACGAAGTAATGCGTGACGGAAATGGAACATGTATTACCGTATGTAATATGGAGAACCTTGACCCGGTTGGTGTTCATACCGGTGACAGTATCGTAGTTGCTCCTTCTCAGACTTTAGGAGATAAAGAGTACCAGATGCTCCGTAATTCCGCATTAAATATCATTGACGAACTTGGTGTAGAAGGTGGATGTAACGTACAGTTCGCTTTAAATCCAGATACATTTGATTATTGTGTAATCGAGGTTAACCCTCGTGTAAGCCGTTCTTCTGCATTAGCTTCTAAGGCAACTGGTTATCCGATTGCCAAAGTTACTGCAAAGATTGCGCTTGGTTACCACTTAGATGAGATTAAGAATGCCGTAACAGGTAAGACATTCGCAAGTTTTGAGCCAGCACTTGACTATTGTGTAGTAAAGGTTCCAAGACTTCCATTTGATAAGTTCATTTCTGCCTCCCGTCATCTGACAACACAGATGAAGGCAACTGGTGAGGTAATGAGTATCTGCACTAACTTTGAAGGTGGTCTCATGAAGGCTCTCCGTTCCTTAGAGCAGCATGTAGACAGCCTGATGCATGGCGATTTTGACAAGTTAAGCGACAAAGAATTAGAAGAACATCTTCATATTGTAGATGACCTTCGTATTTACTGTATCGCAGAGGCACTCCGCCGTAAAGTGAATCCACAGAAGATTCATGACATTACAAAAATTGATTTATGGTTCATCGATAAGTTAAATAACATCGTTGAGATGGAAGCAAAACTTAAGAACGCAGAAGAATTAGACCGTGACCTTTTACTTAAAGCAAAAGAAATGGAATTCCCTGATAAAGTTATCGGAGAGCTTATCGGTCAGAGTGAAGAATATGTAAAGAACTTAAGAAGACAGATGGATATCGTTCCTGCCTACAAAGTTGTTGATACTTGTGCGGCTGAGTTTGCAGCAGAAACACCATATTATTACTCTTGTTTTGGAAGCTTTAATGAAGTAGAAGAAACTTCTGATAAGAAGAAGATTATGGTACTGGGTTCTGGTCCGATCCGTATCGGACAGGGTATTGAGTTTGACTACTGTTCTGTACACAGTGTATGGGCATTTAAAGAAATGGGTTACGAGACGATTATCGTAAATAATAACCCTGAAACAGTAAGTACTGACTTCGATATCGCAGATAAGCTTTACTTCGAGCCTTTAACAGAGGAAGATGTAGAACATATCGTAGAATTAGAGAAACCGGACGGAGCAGTTGTACAGTTTGGTGGACAGACAGCTATCAAGTTAACAGAAAAGTTAAATAAAATCGGTGTTCCAATTCTTGGTACAAGTGCTGAGAACGTAGATGCAGCCGAAGACAGAGAACTTTTTGATGAGATTCTTGAGCAGTGCTGTATCCCAAGACCAAAGGGAGGTACTGTATTTACAAAAGAAGAGGCAATCAAGACAGCCAACGAGATTGGTTATCCAGTATTAATCCGTCCTTCCTACGTACTTGGTGGACAGGGTATGCAGATTGCTATTTCAGATGAGGATATTTCAGAATTTATGGATGTTATCCAGAGATATGCACAGGAACATCCAATCCTTATCGATAAATACCTGATGGGTGTTGAGGTAGAGGTTGATGCCGTATGTGATGGTGAAGAAATCGTTATCCCAGGTATCATGCAGCATGTAGAGAGAGCCGGAATCCATTCTGGAGACAGTATTTCCGTATATCCTGCAAGAGACCTTTCTCCTAAGATTAAAAAGGTTATCGGACATTATACAAAGTTACTGGCAAAGGCTTTACACGTTATCGGTCTTATCAATATCCAGTTCGCCATCAAGGACGCCGTTGTTTACGTTATCGAGGCCAATCCCCGCGCATCTCGCACCGTGCCTTTTGTTTCAAAGGCTACGGGTGTTCCTTTGGCTAAGCTTGCTGCTCGAATTATGGCCGGCGAAAAGATTGCCTCTTTCGGTCTTCCCGACGATGAGCGCCGTCAAACGCATTTCTGTGTAAAAGAAGCCGTTATGCCCTTTGGCCGCTTCCCCGGGGCTGACGTAATTCTCGGACCTGAGATGAAGTCGACGGGTGAGGTAATGGGTATTGCCAATAACTTCCCGTCGGCATACGCGAAAACTCAGGCAGCTGCTTCGATGGAACTTCCCACGGGCGGGACTTGCTTCGTTTCGGTTTGCGATCGCGATAAGCGCGCAATACTACCCTTGGCTCGTGATCTCTCCCGCATGGGCTTCAAGCTTCTGTGCACCGAGGGCACCTGTCGTGCCCTTACTGCTGCAAGCATTCCTTGCGAGGTTATTGGCCGTATTGGTTCCGAGGAGCCGAATATTGGCACTAAGATCATGGACGGTGAGATTGATTTGGTTATCAATACGCCGTTTGGTCAGGAAACACGTGGCGACGGGTATCAGCTTCGTACCATGTGTGTCCGTCAGAACCTTTGCTATGTGACCACGTTGGCTGGAGCTCAGGCATTTGTTTCTGCCATTGAAAACCTGCGCGAGCAGAACCTGCCTGTGATTGCCCTGCAGGATCTCGAGCAGTGGGAAGAAAGGTAGCCTTTATGGCTCACATCTTAGACAAGACTGGGGTAGTGATATCCAATAGGCAGCTGTCTGATAGGCTTTGGATTATCGATATTAAGGTCGACGCTCTTGGCGCCGACCTTATGCCTGGGCAGTTTGTCCATATGCTCATTCCTGGGATGGAGGGCCATATTCTCCGTCGTCCTTTTTCGGTTTTCTATGTGAGCGAGGACGGCAGCGTTATCACTATCTTGTATCAGGTTGTTGGTTTCGGCAGCAAGCATCTGACAACGGTCGAAGCCGGTATGGCTGTTAGCCTGATGGGTCCTATTGGACATGGTTGGACTGCCCCTGAAGGTGTTTCTTCGGCGCTTTTGGTGGCTGGAGGTGTAGGGGCTGCGCCTCTGTTCCTTCATGCGCAGGAACTTGTTGCCTCTGGTGTTGACGTTGAGGTTGTTATGGGCGCTCAAAGCGATAAAGCTTTGGTTTGCGAGCCGAAATATTCAGAACTTCTTGGGCACGAGCCTCACTTGGCTACCGATGATGGTTCGCGTGGGCATGCTGGTTTTGTGACTGACGTAGTTGCAGGGCGGATTGCTGAGAAGCAATTCGATTATGTTGCTTGTTGCGGCCCCGAACCTATGATGCGCATTGTTTCAGAGCTAACACTTAATGCTGGTATTCCAACGTATGTCTCTCTCGAGAAGCGTATGGCATGCGGTATCGGTGCTTGTCTTTCATGCATAGTCGAAACCAAGCAGGGCAGAAAGCGATCGTGCGTTGATGGTCCCGTTTTCGATGCGAGCGAGGTGATTTGGTAATGGCTGTTTCTCTTTCTGTTAACCTCGGTGGGTTGCATATGAAAAACCCTGTAACCACCGCCTCAGGAACATATGCATCGGGACGCGAATACTCTGCATTTGTGGATCCTGCCTTACTTGGCGCTGTAACCACAAAGGGCGTTTCTCTTGATGGGTGGGCTGGGAATGACGCTCCTCGAATCGCCGAGACTCCGAGCGGGATGTTGAACTCCATCGGCCTTCAAAATCCCGGTGTTGAAGTTCTGAAAGATCGCGATTTGCCTTGGCTGCGCCAAAACCATGCAACCATCATCGTAAACGTTTCTGGTCATAGCGTTCCGGAGTACGTTTCGGTTATCGAGTCGCTCGAAGAGACCTCTGATGTCGATGCTTACGAGGTAAATATTTCATGTCCCAATGTGGATTCTGGTGGTTTGACCTTTGGCACCGACCCAAAGATGGTTGAAGAGGTTGTTTCTGCATGCCGCGCGAAAACCAAGCGTCCAATGTTTGTAAAATTGACGCCAAACGTAACCGATATCGTTGAAATCGCCAAAGCAGCTGAATCTTCTGGCGCCGATGCTATTTCGCTTATCAATACTTTACTCGGCATGGCAATTGACGCACGTCGCAAGAAGCCCGTTCTTGCCCGTGTCGTTGGTGGACTTTCGGGTCCTGCGGTAAAGCCTGTTGCATTGCGTATGGTTTGGCAGGTGCACAATGCCGTTGATATTCCTATTTTGGGAATGGGTGGAATTTCCTCAGGCACCGATGCGGTTGAATTTATGCTTGCAGGTGCCACTGCCGTAGCGGTTGGCACTGCGAATTTCACCAATCCTAAATCTACGCTCGATGTGATTTCTGGTATTGAACAGTACTGTATCGACATGGGCGTTTCCGATGTTAATGAGTTGATAGGAGCACTCGAATGCTAGATTTCAACAGCGTGCCTCGCAAGGATCGCATTATCGTTGCACTTGATTGCGATCGTAGTCGAGCTCTTGAGTTGGCTGATATGCTTGCCGGTAAGGCTAAATGGATTAAGATCGGCATGACCTTGTTTTATCAAGAAGGCCCCTATTTCATCAATGCGCTGCAAAAGCGCGGATTCAAAGTCTTTCTTGATTTGAAGTTCCACGATATCCCTCATCAGGTTAAGGGCGCTGCTAAAGCAGCCGCGGAAGCTGGTGCCGATATGCTCACCATGCATGCGGTAGGCGGAATCAAGATGATGGCAGCTGCTAAGGAAGGCTTGGCGGATGCTCGCTGGGTCGAAGATGAGCCTGTCTCTCTTGGTATTACCGTTCTCACAAGTATGAGCGCGGATGACCTCAGTGCTACAGGTGTTACCCGACCTGTAGTTAACCAGGTTGTTGAGCTTGCTCGTCAGGCCCAGCAAGCTGGATTGTCTGGTGTTGTAGCTTCGCCTCAAGAAGCGGCTATGCTGCGTGAGATTTTGGGCCCAGATTCATTTATTGTTACTCCAGGTGTTCGTCCGGCTGGTTCTGCTATGGGTGATCAAACGCGTGTAACCACTCCGCGTCAGGCTTTCGATAATGGTGCGTCGCACATTGTTGTTGGTCGTCCTATTACGGAAAGCAACGATCCTGCAGCAGCATTTGAGGCGATTGCAAAGGAGCTTTAGGCTATGGAAATTGCTGAGATCAAAGATCTATTGAACAAGATGAATGCCTTCGCCGAAGATGGCGATTCGCTCGATTCTACTGCGTTGATGCAAGATCCTATTGTATTGAATCGCCTTGCGGTAGAGCTGTTGCAACAGATTGACCGTGATGCTAAGCCTGAGTTGGTTATTGCTCCTGAAGGCATCGAATCTTATTTCGGATATTCGGTTGCGCTTGCTGCATGGATGCGTTTCGTTAGCGCTCAGGTCGGTAAAGATGGCGTATTCGAACTCCCTGCCGGTGTCGAAGTCAAGAAGAACGAAAAAACGATTCTGGTGCTCGATACTTATTCGGAAGAAAAGGCAAATGCGCTTATGTCTCTTGCTTTGGCAGAGGGCGCAAAGGTTGTTGCTGTGCTTTCATTGACTGGTTCCGATGCCCATGCTGATCATGGTTGTGTTTTCCATAGCCTTCTGTAGCATTCCGATACGTTATTTCTCTTAAGCCACCCAAAACCAGGGTGGCTTCTTTTTTTGATACGCACTATTTTCAAATGGTATTTGAAAATAGTGCGTATTTTGTGTCTGCACTAGGTTAAAATCACAGTATTTCGTAGTATTAATGCAGTTCATGACGTTGTATTACGAATTTTAGTGTTTTGGACAAATACTAAAATCTGGGTAGTTTGTGACATATGAACATGTTGCAATCAAGGAGGCAAGACAAGTAATTGTCTTGAAATGGAAGAGAAAAAGGAGCATTACGATGGCAGTTCCCGAGTTGACGCCCGAAGAGCGACAGCAGGCGTTGGAAAAAGCGAAGGCTGCTCGCATTAAAAGAGCACAGGTTCGTGAAGACCTGAAAAATGGCACGCTTACGCTCAAGGATGTTTTGGCAATGAAGGACGACCCCATTGTGGGCCGCATGAAGGCTTCTACGCTTATCGAAACGCTCCCTGGTTATGGTAAAGCCAAGGCAGAAAAAATTATGAAAGAACTCGACATTGCCGAGTCCCGTCGTTTGAAGGGTTTGGGCGAACGTCAGCAGAAAGCCTTGCTTGAGCGTCTTGGTTAGTATGCGAAAAGGCAATCTATTCGTTCTATCAGGGCCTTCTGGCGCAGGTAAGGGAACTTTGGTGAAGCAGGTGCTTCAGCAAGTTCCCGATGCCTGGGTTTCTGTTTCTGCGACAACGAGACAACCGCGTCCTGGTGAGGTTGATGGGAAGGATTACTACTTTCTTGATCAACCTCATTTTGATAAGCTGGTTTCACAAGGTGGCTTTCTAGAATGGGCTCATGTTCATGGCAATTCTTACGGAACACTAAGATCTCGTGTTCAGGAGCGCATTGATAGGGGATCGCAAGTAATCTTAGAGATTGATGTGCAAGGTGCTTTTCAGGTAAAAAAGGCAATGCCTGAAGCGCATTTGATTTTCATCGAACCGCCTTCCCTTGAGGAACTTGAAAGAAGGCTTCGAGGTCGTGGCACTGAAACCGAAGAGGTCATCTGCAGTCGTATGAAAACTGCAGAGGTGGAGCTTGCACGCAAAATGGAGTATGATGTTCAGGTTGTCAATGATGAACTTGAACGTGCCACTGAGGAGCTCGTATCCTATATCGGCTCGTTTGCAGAAGATATGAGAGGAACTACCGAATAATGAGTCTTATTGATCCCAAGATCGATGTACTGCTCGATCAGACTGATAATGATCGTTTTTTGCTCTGCGCTCTTGCTTCTAAGCGTGCGCATGACATCAACGACATGATGCGTGGTCAGCGCAATCGAGCAATTCAGCTTCAGACCGCTGTCGATATCGCTCGAGCTGCCAAGCGTCGTCCTCTCTCTATCGCCTTTGATGAGATTGCAAAAGGTGATGTGTCATACAGCCCTGACACGATCGATATCCATAATCACTAATTCCCATGCATAATAACGAGCTCGAAGAAAAACAGGCTCTTCGTCGTGTCTGTTTGGTTCATTATCATGAAATTGGCCTAAAGGGTCATAACCGAGCCCAATTCGAAAAGCGCCTTGTTTCCAATATCAAGGCGCTTTTGAATGATGGGGTTAAGATTAAACGCATTTCAGGTCGTGTTGCGTTGTTTCTTGAAGAGGATGCAACGTTTGAGGATGCCTGCCGAATTGCCGACCAGATAGCTGGCGTACCTGGCATTGCTCGCGTTTCAAGCGGTTATCGCTGTGCCCAGGAGCTGGAATGCATGTACGATACCGCCATCAAGGCATTGTCAGACGCTGGTGAATTTGGCACATTCAAGGTTTCTGCACGTCGCAATCACACTGATTTCCCTATTGACTCTATGCAGCTGAACCAATTGGTTGGTGCTGCTCTTTGCCGCGCCTTTCCCGAGAAGTCGGTGCGTATGAAGAACCCCGACGTTGAGGTTCGAGTTGAGGTTATCCAGGGTTATACCTACATTTACGGGCGGAGTATTCCCGGTATTGGCGGTAGGAAGTGCTGGCAAGGCAGTGTGCCTTCTTTCTTCTGGCATTGATTCGCCTGTTGCTACATGGCGTATCGCGCGTCGTGGCGCTACCTGCATCGGAGTACATTTTTCTGGACGTCCCGAAACCTCTGCAACAAGCGAGTACCTTCTCGAGGATATCGCCGAAGTTCTTGAGCGGACTGGTTGTTTTGCGCGTTTGTATGTTGTGCCGATTGGAACATATCAGCGAGAGATTTCTGCCGTAGTTCCGCCTGAACTGCGCGTTATCATGTACCGCCGATTTATGTTTAAAGTTGCCGAGGCTATTGCGCGTAAAGAAGGCGCAAAAGCATTGGTCACAGGCGAAAGCCTGGGACAGGTTGCATCGCAGACGATGGATAACATGCTGGTGACCAATGCCGCTGTTTCTCTTCCTGTGTATCGTCCTCTTGTTGGGTTTGATAAGCTCGAAATTATCGCCGAGGCTGAGAAGCTTGGTACTTTTGAAATTTCTTCGCAAGATGCCCCCGATTGCTGCACTTTGTTCATGCCTCGCAATCCTGAGACGCATGCTAAGCTTGAACGCGTTCTTAAGGTCGAAAAGGATCTTCCTTTCGATGAGTGGATTAATGAGGCGGTTGCCTCGGTTGAGGTTAAGGACTATCGCTGCCCTTCGTATCGACCTCCCAAGGAACGAAAAAAGCAGGACGCTAAGAAAACTGAATAGCCTATGAAACGGGTCGATGATGGGCCCGTTTTTTTATGTTTATTGCCTTTGAGTGAGCCTCTCTTTCACTTTGCTTTAGCTGGTTTTCATCATCGAATTCAGATTAGGTCTATAGGCTTGTTTTAGAGGAGGTGGCTTCCATGACGTTTCTGGATGACGTGGATAGCTTAAAAGCAAAAGTCGGAATCGGCAGTACTAGTCCACTTGTTCTGTTTGGCCTTTCTGCCGTGATTATTGCCGTGGTGCTATCGATTGGCTTTATGGCTTGGGGGAGTTTTACTTCATCCGGAATTGTGGTTGAGCATTCAGAGAAATCGCCGCAATCTCAAGAATATGAAAGTTCATCTTCGCAGTTAATCTATGTTCATATTGCAGGCGAAGTTTCGAATCCTGGCATGTATGAGCTCAAACATGATGCTCGGGTGTCTGATGCGATCGATGCAGCTGGCGGACTAACCGAAAACGCCGATCAGTTATCGATTAATCTTGCTCGCCAGGTCACAGATGGCGAACAGATCGTTGTGCAGACCTATATCGAAGCCGAGCCAGGAAATAGCAAGTCGACCGACGCTTCTGATAGTGGGCTCCCTTCATCATCGAACACTGAGGTTTTGTCGAGCAAGGTAAATATCAATACTGCAAGTGCATCTGAATTGATTACTTTGGATGGAATAGGCGAGTCTACTGCCGCAAAGATTATTGCATATCGTCAGGCTAACGGTTCCTTTGCCTCAATTGAGGAAATTAAAAAGGTGTCAGGTATTGGCGATAGGAAATACGAAGCAATTAAAGATCGTATTACGGTTTAACTATGGTTCTGTCGCATGAACGTCCATTTCCACGTCCTGCGATTCCTTTGTTGCTTCAATGCGGTGTGGTGTTCTGGTTTGGTTGTTTGCTGTCTTGGTTACTGGATTACGATGTCGCCCTAAGCGCAGGGCTAAGCTTAGTATCGCTGGCCTTTCTTTTTGCGACCTATCGTATTTCCTGCAACAGTAGGAGCGGTTTCAAGCTTTTGCTTGCTTGGGCACTTTTCTTCTTTCTAGGTGCAACTCTGATGTCAGTTTCAATTAACGGGCTTCACCATAAAAGGGAGGTGTTAGCTGGTTCGGATGGAGCGTTATTTGCCGTTCGAATCCTTGAAGATCCCACAAGAGGGTCTTTTGGCTATTCGGTTCCCGCATTGATTGTTGAACCAAATTCGGATTTCATTCGAAAACAGCTTTACTCGTACAAGGTTGTGCTGAACTATGAAAGCGGATCTTTTGAATACGGTGATGAATTCCTTGCGAAGGTGGATATCTCCTCGATCGACGAGCATTATCTAGATTACTTCGATAGGAAGGGGATTGTTGCTCGCTGCAGTGTTTCTGATTTGCGCCCTGTGCATTCTTCTCAGTTTGGGCAGCTTTCTGAATTAAGATTAAATTTTGCTTCTTCGGTAAGTGAATATGTTGATTTTGATACCGTTAATCACGATGCTGTTGAGCTAATTAAGGCATTGGTCGTTGGAAACCGTCAGGAATTGTTTGAGAGCGATTTCTATAATCAAGTTAAGACTGTTGGACTTGCCCATCTTGTTGCGGTTTCGGGCGCTCATCTGGTCATCGTAATGGGACTAATTTCTTCTTGCATGCGAGCAATTGGGCTGCCTCGATATCTTTCGGTTATTATTCAGCTAGGTTTCTTGTTTGCGTATTTGGTAATGGTTGGACTACCTGTTTCCTGTGTCAGGGCAGCTGTCATGGCTGGCGTAGGATTGCTTTCATTTGCATCGCATAAGCGTTCTTATGCTCTTTCTTCGCTTGGTGCCGCGATTATCTCATTATTGGTATTAGACCCAAGTGCTTCAACTTCGGTTTCATTTGGACTGTCTGCTCTTTCGACTTTGGGCATA
>ENA-OPVL01000787-OPVL01000787.1-human-gut-metagenome-genome-assembly--contig:-NODE-787-length-20777-cov-2.078130_pt1 | contig 20777 bp, 17 predicted proteins | sample MGYA00241496_ERZ501984 | MGnify/ENA primary metagenome ERZ501984 (study PRJEB25962, sample SAMEA2042986) | human gut metagenome | biome: human gut; feature: human-associated habitat; material: faeces... | reverse complement strand
TTGCGCTGGGGGTGGCCCGCCGCCGGATGCAGGTGAAGCGCAGGGAAATGGCCATGGTGGGCGACCAGCTCTATGCCGACCGCATGGCGGCAGCGCTGTACGGCATTCCGGGCCTGATGGTGGTGCCCCGCGGCCCGGACCTCGGTGCGCAGGTCATCCTCAAGCGTAAGTGGGAGAAAAAACACTGGCAGAAATACTATGACCGGGGAGGCAAGACCCTGTGAGCGATTGGAAGATCCGGTTCGGCACCGCAGGCACCAGCGACAGCTTCACGGCCATGGGGTATAAGAACAGTCTGGACATTCCGGCCTATACCGAAAAAATGGGGCTGGATGCCTTTGAATACCAGTGCGGCCATGGAGTCCGGCTGGGGCTGGACAAGGCCCGGCAGATGGCTGACGATGCCGCCGCCCGGGGGATCTTGTTCAGCGTCCACGCGCCTTACTATATCAGCGCCTCCAGCCTGGACGAGGAAAAGCGGCTGAACAGCGTGAACTACCTGCTGCAAAGCTGCGCACTGGTCAAGGCACTGGGCGGCCGCAGGGTCATCTTCCACGCGGGCAGCTGCGGCAAGCAGAGCCGGGAAGCCGCACTGGAAAAGGCGCTGGACACCATGCGCCGCGCCGTTCAGGCCGTGGATGAAGCCGGTTATGGCGACTGTATCCTTTGCCCTGAAACGATGGGCAAGGTGAACCAGCTGGGCACGCTGGATGAAGTGCTGGCCCTTTGCAGTGTGGATGAACGCATTATTCCCTGCGTGGATTTTGGCCACCTGTATGCCCGCAGCCAGGGCACCGAGCTGACGATGAGACCGCCCCGGCAGATTACGCCGCCATCCTGGATGCCATTGCCGCAGCCTTGCCGGGGGAGCGGGCCAAAAAGTTCCACGCGCATTTTTCCCGCATTGCCTACACCAAGGGTGGGGAAAAATGCCACCTGACTTTTGCGGATACCGAGTTTGGCCCGCCGCCTGCCCCGCTGATGCAGCTGCTGAAAACCCGTGGTCTGGCGCCCACCATTATCTGTGAATCCGCAGGAACCCAGGCCGAGGATGCGGCGGCGCTGAAAAAACTGTATGAACAGGGCTGAGAAAGCCCAAAAACAGCCAACAAAAGCTGAAAAAAACCAAAATATCACCCGAAAATCCCGCTAACCTCTTGCAATACTGGCGCTTTTCGGGTAAAATACTTACAGGTATGACAATGCAATGGCATTGCTTGATGGGCGGCGGGGCCGCTTTTTCAAACAGGCCCGATTCTAAAATTATGGAGGAGTTCCTATATGATCTCTGCAGGCGAATTTCGTAACGGTGTAACTTTTGAGCAGGACGGCCAGGTCCTTCAGGTCGTTGAGTTCCAGCATGTTAAGCCCGGCAAGGGCGCTGCTTTTGTGCGCACTAAGACCAAGAACGTGATTACCGGTTCCGTTGTTGAAACCAGCTACAACCCGACCGCTAAGTTCCCCCAGGCTTTCATTGAGCGCCGTGAGGTTACCTACTCTTACGAGGATGGCGACCTGTACTACTTCATGGATAATGAAACCTACGAGCAGATCCCCGTTGCCGCTGCCGATGTGCCGGAAAACTTCAAGTTCTGCAAAGAAAACGAAATCTGCAAACTGCTGTCCTACAAGGGCAAGGTTTTCAGCGTTGAAATCCCCAACTTCATCGAGCTGGAAGTTACCGAGACTGAGCCTGGCTTCAAGGGCAACACCGCTACCAACACCCTGAAGCCCGCTAAGGTTGAGACTGGTGCCGAGATCCGCGTGCCCCTGTTCATCAACGAGGGCGACAAGATCCGCATCGATACCCGCACCGGCGAGTATATGGAGCGCGTCTGATCTTAAAACAAATGGCCGGGCCGTGGTTTTTGCCGCGTCCCGGCTTTTTTGGAAAATTGCAAAAACAAACACCCTGTTTACAGTGCGTGAAGGAGGTTTTCCCTTATGGCTATGGATCTGAATGCAAAGGCCGCTTACATCCGCGGTATGATGAAAGGGATGGAGTTTGACCCCACCACCCAGGAAGGCAAGATCATTGTTGCAATGATGGACCTGCTGGAAGAGATGGCCGATGTTGTGAGCGAGCATGACGATGCCCTGGATCAGGCTTTTGACGAGCTGGACGCCATTGATGAAGATATGGATGATCTGGTGGACAACATCTTCGGCGATGACGATGAGGACGAAGATGAGGACGAGGATGACGACGGCGCATTTGAAACCAGCTATGAAGTCACCTGCCCCAACTGCGGTACCGTCAACATTGTGGATGAAGACACCCTGATGGACAGCGATAAGATCGTCTGCGCAGAGTGCGGCGCAGCTTTCGATGTGGAAGTTCTGCCCGACGATGCCGAGATGCCCGCCGATGCAGAAGCCGAAAGTACCGATGTGACCATCGAGTAAGCGGTTAAGTGCACAAAATAGAATAACAGATAGAAAATCACCCCTGTGGCCGGATTATTCTGGCCGCAGGGGTGATTTTTTGATTATTGGGGAAGAAAGGAATTTGCAGCGAGGTTGCAAACGCTGCCATAAACCTGTAGACGATGTGTAGGGGACGATGCTTGACCGTTCCGAAACCGTAAGACAATATATCATTATAAAATTTGTGATGCTCAATGATGTAAAAGCTCCGGCGTGGTCAGGTAGCAACGCCCTGCGGCACAGGGATGAAGTACAACAAAACAGCCCGGTCCAAACGGACCGGGCATTGTGGGTTCCTGTTTACTTTTTCTCGTTCTTCAGCTGGTTGCGCAGCATGATATCGCCAAAGGTCAGGGCGTTGAACAAACCGCCGGCCTTGTTGGCCTGGCGCACAATGCGCGCCGGCAGAGGCTTGCTTTCATCGGTGGAAAGCAATACAATGTGAACCTTATCGGCCACGTCGGCATTGCCTTCCTTTTTGGTGGTCAGTACCTGCAGGTACACAACATAGGGATCATGCATAGAACCATAGTAAATATCGTTGCCGCAGCGCACCAGCGGGCGGCCCTTATAGGTCAGACTGGGGGTAAAAGCCATCTCTTACAACCTTCTTTCGCTGTTGTTGTATCCGAAAAGCCGAAAATATAGCCTGTTTCTACAAACACAGCCGGATTTTGCGTTAAAAGTCCTTGGAATCCACAAAGGATCCCGGCGGCTTTTGCCTTAAATCCGTCTTGCGTTTGCGAAATATGCGTCATTTTCTTTGTTTTCAGCTACACCTTAATCAATAAAAAATATTATACCATACAAGATAGGGGATTACAAATCTAATTTTTCGCGTTCGATCTTTTCTTCGTTCAAGGCAACGCGCTGGGTCAAAATGCGCACCTTGCTGTCCAGCTGACTGAGCCGGATGGACATAAAAAACTGTTTGGCCAGCAGCAAAAAGATGATGACGATATAAACAAAATTGATGGGGCTCTGGAACCCAAGCAGATACGCCGCCCAGTAGGCAATGCCGGGAAAGATGGCCAAAATCAGCAGAATGCCGCTGAACAGAAGCCAGAAAATGGTATCTTCGATCTGCACCTTAGCCAAACGCACGCGGCGCAGAATATAGGTTGCGGTGATCAGGCTGCCCAACACAAGGCATACACGGATAATTGGCTGATCAAACATGGCTTACAGGCTCCTTTCCGGGTAAGGCGTTTCGGTGTCCCGCTTGCGGAACCACTGAATCAGCAAAATGGAGATGGACATTTTGACCATATATTCAATGCTGCGCCAAAAGGTCAGGTAGCTTTGACCGGCCTCGCGCTCGCCCATCGTAACTTGTACTTCGCGTACCACAGCGCCGTTTTTGATCAGGTAACTGATGGTGTCCGGCTCCGGGCCATAGTTCAAATTTTGGGCAAATTCTTCCACCATGGCGCGGTTGAACAGCCGCATGCCGCTGGTAGGGTCGCAGATGGCACGGCCGGTGGTCAGCCGGATGGACCAGCTGATGATGTAACTGCCCAGCATGCGCAGGCTTTTGGGCTTTTTTACCGTCAAAAAGCGGCTGCCTATCACGATGTCGGCCCCGCTTTCCAGCTCTTCCAGCATGGCGGCGATATATTCCGGCCGGTGCTGGCCGTCAGCATCCAGCTGCATGGCGCAGTCATACCCGTTTTCGGCGGCATAGCGCAGCCCGGTCTGGAATGCACCTGCCAGCCCCAGGTTGACCGGCAGATCGATCAAGCGGAACCCATGTTCCCGGCAGATGGCCGCGGTTTTATCACGGCTGCCATCGTTGACTACAACATAGTCATACTGCGGGTAGTTCTTGACAATGCCGTTGACGACCTTGACGATATTGGCTTCCTCATTATATGCAGGAATAACAATCAGCAATTTTGACATAACAAATGTTCCTTATCCACTTGCCCGGCAAACACCGGGCAGATGTCAGCTTTGGTTTATGATCCCCATCATTTTATCAAATACGGCATCCCATGTAAAGTGCGCGTACACATTGCGGTACGCCGCCTCGGCACAGGCATGGGCGCGGGCGGGATCATCCAGCAGGGTCTGCAGCCCGGCGCGGATGGTTTCCACCGTGGCGTCCTGTGGCTGGCCGGGCAGCACAATGCCGTGGGTATCGTCCGGCAGCAGCTCCTCGGTTCCAGCGGTACGGGTGCACACGATGGGGCAGCGGCAGGCCGCGGCTTCCAGCAAGGTGGTGGGAAAGCCCTCGGCATACCGGGTGGGCAGACAGTATACATCTGCCTGCCGCAGCAGCTGAACCACCGCATCATGCGGCAGGGCACCGGGGGTAACGGCCCCAAGGTTCGCCAGTTCCTGCGGACCGCTGCCGGCCGCCACCAGAACAACGCCCGGCAGCTGGGCCACGGCCTGGGCTAATAATCCGGCGCCCTTTTCGGGAATCAGGCGGCCCACAAACAGCACGATCTTACGGTCGCCAAGGTTCAGCTTGCGGCGCAGACGTGCAATGTGGGTGTCGAGCGTGCGGGTGTCACAGCCCGTGCTGTCATCGCCCCAGACGGTTTCGTACAGGTAATCCCGGTACAGCGCCCGGCCCCGGTTGCGCAAAAATAACAGAAGTAAGTCATATTCCTTGCGGGTCAGGTGCATTTCCTCCTCACCGCGCAGCACACGGCAGGCCGCAGCGTCCACCGTATACTCCCACATCGTATAGATGGCGGTGCTGCGCCCGGCGCGCCGCAGCACACTTTCCACCCGGGCTACAAGCTCAGTAGGGGCAAACGGCTTGACGATGTAATCATCCGCGCCGCTGTTCAGCCCGCGCACCCGCTCTGCCACGGCGTCCTTGGCTGTGATGAAGATGCAGGGCGTGCCCGTGGGCCGCAGGTACGCCAGCAGATCGTACCCGTCCAGATGGGGCATCATCACATCGAGCAGCATCAGATCATAGCGGTTCTTTTCCAGCAGATTTGCCGCCGCGCGGCTGTCGGTCACGGCCTGACAGCGGTAGCCCGCCTCCGTCAGGATGCGCCGTACCAGCATGGCAATAGCGGCTTCGTCGTCCACAATCAGAATCGGCTTCATTCAACAATCCCCCTCTATAATCCCTATTGTACAACAGAATGTTACATTTCGGTGAACTTTTAGCCAAAATTTACAAACCCAGTTTGCAAGCTACTTTGCCACGTCACACGTGAGCATAAAGTAATAGCCCCTTCTGCTGAAATCACATCAGCGGAAGAGGCTGTCCTTTTAACCTATGTGGTTTTCTTCATTTTTCCAACATTTTACGCCGATCTGCCACATCAATGACAAGCCCGGTAATAAAAGCGGCAATATCCAAGAAGAACGCCAATACAAGAGAAAATGCTGCCAGCTGCCAATATGGGCTTCCCAGATAAATCAGTGCCTGATCAACAGGGTTATGCTCTGAAATATAGAGGCGCTGTGCATCGTCCAACTTATCAAGGGCATCTGCACGGTCATACTCCTGCCCGCTGTCACTGACAGGCAGACCACTGATTGTTGCCTTCAGACGTTCAATTTTCTCTGTCCATAGGGGCTCCCAGTTTTCCGTATCCTGCGCAGTGTCTGCTGTCATGCTGTCAATCTGGTTTTGCAGCGCGTCACCTGATGATTTCAGGACTGCGTAATCCTGCACCTTGCGGATGAAACTGTCCATATCATTCAATAATGTCTGAAAATCCGCATCCGATCCACTGTCCTGTGCGGCTTGCAGCTGCTCAAACACGGTGCGTGCCTGCTGTTCAATAGCTTCCGTATCCACATCCGTCTGTAGCAGCGCACTTTGGATACTACGCAGCGCCTGACCTGTCTGCACGGAGGCTGCATTTCCGGCAATTCCCAGCACACCTGCGTATCGTTGCAGGATTCCCTGCGCCTGCTGATAATCCTGTAAGTCCTGTTGTTGCTGATTTACCGAATCCTGCAAGTTACTCAATCGGGATGCCGCACTGTTATAGGCACTCTGCAAAGCGTTAGTATTACTTCCATACGGCGCATTTCGCAACGCACTTGCTGCGCTGGTTTGCGCATCTGCTGCTGCCGTCAAGGCGTCCTGCGTCTGGCTTATCTGCTGCGTCAGCTGTTCGATGCGGGTTTCCACCTGTTCGGTAAGCTGTGTCAGGGCTGCGGCAGCCTGTTCGCGCACGCCGGAGGATGTTCCCTCCTGCGTGGCGGTCTGCATCGCTTGGATTGCCGAAGCAATTTCATTTTTTGCCGCAAAGTCCGCATTATCGGCGTAGCTTGCCTTGTCCGCTGTCAGATCTAAGCCGGAAGGATTCTGTGTTGTTTCGGTATCGGCGGTCTTGCTGGCAGTGTACAGAGCCGCCACCTCGTCGCCCAGTGTTTCCCGCAGTGCATCACTGCTGATTTGTACAAATTCATCCGCTTTGTACAGTTCATTTCGGTACACCGACTGAACTAACAGGCGGCTTTCGGTCTGCCAGCTTTTTTCATAGACCGTGCCAACGATAAAAACATAGCTGAACCACGAGGAGCAGAACAAGACCACGCCGCTGAGCGCCAGCACGCAGATTTTGCCGCGCAGACTATGTATCCAGCGCCAGAAGGTCGGCAGGTAAAAGTTCAGTCCCAGCAGGATGCTTTGTATGGCAAACGAGGCAAGATTTGCCTGCCACGCCTGTGAAAACACATAGTCCCGCATGCCCTGTGCGGTACTCCACCAGGAAACGATTGCCAACAATACTGTGGCAAGGCGCAGCAGCATCAAAATTATTTCCTGCGAGTTTGTGGCTTTTGGTTTTAGCTGTCCCCCTACTTTTTGTAGGCGATTCCAAACATTGGTTTCGCTTGCTCCTGTCTCTTGCTCAACCGTTGGTTGCAACACTGCCTGTATCAACAGCGAAATTCCTTGAACAACTGCTACCAGTACCCACATACCGCAGAGACTGTTCATAAAGATTCCCGTATCGCTCAAAGGAGTGGGAATTCCGGCTACGCAGGTATTGAACACAAATGCCATCAGTGTAATAAAACCTGCCGCGGCGATCGCCACGGATTTTTCTGTGCTTTTTTCCCCACGCAAAAGCCCCACATAGCTGAAGAAATTCAGTACCAACAGCAAAATGTTCACCGTGACCACGCCGGATGGATTGGAAGAAGCCATCTGCTGGCACAGCAAAACCACCGCCGCAGTCAATGGCGGTAAAAGAAAAGATTGTCGTTTCCAGAAGCCGCCTTTATCCGATTTGTTCTCCATCATTATGCCCCCTCGCGCTCTGATTATTTCCTGTACACTTTATATAATTAGCATACCATAGCTTTCTGCATTTGCACAACGGGTCGCCATAAATTTTACATCCGCTTTGCATGATTGGCAAGATACTGCACCGAACTCTAACCAAGTTATATATTTGCACCACTTCACAAAAGGTCCTCTTTCACAGCGAAAGAGGGCCTTTTGTTTACTTACATCCCAGTATTTCCAATGCCCTTGACAGGGGCATCACTTTCTGGCACTTTGCCTCTTTGGAATCATATCTTGCTTTCTTACCATCTGGCATTACTGCTATGGCATTTTCTGTCAGGACAGCAGCTTTCAATTTGGGAACATATCGATGTATCTTCCCCTGCCGGTCAATCTTGGCATGAGGCATGATAAGTTCTGCCGTTCCCAGCTTGATTTTTGCTTCTTTCGGCAGCGGTGAAAGCCACTTGTAGGTATCGCGCTCAGAAGCAGTATCCCACATAGAATACTGGTATGCTCGCCCGCCAAAGAAGCTGTCCTGCTGTTCCATATATTCAAAGTGTTCTGTCTGCTGCGTTACCATCTGCGCCACACGGTCGGCATTCAGTTCTATCTCCTCTAAATGGATATACTCATGCCGTTGATGCTCGCAGTAGTACCCGCAGCTGATATTGACCGCCGCGGTTTCCAGATACGGCGCAATATAGGATATATCACTGCACGAACCGCCTGCTGTTTCAAATCCGAACGAGGTAACGAAGTCCTCAAACTCTGGGTTATCGCAGCGGTAAAACACGGCATCATTGTTGCCCCGGCGGTCAAGTTCTACGATGTAGTTTACCTGCGGCCGCAAAGAACCTCCTGTGAATTTCTTTGCCCCTATACAGCCGACTTCCTCATCCTCACAGAAAAGCACATGACAGTTTGTTGTGCGCAGGATCTGCAAAATCATCCAGACTCCGCATCGGTCATCACCGCCGATGCCCTGCGGTGACATGGCTACTGCCCCATCTGCCGAATAGCATATCTGCTCGACAGGTTGGCGGTGAACCGTGTCCATGTGGGCCACCAGCAGCACGGGGATTGTTCCCTCTGCATACAGATAGCCGGGCTTATCGGTGATGGGGTAACCCCTGCTTTTCAGTTCGGCTTTCAGCGTCTTTTTCAATTCCATCTGCGGCAGGCGCAGAATGGTTTCAAACGTCAATTCTTGCATGGATTCCTCCTTTATGCGGCAAGGCCGTTCATCTGATTTGGGCAGAAACGATTGGCACCGATGGGAAGGCAGCCGCTTATGGATTGCGCAGTTTCTGCATACGCTTATCACTTGCTCATAGCAGGCAGGGCAAATCCCACGCTGCTCGCCGGAACGGGTAATTCCGATGCGCGGCATACCGATAAACTCCTCTCCGCAGGCAGTGCAGCGATAACTGCATTCCTTACAGTAAAAGTGGTTATCAATATATCGCCCATATCCATGCACCGTTTTACCGCAGCCTTTGCAGACAAACATACTACCGCATTCTGCACAGCGTATCGAGCGGTGGTCTTTCTGTTCCCCGCCGCAGCAGACACAGCGGGCCACCGAGCCAATCGTCATTTTGCCATAGTCGGTCTCCCCTTTCAGCAGAGATACTACCGCATACCCATACTCATAGTCGGGATAATGATTGCTGTCCGCCGCAGATTCGCAGTAAGGTTCGGTGTCTTTTCCGCGCTTGATCGACCACAGATTCGGCTTGTCAAGGCATGTTGCGATAGCCTGTTGGACGATGCCTCGATACAGAGTTTTCTGGTCTTCCAAATCTGTAGGATACAGGCGTGATTGCAGCAAAACATTATCCTTATAGCAGAAAATTTCTCGCGTAATGCGCGGGGCTGTATGGAAGTCCTGCGTGTACTCGTCACTGACCGTGAAGAAAATCATACTGACGGCATCGCCCATATAGGACTGGCAGCCGCCGTGATAACTGCCCCTCTCTAAGCAGTGGCAGGAACTCCAAGTGTTGTCGCGGTTAGACATTTCGAGAAAATCGCAGGGGTGGATAGATAACACAGCGGTTTTCTCTATATGCGCCGGGTTCAGGGCATCGGCCAGCCGCGCAAACAGTGCATTGTAAGGTTTGACCGTGCGCATATAGCGGTTGTCCGGCTCGCCGGCCTCCGCTTCTTCCTCGATTTGGTCGAGATGAAATTTCAGGCAGAGACGATTGATAATGCGACTCGCCTTTTGCCCCGGTGCACACTTGATGCCGCCGTACTGTCGAATCGTGTCCAAGCGGTACTCGTTTGGTATCCGGGCATAGTCTGCGGTTGCCGCGCGCAGGGCGGTTTCAAAGTTCTCATACACCGTATCATCCGTGCAGGCCCTACGGCCCAGTTCCAGTATGGCGGCGCGCGTTTCATCTACCGTGATACGGTCAATCTCCCGGCGCTCCTCCACACGGAACACGATTGCTAGTTCTTTCTCGTTCCATAGTGGATGCTTGCGCAGGAGCTGCAAAAGCCCCTGCTTCTGTTCGTACCATTGCGTAAGGTTTGCGACAACACCCTCCTCCGAAAACGGCTTTTGATACTTGTGCATGACCTCGTAAAATTGCTGTTTGAGTTCGTCCATCATTGTAATCTCGCCTTTCTTGATTTTTTATTTTTAACGCCGGGCGGCGCTAAACCAAAACAAAAAAGCGAGAACAACTTTTCTTCGCTGCCAATAGCAGCACAAAAGTCATTCTCACTTTACGCGGGGCATCCCCCCAGCGGATAAAAAATGCCCGCAATGCGCAGACCAGACGGTCAACGGCATTGCAGGCACAAAGTACAAAAATAACAACGTGTGTCAGTGCAAATTGCTTTACAGGACACATAAATTATTTACATTAGTATGATAACACACTTGAGGGTAAACGTCAATTCTCTTTTTATCTTTACACCCTCATACACCAAATTCAAAAAATCAATTTGAAAGACATCAATAATCAAAATATTGTAAAAAGATTATCTGGCAATAGCACCAACTAAAACAGGTACAAAGCATTATAGCGGTTTGGACGTTTTCTTCGTCCTCGGTCTTACTTCGCTTTTTATTCAAATTACGTGCTCATTTAGTATGTGTCGTCAGATGAAATAATCAAGTAATAATCTTCCGCCAGCGCATTTAAAGCAGAACGCGACACTAAACCTGTTGGAATTTTAGAAAAATCCGAAATGTAACAATTAACGATATTAAGCGATAAAATTTTCTTCAAAAAATCTTTAGTAAAGTCACTTCGCTCATTTTCTGTGTAGAGTCGATCCAACAAGTAAAGAAATATATAACTAAACCCTGGTGCATTCGAACCAAAGTACACATCGTTTTTGCATATATTATAAATTCGGCATAAGAGCGGTGACGAAAAAAGATTCTCATCTTCTGGCGGATTTAATGTTGCCGCAGACAAAATATTGATGAGCAAAGAAATATAGTACCTTCCATACCGCTTCGATTTAATATTTGCCTTGCGGTATTCCCGAAGAGTGTAATCTAAATAAGCAGTCAAATCATTCTCATCTTGGCTAATTTGCAAATCAAAGAATGTCGTAATCTCTGAGATTTTATCGATATCTGCCACAAAGAAGCTCTTTATCCAGAAGCAGTCTGTGCGTGGAATTTTATGTCCCTTTCGCTTCTGTTTACTAATAATTGTCGAATCAATCGAGATTCCTATTCCCTTAAGAACATTTTGTGCCACATATACCCTGCTAATATCCGCCCCTGAAAAGTTTTGACAGTACAAGTTTTTTTTATCAACAACAGAAGCATTCAACGTTCCACATGCTACTGCTGCTACAAAAAAGCGTTGCTGCATAAGTAATTCAGCACGCAAGGTATACAGCGTAGAAACAATCTGTGACAGTGTTGAAGCCTCGAGGTAAGCGCAGTCACTAAAAGCATAGGCCTCGCATCCTTCAACAAGGCTACGTTGCAGGCAATTTGTGAAAATAGAAATACTTTTGCTGTACGAAGTAGCATCATCAGTGGATAGATTTTTGGTTCCGAGCAAGTCTAGAAAGGCAATATAGCTCATAAAATCCCCCCATAGCATAAGTCACTCGACTACACTATTAGATGTAAAATCACCGCCGAATAATCTTGAAAAAAGCAAGGTATGGATAATAACGAGCAACTCTTTCATACATCGAGAGCGGGACAATCTTTACTGTCCCATTTTTCCAACTCTTTCGCCCAAAAAAATCCAGAATCTTTTGGGCCTCCTTATGACGTTTTGGACGACGGTTCATCACTAACATAATGTAAGGGCCTGGGTTTGGAATCTTTTTGTACTCCTTTTGAACTTTCTGCCGAGAAAGCTGTTTTTCCTTAGTAAAGTATAATAATTGTTGTTCAAGGGAGGGTTCAACTAAAATGTAAGGTTTCAAAAAGTCAATCCAAATGGCCTCATACTTCTTGCAGTCAAAATTATCTACTCCGATATCGTGACACGAAAACGCAAAAGAGTAATAACTTATGCTATCCAAGCAAACTTGTTTCGCTTCATCCGGAACGGTCAGATTATGTTCGTAGGCATAAGCCAATTTCTTCTGTGAAAATTCTCTACGGAACGCAAGATCATTTTTCGGGGAAGTAAAACTTCCCCAAGAATGGTACATCGCAATATCCGTAAGAATATCAACACAAATCGATTCAACCGCCTTAATGCTAGGAACTGCATAAACCGCATTGACATTTTGCTTGGCTCTCACTGTGGCCTCATAATGAACAAGGTCAACTTCCACAATATGAGAAATTTTAGCCGAATCAAAGTATTCCGCCGTGATAATGTAAGACGCAGCTGCATTTGTAGAAACGATAATGCGAAGATCTCCTGATTCAGCGATGTCGGCAGGATTAGGAAGCAACTCGATTCGTATCTGCGGAATAACTGCACCGCACACCTGATTCAGTGTATTGATACGATTATTTAACTGTTTTTGCAAATTGTTGCGTAGAGAAAGAACAAGTTGCGTTTGAGTGTTTACTTCTCCTCTAGAATCTCGGATAGCAACAACGGCACGGCGAAGAATATCATTGCTACATGATAAGAGAGGCGGAATAGATTTGGATTTCTTTTTCATAGAGAGTGGCCTCCTGTATTATCCATAATAACGCAAAAGCTTTCTTTGAGCAACAGAAAAAGCAGCATACAATGCATAATTAAACATGCCGAAATGTATCGAATAAATATCCATATCTTCGAAATCAATAGTATCTCAATAGAATTATAGACAACAAGGATTTTTTTGCAATATAGCAAATCCCACAATATTTCCAGACGCAATTTGTATGAGATGTTCACTTACATCCCAAATTGATTAGCTCCATTAACAAGTGAATAGAATGAATCGTTTTTTGATCGAAGACCTTTTGAAATCCTCGAATACTCCAATTCTGATATTCAATTGGAGTATTTTCTCTTTTAGTGAAGTCCGTCGGTTTTATTATTAATTTTGTTAATAGCACGCTTGATAAATACAATTCTTCTTTGAGATACAACTCATCTTTTTTGATTTCTAGTTATAGTAGAATAACTTATTCGTAAAGTAAAAGTCTCCCACTTACATCATCATTGTAAATGAGAGACTTTTCTGTTTTATGATTTCTTCGTTGGTGAGTTTTTCATCCTCAACCCCAGCCAACTTTCCAGTGTCTGCAAATCGCTAAACAGAATGTCGTAAACCTCATCGCTTACCAGCGGCGTATGGGCTTCATACGCCGCGCGGCAGCGGTTCAGGTGGTCTGTCAGTTCCCGCAGCTTGTCGATAAAAGCGGCTTTTTCCTGCCATTCTTCGGTTCTCATTGGCTTTTGGGGGCGCAGCGGCCGAAATTCAACTCGTGGATCACCGACAGGATGGTTTCATCGTCATCCCAGTCGGCGGAAAACGCTGTCGGCGCATAAGTGCCGTCCAGTAGGACCATTACTCTCCCCTGCTCAATGCGCAGGGTCACATCCTTGCGCCGGGCGCAGACGATGGCGAGATTTCCGATTTGCTTCATAATGTAAGCACTTCCTTTCTTACGCAGCCTGTAAAGCCATAGGCAGCACCTTACGGCTCCACAGGTCAATGAATTTCTGTACTTCTTCTGTTGGTTTGCTGTTATGATCGCCGTGGATCTGTGCGATTTTGCCATCGCGCACTTCTACGGTCACATACGGCTTTTTCGGCTCTTCCACGCGGCGAACAAATACAATTAAGCATCTGCCCTCTGCCACGTTGTCAATATATCCGCCAACACAGTGGTGCAGCGCTTTTCCCTCGTCAACAAGGTCGTTGGCTCGTTGTGGGCAGACGATTTGCAGTTCTTTATTGGAAAGAGCCGCTTTCCGCGCAAAGCCCGCGTAGGCCATGCAGAATGCCTTGTTTTTCTGTGCATCGTTGATCTTTTGGATACGCTCTGCTTCTCGGTCATGCGCCGCTGCGCAGTTTTTCGGGAACAATACCGATTTATCTTTCATGTCATAGGCCTGCCTGCGGCACATATGCAGGTAGTCCACATAGGTTGTCACCAGCGTTCCTATTGTCAAATCACGGTATCTGTTGAGCGGGCGTGTTTCACAATAAATTGGGAATTGCGCCTCCATGTAGCGCATGAACTTTTCCGCCGTCATGTACCGGAACACATCCGTAGGAATTTCCGCCACTTTGTTGTCGATTTTCCATTGAAATAGCGCTTTCCTGCTGCACAGGTTGATTGCCACATAGGGTTGATACTTTTTCAGCATCGCCATGGTTGCATTTTTCTCCAGCAGAAAAGACACATCTTCTTTCTGCACGCGCAGAATACGATGCGTTTTGGTTTGCGTTTCATCCAACGCATCACTGAACCCGTCGCGGTAGACAACGTCTGACACAATGTCCCTAAAGCCCACTTTCGTCAGTCGTTCGATCAAAAGCGGGTGCTGTAAGTACATTTTCAGGTAGTAGCTGACCTGCATCGGGTTATATGTCTGCTCATAGAACTGCCGCAGTGCGCAGTATTCCCAAAGCGTGCCATACAGCACTTTTTCAAGTCCCGGCAGATATATTGCACCGATTTCTTCAGAAATAAAGCACTCTATACCGAACAAGGCTCCCGGATGATGGCCGTGCCGCCAATGGGTCACACTATCATAGTCTCTACTATAATAGTAGGGCTCAATGGTCGCCTTTTTGCCATCATCGCCGCAAACAAATATACGCATGACTTCATACGTGGATTTTCTGGTGGTATCCTTTCCTTTGACGTAAGACCAGTACAGCTTATAGATGCGCACCACAAGCTCATGCGGGCTGATTTGCTGGACTACCTGACAAGTTTCCCTGTCTTCATAGTAGGCAGCCCTTCTCCCCTGCGCCTTGGCTATGACCTTCTGGTCACATTTTGGGCAGCGCAAAACATCGTTGTTTTTGGGCCTTTTTATTACAGAAAACTTCTCGCAATAGGTGCAGTACACCTGTGTTTTGACTCGGCCGTTATTGTAGTCATAGAACAGATAGTGCGGCATTATGTGCTTATCTGCCCAGCGCTTCAAGTTGGCGGGCGTTTGTGGCACACTGCTCATTTTGTTCAGAACTACAGTATCCCGCTTGTAGCGGCGGATTTTTGTCTGTTGGTCACGAATATCCTGCTGGTACCAATTCAGTTCCCACAGAACTTTCGTGGGATCACTTTTTGCTCCGATATACCTGGCAATCGTATGGCATCCAGCCTTTTTATAAAACACGCAGGATTGCAAAAAATCTCCCATGTAATAGTCTGTTAGGTGCTGCACCATAGCATCCCGCCACTTGACATTGCCTTCGGCATCGCGTTCCAGCGTGGCAAAGGTATCCTTGCCCTGAAACACAACCCACTTTGGCATACGGTCATTTGCTTTCAGGCGTTCACATTCATAAAAGTAAACTGCCAGCACTCTATGCCCACCGAGCAGCTTGACTGCGGCAGTGACAAGGTATTTCACCCGTTCTGTGTACAGCACACCGGCATTCAGGCTGATGTGCAGCGGGACATTGGCCGCATGGCGGCAGGCTCGTTTGTCCAGTTTCATCCTGCTGCCTCCTCTGTGCCGAAGTCACCAAAGGTGAGCTGTTCTTCATCTGCGGGTTTCGGGGCAGGCTTAGGTGCTGCCTTTTTGGGCTTCTCTTTTTTGCCGGTTTTGGACGCTTTCCCATTGTAGGTCTTAGGTACAAACTTTTCTTCGGGCTCTGCATCCTCTTTGACATCGGCATCGCGGAAATACTCCCGCGCCCACTGGTAGCAGAGTTCGTCCGGCACATCACCGCCGAAACCGCCGCCCATAGGCTTCTCATCGTTGTCCTTCATTTCCTGTTCCAGATACTCCCGCGCCTTGCGGTTGATGTAGTGGAAGCAGTTTACTATCTTTTTCTTAGGGTTCATCACAAGCCGGGCAAAGGCGGGGTCAGTCAGACACTCGGTCTGCACATCCTCCATAACGCAGAGCTTCATGTTGCGGCGGGTCAGGCGCTCGGTATCCTGCGAGACACGGTTCATGGATGCCTGCATCACGTCGTCATCCGACATGGCCGCAAGGCGGTCCAGCTCCTGCTGTTCCCGCAGTTTCTTCTGCGCCTGTTTTGCCTCCCATTCAGCTTTGCGCTTGGCTTCGGCGGCATCAAATTCAGCCTTTTTGCGGGCTTCTTCTGCGTCCTCCGCTTGCGGTTCCTGCTTCGGGGTTTCTACCGGCTCAAATTCTTCGCTGAAAGAATCTACGGTTTCACTGTCCGAGGACACCTCGAAAGCATCATCCTCGGCATCGCGGTTCATCATATCAATTTCAGATAATATACCCATCGTTGTGTCCTTTCTAAAAAAGGAAGAGAGCTACCCATTGGTAACTCTCTTCCATAACTTTACGCGGCTTTATGCCGTTTTTTCTTTTGTTTCTTCCTGCCGCAAAGCAAGCTGCCAGTCATCTATACCCTTGTAGGCAGTATTCCAGACAAGGCTTGTGCTTTGCAGCCCGGCCGCATGGGCGATCTGCTGGACCTTTTCGGCCGCAGATGCCACATACTCATTTTCTAACTTGTCCATGTCGTAGGCTTCCACGACCAGCTTGGTGCCGTTCTGCGCCATGCAGCGCAGCGCGGATTCCAAGCCGTTCAGACTGTTCACCCCTGCCACAGCGATAAATGAGCGTCCTGTCAGGCAGTGAGCAATATCGGCTTTGAGCAGCCCTTCCGTCACATACACGGTCTTGGCAAACGGCTCGCCCACAAAATGCAGCGGGCTGCCGGAGGTCACACCATGCGGCTTACCGATTGAGGACAACCAGATATACTTAGCCCCGCTTTTACCCGGTGGGTCATCCCTGCGGCGCAGCGGTGTGTCCAGCCTGATTTGCATACCGCAAATCAATCCGTCCATACCGACAGCTGGGAGCAGGATGCCCGCCGTGCGGCTGCCGAAGTTGATCGTCCACCGCCCGGCATCGTCCGTGTAAAAGCCTGGCACACCCTGCAAAGTGCAGCCCTGCCGCCGTAGGCGCTCGGCATAACTACGGCACAGAAGCGCTGGCGGGGTCGATTTGAACCCGAACCTTGCAACCTGTTCCTCGGTCAGCCCGCGCCGCGGTGACAGTAAATGCGCTTTATGCGTGGGTGTCAGCGGCAGCATGGAGAGCAGCAGCGAGTAGGTCTGGTGTATCTCCTGCGGGGTAGCGCGGGCATTTTGCTCCGGCTTTACCCCGATGCAGTCATTCACCCTTGGCCGGGGTGTGTACCGCCCCAGCGCTTCGCAAATCTCGCGGTAGGCATCGGCATTGCTGGTGCAGTAATAGTGGGCATACAGTGCCAGCATACCGCCCGCCGCGCCGCAGCGATTGCAGCGCCAGACGTTCTTGTCGGTGTTGACGTTGAGCCGCCCGCGCTGATCCCCGCAAAAGGGGCAGTTCAGGTACATGCTCGACGGCAGACGGCGGCGGACGGTAATGCCCAGCAGGTCTACCACATCGGCAATGCCAAACGGAAACGTATCGGAAGATGAGGTCATGCAAAACGGCCTCCTTCCCGGTTATTCCGCCTGTTTCTCCTGCAAGCTGTCCCATATGATGGCGGCCGCCGCGCGAAGAATGTTGTTCTCGCCCTGATAGCCTTTCACATACCAGCGCAGGCTGGCGGCACGACGGTCAGCCACCTGTGCCAGCGTCCAACCCTTGCAAGTACCGCAGTCAACGATGACGTTCTGCGCCTGCTCGTAGGTCATCTGGCGGCGGATTTCCTCCACCGGACTGCTTTGGGTATACTCAGCGGCGGGCGATTCCTGTTCCAGCACAATGACATTCTGCGGCTGCTCTGCCGGGGTCTGCGCAGGCTGTACGGATTCCCGCACAACAGTCTTGGGCTTTTCCACAACTTCTGCCGTGACCTGTTCGGGAACGGGCATATCGTCTGCCATGATGGCATCCAGCGGGTCAGCCTTGACAGGCTCCTGCGGGGCTGTCTTCACAGTTTCTGGCTGCTTCTGCACAGGTTCTGCGACTTCTACTTTCGTCTGCACAGGCTTGGCATCTGCCGTTTTTACCTGAACAGGCTTTGCAATCTCTACTTTCGCTCCCACCGGCACTTCACTGCCGTATTCCTCTGATTCACTGCCCACATCGGCAAACTGGATGCCAAAGCCCGCATTGGAGAGCGCCGTATCCAGTGCTTCCTCCTGCGCGGCCTCCACATACAGCCCACCGGGCGTTGCATCCAGCGTGCAGTTGGCGACATAGCTGCTCAACGGCTCGGCATCCTCGCGGTCACGGTAGACCTTGGCTTCAAAAATCGCCATCTTCTCGGTGATGCGCAGGGCGTTGAGCTTCAGCCGCCCCGTGGGGCATGCCAGCCGGAACCACAGCTTTTTGTACCGCAGATCCAGACGCATCACGTCCTCCCCTGTCTTGCGGGAAATTGTGCGACGCAGGAATTTCAGCGGATCAAAGCCGGGTACATGATTCAGCGCGGCCACAGTGGCGTTGGTGGTGTACAGCATAGGTTCTTGATTCCCTTTCATGGGTAATTTCTCCCTTCATTATTACATTCAGCCGGCCTGTTGCAGTTCCGGCAGTACATTTCGTTCGGTGTGGTAGGCCTTGCAGTACAGGCGGATGCGCTCGCCCAGCATGGTATTGCGCTTGCTGATGTCGGCACGATGGACTGCCATAAACAGGATCGGCTTATGCCCCACAAGGATGACTTTTTTCTTGGCGCGGGTCACGGCTGTATACAATAAATTACGATACAGCATGATTGTGTGTGCCTTGACGATGGGGATAATGACCGTTTCGAACTCCGATCCCATTGCTTTATGAATCGTAGTAGCGTAGGCAAGGTCAACATGCGCCAGTTGTTCCGGCGTGTAAGTCAACTTGCGGTCGCCGCCAAAATCCATCTGCACGAGCCGTTCGCCCTTGCTGCCTGTGGTGATGCCGGTGATAAAACCAAGGTCACCGTTGGACACTTTCTCGGTGTTCTTTGTCTGCATGACGCGGTCATGGACGCGGAAAGTGCGGTTGCCGATCTTCACTTCTTCCTCGGCCGAACGGAACGGATTGACCCGTTCCCGAATGGCCCGGTTGAGCTGCTCAGACGCTGCCTCCCCTTTTTCGCGGAACGGCGAGAGGATCTGCACATTTTCAATACCACGCTCGGCGGCTTCCTTGCAGTAAATATCTTGGATGCGCCGCGCCGTCTCGATCTGCGTTGGGCTGTCCACAAACACAAAGTCATTGCCGTAGTACAGCTTGGTGCTGCCCTCATTGATGAACTTCGCGTTATAGGCAATCAAGCCGTCCTTCGACTGGCGGAAGATCCAATCCAGCACGGTAACAGGTACCATTCCGCTGTGAATCAGCTCATAGAACACATTGCCGGCACCCACGCTGGGCAGCTGGTTCGGGTCGCCCACAAGAACAACTCGCGTGTGCTGACTGATGCGCTTGAAAAACTGCTGTGCCAGCCACATATCCACCATAGAAAACTCGTCCACGATGATGAGGTCGGCATCCACGGTTCTGACACGGTCGCCGTCTCCGATTTCTTCCCCCGTACCGAGGCCCAGTGCGCTATGCAGCGTGCGGGCTTCGTCCACGCCGGTACTTTCCGCCATGCGGCGGCTGGCACGGCCTGTGGGAGCCATGAGCGCAAACTTTCCTTTCGGGTGCAGGTTCTTAAACACTTCGATAATGGCTTTTAACACGGTGGTCTTGCCGGTACCGGGCGAGCCGGTGATAATCGTCAGCCCATGCTGAAATGCCGTGCGCACCGCTTGCTCCTGTTTTTGGGAAAGCGTAATGCCCAGGCTTTCGCGCACCGATTCCAGCGCAGATTCAATGTTCTCTGCCACGCTGATATTGGCAAGCCGCTCGGCAATCATGCGGGCGGTGTCATCCTCCTGCCCAAACACGCGCGGACTGTACAGGTACTGCTTGTAGGCGACCACTGCGCCGTGCAGAATCATCTGCTGTAAGGTCTCCTGTACTTTCTCGGTGCGGACGCGCTGTTCCGGGATGGGAATGGGCGCGTTGAGCAGCAAGAGAGTTTCTTTCGTCAGGTCTTCAGCAGGCAAGAACAGATGCCCCGATTTGCTGCGGGCATCTTCCAGCGTGTACAGCACTGCGCCTTTGATACGTTCGGTGCTGTGCAGGCGGTTGTCTGTCTTGCGGACGATGCCGTCCACACGCTTGAAGCCGAAGCCGGAGATCTGGCACAGGTCATACGGGCATTTTTTGAGGATGTCCACACACGCCGGGCCGAAGTGCTGATAAATTTTCAGCGCCGTGGCGGGCGTGATCTTGAACGGTCCCAAAAGACTCATAAGATTGCGCAGAACGCGGCTCTCGGCGTAGGATTCCTCAATATCCTTGAGTTTTCCCTCGGTGATGCCGCGGATTTGCAGCAGCTTCTCCGGCGAGTTATCAAGGATATTCAAGGTATCCGGGCCGAACGTGGCGACAATGTCCTCTGCCGTCTTGGGGCCGATGCCCTTGATAAGCCCGGAGCCAAGATACGCCAGCAGGCCGTCCGCTGTCTGCGGAACGATTTCCTGCCACTGCTCGACTTGCAGCTGATAGCCGTACTTGTTCTCCACCCATTCGCCGTCCAGTTCCAGCTCCACCGC
>ENA-OPVL01000779-OPVL01000779.1-human-gut-metagenome-genome-assembly--contig:-NODE-779-length-20919-cov-5.101035_pt1 | contig 20919 bp, 15 predicted proteins | sample MGYA00241496_ERZ501984 | MGnify/ENA primary metagenome ERZ501984 (study PRJEB25962, sample SAMEA2042986) | human gut metagenome | biome: human gut; feature: human-associated habitat; material: faeces... | reverse complement strand
GGCGGGCGTGGCGTCCGACGCACTGGGCAGCGCGCTGGCCGAGCAGGCCGCAGACGCAGCCGAAGCAGAGCTGCGCCAGTGGGCCGCAAAAGAGGGAAAGTATTTGACCGGGCGGTTTTCGCCCGGCTACGGTGACTGGGATATTGCAGTACAGCCGCTGGTGGCAAACGCGCTGGATACGGTGCGCCGGGCGGGCCTGTGTGTGACCGATACCAACCTGATGACCCCCCGCAAAAGCGTGACCGCCATTCTGGGGGTCAGCGACCATCCGGTCAAGGGACATCTGGCCGGGTGCGGGCACTGTGTGCTGCGCACCCGCTGCGAATACAGAAAGAGGGGAAAGACCTGTGCAAGTGAGTGAACTTTTCAAGCAGAGCAATACCATCCTGCTGGACGGCGGCATGGGCACCATGCTGCAGGCGGCAGGCCTGAAGCTGGGTGCCCGGCCGGAGGAACTGAACATCACCGACCCGCAGCTCATCGGGGGCATCCATGCTCAGTATGCCGCAGCGGGCAGCCGCATCATCAACGCCAACACCTTTGGCGCGTCGGCCCACAAACTGGCGGACAGCGCCTACAGTCTGGAAGAGATCATTGCGGCGGGCATTGCCAACTGCAAGCGGGCCTGTGCGCCCTATGGTGCGCTTGCCGCGCTGGATGTCGGCCCGCTGGGCGAGCTGCTGGAACCCAACGGCACTCTGGCCTTTGAGGATGCCGTGGAGGAATACGCCCGCATCGTGCGGGCCGGTGCGGCAGCCGGGGCCGACCTGATCTTTTTTGAGACCTTCACCGACCTGTACGAGCTCAAGGCCGCGCTGCTGGCCGCCCGGGAAAACTCCAGCCTGCCCATCCTGGCCAGCATGAGTTTTGAAGCCGGCGGCCGCACCTTTACCGGCTGCACGGTGGAGAGCTTCGGCGTCACCGCGCGGGGTCTGGGGGCCAGCGCCGTGGGCATCAACTGCTCGCTGGGCCCCAAGGAGATCTTCCCCATGGCAAAGCGCCTGACCGAGGCCGTGCCCGGCAACTTCCCGGTGTTCGTCAAGCCCAACGCGGGTCTGCCCCGGGCCGACGGCAGCGGCTACGACATTACCCCGCAGCTGTTTGCGCTGGAAATGAAGCCCTACCGGGAGCTGAATCTGTTTGCCGCTGGCGGCTGCTGCGGCACCACGCCGGAGTTCATCCGGCTGCTGAACGGGGTGTTCAAGGGCTGTGTGCCGGGCCGCCCGGCCCACGCCATGCCCTCGGTGCTGTGCACCCCCATGAATTATGTCAACGTGGACGGCATCACCGTGGTGGGCGAGCGCATCAACCCCACCGGCAAAAAGCGCTTCCAGCAGGCACTGCGGGAGAATGATATGAACTACGTTCTGGAACAAGCCGTGAGCCAGGTGGAAGCCGGGGCCCAGGTGCTGGACGTGAACGTGGGTGCCCCCGGCGTGGATGAACCGGCCCTGATGCCGCAGGTGGTCAAGGCCCTGCAGAGCGTGGTCAGCCTGCCGCTGCAGCTGGATTCCTCCAACGTGCAGGCACTGGAAAACGGCCTGCGGGTGTACAACGGCAAGCCCATCGTCAACTCCACCAACGGCGAGCCGGAAAAGCTCAAGGCCATCCTGCCCCTGTGCAAAAAGTACGGCGCGGCCATCGTGGGCCTTGCCATCGACGAGCGGGGCATCCTGCCCGCCGCAGAGGACCGCGTGGCCATTGCCCGCCGCATCACCGAGGCGGCACTGGAAGCCGGAATCCCCCGCGAGGACATCTACATCGACTGCCTGACCCTGACCGCCAGCGCCCAGCAGAAGGATGTGCTGGCCACGGTGCAGGCGCTGGAAGCCTGCAAGAAGGAGCTGGGCGTGCGCACCATCCTGGGCGTGTCCAACATCAGCTTCGGCCTGCCCTGCCGCCCCTACCTGAACACCACCTTCCTCACCATGGCCATGTATGCCGGGCTGGATCTGGCCATCATGAACCCCTCCAGTGAAGAGATGATGGCCGCCGTATATGCCTACAACGTGCTGACCAACCGGGACGCGCAGAGCATGCAGTACATCGAGCGCTACGCAAACCGGGTGCCTGCCTCCACGGCCCTGAAGCAGGCAGCCCAGGCAGCGCCTGCGGCGGCAGCTTCCGACGGGAACGCTGAAATTTCCGGCCCCTATGCGGCGCTGATCAAGGCGGTGGAAAAGGGCCTGAAGGGCGACGCCGCTGCCCAGACCCGCGCCCTGCTGGCCGAAAAGCAGCCGCTGGAAGTGGTGGACGAAGCCCTGATCCCGGCGCTGGACATCGTGGGTGCCAAGTATGAGAAGGGCACCCTCTTCCTGCCGCAGCTGCTGCAGGCCGCCAGCGCCGCCCAGAGCGCCTTTGAGGAGATCAAGACCGCCATTGCCCAGAAGGGCGAGGGCAGCGCCAGCAAGGGCCGCATCGTGCTGGCCACCGTGAAGGGCGACGTGCACGACATCGGCAAGAACATCGTCAAGGTCATTCTGGAGAACTACGGCTTTGAGGTCATTGACCTGGGCCGCGATGTGCCGGTGGAGACCGTGGTGGACACCGTGCGGGAAAAGGATGTGCATCTGGTGGGCCTTTCGGCCCTGATGACCACCACCCTCAAGAGCATGGAAGAGACCATCGCCGCCCTGCATGCAGCCAAACTGGACTGCAAGATCATGGTGGGCGGTGCCGTGCTCACCCCGGAATACGCCGAAAAGATCGGCGCGGACTGGTACGCCAAGGACGCCAAGCGCAGCGCCGACATCGCCAAGGAATTCTTTGGGGTGTGATTCCTGCAAAAACAGAGAAGGAGAAAACTATGAAAAATACGGCTTTCAGCCTGATGACGGCATTGCTGGCAGTGATGAACGAAAGTGAACCGAAAGACCCGTACTATGTGCTGGCGCAGTATTTTTTGTATCACTTCGACCAGCTGCGGGATCTGAACATCTACGACGTGGCGGATGCCTGCTATGTGTCCCGCAGCGGCATCCGGCGGTTCTGCCAGTCCATCGGCTTTGACAACTTTTCCGACCTGAAGGCTGAGGCCGATGAATGGAAGCGCCAGTGCAACTACTTCATCGGCTACAGCGTGCGTCCGGACTACAAGGAACACCTTTCCGGCAGCATCGGGGAGATGATGGAGGAGATCAACCGCATTGCCACTCCCGCTGTACTGGATAAGCTGGCCGAAAGTATTCATGCCAGCCGACATGTGGTGCTCTTCACCTCGGATTTTTCCGGCATGGCGGCTCGCAGCTTCCAGCAGTCCATGGTGGTCATGGGCAAGCTGGTGCAGATCGTGTCCGATGCCCACTATACGCTGGATTATCTGAAAGTGCTGACACCGGAGGACCTGCTCATTACAGTTTCAGCCACCGGCAACTTTGCCACCCTGATGGAGCCAATGGTGCAGAAGGCTGCAGCCTATAAGGTGCTGGTGACGGTCAACCACGCCATAAAAATGTGGAAAAGCTATGATCAGGTGATCTACCTGAGCGAAAAGGACAACAGCGGTGCCCGCACGGTGTACTCCCAGTATGGTATGACCTATTTCTTTGATATCCTGTACAGCTACTATGTGAATAAATACCGGGAGACTGACCTGCTGCAGGGTCCAATTTCTGAACTGCCTTTGTCGGATTCTCAAAAAATGCGGGTGCAAAGATGTGCAGAATGACAGGTGAAACCGTGGAACTGCTCAAAAACAAAAGAATAAATTGTTCAACCATCCAAACGGGGTTCGCATCGCGAACCCCATTTTTTGTCGGAGATGTGTTACGATAGTCCTGCAAAGAATTGAACCCGCGGGGGCTTCTGCGACGGCAGAACAGACTGACAAAGATGGAAAGGATCACACTATGTATTACGGACACAACCCCAAATTCCCGGACAACTTCATGTGGGGCGCTTCCAGCGCTGCCTGGCAGGTGGAAGGCGGAGTCGCCGATGGCGGACGCACGCCGGCCATCATCGACCTGAACTCCAAGACCAAGAAGCCGTTTGCGGATAACACCTATGCGGCGGATCACTATCATCACTACAAGGAAGATGTGGCCCTGATGGCAGAGTGCGGTTTCTCCAGCTATCGTTTCTCGCTCAGCTGGTCCCGCATCATCCCTCATGCAGACGGCAAGGTGAACCCCGAAGGCATCGCGTTCTACAATGATCTGATCAATGAGCTGGTGGCCCACAACATCACCCCCATCGTTACCCTGTATCACTACGACCTGCCGGTCTGGGTGGATGAGCTGGGTGGCTGGAAAAGCCGCGACACCGTGGAAAGATTCGAGCACTACTGCCGCGTCTGCTTTGAGAACTTCGGCGACCGGGTCAAATACTGGCTGTCGCTGAACGAGCAGAATATGCAGATCTGCTATGGCAACTGGCTGGGCGTCAGCAAGGGCTGTGACGACTGGTTCAAGGATCAGTGGAAGATCAACCATATCATGAACCTGTGCCATGCCAAGGCTGTCAACGCCTGCCATGAGATGGTGGCGGGCGGCAAGATCGGCCCTGTGCCCGGCTGCGTGCCCATCTACCCGGAGACCTGCCGCCCCGAGGATCAGATCGCTGCTATGAACGCCGAGGAGTTCACCGAGAAGTTCTGGATCGATACCTATGTTTACGGCGAGTACAGCAACTTTATCAAGCACTACTGGAAAGAGAACGACATCGACATCGGAATGCAGCCCGGCGATGCAGAACTGATGAAGAGCGCCAAAATCGATTTCATCGCCGTCAACTGCTACCGCAGCAACGTTGCAAAGTATGCGCCGCATGACGCAAAACAGCAGGATTATCTGCTGAATAAGAACGGCGTCAAGGGCCAGATGGTGTTCCCCGTGGAGCCGGGCCGCTACGCTCTGACCCGCAATCCCTATGTCGAGTACACCGACTGGGATTGGGAGATTGACCCCTCCTGCCTGCGCTATGAGATGCGTTACCTGTGGGATCACTATCACCTGCCCATGATGATCACCGAGAACGGTTACGGCGCCCATGAGACGAAGGACGCCGACGGCCAGGTGCACGATCAGGGCCGCATCGACTACTTGCGGGAGCACATTTATCAGCTGGGCATGGCCATCGAGGACGGCTGCGAGGTCATCGCATACAACCCCTGGTCCTTCACCGATCTGCTGTCCACCGGCAATGGCATGGCAAAGCGTTACGGTCTGGTGTACATCGACACCACCGATGAGGAGCAGAACGCGGCCAAGAGCGTGGAAGAGCTGTCCATGAAACGTATCCGGAAGGATTCCTTCTACTGGTACTCCAAGCTGATCCGTTCCAACGGTCAGGACTGGGGAAAGGAGATGCTGAAATAATGGCAAAGAAGGATTATAAGGCCATGGCGGCCGGCATCATCAAGCAGGCCGGCGGAGCGGACAACATTGTCAGCGCGACCCATTGCATGACCCGTCTGCGCCTTGTACTGCGGGATAGATCCAAGTTTGACACCGATGCCGTCAAGCAGGTGCCCGGCGTGCTGAACGTCATCATCCAGAACGGCGAATATCAGGTGGTCATCGGCCAGGATGTCCCTGACCTGTATGAAGAGGTCGTCAAGATCGACGGCATCCAGGCCGGCGGCAGCGTGCAGGACGATGAGGCCGCAGCCAAGGATCTGGCACAGGATCACGGCAACATCGGCAACGCGATCCTCTCCTTCATCGGCGGCACGTTCGGCCCGGTGATCCCGGTGCTGGTGGCAGGCGGCCTGACTGGTGCGGTGCTGTCCCTGCTGACCAACGTGTTCGGCGTCTCGGCGGAGTCTGGCACCTACACCATCTTCTACGCCATCAACCAGGCGACCTTCTACTTCCTGCCCATCTTCATCGGCTTTGCAGCCGCTGCCCGCCTGAAATCCAATGGTTTCCTGGGCGCATTTCTGGGCGCGATCCTGCTGTACTCCAGCATCAATGGTGCCGAAGGTCTGGACTTCTTCGGCATCCCGGTGCAGGCTATCAGCTATAACAGCACCGTGTTCCCGGTCATTCTGGGCGTGCTGTTCATGAGCGTGGTCTACAAGTTCCTGCAAAAGCATATCCCGGTCTTTCTCAAGACCATCGTCGTGCCGCTGCTGACCATGCTGATCACGGTGCCTGTCACCCTGATCGTTCTCGGCCCCATCGGCAACACCGTGGGCACCTGGCTGGCAAACGGTGTTTACGCTCTGTACCAGGCAGTTCCCGCGCTGGCCGTCATGGTCATCGGCATCACCACCCCGCTGATGGTTTTCTTTGGCATGAACAACGCCACCTACCCTGTGGTCTTTGCCCTGATGGCAGCTGTCAACTCTGACCCGCTGATCTGCACTGGCATGGCTCCCGCAAACGTGGCCGTTGGTGGTGCCTGCTTGGCCGCATCCCTGCTGTCCAAGAATGTGGAAGAAAAGTCCGTCAGCGTTTCCGCCGGTATCACCGCTCTGTGCGGCATCACCGAGCCGGGCGTCTACGGTGTGCTGTTCCCCAAGACCTACCCGCTGATTGGCGCTATGATCGGTGGCGGCATCGGTGGTCTGTTGGCCGGTATCCTGGGCATGACCCAGTACGTTATCTCCACGCCGGGCTTCATCAGCCTGCCTGCCTACATTGACCCCACCGGTTCCAGTTACAACCTTATCGTCTCGGTCATCGTGATGATTGTGGCTGTGGTCCTGGGATTCGTTGCAACCTACGCACTGGGCAAGCGCGCCGAAGCTAAAAAATAAGCCCCTGCAACAGGAAGAAAAGCAAGATCCCATCTGCAAAAGAAGAGCCGCTGCATCACACAAGAGAACGACGCGGCGGTTCTTCTTTTTTCGGCCCTCACAGGGAAGTGCTGTGGTGGGCCGGTACCGTAAAGTGTGGCCGACAAAGCAAATAAAAACACCTTCCATTGGAGCCGTTCTGCTCCAGCGGAGGGTGTTTTGCATTATACGCTTTGTTTTTTCTTAGGCTTGTTTGCCAGCCTGTCAACGAGCCACGAGGCGAAGAAACCCAGTGCAATGCCCAGCACAAGGCCGCCCAGCACATCGGTGGGGAAGTGCACATACAGGTACAGCCGGGTAAAGGCGATGAAAGCCGCCAGCACCAGCGCGGGGACGCCCAACTTCCGGTTTTGCAGCCAGAGCGCAAAGGCTGCCGCAAAAGCCGAGGCCGTGTGCCCGGAGGGGAAGGAGTGCCCGTGGGGACGCTTGACCAGAATGGTGATCGCCGTGTTCACGTCGCAGGGGCGGGGCCGGGCGAACAGCGGCTTGAGGATGCAGTCCCCGGCCACCAGATACAGTACCAGCGCCGTGGCCATGGCGCACCCGGCCTTGCGGGTGCGGCGGAACAGCAGCAAAAGCAGCGTGAACGCGATCCAGAGCTCACCGTGCTCACCGGCGTAGTTGAGAAAGACGGCCAGCGCATCCAGCACCGGGTTGTGGAACTGCTGCAGCCAGTCCAGAAATGCGAATTCAAACGGCATAAAGAACCTCCTGTCTGTTGGTTCTATGGTAACACATCTTCCGGCCCACCACAACCCGGCAGGCAAAAAACAGGAGTGCAGAAATAAGCTACATCTGTTATATTGCTGTGCAATATTACAATACGGAAAGCAAAAACGCCCGCTCCGACGGCAAAGGCCGGAACAGGCGCAGGATGCGAGAAAATCAGAGGCCCATCTCGGGCAGGGTGGGGTAGCTGTCGATGGCACCGTGCTTCTGTACGCTCAGGCCGCAGAACCGGTTGGAAAAGTCCAGGTACTCCTTCAGCTTTTTGCAGGACAGCTTTTCCAGCTTGTCCACCGTCACGCCGTCCCGGCTCAGCTGCCACAGGAAGGAGCCGATGAAGCCGTCGCCCGCACCGGTGGTGTCCACGGCCCTGACCTTCTGGCAGGGGGCAAAGGCATGGGCGGCGCGGGTGTAGGCGTAGGCCCCTTTGCTGCCGCAGGTGTACAGCACCAGCTGCACGTCCCCGGCAAACAGCTGGGGCAGGGCGGCTTCGATGTCGGCGGTGCCGGTGAGAAACTCCAATTCCTCGTCCGAGACTTTCAGGATGTTGGACAGCGGCAGGAACTGCAGCACAGTCTGGCGCAGCATCTCCCGGTCGGGCCAGAGGGGAAAGCGGAGGTTCGGGTCAAAGCTCACGATCGCACCGGCCTCCCGGGCGGCTCCGATGGCGGCCAGATGGGCGTGGCGCATGGGGCTGTCCACCAGCGAGACGCTGCAGAAGTGCAGGGCAAAAGCGTCGCGGAACCAGGCCAGGTCGATCTGCTCCGGGGCATACAGCAGGTCGGCCGAGGGCTTGCGGTAAAAGCTGAAGGTGCGGTTGCCGTCCTCCTCCAGGCTCACGAAGGCAAGGGCGGTGTTGGCCTTGTCGGTGAACACCAGATGGCTCAGGTCGATGCCGCAGGCTTCCAGCTCCCGTGCGATCTTGTGGCCGAAGGGGTCATCGCCCAGCTGGGTGAGAAAGCTGCTGGCACCGCCCAGACGGGCAAAGGCAGCGCAGACATTGGCCGGTGCGCCGCCGGTGCGCGGGCTGAAGGACGGCACCTCGTCAAAGGCGCATCCCACGCGGGACGGGATCAGGTCGATCAGCGCTTCGCCGATGGAAAACAGAGTATTGCCGGGCATAGAAAACCTCCAGATCACAAATTGCAGAGTTCACAGGCTGCCCCGGTCAGCTTTATGCTCACGTTGCCGGGGGCAGGGTAGTACCGGGTGCTGAACACCGTGGCTCCCCCGTTCAGGAAAATTTCCAGCGAGGAATTGTCGCCCACCACCCGCGGGCTGCGGCAGGGGGCTGCCAGCCGGGCGCGGCGCACGGTGCGGCCGTCGGCCAGAGCGGGGTCGGTGAAGCGCAGGGTGCAGGTGCAGTCCTGTTCAGTATACACCAGCTGCACCCCCTGCGCAACCGTCAGGCAGAAGTCTCCGGCGGGTGAGGCGGTCAGGTCAAAGCGCGGGGCAAGGAACACTTCCTCGCCGCTGGCGGCGTGCAGGGCGGCGGCGCTGCGCTGCGCGTCCAGCTCCGGCACCGGGTTCTGCAGCAGGGTGCCGTCCGGCCCGGCCGTCAGCACGCGGGGCACGGTGAAGCAGTGCTGCCAGCCGTAGGCCACGGTGGGCGCGTTGCCGTAGTCGGCGTCCGGCATGCCCATCCAGCCGATCTGGATGCGGCAGCCGTTGCCGTCCACAAAGCTCTGGGGGGCGTAATAATCAAAGCCTGCGTCCAGCTCGTGGAATTCGCTCAGGGTGCAGTCCCCGCGCCAGTCACCGTAGATGGCAAACCAGCCGCAGCCGTAGACGTTCTGGCACTGGATGCCCTGGGGGGACACCGCCAGATACCACTGCCCGTCCAGACAGAACAGGTCCGGGCACTCCCACATGTAGCCGAAGGGCTCCGGGGTGGTCAGGGTGTTGATATGGGTCCAGCGGAGCTTGTCGGTGCTTTCCAGCACCAGCACTTCGCCCTTGTCCTCCAGCGTGCGGGCACCCAGCACCATGTAGTACCGGCCTTCGTAGGCGAACACCTTGGGGTCCCGCACATGGCAGGTGAGCCCGGCGGGGTAGTCGCGGTTCGTCAGTAGGCACTGCTTGCTGTCGAGGGTCACGCCGTCCTTGCTGACGGCCAGGCAGACGTTGTGCCCGCGGCCCTCTTTGATGTAATCGAAATTGCCGGGGTGCTTGACGTTGCCGGTGTAGTAGAGGTACATGGTGCCATCCTCCACCAGGGCCGAGCCGGAGTAGGCACCGTGGCAGTCAAAAGGCTCGTCCGGATAGAGCATCACCGGCAATTGCTCCCAGTGGAGCAGGTCGGTGCTCACGGCGTGGCCCCAGTGCTTGACCCCGCCGTTCACGTCGAAGGGGCCGTACTGGAAGAATGCGTGGTACTGCCCGCTGTAGACGCACAGACCGTTGGGGTCGTTCAGCCAGCCCACCGGGGGCTGCAGGTGGAACCGCTGGCGGTGGGGGTCGGCGGCAACGGTTTCCTTGCCCAGCGACTCCACCAGAGGCACCAGCTTTTTCAGATCGCGCTGGAGTGCGTTCATGCCTTGACCTCCTCAGGGCTCCAGATGAGCCAGGTCACGGCGAAGGACACGCCGAAGGAGATGGCCATCATGATGATGTACTGCAGGGGCATATGCAGGTGCAGCAGGATGCCGAAGATGCCGGTGACGCCGGTGCCGGTGGCACCCAGCCCCACGATGCTGGCGTACCATGCGCCGCAGGCACCGCCCAGCAGGCCGCCGAGGAAGGGCTTGAAGTAGCGCAGGTTCACGCCGAAGATGGCAGGCTCGGTGATGCCCATGCAGGCGGACAGGGCAGAGGGCAGGGCCATGGACTTGACCTTGGTGTCCTTGCTCTTGAGGGCCACGGCCAGAGCGGCACCGCCCTGTGCCACGTTGGCAGCGCTGGCCAGCGGCAGCCAGTAGGTATAGCCGTAGCGGGCCAGCTGGCCCAGGTCGATCAGGGTGTACATGTGGTGGATGCCGGCCACGACGGTGACCGCGTACAGGCCGCCCATGATGAAGGAGCCGATGCCGTAGGGCAGGGTGATGAGGGTCTGCACGCCGGTGATGATGCCATTTTCCAGCTTGGTGAACACGGGACCGATGGCGGCCAGGGTCAGGTAACCGGTGACGAACACGGACACCAGCGGGGTGACGAACAGGTCAAACATGGCGGGCACCACCTTGTGCAGCCGCTTTTCAATCTGGCACATGAGCCACACGGCGATGATGACCGGGATGACGTGGCCCTGATAGCCCACCAGCGGCACCGAGTACAGGCCGCCGAACACCGGCTGCATCACGTTGACGCCGTTGGAAACGGTCCAGGCGTTCTGCAGGTCGGGGTGGATCATGATCATGCCGATGACGGCGCCCAGATAGGGGTTGCCGCCGAACACCTTGGCGGCAGAGTAGGCGATAAGGATGGGCAGGAAGGTGTAGGCCGTATTGGAGAACAGCTTGGCGAACACATACACCGAGCCGGTGGTGTCGATGTTCAGGAAACCGTTGTTCACCATGAAGTTCAGCGCTTCCATGATGCCCATCAGGAAGCCGGAAGCCACGATGGCGGGGATGATGGGCACAAAGATGTCGCCCAGGGTCTTGATGGCCCGCTGATACCAGGGTGCTTTGGCGGCGGCCGCCTGCTTCACGTCCTCCTTGCTGCCGCCCTCGATGCCGGCCAGCTGGATGAACTCGTCGTATACCTTGTTCACCGTGCCGGTGCCAAAGATGATCTGCAGCTGGTCCTGTGCCTCAAAAACACCCTTGGCGCCCTCGGCGTTTTCCAGCTCCTGCTTGTTGACCTTTGCGTTGTCTGCGATGACCAGACGCAGGCGGGTGGCGCAGTGTGCGGCCGACAGGATGTTGTCTTTTCCGCCGATGCAGTCCAGAACCTGTTGTGCTGCGTGTTTGTAATCCATAGTGCACTTCTCCTTTGCTTGATGCTTTCTCTTTCTGCGCTGCAGGGCAGTTTTGGAATTGACTTGACGCACGGGGTGTGCTACAATACCGCTTTGTGTATGACAATTTCCGGGAAAAAAGGGAAAACCAAGATGAATCTGACAAAGCAGTTCTTTAAATATGTATCGCAGAATATTTTCGGTCTGCTGGGCACGTCCTGCTATATTCTGGCCGATACCTATTTTATCTCGCAGGCGGCGGGCACCGACGGCGTGACCCTGCTGAACCTCTGCCTGCCCATGTACAACCTGATCTTTGCCTTCGGCTCGATGATCGGTCTGGGTGCGCGCCGAATCCGGTGCTGAGGCGCTCTCCCAATCCATCCCAGATGTGCTGCCCGAATCGGTGCGCAAGGCCAAGAACCTCATGCATCGGGCTGAGGCGTTCCTGGCCATTCATGATCCGGCCTCCACGGCCCGGTTCAAGGAGGCCATCGAAACCCTGCGCTATGAGGAGGCTTTCGTTTCGCAGACCTCGCTGCTGAAGTCTCGACAGCACGCGCACAAGTCATCGGCGCATCCTTGCCCGCTGAACGAGGCGCTGGAAACAGCTCGAGCGTCGGTGGGCGAAGCGGTTGCGGAGCCAAGTACGCAACCAGAAGCATCGGAGCGCGGTTCTGCGACCGATCTGCCTGATCTGCCCAATTTGCCCAATTTGCGCGACCGCTTCATCGCATCGTTGCCGTTCACACTGACAGCCGGGCAGAGTCAGGTGGTGGACGACATCGCGTCCGATCTTGAACGTGACTGGCCCATGCAGCGTCTGTTGCAGGGCGAAGTCGGCTCCGGCAAAACCGTAGTGGCGCTCGCGGCCATGCTGCAGGCGGTCGGCGCCGGCTATCAGGCGGTGCTGGTGGCTCCCACTCAGGTGCTTGCCGAACAGCATTACGAGACCATCAGCAAGATGGTGTCGGGGTTGACCCTTGCACAGCCGGGTGCCAAGGAGACCGATGCCGCGGCCGACGTTGAGGGCGCGATGGGCGCGTCCGGCGCTTCGACGGTCTCTTCTTCCAAGGTGACTGCGGAAATTCCCGTCACCCTGCTGACCGGTGGTATGAAGCTTGCCGCCCGGCGTAAGGCGCTCGCTGCGGCCGCCAGTGGTGAGCCGGGCATTATCGTGGCCACGCACGCGGCGTTTTCCAAGACCTTCCAAGCCCCGCACTTGGCCTTGGTGGTGATCGACGAGCAACACCGGTTCGGTGTGGAACAGCGCGAAAGTCTCAACGCCAAAACCGATGACGGCACCACGCCGCATCTACTGGTGATGACCGCCACGCCCATCCCGCGCACCGCCGCCATGACTTGGTTCGGCGATCTCGATATTTCCTGGCTCACCGAATTGCCTGGCGGCCGCAAACCGATTCGTACCGTGGTGGTCAATGAGGCCGACGCCGCCACCATGGGGCGTATGTTCGCGCACATTCGCGCGCGAGTCGACGCGGGGGAGCGGGCCTATATCGTGTGCCCGCGCATTGATGCGGATGATGAGGAGAACGAAGGCGGTTCCGGCGTTTCGGCAGCGGCCGGTTCTGCCCGCGGACGCGCCGCAGCATCTGGTTCCAGTGCCCGCACAGCTGCGGGCGGCCGTGCAACGCGCGCGGCGGCCGACGCCATCGGCATCGACGACCCCTACGAAACCTTCGACGAAAACGGCGAAACCGTGGCTCCCCCCCCGCCATTGCATGCGGTGGCCGAAATCGCCGATCGGTTGCAGAAACTCCCGCAATTCCAAGGCATTCGGTTTGCGACTCTGACCGGTCGGGACAAGGATGATGTGAAAACCCAGGTGATGGCCGATTTTGCCGGCGGTGAGACTCCGATTCTAGTGTCCACCACGGTGATCGAAGTCGGCGTGGACGTCAAGCAGGCCAGCTGCATCGTCATCTTTGATGCCGACCGATACGGTCTCTCTCAGTTGCATCAGCTGCGTGGCCGCGTGGGGCGTGGCGGCACCAACTCGTGGGCGTTCCTTATTTCCCGTGCGGAACCCGGCTCCCCGGCCGAGCAACGGCTCGAAGTGATTCACCACTCGCTCGACGGTGCCGAAATCGCCCAAGCCGACTTGGAATTCCGCGGTGCCGGCGATGTGCTCGGCGACGCCCAATCCGGCGGCAAGTCCAGCCTGAAGCTCCTGCGCGTGGTCAAGGACGCCGACATGATCGCCGACGCCCGCACCCGTGCCGAGCAGCTTCTGGCCGCCGACCCCGAACTGGCAGGTGAGGCCCAACTCGCCGGTGCCGTCCTCGACTTCACCCGAGGCAACGAAACCTTCCTGACCTCCAGCTGAGGCACCTCCAGCTGAGGCTAGGGCTGCGCCCCCGTAATCGCACGATATAGTTTTTCCGTATGCCGATCGTGAGGAAATCACGGTCGGGAAGCCCTCGAATGTGCTTCAGTGGAGGCAAGACCATTCGTACATGAGGTACTCGAAGTGCATATATCATTGGTGCGCTTCGAGCACCCCATTGTTGTTCATGATTGGTATGCGCAGATGAACCTGTACAGTGAAAGCTATGCGTGTAATTTCTGGACGATTCAAGGGTGTGGCGCTTGCTACGCCGAAAACGGGTACCCGGCCTACCACGGATCGCACCAAAGAGGCGATTTTCTCGCACCTCGACTCATGGGGAGTGCTGGATGATGCCCGTGTACTGGACCTGTTCGCCGGTACTGGTGCGTTGGGCATCGAAGCGCTGAGCCGTGGCGCGCGAGAACTCGTGGCCGTGGAAAGTTCCCGGCCTGCGGCGGCGCTGATTACCAAGACCTTGGCGCAGCTACAGAAGAATCGTTCGTGGGATGCTTCGCTCAAGGCCCGTGTGCTGGTCAAAAAAGCCGAGCAAGTGGCTGGCGGCTTCGGCGAACCATTCGACGTGATATTCATCGACCCGCCCTATGCCTATGAGACCGCTGAATGCAATCAGCTACTGTCCGATCTGGCGGCGGGCAGCGCCACCAACGAGAACACGGTGATCATGCTCGAACGCTCGGTACGCTCGGATGATCCCACTGCCCCCGGAGGCTGGCAAATCACCGAAAGCCGCAACTACGGCGAAACCGCCGTCTTCTACATCGAATCCGCGGATGACGACTCGGATATAGAGCGTTCCGACGATTCCGCCGCGTAGTGAATCTCCCACCGTGTGGTGAATTAATCGGCGAGCCGGCGCGGATGGGCGGCGGAGACCTCCCAGCCCAAGGCCATCAGGGTCTTGCGATCGGCCTTATCCAGCGCCTTGCAATCCAGTGCCGCGATAAGGTCTGGCCGAATCTCGGCGGTGCGGGCCAGCGCTTCGTCGCGGCGAAAACGGTCCACCTTGCCGTGGTCGCCGGACAACAGCACGTCCGGCACCGCAATACCACGCCATACGGCCGGTTTGGTGTACTGGCGATGTTCAAGCAGTGCGCCCTCGCCGGTGTAGGATTCCTCAACAATCGAATCTGGGTTGCCCATGAATCCGGGCATCAGGCGGGTGATGGCCTCAAGCATCACCGACACCGCCACTTCGCCGCCGTTCAGCACATAGTCGCCGATCGAATATTCGCGTACGTCGACGCCCTGGGCGCGGTAGTAGTCCGGGATGCGCGCATCGTAGCCCTCATACCGGCCGCAACCGAACAGCAGATGGTCGGCATGGCTGAGCTCGGTGGCGTCGCGCTGGGTGAACAACGGGGCCGATGGGTTCGGGAAGATGAGCACCGGTGCGCCGGATGGGGCGGGGGAGCCGGACGGCTGCGAGAATCCCAGCAGTTCGTCCAGACATTCGCTCCACACTTCGGGCTTCATCACCATGCCGGCCCCGCCGCCGACTGGCGTATCATCCACCGAATGATGCACATCGTGGGTCCAGTCGCGCAGGTTGTGCGCCTTGATCTCCAACAATCCCTTGGCCTGGGCTTTGCCCATCAGGCTGAGGTTCATCACCTCAAAGTATTCGGGGAACACGCTCACGATATCGATCTTCATGTCATCCAGCCTAACGGTAGCCCCTCCCGCATTACACGGCCACCACTACACTATTGCGGTGATGAATACGACGATGAACCTCCCCACCCGCAAAAAGCCCGAAGTGTTGTCCCCGGCCGGCAACCTGAGGGGCCTGAAAACCGCGGTCGATTATGGTGCCGACGCCGTCTACTGCGGCGGCAAAGCCTTCGGCATGCGATCGGCCCCCAAAAACCTTAGCCTTGAGGATTTCGAGGAAGGATCGCGCTACGCCCATGAACGCGGCGCTCGCGTGTACGTGACCTGCAACGTGCTGCCGCGCAACAACGAGATCGAAGCCATGCACGAGTACGTCGGCCAGCTCAAAGACACCGGCGTGGACGCGCTGATCGTCTCCGATATTGGCGTGATGATGATGGCCCGTCAGGTGGCTCCGAATCTGGAACTGCACGTCTCCACCCAGGCCGGCGTGACTAATTATCAGGCTGCGAACGCCTTCTACGAGCTTGGTGCTCGCCGTGTGGTGTTGGCCCGCGAGATGGACTTGCAGGCCGTGCGTGATATTCGCGCCAACATTCCCGATGACCTCGACATCGAATGCTTCGTCCACGGTGCTATGTGCATGGCCTTCTCCGGCCGCTGCCTGTTCTCCAACTATCTGACCGGCCGCGATGGCAATCACGGCGAATGCGCCCAGCCATGCCGCTGGAAGTATTCGATCGTGGAAGAGAAGCGCCCCGGCCAGTACTTCCCGATCGAGCAGACCGAGAACGGCGCCTATCTGTTCAATTCGCAGGACATGAATATGCTGGGACACTTGGATGATTTGATTGACTCCGGTGCCACCAGCCTCAAAATCGAAGGCCGCGCGAAAAGCGCCTACTATATCGCCGCCATGACCAACGCCTACAAAACCGCGGTTAATGAATACATGATTCAACGCGGTTTTGAAGACGCTGATGGCAATGTTTTGAAGCCTTTCCATGACCGTGTGATTCGCCCGGGCGACCCCGATTTTGGCCAAGGAACCGAAGATCAAGTGATGCGCAATGCTGATGCCGCGTTCGCCGGTGTGGCCGATGAGGGATATGACCGTGGCTCTGATACTGCGGTTGCCGATTCGGTCACCGGCTCGGTTGCCGCAGAACGTGACCGCGTGACGGTTGCTGATGCCGTCGACTCAACTGCCTCTGGTACGCCGGCCGGCACCGCCGTCGAACCCGACGGCATGAGCTCTCACGCCCGTTCCACGCGCCGCAAGTCCAACACCGCGGTCGAACAGATTGAGACCGATTGGAAGCATGCGGCCGTTCGCCCGGCCCCACACGTCGAACTGCCCGAATGGCTGCTCGAGGAAACCGACAAGGTGGCCCACCGCGACTACTCCACCGGCTTCTATTACCCGGAGCACAAGGTCACACAGAACACCGACCGTTCCGCCTACTTCCGCTCATGGCTGGTAGTGGGCGAAGTGCTGAGCTGGAGCGCGGACGAAGACGGACGTGTCACGCTGATGAGCCGTAACAAGATTGAGCCCGGTCAACAGGTCGAATTCCTGCTGCCTGGTGAGAGACCATTGGTCTTTACCGTGCCGGAAACCGGCCTGCGCGATGCCGATGGCGCGCCAGTACCCGCCATCAATAATCCGGCGCACGTGTTCTCGATGCCCTGCCCGCACCAGGTGCCCATCAACGCCGCCATCCGCTCGCGCACCAAAAAGCCCACCCTCAAAGCCGAATAACCTACCACTCCGCCCCCGCTGACTGGGGGTGGTCATGAAAATCATGAACACCGCCCGCACCCAAGAAAGAATGCCTTATGCCTGAATACAGCGAAGAAATCCTCGATTCCAACAGCATCAGCTCTACCGATAAAGCCGGTCGCCCTATTCCGGTGACCATCCCCATCGCACTGGCCCCCGGCATCAAGGTGGTGTACACCACGCGACTGGGCGGCCTGAGCGCCGGCGATTACGGCAACCTGAACCTCGGCGGCAAGTCCGGCGACGAACCTGAGGCCGTGCTGTCGAACCGCATCGCACTCGCCGAAGCGGTGCAAGCCCGCCTATCGCTGGTCTCCCAAGTACATTCCGGCGTGGCTGTGGACGTGGACGACTCGTTCGTCATCAACACCCCCTTCGGCTTCGACGTGTCCGGCACACATGGTGAGACTGACACTCCGCACGTCATCGAGGCGGACGGCCAGGTCACCGCACAATCCGGCATCGCCCTAGGCATGTTCGCGGCCGACTGTCTGCCGGTGCTGCTGGGCGACCCGGTCACCGGTATCATCGGTGCGGCCCACTGCGGCCGTCGTGGTCTGGAGCGCGGCGTGATCGGCACCACGGTGGACCTGATGAAGAGCAAGGGTGCCGACCCGGCGAACATCGTGGCCACACTCGGCCCGCGCATCTGCGGCGACTGCTATGAAGTGGGCGACGAGATCGCCGACCAGTTCATCAAGCGCTTCCCGCTGACCAAGACGAAGACCCGCTTTGGTGGTGCCGGCATTGACATCGCCGAGGCGGCAATGATCGACCTCGCTTTCGCCGGCGTACATCAGGTGGTCGATTCGATGCCGCGCGTGCACGCCGCCACCCAGTACCTTGAGGAAGATCCGGAACTCGCCGAACTGTGCCGTACGGACGGCGAAGGCCCGGCCGAGCTCGCGGAGCGCATCGACAACATCAGCCACAGCATGTGCACGCTCGAAAACCCACTGTGGTACTCGCACCGCCGCGCCGCGCTCGCCAACAAAACACACGAAGGCCGCCTCCTCGCCCTCATCGTGCGTGACTAAACGGAGAATGCGAGCACATTCCGTGGAGAAGATGTGATGCAGTTCACGGACGGCCAGCCCTCACCTTACGGTGGTGCCTATGAGTGAGAGAGATTTCGATACCCCCGTCGAGACGCCTACCGTCCAACCGGCCCCCGCTCAGGGTGCCAAACCGGCGCAAACCGTGCCGGTGGTGGCCGTGGTGCTGGCCGCCGGCTTCGGTACGCGCTTCGACCCCGATAATCCCAAGCAGCTTGTCTCCGTGGGCGGCAAGCCCATCGTGTGCTGGAGCATTGATGCCTTTGAACATTGCGATCGCGTCAGCGACATCGTGGTGGTGGTCAATCCCAAGGTGCGCGGTGAAGTGGAAACGTTGGTTGGCGAGATGGGCTACACCAAGGTCCGCGTCATCATTGACGGCGGTGACGAGCGTGTGGACAGTACCGCCGCCGCGCTCGACATGCTGGCTACGGCTGGCATTCCGGACGATGCCAAGATTCTGATCCATGACGCCGTCCGTCCGTTCGTGGAACAGTCCGCCATCGACGGTTCGATTGATGCGCTCGACCAGTTCACGGCCGCGACCGTGGCCTACGCCTCAACCGACACCGTGCTGTTGACCGAGGATTTGGGCGATTTGAAAGTGGTCAAGTCGGTGCCGGACCGCCCGAACACCTTCCGCGCGCAGACCCCGCAATCCTTCCGCTTCGCGACGATTCGTCACGCTTACGATTTGGCTGCCGCCGACCCGGACTTCCATCCCACCGACGACACGCGCGTAGTGGTCGATTATCTGCCTGATGAACCCGTCGCCATTGTCTCCGGTGCGGAAACCAACCTGAAGATCACCACGCTGGAAGATATTCCCACAGCTGAGCGTATCGCCGAGGAGATTCTCGGTCGTGATCCCAAGGAAGAGGCCCGCGCCCGCATGCACGCCCTGCTGGCCCAAGCGGCCGGCCAGATGCATCGCTAGACTGGCATTATGCGTGAACTCAATGTTGTGATCTCCGGCTTCGACCACTATGACGGCGTGGAGGTCAATCCCGCCGTCGAAGTGCCCAAGGCCATCGCCGAGCAGGGACTGGGCGTCTCCTCTGCTCCGGACGATCCGTTGGAGCAGGTCGCCGTCACCGTTCATGCCGTCAGCATCCCGGTGAGCTTCGCCAAAGCCTGGCCCACGCTGAAAGAGACGATTGAGGCCACCAAGCCCAATATCGTCATCGCCACCGGGCTCAAGCACGCAGCCCGAGGCGTGATGCTTGAACGATGCGCCACCAACCTGATGGACGCGATCAAGCCAGACGCGGACAACGTGATCCCACGCCGCGAACCCATCGACCCCAATGGCCCGGCCGCCTATTGGACCCGCCTGCCGTTGCGCTCGATCCTGAATGATTTCACGGACGATTCGATTCCGGCCACCTTGAGTTCGGACGCAGGTACGTTCGTATGTAATTCGCTGTTCTACAACTTGCTCAACTGGACCGCCACCCAGGAGCGGGTGCTGGGCGGATTCGTCAGCTTCCCTCCGGTCGTTCCGGCGCATTCCAGCCAGCATGGTCTACCACTCGACCAGCAGATCGCCGCTGGCCGTGATGTGGTGCGCGAAGCCGTGCGCTACTATCTCAAGCCCTCCAGCTCCGACATCCTCATCGCCTAGCACGCTGTGCGCCACGCCGGAATAGAACATGGTTCGCACGCATTGTAACGATTGCGCGTCGCTCAACGCTCAGCGCTAGTGCGATGCGCTACAGTGCTTCAAGGATGTGCCAAGAGCTTTATGCGTGTGCGAAAGGAATAAAACAGCGATGGTGGATCGTTTCCCGGTGGTGCTGCGAGGATATGACAAGGAGAAGGTTGATGCTGCCTTTGACGCTACTCAGGAGAGTATGAAGCGTGCGCAGCAGACGTTGGCCAGCATGCGTGAGCAGATTGCGGCGGATGACGACCGTATTCTGCAACTGCAGGCCCAACTTCAGGAAGAGAAGAACAAGAAGCCGGAAGGCAACAGCTTCGCTTCCTTGGGAGCGAACGCCCAGCAGATGCTTGCCTCCGCCGAACAGACGAGTACCGAACTGCTGGAACGCGCCAAGCAGGACGCGTCCTCCATCCGTACCACGGCTCAGGCTCAGGCCGAAACACTGATCAACAACGCCAAGCTGGATGCCCAGCATATTGTTGACGACGCCAATGCCAAGGCCGCCTCGATTCTGACGAACGCCAACAATCAGGCCGAATCAGTGACCACCTCCGCCAACGAGGATGCCGCACAACTGCGCTCCGAAACTGCCAAGACCATCACCGAACAGCGTCAGACCGTCGAGCTTGAGCTCAGCAACGCGCGCGAAGAGCACACCAAGAAGATGGCTTCCGAACGCTCCACTCAAGAGCGCGAAATCGCCGACATGAAGGCGGAGGCGACCCAGCAGGTTGCCGCAATGCGCAAAAGCGCCAATGAGGAGATCACCAAGCTTAAGTCTGATTCCAACGATCAGATTGAGGCGGCGCTCGCCGAGGCCAACAAGAAGCTCGCCGACGTGCGCGAGCAAGTGTCCAAGATGATGACCGAAGCCCAGCGCAAGGCCAGCGAAATCATTGATGCGGCCAAGACCAAGGGTCAGGAAATCACTGATGAGGCCGAGGTCAAGCGCACCAGCACGATGAGCCAGGTCAACGCCGAGGTCGAGCAGATCCGTCACGACATCGCCGCTCAGCAGGATGAGGCCACGAAGAAGGTCAACGAACTGCTGCAGCACCTCGAAGAGCGTC
>ENA-OPVL01000775-OPVL01000775.1-human-gut-metagenome-genome-assembly--contig:-NODE-775-length-20973-cov-1.931112_pt1 | contig 20973 bp, 16 predicted proteins | sample MGYA00241496_ERZ501984 | MGnify/ENA primary metagenome ERZ501984 (study PRJEB25962, sample SAMEA2042986) | human gut metagenome | biome: human gut; feature: human-associated habitat; material: faeces... | reverse complement strand
AGGAAGCTCCCGCCTCTGTAGGCGGGGGTACATTCACTAACAAAATCAGAAGCCTAACCTCCTTCATCGTTACCTAATGCAATATTTTAGTCAACAATAGTAACGCAACAAGCATATATATACATAAATACCTAATCGGCTGCCTGCAGACGGAGCAACTCCTTCCGCAGGCGGCTTTTTGACGTGTGCACTTGTAGAGATGTGCCTGGTGTTATATAATAAAATGTGTATGAATGAAATATGCACATGTTTATTGACAGTGGCTCAATGGAGGGCTTATGGACTTTAAATTTTTTAGGAACAGAATAAAGGTATCTCTATACAGCATAGGCATCTTCGCCTTCTTCCTGCTTGTTTCCCTGGTGAGCCTGTATATTGTGCGCGAAAAAATATTGGATAATTCGCATATTATGGGACAGCAGCTGGCAGCCCGCTTTGCCACAAGGGAAACAGGACGCATAAAAGCTCAGGAAATGCTGCTGCGCAGTGCCGCGCAGAACCTTGCACATATGCTGGAAATGAAGCCCGATATGACGGATGCAGAGCTGGAGGAGGCGCTGACGCATTTTACCGATTATATGGAAAAAAATGCTGATGTGGGCCGCTTTGATATGTGCGCTGTAGTACACGGGCATCTTATTGGCAAGCGATTGGAGGGACAGCCGACAGATGTTGCTTCGCTGAAATGGTATCAGGCAGCGCTGAGCAATAAAAGCGGCGTAGCCTATACTAATTTATATCAATACGGCAAGAATAATGAGCGCCTGCTGACGATGGCCGTGCGCTTTAGCGATAACAATGTACTGGCGATGAATCTTTATCCGGAGCGTCTGAATGGCCTGCTGAGTGATAATAAGCTGCCGAAGGACAGCTATTACTACCTTTGCGATCCGTCCGGTAATATTATGTTTACCATCAATGACCGCAATCTGTCGATAGAAGAAGAGCAACCTTATGTAGATAAAATCTTTAAGGAAATCCGTGATTCTGACAGTGATGTATCTTATATTACCGACTATGAAGGCAATAAGCGCGGGGTTTACTACACGGTTTCGGAAAAGGGCTGGATATCTATTGTAACGATTCCATATGATTTCCTGATGGGTGATTATAAGGATTTGATGCAGTGGTTCAGCCTGACGCTGGCTATTTTCCTGCTGCTGGCTGCCGGTTTGGCACTGCGCGAGCATTTGCTGAACAGGGAGCTGCAGAGTATTAACGAGGTTATCCGCGTTATGAGCAAGTCCTTCCTGGCTGTGTTCAGAGTTAATTATATTACAGGACGCTATTATATGCTGAAAAGTACCCCGCCAGGACCTCAGGAGCCTGAGGGCGATTATGATGAGCTGCTGCAGGAGCTGATAAAGAATGTGGAGCCGGAGGCTACCGAAGAATTTGCGACCAGCTTTGCGCGTAAGCATATCAAGAATCTGGTGGAGCGTCATATCAATGACTTCGGCGGTGAGTTCCGCTATCGCTTCGGTAAGGAATACAGATGGCTGAATGTCCGCCTGATGCGCGATGATTTACTGAATGAGGACGAAGCAGTTTTCTTCTTCCGTGAGGTAGACGCCGAAAAGCAGAAGGAGCTGGAGCATATTCAGGTGACGGAGCAGGCACTGCAGGTAGCACGCGAAAATGCCAAGTCCAGAAACATGTTCTTCTCTGCACTGTCGCACGATATGCGTGCGCCGCTCAACGGCATTATCGGCATGGCGGAGCTGGCAGAGCTGCACAAGGATGACTGCGGACAGGTGAAGGAATATATCCGCAAAATAAGCGCCGCAGGGCAGCAGCTACTGACCTTGATTAACGATATTCTGGAAATGGCACGCCTGGACAACGGCAAGGTGGAGCATGTGCAGGAAACCTTTATGATTGCCAAGGTAGCGCAGGATACAAGCGATATTTTTGCGGCACAGGCCGAGCTGGAGCAGAAGTTCTTTGACTCTCAGCTGATGCTGCAAGAAGATGAAATGGTGAGCGGCGATTTGCAGGGCTTGCAGCAGATTTTGAATAATATTTTGTCGAATGCGATTAAATATACCAAGGCGCATGGCAAAATCAGCTTTTTGGCGCGTCGTGAGCCGGGCAATGAGCGCAACCGCGTGCATTATACCTTTGTTATTAAGGACACCGGCTGCGGTATGTCGGCCAAATTCCTGGAGAAAATCTATAAGCCGTTTGAACGCGACAGCCGTTTCGGTGTGCCGCGCGTTACCGGCACCGGTCTTGGCATGACGATTGTCAAAAGCCTGGTGGAGCGTATGGATGGCAGCATTCATATCAGCAGCCGTGTTGATGAAGGCACCTGCGTAATTATTTCTCTGCCGTTCAATATTGTGAAAAAGGTAGAAAGCAAGCCTCAGGATGCAATGCCGAAGTTGGAGGATTTTGCAGGCTGCAGAATTTTAGTAGCAGAGGATAACAGTATCAATATGGAGATTATCAGCGAGCTGCTGACGATGAACGGTTTAGAGGTATTGCCGGCAAGCAACGGCAAGGAGGCCGTGAACCTGTTTGAGTCTTCGGAGGAGGGCAGCATCAGCATGGTGCTGATGGACATGCAGATGCCGGAAATGGATGGCTGTGAGGCTGCCGAGGCTATCAGAGCTTTGCCGCGCGAGGATGCGCATGCGGTGCCGATTCTGGCGCTGACAGGCAACAGCGGCAGTGATGACGTGGAACGTGCGATGGCTGCCGGAATGAATGATTTTATGGTGAAACCGGTACAGATGAAGCTGCTGGCGGAGATGATGAGTGCGTACCTGCAGCATTAAGAGCAGAAAGGGGTGCGAAGCCGTGCATTTACAGGAACTGCCGCAGTATGTGGCGATTGATATTCAGGAGGCGTTGGAAGAGCGCTTTATGGAAAGTGAAGCTATGTATGTGCGCTTTTTGCGCAAGCTGCTGACAACCGATGATTACAGACTGATGGAGGATGCTGCTGCCGCAGAAAATTGGCAGGAGGTGCTGCGCTATGCGCACAATCTGAAGGGTGTGTGCGCAACGTTGGGGCTGACCGGCCTGCAGGCACAGTTTGCCGATATTGTGAGCCTGCTGCGCAGTGAGGAATATACCGTGCCTCAGCTGCAGGCGAAGCTGGCTGCGGTGAAGAATGACTGGCAGCGCACGCTGCAATATATTGAGCAGCTGGAGAGTGCATGATGGAGATACTAAGCGTAGCTGTGGGCGGTGCTTTGGGCGCAGTGTGCCGTTATCTGCTGGGTAATTTTATCAGCAGGATGAGCGGCAGCGCACTTCCTTGGGGAACCTTTGCCATTAATATTATAGGCTGCTTTTGCATGGGCCTTTTGATGACGCTGATTGTGGAGCGCGGTCTGCTGCCTGCGGCCTGGCGTCTGTTCTTGTGCGTGGGCTTGTTGGGCGGCTTCACCACCTTTTCCTCGTTTGGCTATGAAAGCCTGATGCTGCTGACGGAGGGTAATATCGCCGCTGCGGCAGCGTATAGCGGTGGCAGCCTGCTTTTGGGACTGCTGGCTGCGGGAGCAGGCGTGCTGGCTGGTAAAGGGGTATGAGGCTGACGCTGTAAGGAATAAACAACACTTGTGAAAATGTATGTTATAATCAGTGATATAGACTATGCGCAAAAGCAAGGGGGAGAATCATATGGGATTATTGTTAAATACTCTCTCTCCGGCAGTGTTATACGAGGAGATGGCTAAAAGTACATATTTTGTTGATAAAACAGCCTTTATAGGCCAAATGCTGCAGCGTATAGGTACTAATGGCAAGTATGTGTGCATCACACGTCCTCGCCGTTTTGGCAAAACTGTTATGGCTAATATGCTGGGAGCATTTTTGACTAAAAGTGCCGCTACGGCAAAGCTTTTTGCACAGTTAAAGATAGGACGTGATGCCGAGGCTATGCAGCATATTAATCAATATAATGTTATTTATATTGATTTCAGCAGAATCAGCAGCAATGATTACCAAAGCTATATAGATAATATTGCTGATGCCTTGAAGAACGATCTGCATAAGGCGTATCCCGATGTTGATTATCGTGCGGCAGGCGGCGTAGCTGAGGATTTGGAAAGAATTACTGCAGCGACGGGCGAAAGGTTTATTTTCATTTTTGACGAATGGGATGCAATCTTTCATGCTGCCTTTATTTCCGAAGATGACAGAAAAAAATACCTGCTGTTCCTAAAGGATTTGCTGAAGGACAGAGTATATGTTCAGCTGGCGTATATGACTGGCGTACTGCCGATATCAAAATATACCAGCGGCTCGGAATTAAATACCTTTGCGGAATATAATATGGCTACTATGTCATTATATAGTGATGTTTTTGGCTTTAATGATGCGGAAGTAGATGCGCTGTTTGCAAAGTATCAGCCTTTGACGGCTCAACCGCAGGTTACACGTGAAGGCTTAAAAATATGGTATGACGGCTATCACACTGCTGCCGGCAATTTACTGTATAATCCGCGCTCTGTTGTTATGGCTTTACAGAATAACCAGCTTTATAATTATTGGACCAGCTCCGGACCCTATGATGAATTGTTTTACTATATCCGCAACAATGTGACGGCGGTGCGTGATGATTTGGCGCTGATGGCTGCCGGTGAACGCATACCCTTGAAAATACAGGAATATGCGGCCATGCTGCTGGAGCTTAATACAAAGCAGCAGATTTTTTCGGCGATGGTTGTTTATGGCCTGCTGACATATGAAAACGGCAAAGTGTTCATCCCTAACAAAGAATTGATGGATAAATTTAATGAGCTGCTCCTGAACAAGGATTCCTTGGGCTACGTACATCAGCTGGCGGTAAAATCGGAAGCAATGCTGCAGGCTACGCTGAAAGGCGATACCGCTACAATGAGCAGGATTCTGGAATTTGCGCACAATACGGAAACACCGCTGTTGGCGTATAACAATGAAACAGAATTGGCTGCTATTGTTAATCTCATATATCTGGCAGCACGTGACAGATATAATGTCCAAAGGGAGGATAAGGCCGGGACAGGCTATGTTGATTTTATCTTCTATCCCTATCAGGAAAACGATGATTGTCTTATATTGGAGCTGAAGGTGGACCATACGCCTGAGGAAGCGATTGAGCAGATTAAACGCAGACAGTATGCGCTCAAATTTGCTGGAACTCTGGGAGATGGCAGCAAGCGTTATCAAGGACGGATTTTGGCTGTCGGTATAGGCTATTCCAAGAAAACAAAACAGCACCGTTGCAAGGTAGAGGTGCTGAAAAGGTAGTTGGTTGTATAAAACAAAAAAGCAATTTGTAACTGCGATTTGGCAGAGGCAAATTGCTTTTTATTTTTTATATTGTTAGTGTTTTCCTACGCTCTCCTGATATTCAACACGGCAATTGCCGCAAATATCAGTCCCATGCCGATGATTTTCACCGGCGTCAGTGCTTCCGCAAAGAAGATGACACCTACGGCCCCAGCCACAAAGGGCTCAATTGTCGCCAGGATGGAGGCTTGTCCTGCCTCAATCTGTTCCAGGCCTTTGGTGTAGAGCAGATAAGGAAGCACGGCGCAGAGCAGTCCCAGACCTAAAGCGCTGCCGATTGCCTGCAGGTCGATAGCTGCAAGGCGCTGATAATCAAAATCCGCCAACGGCCATGAGGCTGCGAGTGCGAGATAAAAGGTGTAGGCGGTGATGGTGAGTGATGAATATTTGCGCACAGCGTACTTGCCGAAGATGCTGTACAGCGCGTAGCCGAAGCCGCTGCCCAGACCGTAGAGCAGGCCGCTGAGCGTAAGCGTAAGGCTGCTGCCGAAGACACCGGTGACACAGGCGCAGCCGCTGAAGGTGAGCAGCAGAGCGAGTGCCTTGGTGCGCGTGAAGGCTTCACCGAAGCATACCAGCGACATAAGCATGACAAAGACGGGCGCAGTGTAAAGCAATAGCGCTGCCACCGCCAAGCTTGTCTGCTGCATGGCGTTGAAGTAGCAGTAGTTGAAGAATACCAGGCTGCAGATGCCGGTACCGACGAAAAGCCAGAGGTCACGCAGTCTGATGCGCAGGGCGGCACTCCCTGAGCGCAGCAGCGGCAGTGTGACGCAGATTGCCGCTGCCAGCGAACGCAGGGCAACTATTTGCATGGAGCTGAAGCCTTGTGCTGCCAGTGTTCTGACGAAGAGCCCGATTAAACCCCAGCAGACAGCAGCAGTGATGATGTAAAGATAGGCCTTTGTTTTCATTGCTCAGCCTGCTTTTTGCCACGTCCCCAGAAGGTGTGGAATTTTTGCAGCAGCTCCTTGCCAGGCTTGGGCGGCCACAGCTCCTGCCTGTTGCTGTCACGCATGGCTGCCGCCAGATGCTCGTAGATTTCCGGATATTGCGCATCGAGTGCTGCGATATGCTCTTTGATGTCCTGGCGCATGGTGTGACCGTCATAAGGACAGGGGTTTTTGATAGGCTTCAGGCCCAGTTTTGCCACCAGATCGCGGATTTCCTGCTCGCGGTAGTAGAGCAGCGGGCGCAGTACCGTGATGCCGGAGCGCGAAAGCTGCGTTACCGGCAGAAAGGTGCGCAGCTGGCCGCTGGTCACCAGATTCATGAAGAAGGTTTCCACTGCATCGTCATTGTGGTGCGCCAATGCCACCTTGTTGAAGCCAAGTTCCTGTGCGCGGCGGTTGGTGGCTGCGCGGCGGAAGTAGGCGCAGGTGAAGCAGGGACTGCCGCCTTTCTTTTCGTGTGCCGCCATCACGTCAACATCGTCACTGTAGTGTGTAAGGCCGAACTGCGCGCAAAAGGCCTCCAGCTCCGCCTTGGGAAAGTTGGGTGCAAACATGCCGTTGACGGTGTAGCAGGCAAGGTCGAAGGGAATCGGCGAATATTTTTTGATTTCCGCCAGCATGGCTGTCAGAAGCATGCTGTCCTTGCCGCCGCTGAGGCCGACAAGGATGCGGTCGCCCGGCTGCAGCATATCGAATTCTATAATAGCCCGCCACAGCTTGCTCAAATCCTTGGCGGGAACGAAGGTGCTTTTCTTAGTCATCTGTATAATCTCCTTTTGCATTACATAGCATTATTTTAACACAATGCAGCTGCTTTTCCTAGCATATCTCTAGGCTAAAGCGGCTGCTTTTCTTCTGCTAAGAGAAGCGTTTTGTGATATAATATTTAAGTCAAAAATATTTTTACCCAAGAAGAGGATGCAGGTGCATCCGTGAAATATGATGGAGGCTAACGACTGATGACCGATACAATGCAAGGACTCAATAAAGAGCAGCTTGATGCAGTACAGACTATTAATGGACCGATGCTGATTCTGGCGGGTGCAGGCAGCGGCAAGACGAAGGTGCTTACCTGCCGTATTGCGCATCTGCTGCAGCAGGGTGTGCGTCCCTATCGCATTTTGGCGATTACCTTTACCAATAAAGCCGCCGCGGAAATGCGCGAGCGTGTAGATCGTATGGCAGGCGCTGCGGCCAGAGATGTGTGGCTGTTTACCTTCCATGCCTTCTGCGCCCGTCTTTTGCGCTATGAGCTGGAAAATCTCAACGGCTATGCCAATAATTTTGCAATTTACGATACAAGCGACAGCAAAAACCTGATTAAACAGGTGCTGAAGGAAATGAATCTGGATGAAAAGCGTTTCCCGCTGCCGGCGATTATCAGCCATATCAGCAACGCGAAAAATGCTTTGCTGCTGCCCGATGTCTACGCCCGCGAGGCCTCCGGCTACTATGAGCAGCAGGTGGCAAAAATTTATGATGCTTATCAGAAAAAGCTGCAGGCCAACAATGCCGTAGACTTTGACGATTTGCTGCTGCTGGCGCTGCGTCTGCTACAGGAAAATCCGGCGGTTAGAGAAAAGTACCAGCGCAAGTTTGATTATCTGATGGTTGACGAATATCAGGACACCAACCATGCACAGTATCTGCTGACAAAGCTGTTGGCTGCAGGCCACAGAAACATCTGCGTAGTAGGCGATGCCGACCAGAGCATTTACGGCTGGCGCGGTGCCGATATTCAGAATATCCTTGATTTTGAGAAGGATTATCCCGATGCCAAGCTGGTGAAGCTGGAGCAGAACTACCGCAGTACGCAGGTTATTCTGGATGCCGCCAATGCCGTTATCGACAATAACAGCGGACGCAAGCCGAAAAATTTGTGGACTGCCAACGGCAACGGTTCGGAAATCATCTATTATCAGGCGAACGATGAAAGAGATGAAGCACGTTATGTGATTGAAAATATGCAGAAGCTGCAGCTGAATGAAGGCGCTAAGCTGGGCGATATGGCGGTGCTGTACCGCACTAACGCGCAGTCGCGTGTATTCGAGGAAATGCTGATTAAGAGCGGTATCGCCTATACGATGGTCGGCGGTACGAAGTTCTATGAGCGCAAGGAAATCAAGGATGCGCTGGCTTATCTGCGCTTGCTTTATAATCCGCATGACAGCCTGAGCTTGCTGCGTATTATCAACGTTCCGCGCCGCGGTATCGGTGATGCGACATTGGCACGCTTGCAGGAATATGCAAATGCCAGCGGACAGTCCCTGTTTGAGGTAGTGACCAATGCAGCGGATGTCCCCGGTCTTGCCAGCCGTTTTGCCAACAAGCTGGACGAGCTGAGCGAGCTGCTCTTTGAGCTGATGGGCGAGGCTGCCGATGTGCCGGTAAAGCAGCTTTTGGATGATGTGCTGTTGAAAACAGGTTATCTGGAGGAGCTGCAGAACAGCAAGGACCCGCAGGACGAAAGCCGTGTGGAGAACCTGAAGGAAATGCTGAGTGTAACTGAGGAATTCGCAGTAAAATGCGAGCGTAACGGCGAAGAGCCGACGCTGGAAAACTTCCTGGCTGATGTAGCGCTGGTTGCTGATATTGATGATGCGGAGCTGGGTGAGGAAGCAGTTACCCTGATGACGCTGCATTCCGCTAAGGGCCTGGAATTCCCCAATGTCTTTTTGGTAGGTATGGAGGAGGGCATCTTCCCGCATTCCCGTACTCTGATGGACGAAAACGAGATTGAAGAGGAGCGCCGCCTGTGCTATGTGGGCATTACGCGTGCGGAAAAGCATTTGTTCCTGAGCAACGCCAGAACACGCACTATCTATGGCCGCACGCAGTATTACACACCGTCCCGCTTCCTGCAGGAGGTGCCGCGAAATCTGGTGCATGTAATCAAGCGTCCGGTAGTGCAGCGTCCGGCGATGACCTCGCAGGTACACAAGCCTACTGCCAAGGAAAACGCCAACTGGTTCGAGCAGCATAAGGCCAGCTTCTTCCCGAGGGAAAGCAGTGCGGCGGCAGGCTGCAGCTTCCGTGTCGGCGATAAGGTTATGCATAAAAAATGGGGTGCCGGCACGATTGTCACCGCCAAGGCTGCAGATGACGGCCAGGAGGTTACGGTTGCGTTTGCCGGCGGCGGTATCCGTAGCCTGCTGACGAAGTATGCCAAGCTGGAAAAGCTGTAAGCTGTTTTTCTTATAAAAATTTTGGAGGATAAAGCAATGGCAGAAATGGATTTATTTGCTGATGAGCGTGCAACGGATTTGGCCGAGGCCGATAAGCTGCGCCGCGAAATCCGTCATAACGAATATTTATATTATGTATTGGATGCGCCGGAAATTACGGATGCCGAATATGACCGCATGATGGTGCGCCTGCGTGAGCTGGAGGCGCGCTATCCTGACAGCATTCCGGCCGATTCGCCTACGCAGCGCGTCGGCGGTCGTGCTTCCTCGCAATTTACCGAGGTGCGTCACCTGGAGCCGCTGCTGAGCCTGGGCAATGTGTTTTCCGCCGAGGAGCTGCGTGCCTTTGACGAACGTGTGCAAGGCGGTCTGCCTGCAGGTAGCAAGGTGGAATACGTTATGGAGCCGAAGATTGACGGCCTGGCCTGCAGCCTGATTTACGAAAACAGTAAGCTGGTGCGCGCCGCTACCCGCGGTGACGGTGTAGTGGGCGAAAATGTTACGGCCAACGTGCGCACCATCCGCAGCATTCCGCTGACGCTGAAGGTGCCTGAGGGTGAAGCAGTGCCGGAGCTTTTGGATGTGCGCGGTGAGGTCTATATGCCGCGTCAGGCGTTTATGCGTTTAAACGAGCAGCGCGCGGAGCGCGGCGAGAGCGAGTTTGCCAATCCGCGTAATGCAGCGGCAGGCAGTCTGCGTCAGCTGGACCCGCAGGTAACAGCAAGCCGCAGCCTGAGCTTTTTTGCCTATTATCTGGTAGGTGAGGGAGCGCAGCCCAAGCACAGCGAATCGCTGGCTTTGCTGGCACACTACGGCTTTAAGGTGAGCGAAAATTATAAGGTTGTCGAAAATATCGACGAGGCGATTAAATATATCAGCGATTTCAACGAGCTGCGTCAAGGCCTGTCCTACGATACCGACGGCGCTGTTATCAAGGTCAACGATGTTTACCAGCAGCGTATTCTGGGTGCGACAGGCAAGGATCCGCGCTGGGCAACGGCCTATAAATATCCGCCGGAGCAGGCGGAAACTACGCTGGAGGATATCGACTGGCGTGTGGGACGCACAGGCGTACTGACACCGACGGCAGTGCTGACACCGGTAAAATTAAGTGGCAGCGTTATCAGCCGTGCTACCCTGCATAACGAGGACTTTATCCGTGCCAAGGATATCCGCATCGGTGACAGGGTTGTTATCAACAAGGCCGGCGAAATTATTCCCGAGGTATTGCGAGTAGTAGTTGAAAAGCGCACCGGTGACGAAAAAGAGGTAGAAATTCCCAATGTCTGTCCGGAATGCGGCTGGCGTGTGGAGCGTCAGGGCGAGGAGGCAGCTATCCGCTGCACCAATCCGCATTGTCCTGCGCTCGGACGCGAGGGCTTGATTCACTTTGTCAGCCGTGATGCGATGAATATCGACGGCTGCGGTCCTTCTGTTATCAATGCACTGCTTGATGCGGGCTTAGTGCGCGATGCTGCGGATTTGTACAGCCTGCGCAAGGATGATTTGCTGAAGCTGGAGCGTATGGGCGAAAAGTCGGCGGATAATCTGCTGGCGGCTTTGGCCGAGAGCAAGAAGAACGAGCTGGACAAGCTGCTCTTTGCTTTGGGTATCCGTCATGTTGGCGCCAAGGTAGCGCGTATTCTGGCAACGGAATTCGGCAGCATGGAAAAGCTGCAGCAGGCACAGCCGGAGGAACTGGCGCAGATTCGTGATATCGGTGATAAAATTGCGGAAAGCGCCGTTACCTGGCTGAACGTGCCGGCGAATATTGACTTGGTGGAGCGCCTGGCGGCAGCAGGACTGACGATGACATTTACACCACCTGCCAGTCAGGAGGATAACCCCTTCTTCGGAAAAACGCTTGTCTTTACGGGCACAATGCCTACGTTAGGACGTGCCGAGGCCAAGACGATGGCGCAGGATGTGGGTGCGAAGGTCAGCGGCAGCGTCAGCAAAAAGACGGATTACGTCATTGCGGGCGCGGAGGCCGGCAGTAAGCTGGAAAAGGCACGGCAATTGGGCGTAACGGTTATTGATGAGGCTGAATTCCTGCGGATGCTGAAAGGTGAATAGAGTATAAAAATAGCGTGGCTGCCACGCTTAATTTTTTAGTGATGATATTCGTTTTTGTATTCCTTGGCTAAAGCATCCCAAACAGGCAGCTGCAGGCCGGCAATTTCGGAGGTGAACGGAGTACCGTCGTTCTTTTCGAAATGCTTCCAGGCACGCAGTACATATTTAAAGCCGATATATTGCAGCGGTAAGTTGCAGTATACCATGAGGATGTTGGCGAAGTCGCTCAATTCCCACAGTGCGCCTAAATCCATACCGGCGATGTTGGTAATAACACCGAAGGAAATAACGATGAGGCACAGCACGCGGATGGCGTTGATGAAGGATGCCTTACTGGAAATGCGGTTGGCGCACATTTCGGTGAAGGACATAAAGCCCAAGAGGCAGGTGAAAGCAAACAGACCGAAGCAAACGCTTACGAGGAGCGTAACAACGCTGTAAAGAGTATTATTGCCGCCGGTCAGAGCGCCGCAGGAGGCTAAGAATTTATCCAGCTTGCCCATCTCGAACCAGGCATTGGCATCAGCTGTGAGCCACATGCTGCCCATGATAACGACAAAGCCGGTCAGGGTGCAGATAACGATGGTATCAAGAAATACGCCCAAAGCCTGCACACAGCCCTGCTCGCAGGGGTGAGCAACCTCTGCTGCTGCTGCCGGCATGGTGATGGTACCCTGGCCTGCTTCGTTGGACATCAGGCCGCGCTTAATACCCTGGCTGAGCGCCAGACCGAAGGCACCGCCGAAAACAGCATCAGGCGCAAAGGCCTGCGTGAAAACGGAGCTGAAGAACAGCGGAATGCGGTCGATGTTGCCGACGGTCAAAGCGATGACAGTGAGCACATAAATAACTGCCATCACTGGAACTATGCGGTCGGTAACCTTCGTTACCTTTTTAATACCGCCGAAGCTGATAACAGCAGTGATAACGATAAGCACCGCGAAGGAAATCCAGTAGAGCGAGGAATTGGTAGGAATGTTCACGCCGGAGATTTTGCTGGCGATGGCACCTACTGCGGAAATAGTGTTGAAGCCCTGTGCGGGGAAGCACAGCAGCGCATAAACGATATACAGCATGCTGAGCGCAACGCCGACAGCGGCGGAATCGTTCAATAATTTGCGTGCGTAAAAGGGCAGGCCGCCGACATATTCATTGTCGCGCTTTTCCTTGAAAATCTGCGAAAGCGTGGATTCGGCGAAGGACGTTGCCATGCCGAAGAAGGCGGAAACCCACATCCAGAACAATGCGCCCGGGCCGCCGATGGAAATTGCGCCGGTTACGCCCAAAATATTGCCGGGACCGACACGCATGGCGGTGGAAAGCAAAAAGGCTGTGAGTGAGGAAATACCGTTGCGCGTATGATTGCGCTGCATCAGTACCTTTACAGCGAAGACAAAGTTGTGCACCTGTACAAAGTGCAGACGGAAGGTGAAGTAAATACCTGTGCCAACCAATAAAATAATTGCCAGACTGAAATTTCCCAGAATGGGGATAGAACCGTACCAGTCGAGATTGCAGGGGAAATCCCAGAACCAGTTGGAAACAATCTGGATTTTGGCGCAGATGGCGTTAACTGCATCAAATAAAGCTTGCATAAGACCTCTCTCCTATAGCTGTGAATTTATTTTGCCCTTGCGTTAAGGCGCAGCAAAGGCAGCTTCATTATCTATATCTTAACCTTTTTTATATTGATTGGCAATGGGTGCGTGGAAGTATACAATATATGGCGGAGCCTATTTTCTCTGCAAGAAAAACTTTTTGTGTTGATTTCTCATACATAATTTACAGACAAACAGCGCGATTTGTACTATAATATAAAGTTAGATAAGTAACATCTGCTGTCTTTCGCACAGATGTCTATATGTAATTTAGAAATGAGGGAATATGATGAAAGAGTATAATTCCGTATCAGAACCGTTTTTAGCGGATGTGCGCGCCGTAGTAGGTGACGCCAATGTTTTTACCGAGCCTGAAAAGCTGGAGCAATATAAAACCGACGAGGAATATGATCCGCGCCGTTTCCGTGTGCCTGAGGCTGTTGTGCGTCCTGCCAATGCCGAAGAGATTGCTGCAGTTGTGAAGCTGTGCAATAAGTACAATGTGCCGCTGACTGTCCGCAGCGGCGGTACCAGCCTTGCCGATGGCGCGATTGCTGTCTGCGGAGGTATTGTACTGCTCATGGAGCGCTTGAATAAAATTATCGAGATGAATACCGAAGCGATGTATGTTGTCGCCGAAGCCGGCGTGCGTACAGTTGATATTCAGAAGATGGCCAATGAAGCAGGCTATCTTTACGCAGGTGACCCCTGCAGCGCCGAAAGCTGCCTGATCGGCGGCAATCTGGCAACAAATGCCGGCGGCAGCAAGGCTGTCCGCTATGGCGTTACCCGTAATCAGGTTTACAGCCTGGAGATGGTTACCCCGACCGGCGAAATCGTGGAGGTTGGCAGCCGTCTGAAAAAATGCAGCACAGGCTATTGCATGGAGCAGCTGGTAATGGGCAGCGAAGGTACTTTGGGTATTATCACCAAGGTGACTTTGAAGCTGCAGCCGATGCCTCCGTACCGCTTTGACCTGCTGGCAGTATTTGACGACCCGTTCAAGGCTCTTGACGTAGTGCCGAAGATTATGCAGGCCGGTCTGAACCCGACGAGCATGGAATATATGGATAATTCCTATGTGCGTGCCTGCGCCGATTATATTGAATTTAAGGGCGCACCGCATTATGAGGACGGTATTTACGTTATCATTACGGTAGAAACCTTCAGTGAGGATGAGCTGGACATGAAGATGGAGCAGCTTGACGAGCTGTGTGAAGCAGCAGGTGCCGTTGAAGTTCTGGAAGCGGATGACCGTATCTGGGCAATGCGCCGCAACTGCCAGGAATCTATCAGCCTTGTGAGCAAGGTTTCCCTGACCGACGATGTTGTTGTGCCTGTAGACCGCATTGCGCCGACCATTAAAGAAATTATGCATATCGGCAGCAAGTATCCCTTCCCGATTCCGGTAAAAATCAATGCGCATATCGGTGACGGCAATTTGCATATAGTTCTCTGCAAATGCGATTTGGATGATGCAACCTGGGAAAAAATCGTGCATGACTTCCATGAAGAGGTTTATGCCTATGCTTACGCTCAGGGCGGCCGCTTAGCCGGTGAGCACGGCATCGGTGCCAAGAAGCTGGCTTATATGGAAGAGTTTACACCTGCCGGTGAGCTGGAGCTGATGCGCAGGATTAAGCTGGCTTGGGATCCGAATCTTATTCTGAATCCCGGCAAAGTCTTCAACGCATAAGTAAGAGCGCATATAAAGCACCATCTGCGTCGGGATGGCTCCTAGGAGTACGTGTAAGTACGCCGTCGTCGCCCTCCCTCGCATCTGATACTTTCTCTGCACTCTTTATAAAAATTAGAAAAAGAGATATATTATGAGCAATTACAATTCTGTAACTCCTGAATTTATTGATGAATTAAAAACGCTGTTGGGCGAAAAATATGTCAAAACCGATGCTGATACGCTCGACCGCTACAAGACGGACGAGGAGGCGGACGAGCGCTGCTTCCATCTGCCGGATGTAGTGGTAATTCCGGCAAATGCCGAGGAAATTGCCGGCGTGGTGAAGCTGTGCAATAAGTATCTCATTCCGCTGACTGTGCGTGGCGGCGGTACAGGCATCGTTGACGGCGCTATTGCCGACAAGGGCGGCGTAGTGCTTTTAATGGAACGCCTCAACAAAATTATCGAGCTGAATAAGGAAGGCTTGTACATGGTAGCACAGGCCGGTGTGCGCACGCTGGATATTCAGGCAGCGGCGAAGGCGGAGAATCTGCTGTATGCAGGTGACCCGTCGAGCAGCGATAGCTGCCAGATTGGCGGCAACCTGGCGACGAATGCCGGCGGCATCAAGGCAGTGCGCTACGGTGTAACGCGCAATCAGGTCTACGCTGTGCAGATTGTTACGCCCTACGGCGATATTGTTGATCTGGGCTCGCCGCTGAAAAAGTGCAGCACAGGCTACTGCATGGAGCAGCTTGTTATCGGCAGCGAAGGCACGCTGGGTATTATTACGCAGGTAACGCTGAAGCTGCAGCCCTTGCCTCCGTATAAAATCGATATGCTGGCAATTTTCCATGACCCGATGGCGGCAATCGGCATTGTACCGCAGCTTGTGAAAGCAGGTATCGACCCGACAAGCATCGAATATATGGATAACCCTAATGTGCGGACAACCTCGGAATATCTTGAGTTCCCCGGTGCGCCGCATATTGAAGACGGTATTTACGTTATTATTACGATAGAAACCTTCAATGAAGATGAGCTGGACATGAAAATGGAGCAGGCCAGCGATATCTGCGAGGCCGCAGGCGCTGTTGATGTTCTGGAGGCTGATGAGCGTATCTGGTCGATGCGCCGCAACTGTCTGGAATCTGTCAGCCTCATCAGCAAGGTGTGCACGACGGATGACGTTGTTGTGCCGGTTGATGAAATGAGCGATATGATTCAGTACATCATTAAAACTGTGGCAAAATATCCCTTCCCTCTGCGTATCAACGCACATATCGGTGACGGCAACCTGCATATCGTTTTGTGCAAGCTGGATTTGTCCGACGAAGAGTGGGAAGCCGAACTGAGCCGCTTTACGGAAGAGGTTTATACATATGCTTATGCGCATGGCGGACGTCTTTCCGGTGAGCATGGCATTGGCAGCAAGAAGGCACACTTCCTGGAGCGCTTTACTCCTGGCGGTGAGCTGGAACTGATGAGAAAAATTAAAAAAGCCTGGGATCCCAATAATATCCTGAATCCAGGCAAGGTTTTTAATTTATAAGACTATCTCAATGGTCTGCTGTAAAACTAAAATATGTAGCATTGTAGCTAAGTAGCAAAGGAGAGATTTTAGTATGACAAATTACAATCCCGTAACCGAAGAAGTCCTGGAGGAGCTGCGTAAAGCAGTCGGTGCAGAGCATGTAAAAAATGATGCCGAAACTCTGGAGCGTTACAAAACCGATGAAGAGCCAGACGCTCATTACCACCATCTGCCGGAGGTAGTTGTAGCACCGGGCAGCACCGAAGAGGTGGCTGCTGTTATGAAAATCGCCAATAAATATCTTGTACCTGTAACTCCGCGCAGTGCCGGTACCAGTGTATCCTGCGGTGCGATTCCTGTTTTCGGCGGCATTGTGCTGCTGATGGAACGCATGAACAAGATTATTAAGCTTGATGCCGATGCTATGTATATGGAGGTTGAGGCTGGTGCGCTGACCTCTGATATTCAGGCTAAGGCTAACGAAGCAGGCCTGCTGTATGCCGGTGACCCCTGCAGCGCAGACAGCTGCATGATCGGCGGCAACATTGCAACCAACGCCGGCGGCAATAAGGCTGTACGCTACGGCACTACCCGTCATCAGGTTTATTCTATCGAGGTTGTTACTCCGACCGGTGAAATTGCTGAGCTGGGCAACCGCCTGAAAAAATGCAGCACCGGCTACTGCCTCGACCAATTGGTAATGGGCAGTGAGGGTACTCTGGGTATCATCACCAAAGCAACTCTGAAGCTGCTGCCGCTGGCTCCGTATCGTCTGGATATCCTTGCAGTTTTCACCGAGGTACAGAAGGCTGTCGACCTGGTGCCTGCGCTGGTTAAGGCCGGACTGAATCCGACAAGTGTTGAATTTATGGACAACGGCTTTGTACGTGCTGCCAGCGATTATGCAGAACAGCGTCTGCCGCATTACGAGGATGGCAGCTACGTTATCGTTACCGTGGAAACCTTTAACGAGGACGAGCTGGATATGAAGATGGAGCAGCTTGACGAAATCTGTACTGCCTGCGGTGCAACCGACGTTGTTGAAGCAGATGAGCGTGTATGGAAGGTACGCCGCAGCTGTCTTGAAGGCTCCAAGGCATTGAGCAAGGTATCTACCTCTGATGACCTTGTTGTACCTATCGACAAAATCGCTGTCTGCCTGAACCACCTGATGGAGGTTTCCAAGCAATTTGATTTCGAATGCATGTGCCTGGCTCACGCAGGTGACGGTAACCTGCATTTTAATTGCCTGAAGATGGATATGACCGACGAAGAATGGGAAAAACAGCTCGCAGAGTTCCACAAAATCTGCTACGCATATGTTTACAGCCTGGGCGGCCGTCTTTCCGGCGAGCATGGCATCGGTGCGAAAAAGATTGACGCACTGGCAGCTTATTGCGACCCGGTAGAAATGTCTATCATGAAGACTATTAAACGCGCTATGGACCCGAACAATATCCTGAATCCTGGCAAGCTTATCCGGGCCTGATTCTTTTTGAGCACTGCTGAATAATTTTAATATAGCGTCCGACGTACTCTTATATGCAAGAGTACGTCGCTTTTTTTATTTACAATATTCCTCGCCTACATTATAAATGTTGCCAACTTGATAGAGGCAGAGTTAAATAAATTGCGGAAAATTAAAAAACTATTGCTTGTAAAATACGCATATGTTATAATGCTGTCTATATAAATTTAATTAGGAATAATGAATATATATTATGAAAAGGGGAGGATGATGATGAATATGACAGAGGAATACAATCGCCTGATAGGCAAGCGTGTAAAAATGCAGCGCATTTCCGCTAAGGTATCTCAGACAGAATTGGCGAAAGAGTTGGGGGTAACTCAGACGCATTTAAGCAATATCGAAAACGGACGCGCGGGTTTGACAATACCCAATCTGATTAAACTGCATCAGATTTTGGAATGTCCTATCAGTTCTTTTTTTGTGGATATCGAAGGGGAAAAGGAAGCTGATAACAGCAGCGATATAACTCTGGAAAATGTTATGGAGCTGGCAAGACTCCTGAAAAAGGCGCGTGCCTGAAATAAAAAGCAAAGTCATTTAAGGGCTTTGCTTTTTATTTTTGCTGTGGCAGTATTTTTAGGAAAGCTGTTTTTTACTCAGGCAGGAATTTCGGGATTCATGGCGAACTATCCATATATTACATATTTTTTAAAGGAGCAATTAGATGAGTACATTCACCAAGGTCCTGTTGGCCACAGATCTGTCCCCGCAGGCTGATAAATTGACCGAGTGTCTGTTTTGCTTATGCCCCGATACGGAAACGGAAGTGGTTTTGGCTCACGTCTTTGATGATGACGATGATGCCGACCCTGACGGTAGCAGCTTTAAAAAAGCGCGCAGCCGATTGGATGGGTATAAAAATGATATAGAGCAGGCAGGCTATGAAGAAATTTCCATTGTAACCCCGGCAGGCGAGCCCTGCGAAACCTTAAGCAGGCTGGCGGAAGAAAACGACGCTGACCTGATGCTGGTAGCATCTCACCGCAAGGGCTTTTTGAAGCGTGCGCTGATGGGCAGCACTACCTATGAGCTGGCACGGGCTACAATGATTCCCCTGCTGATTAATAAGGATGAGGAAGATGAGGTTACAGAAAATCTGCTGGATACTGTGCTGATACCGACCGATTTTTCCCGTAAATCCTTAGAAGCGCTGAACGTTATCCGTAGCTTGCGTGAATATGTAGGCAAGGTATTGTTTGTGCATGTTGTTGAGCATAGCAGAAACAAGCATGATTATAAGGAAAAATACGGCAGTGCCAAAATGTTTTTGCAAGAGCTGGTAGACGAAATGAAAATTTTCGGTATTGAAGCCGATTACCGCATTGCACATGGCGTAGCCTCCAGAAAAATTGCCGCTATCTGTGAGCGCGACAATGTCAGTCTGATTATGATGACTAAAACCGGTGCCGATATGACTAACGGTGATGACTTGGGCAGCACCTCGGAAAACGTGGTTCTGAATTCTGATTGTGCGGTAATGCTGCTGCCGGCTGAAGACAGTGATGAGGAGAATACCTTCTCCTAAACTGCCGCAGAAGATTTTTTTTGATGATTTTATAAAAATTTTTACAAAAAACGCTTGACTTTTTCGGAAAATGTGATATAATATATTTAAACTGAACAAAGAAAACTTGTCAGACTGACGATACTGCAAGTTGAGGGAGTAATTTGCGCACGGTTCATTACGGAACCATACGTAACGAAATCCGACTTATTGACGGAAGGGCAAATCCGTTCGGATGGCTTTTAAAAAATGAGACTCATGCACTGTGTGGAAACATACAATGTATGGGTCTTTTTCGATAAAAGGAAAGCCCCCCTGTTCGGCGGGAGGAAAATCCCCCCGTTTCGGGAAAGTGACTCTTTTCTTTCTCTTTGTCGGTATGTAACAATCAAGATAAGAATATCCTAAAAAGGAGGATTTTCAATAATGTGGTATAATTCGTTGACGACGCCCGAAAAAGTATTTTTCTATATCGCCGTTATTGGAACGGTGCTGCTCGTCGTACAGATTATTCTGATGCTCGTTTCCTTCGGCGGCGACGCCGACGTGGACGGGGATTTCGGCGGCGACGGGGATTTTGACACTCCGGACGGCGGGTTTCTCTGTTCACGCTCAAAGGTCTTACGGCCTTTTTCGCCATCGGCGGTTGGGTAGGACTTCTCATTTTACAGATCAATTCCAAAAATATCGCGCTCGCCATTATCGTCTCGTTGGTGTCGGGACTCTTTTCCATGGTTCTCGTCGCCCTCGCGCTTCGCGGCATCGCAAAGTTACAGTGCAACGGCAATCTCGATAAAGAAAAATTGATCGGAAAAGAAGCTACTGTATACGTATCCATCGCGCCTTCCCGCACGGGCAGGGGAAAAATCGTCCTCACCGCGCAGGGCGCCTATACGGAGCTCGACGCCGTCACGGACGACGCCGAACGCATTCCCGTGGACGAAAGAGTCGTCATTTCCGAAATCGGCTCCGATTACATGGTCGTCAAAAGACTTGCCGAAAAGCAGGCTTCTGCGGCGGAAAACTCTGAATGCGCGGCGGAGAAGTCCGAAGAAAAATAAACTTCGGCGGAAAATGAAAAAAGTTTTATGAAAAACGGTCTCGTATCGGAACGAAAACAAAGAAAAAAAATAAGGAGAATAAAGAAAAATGTTTACTCAAAATTTACTCGCGGCAGGCGGGAGCGTCGGGATCATTCTCATCGTCGTCGCCGTGCTTATCCTCGTGATGCTGCTTCTCGTCATCATGACCAGAATCAAGACCTGTCCGCCCGACAAGGTCCTTGTCGTACACGGTAAGGTGGGCAGGAGCGCCGACGGAACGTCCAGAAGCTCCAAGTGCATGCACGGCGGCGTCTGTCTCGTCCTTCCCTTCCTGCAAAAATATACTTTCCTCGATCTGACGCCCCTTTCCATCAGCGTCGATTTGAAGAGCGCGCTTTCCAAACAGAATATCCGTATCGACGTGCCCTGTATTTTCACGGTCGGCATTTCCACCGATCCCGCGGTCATGCAGAACGCCGCCGAACGTCTTTTGGGGCTTTCCCTTCAAAATATTTCCGATCTTGCAAAAGATATTATCTTCGGTCAGCTCCGTCTCGTCATCGCTACCATGGAAATCGAGGAGATCAA
>ENA-OPVL01000763-OPVL01000763.1-human-gut-metagenome-genome-assembly--contig:-NODE-763-length-21217-cov-2.574757_pt1 | contig 21217 bp, 16 predicted proteins | sample MGYA00241496_ERZ501984 | MGnify/ENA primary metagenome ERZ501984 (study PRJEB25962, sample SAMEA2042986) | human gut metagenome | biome: human gut; feature: human-associated habitat; material: faeces... | reverse complement strand
TTAAGCGGCATCGGCGGCGCGTTCGGCTACGTTGCGCCGATGATTATCCAGCGGGCACTGGACCTTGCGATTCCGGACAAAAACGAGAAACTTCTGTTTTCTCTGGTCGGAATGCTCGTCGGCATCTACGTCGTCAGCGTCATTTTCACGACGATCCGAAGCCGTATCATGGTGGATGTCAGCCAGAATATCATCTACGATATCCGAAAAGACCTGTTTGAGCATCTGCAGGAGCTGCCGTTCCAGTATTACGACGACCGCCCGCACGGCAAAATTCTGATCCGTGTGGTCAACTACGTCAACTCGGTATCGGATATGCTTTCGAATGGACTGATCAACATTGTGCTGGAGTGTTTCAACCTGCTGTTCATCGTCATTTTCATGTTCCTGGTCGATGTGCAGATGGCGCTCGTCGTTCTCTGCGGCGTGCCGGTGCTGTGCGTGTTCATGGTCTGGATCAAGAATAAACAGAGACGGGCATGGCAGGCAGTTTCAAATAAGAACTCGAACCTGAATGCGTATCTGCAGGAAAATATCGTCGGAGCCCGCATTACACAGATCTTTGCAAGAGAGGATGAAAATGCGGAGATTTTCAAAGATCTTTCACAGGACTGCCGCAGAACGTGGAACACGGCGGTGCGTTATTCCAACCTGGTATGGCCGGGCATCGATTCGATTTCCGTCTGCGTGCGCGCGGCGATCTTCTTAGCAGGCCTTGTGCTGTTCGGACAGGGCAGCAAATCACTCGGTACCATCGTGGCGATTTCCAGCTACGCATCGTACTTCTGGCAGCCGATCATGAACCTCGGAAATATCTTCAACAACTTTATCAACAATATCGCTTACCTGGAGCGTATCTTCGAGACAATGGACGAGCCGGTAACGGTAAAAGATGCGGAGAACGCCGTAAAAATGCCGGAGATCCGCGGTGAGGTGACGTTTGACCATGTCAACTTCTCGTACGATGAATCGAAGCAGATTTTAAAAGACGTTTCGTTTACGGTAAAACCGGGTGAGAGTGTGGCGCTTGTCGGACCGACGGGAGCCGGAAAGAGTACGATTGTCAATCTGATCTCCCGGTTCTACAATGTCAACGGCGGCCGCGTCCTGATCGACGGCCAGGACATCTCACAGGTGACAATTCATTCGCTGCGTGAACAGATGGGTATTATGATGCAGGACAGCTTTATTTTCTCGGGAGACATTGAGGACAACATCCGTTACGGAAAACTCGATGCGACACTGGAGGAGATTGTCAATGCGAGCAAAACCGTGTGTGCGGACGAATTCATCAGCAAAATGCCGGACGGCTACCAGACAGAGGTGCGCGAGCGCGGCTCCATGCTGAGCCAGGGCCAGAAACAGCTGATCTCGTTTGCGAGAACGCTGCTTTCGGATCCGGCGATTCTGATTCTCGATGAGGCAACCTCGAGTATCGACGTGCAGACCGAGAAAGCACTGCAGACTGGCCTCAATGCGATGCTGAAGGGCAGAACATCGTTCATCATCGCCCACCGTCTGTCCACGATCCGCAACTGCGATAAGATCATGTATATCGACAACGGCGGCATCATGGAGAGCGGAACGCACGACGAACTGATGGCAAAGAAGGGATACTATTACAAACTGTATACGGCACAGCTCGACGAAGTACAGAAAGCGGGCTGACACCATTTCAGGACAGCAAAAAGGCTTCTGCCGGCGGATGAAAATCCGGGGCAGAAGCCTTTTGAAATTGCGTGATATTTTATTTTCCGGAGAAGTATTTCTCTTTGATGATCTCAACCGGCATATCCTCGCCAGTCCACAGTTTGAAGGAAGCAGCTCCCTGGTATAACAGCATGTACATACCGTTTCCGGTCTTGCATCCAGCCTCTTTTGCCTCACGCAGCAGGCGGGTTTCCTGCGGATTGTAGATCACATCGAAAACGAAGAGGTCTTTGTGGAACATCGTTGTGTCGGTGATGATGGTGTTTTCGGTTTTTGGAGCCATTCCGACGGAAGTTCCGTTGACAAGAATGGCGCTGTCTGCGATGGATGCGCGAAGGACTTCCGGATCGGAGAAGTCGTGCAGAGTAACTTTGCACTCTGTCCGTTCATTCAATTTGGCAACGATTTCTTCTGCTCTGCTGAAGAAATTGTCTCTTACGTTGAATACGTTGATCTCAGCTACGCCATCCAGTGCGGCCTGTACAAGGATTGCTGTTGCAGCTCCGCCGGCACCGAGAAGTGTCATCTTTTTGCCGATGATGTCTACGCCGTTTTCTGCAACTGCTCTCATGAAGCCGACACCGTCGGTGGTGTAAGCGGTGAGAACGCCGTTGTCGTTGACGATGGTATTACATGCGCCGGAGATCTCCGAAGCAGGAGAAACCTTGTCTGCCAATTTGCACATGATATTTTTGCCAGGCATGGTGATATTCCAGCCTCTTGCACCCATGGTGCGGAGTCCTTCGACTGCCTGCGGCATTTTGTCTTCCGGTACATCAAAGGCAAGGTAGCTATAATCAAGGCCGAGCTGGTCGCATGCTTCGTTGTGCATTTCCGGAGAAACACTGTGTGCAACCGGGCTTCCGAGTAAACATAATAATCCGGTGTGTCCTGTGATGTGTTTTGACATAATTTGAAATCCTCTCTCTCCTCGTATTTCCGCATGATGATAAATCGTGCTGTAGCACTTTAAACTGCTACTATATGAAGTGAATTATACTCCAGATGCCGAAAGAAAGCAAGAAAAAAAGAGGAAATGACGCAAAGTTCATTTCCTCTTTTCGTGTTGGTTTTTGATTAAGGTTTAAGATGGAAAAGATTCGCCCGGAAATCAGATTCCAAGTTTCTCTTTCATGTAGTCAACCGGAGTATCTTTTCCGGTGTACAGCTTGATTGCGATGAGTGCCTGGAACAGCATCATGCCCATGCCGTTGAATACTTTCTCACATCCTGCTTCTTTTGCCTGTTTCATCATAACGGTTTCGCGCGGAGCGTAAACGGTATCCGTTACGATGAGATCTTTTTTAAAGAAGGAAGGATCAGGAATGTTGGAAAGGTCTTCGAGTGGATGCATTCCTACGCCGGTAGCATCGCAGAACAGGTCAGCTGCGTGCATTTTTTCTTTCAGGAGGTCTTTGTCTGCCAGATCGTTCATGGTAGCCTTGCAGTTGGTGTTCTTATTGATCAGATCAACAATTTCCTCTCCACGGCTGTAGAATTTGTCTTTGATGTTGAAGATTTCAATTTCTGCAACTCCATCCAGAGCACCGCGCACTGCAATTGCAGTAGCAGCACCGCCGGTTCCGATCAGGACCATCTTCATTCCCTTGAAATCGATGCCCTCTTCGGTCAGTGCCTGCCAGTATCCCATACCATCGGTGTTGTAGCCTTTCAGTTTTCCGGTTACCTGACCGTTTTCGTCGCGGAGGTTGACTACGGTATTGATAGCGCCGCATAACTTAGCTGCTTCATCTACTTCGTCCAGATATTTGTGGACAACAGTTTTGTTTGGCATGGAAATATTGGAACCGAGCATTTTCAGCGCGCGGATACTCTGCACAGCATCTTTTAAAGAATCGTTATCAACTTCGAAAGCAAGCTGAATGACATCATCTCCGTTTTTGTCGTATGCAAGGTTGTGGGTTGTCGGAGACTGGGTATGACGGATCGGGTAAGCCATTAATCCAACTAATTCGGTATGTCCTGTTACGTTTGGCATGATATTTTCCTCTTTTCTTTTTTTATGCTGCGCTGTTGTCATTGATGTTGGAGTCAAAAGGTTTTTTGACCTTTTGACCCTGGTATCTTGTCATTTTGAAAAAGAAACAGCGTAGCAGATGATATACAGTTTTTGTCGGGCTGCTTAAAGTAGTGGAATCGTTATCGTTCCCTTATGCAGTGAAACACTTGTTATTTCGCTGGGTAAGAAAGCGATGCTGGGGATTACTCAAGCGGCTCCAGATGCAGGTATCCCTGGGACTCCAGTACATTCAGGATAGCGCGGCCTTCCATGGTACCTTCCATGATGCGGCGTGCGCGTACGGAATCGCCGATGGTATAAATATAAGTATGGGTATCGGCGAATGCTTCCTGAAGCTCCGGAAGAATCGGGTTGTTGGAGCGCATTCCAAGGCAGTTGAATCCATAATCGAAGGTGAGATCCTGGATGGTTCCGTCCGGAAGCTTTACAGTGAATGCGTTTTCTTTTACTTCCTGAAGAGCGGTGTTGACATATTCTTTTACACCGTATTTGTCGTGTGTCTCACGCATGGAGCATTTGGTGATCGGGTCTGCAAGCATACCGATCTGCGGCAGCATATCGATGATGGTACACTCGGCGCCTCTCGGTGCAAAGTATTCGATAACGTCAAGTCCTACGGAACCGCCGCCGACTACAACGACTTTCTTGCCCTGACAGGCTTCTTCCGGATATTTTCCGGCGTTTACATTGTTGATCATACCAAAGATGGTATTTACGTTTCCGGCATCGATGTTCTCTTTCAGGCCTTTGATCGGCGGAACAAGCGGAACGGAACCGGTGGAGTTTACAATGATGTCCGGTTTGAACTGTTTGATCTTATCCACCGTAGCTTCGGTGTTGAGGAAAATATACAGGTTTTTCAGTCTGGCGGCTCTTGCCTCAAGGTATTTCGGGAAGTCTTTCATACGGCTCTTGCTTGGAAGATCGGAGATGAAAGTGGAAAGGCCGCCGATGTGGTCGTTTTTCTCGAGTACGAAAACGTTGCATCCGACTTCTGCAGCGGTGCAGGCTGCTTCCATACCGGCAGTACCGGCGCCGACAACAACAACGTTACAGTTTTTGTTCACTTTCAGTGCTTTGTAAACATCGCCTTCCGGAACAGCCGGGTTTACGGTACAGCGGATCGGGCGGTTGACACCGATACGATTTCCGGCACATCCGACGTTACAGGAGATGCATTTCCGAAGGATATCTTCCTCGCCGTTTTCCACCTTCTTTACCCAGTTCGGCTCAGCGATCAGGCCGCGTCCCATACCGACGATATCTACATCGCCGCTTTCGAGAACTTTTTCAACGACCTTCGGGTCGCGGTAGTTACCGGCATTGATCACAGGCTTTTTGAATTTATCTTTTACGGCTCTTGCCATGTAGGAACGCCATCCGTCCGGCAGGAAGTTGGAATCGATCTGATACTGCAGGGATGGGTTGAGGCCGCAGGATACGTCGTACATATCTACGAATTCATCCAGGTACTCCAGGTATTCCAGGGTATCTTCCAGGGTGTTTCCGCCCGGAACACGCTCCTCGGCAGAAATACGAACGATGATCGGGAACCACGGTCCGACGTTTTTGCGTACTTCTTCGAGTACCATACGCGGGAAGCGCAGACGGTTTTCTACGGAACCACCGAATTCATCGGTTCTTTTATTGTAATACGGGGAAATGAACTGGCTCATCAGATAGGAGTGACCACAGTGGATTTCAACGGCATCGAAGCCGATGGCCTGCACACGTTTTGCGGCCTCGCCGTATTTTTTCACGGTTGTCATGATTTCTTCTTTTGTCATCGGGCGAGGGGTTTCTCCGCCGGCTTTTGTCGGGATGTTGGAAGAAGAAACGGTTTCCATACCGGTTCTTGCGGAAGATGCGGAAGCTCCGGCGTGGTTGATCTGAATTGCTACGGTAGCACCGTTTTTATGAAGATTTTCGACTAACTGATAGTAGCGCGGCATAAAGCTGTCGTGGTCGATACGGATCTGGCTGGTTCCGTTGGAACCGACCGGGTACTCGATGTTGGCGTTCTCCAGAATAATAAGACCAACGCCGCCTTTTGCGCGGAGAGAGTAATAATTCATATGACGGTTACTCATCTCACCGCTTGTCTCACCGTAGTTGGTTCCCATCGGGGTCATTGCAATACGGTTTTTAATCGTTGTTCGTTTGATGGTAATTGGTTCAAAAATTTTTGGGTAAGCACTCTTCATGAAAATTTCTCCTTATTCATTACATGAGCGGTAATCCTCTGTTTGTGACAAATCCATCATAACTCTTTCGACTAAAAATTAACAATATCTTTCAGATAAACTTTTGATACGTTTTCGCTATCGTTTCTGGACTCTTCGATAATGTCAGCGTGCTGTTTCATGTATTCGGTAAACCGTTCGACAGCCGGAAGCCGGTAGCGGTTCTTCATCCAGAACATAAAAGTCTGATGATAAATCTCGAGACCTTTCAGTGTATGGATGCGGATACCGTCTGCCTGTTCCAGAATATCGGTTCGCGGCATGAGCGCGATGCCGAAGTTTTCGCGTACCAGTGCCACAATCGAATATTCATCCGGGCATTCCATGATAATATTGGGATGAAGCTGATATTTGCGGTAGAGATGACCGGTGTAGGCCCCCATCCAGGATGCGCGGTCGTAGCCGATCACCGGATAACGGGTAAGCTTTACAAGCGGAACCTCCGGTTCGTCGGCAATCGGATGCTGTTCCGGGGACACGATGACAAGCGGCTGCTGGATCAACGGAAAAAACTCCATGTCGTCGCGCTTTAAAAAGCCGCCAAACCCAAGATCGAGTTCGCCGGATTTCACCTTCTGTGCAATGGCCGGGGTATGGTTCTGCCAAAAGCTAAAGGCAACATTTTTGTTTTCTTCTTGGTCCAGAAAGGTGCGGACATTGTGCGGAATATAATGTCCGGCAAGTGGAAAAATATAACCGATGTTGATTTTTCCGCCACCGGAGGCGAGTTCTTTCATCTTGCCTGCCGCAATGTCACAGTCGCCTGCGATCCGGTCTGCATGCTCCAGGAAAAGACGGCCGGCATTGGTAAGGACAACACCGCGCCCTTTCTTTTCAAACAGCGTGATTCCAAGCTCACTTTCAAGGGCGGCCATCGAACGGCTCAGGGATGGCTGGGAAATATAAAGCTCCTCTGCCGCCTGGTGATAATTTTCCAGCCGGGCGACCTTTCGGAAATAGAGAATCTGATTCAGTGTCATGTGGTTTTTCCTCCTGAAAAAATGGTTCCGTAAGAAAGTCTTTGCTTCCTCTTATTATGATAACTCAAGTATACCATATCAATGCATTCAATGCATTGATTTTTTCCTTTAAAAGCATTAGACCGCACACACTTTCACTGTTAAAATAAAGGCAAATGTTATTTTTTTAACATTCACGAAACTGGTAATCTGTTGTTTGTGACAAAACAAAAGGATGAACCGAACAGAGGAAAAAGACAATTTGACCTCAACACATGATCTATTTAAAAAGGAGAGAAACCATGAACAAGAAATACCTGCCAAGTGCATTAATTTTGTACTTGAACTACTTTATCCACGGTGTTGGATGCTCTATTCTGGGCCAGGCAGTCATCAAAGAGGCTCTGGCAGCAGCATGGGGAGTGGAAGCAATGGCAATTACCGCAATTTCCGCAGCACTCGGTCTTGGCCGTCTGATCGCACTGCCATTTGCAGGTCCTCTGTCCGACAAGCTCGGACGTCGCATTTCCACCGCAATCGGAAGTGCTTCTTATGCAATTTATCTGATCGGCCTTGCCCTTGCATTTAATGCAGGAACACACGGTGGTTATACCATCGCTTACGTATGCGCCATTATCGGCGGTATCGCAAACTCCTTTCTGGATACCGGTATTTACCCGGCAGTATCCGAAATTATTTACAAAGCTCCGAGCGTTGCTACTATGGGAATCAAATTCTTCATCGCAATCGCACAGATGCTGCTTCCATTTGTTCTTGGTGTAGCGGTTACTTCTACCGCAGCCGGCTTTACCTCCTACAATCCGTTATTCTATGGATGCGGAATTGCGTATATCGTACTTTTTGTACTGGTATTCCTGTTCCCGCTGCCAGATGCTGACCAGAAAGCATCCGGCAAAAAAGAGGGTCTGATCGACAGCCTGAAGCATACCCATTTCTCTTTCGAGTCCATCGCCATGATCCTGATCGGATTCACCTGCACCGGTACCTTCCAGCTGTGGCTGAACTGCGCGCAGAACTTTGCAAAAGAAAATGTAGGCTGGGCGAATCCGTCCATCATGCAGACCTACTATTCTGCAGGAACTATGCTGGCACTCGTTGTAACCGCATTCCTGACCAGAAAAATCAAAGACGTTCGTTTCATCGTTGTTTACCCGGCTATCTGCCTTGTAACAATGATCGCTGTCCTGATGGGACAGAGTAAACCGCTGATGATCGCCGGTGCTTTCATTATCGGATGGGCTGGTGCAGGCGGACTGCTTCAGATCGCAACTTCCGTTTGCAACATGCTGTTCCCGAAAATCAAAGGAACCGTAACCGCACTGGTTATGATCGCATCTTCTCTCTGCAACTACACCATCCTGACCGCAGCATCTAAAATGCAGCCGTCCGGCGTTATGACCATGAATATCGTTCTGACCGCAGTTGGTGTTGCACTTGGACTGTTTGTAAATATCCGCTATAAAAAAATGGTTGAACTTGCACAGCAGGACAATTAAAATGAGGTTAAGATTGCGGAAGTACGAAGTACCAAGGAATCCGGACGTGAAAAAGAAAAGCCTGCAAAGAAAAGTCAGGGTTAAATTGAAGAAAGAAGGAAAAACACATGAATACAGTAAAAGTTCGTGATATTGAAATCGGTGCCGGCGCACCGAAAATCATCGTTCCGATCGTAGGTGTTACCAAAAACGATATCATCGAAGAAGCAAAAACCTTCCATTCGATTCCGGTTGATGTTGTAGAATGGCGTGTAGACTGGTTTGAAGGCGTATTCGACTTTGCGCAGGTAGAGGACGTGTTAAAAGACCTCCGCGAAGCACTCGGCAATATTCCGCTTCTGATGACGTTCCGTACCTCCAAAGAAGGCGGCGAAAAAGCTATCGAGCCGGCAGCCTATGCGGAGCTGAACATCAAAGCAGCACAGACCGGATATGTAGATCTGATCGACGTTGAAATTTTTACCGGAGACGAGATCGTAAAAAAAATCATCGATGGTGCACACGCAGCAGGTGTAAAGGTTATCGCTTCCAATCATGATTTCTTCAAAACTCCTGCAAAAGCAGACATCATCTACAGACTGCGCAAAATGCAGGATATGAACGCAGATATTCCGAAGATTGCTGTTATGCCGCAGAACAGGAAAGACGTTTTGACCCTGCTTGCGGCAACAGAGGAAATGGCCACCAATTATGCGGATAGACCGATCATCACCATGTCTATGGCAGGCACCGGTGTAATCAGCCGTCTCTGCGGTGAGGTATTCGGTTCTTCCATGACCTTCGGCGCGGCAAAGAAAGCATCCGCACCGGGTCAGATGGGTGTGAATGATCTGAGCACCGTTCTGGATCTGCTTCACAAAGCCATGTAACCGTTTTTTCTTTAGGGGACACCGGTATTTTTAGCTTTGCTGTTGATGCCGATGTCCCTTTTGTATTATTGTTCTGTTATAAATTTAACGGAGGTATGCCTTTTATGAAGAGAATATTTCACTGGCTGGATGAAAATCTCGAAGAATTTCTTCTTGTGATCGGTCTGATCGCCATGACGCTGATCATGGGAGTCCAGGTTTTCTGTCGTTACGTTCTTGGCATGTCGCTGTCGTGGTCGGAAGAGCTGACCAGATATATTTTTATCTGGTGCGGTTTTTTAAGCGTCAGCTACTGCAGTAAGAAATGCCTTTCCATCAAGATCGAGCAGTTTGTTGCGATTTTCCCGCGGAGAGGAAAAGCCATCTTCAAAATTGTGAATCATACATTTGAACTGATTTTTTTCATCTATATGATTCCGTTTGCTTTTTCCTATATGATGTCGTCGGTTAAAAGCGGCCAGCTTTCCCCGGCCTGCAAAATTCCGATGTACTTTATCCAGGCAGCACCGCTCGTCTCCTTTGTGCTGGTTGCCTTTCGTGTTCTGCAGCGGTGGATGATCGAGTTCCGCGTGGCACGCGGTGAGAACGTTTTCGACCCGGCCCATCCGGAGCGCAATACGCCGGAATCCTTCATTGAGGCAAATGCCGGAGCAGATAACGCCACAGAAAATGCCCTGAACGCGGGTATCGACAACCGCATTCATACGATTAAAAATTCAAACGAGGAGGAACGCTAATGCCGGTCGTAGTATTATTTTTGATTTTTGTTGCATTGCTGGTCATCGCTGTTCCGGTATCGATTACCCTTGGAATCACATCTGTGCTTCCGTCGGTGTTTGACCCGTCCTTTACGGTAGGAGCCAAATATCTGATCCGTGCCATGTTCGGAGGTCTCGATTCCTTCCCCCTGCTGGCAGTTCCGATGTTCGTCCTCTCCGGTATCATCATGGCTAAGGGAGGCATCTCCAAAAAACTGTTTGATGTCTTTGCCTATTTTCTCGGAAAATTCACCGCAGGTATGCCGTGCGCTGTTATCGTCACCTGCCTTTTTTATGGTGCGATTTCCGGTTCCGCTCCGGCGACCGTTGCTGCTGTCGGAAGCATGACAATTCCGATTCTGACTACTCTTGGTTATGATCTGACATTCTCCACAGCGATTGTGGCAGTTGCCGGCGGCCTTGGCGTTATCATTCCCCCGAGTATTCCGTTCATCATGTACGGTATGGCTTCCGGCGCTTCGGTCAGTGACCTGTTCCTTGCCGGAATTGTACCGGGTCTGATGATCGGTCTGCTGCTGATGGTTTATGCCGTTTATCACTGCAAACGGTATGGGGAGGACAAAGAGAAGATCCATGCAGAAGTCAAAGTGCTGCATGACAAAGGCCTGCTTCGCGTTTTAAAAGAGAGCTTTTTTGCACTGCTCAGCCCGGTGATCATTCTTGGCTGTATCTACAGCGGTGTCGCTTCCCCGACTGAGGCGGCTGTTATCTCCGTATTCTATGCATTGATCATCAGCCTTTTTGTGTACAGGAGTATCCGCATCCGCGACATCTGGTCCATTCTGGTTGAGGCGATTCGCACCTTCACTCCGATCCTGTTCATTCTGGCGGCATCGACGGCATTTTCCCGTGTGCTGACGCTGATGCAGGTACCGCAGACGGTCAGCGAGTTTATCCTGAACAACTTCCACAGCCCGGTTGCGATCCTTCTGATCATCAACGTATTCCTGCTGATTGTCGGAATGGTGATGGATACCACACCGGCAATCCTGATTCTGACCCCGATCCTTCTGCCGATCGTAACAGCAGTCGGCATGAATCCGATCCACTTTGGAATCATGATGGTTGTCAACCTTGCAATCGGATTTGTAACACCGCCGATCGGAGTCAATCTGTTTGTGGCAAGCTCGCTTACAGATATCCCGATCATGCGGATTTCCAAACATGCGATGCCAATGATCGGCTACTTCCTTGTTGCGCTTTTGTTAATTACATTTATCCCGGCGATCAGCCTGGCACTGATATAGGAGGTAGCAGCATGAAGAAAGCAGTAAGAATGGCGGTAGCGGCAGGAATGTGTGCGGCACTTGCACTCAGTGCGGGGTGTCAGAAAAAGACGGTTGCGGATGATGAAGTACAGCGATATGCATGGCCGCTTGCAACGGCAAGTCCGGAGGATACCGTAACACAGATCTATGCAGAAAAATTTGCGGAAGAAGTAGAAGAATTAAGTGATGGCAAGATGAAGATCCAGGTCTATCCGAACGGTACGATCGGAGGGGACAGAGAGCTTCTGGAGAGCTGTAAGGATGGGGATATTCCGTTTGTGATCCAGAATACCGCACCGCAGGTAACTTTCATGCCGGACCTTGCGGTGTTTGATATTCCGTGCCGATTCAGTACAATTGATGAAGTACGTGAAAAGGTAGATGATCCGGAGTTCTATGGACTTCTGGAGGATGTCTATGAGAATGGCGGATATAATCTCCTTGGCTATGCAGACCAGGGATTCCGTGTTATGTCAACGAATAAAATGGTCGAATCATTGGCTGATTTTAAAGGACAGAAGATCCGTACCATGGAGAATTCCTACCATATGGATTTCTGGAAAAAACTGAAAGCATCTCCGACACCGATGAGTTTCAGTGAGGTGTATATCGGGCTGCAGCAGGGAACCATTGATGCCCAGGAAAATCCATACGAGGTTATCGTATCCAACAAGCTTTATGAACAGCAGGATTATGTTGTGGAAACCAATCACCTGCCGCATCTGATCTCTCTGATCGTCAGTGATGAATTTTTTCAGGATCTGCCGGAAGATAAGCAGGCAATCCTTGTAGAAGCTGCTGAGATCGCCAAAGAAGAGGCTCGCCAGGCATCGGATGACCGGATTGCAGACAAGATCAAAGTAATTGAGGACAGTGGAACACAGATTGTTACACTTAGTGATGAACTGAGAGCGGAAATCCGTGAGGCAGTGCAGCCGGTTTACGATGAAATCGAGAAAAATGTGGATAAAAAACTCTATAATGCCTATATGAAATAGCAAAAAAATACGGAAAATCAGGGAAATCTGTAATTGATTGAAATTTTTTGTTGAAAAATAGAGTTTTTTATTATAGAATTATAAGTAATGTATATAAAAAGTAAAAGGAATGCCCCAGGGCATATATAAGGAGGATATTACAATGATTTCAGCAGGCGATTTTAGAAATGGTCTTACAGTACTGATCGAAGGTAACATTTATCAGATTCTGGAATTCCAGCATGTAAAACCGGGAAAGGGAGCAGCTTTCGTTAGAACAAAACTTAAAAACATCATCAGTGGTGGTGTAGTAGAAAAGACTTTCCGTCCGACAGAGAAATTCGATACCGCTCATATCGACAGAAAAGATATGCAGTATCTGTATTCTGATGGTGAACTCTATCACTTCATGGATGTTGAGACATTCGACCAGATCGCAGTTGATGGAGATACTGTAGGAGATTCCCTCAAGTTTGTAAAAGAGAACGAGATGGTTAAGATCTGTTCTCATAACGGAAATGTATTTGCAGTAGAGCCGCCGATCAGTGTGGAACTTGAAGTTACAGAGACAGAGCCGGGAGTAAAAGGTGATACAGCTACAGGTGCTACTAAACCGGCTATCGTTGAAACAGGAGCAAGTGTTCTTGTACCGCTTTTCGTTAACCAGGGTGACAAGATCAAAATTGATACCCGTACAGGAGAGTACAGCTCAAGAGCATAATCCTTTCGTCATAATTCACAAAATTAAGACAGAGATAAAAGCCGAAAGCAGAGGCAGGTCCTCATGCTTTCGGCTTTTTTGCATGTCAATGCCATTTTGGAGGGAAAAAGAATGTTCTTGTAATCTGAAAAAAGGGCAGATATAATTGGCAGTACACACCTGCTTGAATGCAGGTGATATTCAAATCATAAGCTGCCTTAAGATGGCAGAAAAGGTTTTTTGCGGCGCATGGCTTTCGGGAAGGAGAACGGATGAATTATACAGAATTTATGAATGCTATGTTATGCGAGATCAGAGGACAGGTAGATGCGCAGGTGAGGACGGAGTTGTACACCGTGACGAAGAATAATGGAACCAGAAGAACAGGGATTCTTTTTAAGCAGGAGGACAGCAACCTTGCACCGACGATCTATCTGGAGGAATTTTACCAGAAGTATCTGAAGGGGCAGCAGGTACCGGATCTGGCGGATTCCATTTGCAGTATTTATCAGGAGATACGGGTGAAGAAGACCTGTGATTGTCAGAATCTGTTTGATTTTAATCATGTAAAAGAGCATATCGTGTACAAGCTGATCCGGCGGGATGCCAACGAAGAACTGTTAAAGCAGATTCCTTATGAGCCGTTCCTGGATCTGGCAGTGGTCTATTATATCCAGATAGACAACACACGCTTTGGCTCGGCGGCGCTCCAGATCCGCAACGAGCATCTGCGGTACTGGCGTGTGGAAAAGGAAGAAATCCGCCGTCTTGCCGAGAAGAATACACCGCGGATCTATCCGGTGCAGATCCGGCAGATTGTGCGCTTTATGTATGTGGCGACGAACGAGCAGTGCAGTCTGGGGGCAGCAGTGATGCGGTATCCGGATTTCCGGGAAAAGGTCAGGGGGATGATCAGAGGGGATTTCTATATCCTGCCAAGCAGTATCCATGAAGTGATACTGGTGCCGGAAAGCTTTGGACTGGAGCCGGAGCGGATGCAGGAAATGGTAAAAGAGATCAATCAGACCGGAGTGGCACCGGAGGAAGTACTTTCGGATTCCGTGTATTACTTTGATGGGGAGGAGATTCGGATCGTGGCGAAGTAGGGATAGATTATAAACGTGTATAGAGTAGGGAAAATTGACAGGGAAATATACCATTGTATAGCAGAGGATATAGTAACAGATGAAGTTATTATAACTGTTGTGCAGATTATGCATATTCGGGAAAGACATCCCAATGATTATGAACTTTTTTCTACATACTTTGACGAGATAATACGGGATCTGGATTATATAATTGAAGCGAAGAAACCCAATACAGCGTTGATACTAAAAGAAATTAAGGACGTTAAAGAAGTATTTAAAATGGTTTTACGTTTGATTACATCAAAGGATAATCTGGACTACAAAAATTCAATTATCACATTTATGAAAATAGATGATAAGGAATGGAACAGGCTGCTGCGCAACAAGAAAATTCTTTACAAAAGAGAATAATATTGATATACTGAATGTAGAGAAAAATTCATTCATATGATTATCTAAGGTGGAAGATTTCGTGCGATCCACACGCCGATGGTATAGACAGGGGAAACCTGAGAGATGCAGGAGAAGCGCACGCCTGCTGGATAATCATTTGAAGAAGACTTAAAGAGGTGTCGCAGGTTTGCGGCACCTTTTTGTGTATACGATGAGCCAAGTGCAGATTTGTGCTTGCACAAGAATCTGTATTTTGCGAATGTACATCACCTGGCTGTTAAGCGAGATGGTGTACAAAGTATACGAATCAAGTAGGAGTCAGCTTACGTAATCATACAATAGAAATAAAGAAAGGAATTCCGAGCATGAACACAGAAATTTTAGTAATTGAAGATGACGACCTGGTAAGACAGGGAATCGTAGACATCCTGGAACTAAAGGGATGGAATGCGGTTGCAGCGAAGTCTTGTAGCGAAGCACTCGTAAGGATCCGGGGAGAAGAATATATGCTGTATGTACTGGATATGAAGCTGCCAGACGGGAACGGAATCATGCTCTGCAGGGAGATCCGCAGATATACAGACAATCCCATTCTTTTCTTATCAGCCTATGACAGTGAAGAATTTATCGTAGAAGGATTTGAAGCGGGAGCAAATGACTATGTGATCAAGCCTTTCCGCACATTTGAATTTATTGCGAGAATCAAGGCTTTGCTGCGACGTACCGGTATGCAAAACGGCAAGAAAGTGAAAAAAGGAATCAAAAGCGGAGAATATGAACTGGATTTGCAGAAGCAGATTTTGCAGAAGGATGGTGTCCGAATCGATCTTACAAGGACCGAATATCAGATTCTGTGCAGCCTTCTTGCAAACGCACCGAATCTTGTTGCGAGGGAGTTCCTGTTGGACACTATCTGGGATTTTAATGAAAATTATATCGATGACAATACCTTGTCTGTACATATGAACCGGCTGAGAAAGAAGCTGACTGCAGAAAATGAGCAGGATCCGATTGAGACAAAGCGTGGAGTTGGTTATGCATGGACGCTGAAAGCTGAGGATGTGTATGATGAGATCTGAGAGAAAGACGGAGAAATGGAGAATACCGGGAAAATGGACTCTGATTTTTCTTTTGATATTGCTGGCTTTTTATGGATACCAGAATATTCTTGCAGAAAATTATGAAAGACAGGTTGTTTCCTGGATCGGACAGACAGAAAAAGACAGAACGGTTTCTGCCTTTACAGAACCGGATGAAGAAGCATATCAGAAGGGCTGCGAGGCATTGAAAGAGGCAGGATATGAAGAAACAGGAAAAATCTGGCTGGAAAAGAGAATCCGAAGTTACGGAATAGGTGTGTTTGTGGCTGCGATCGGCATCATCTGCATTGTTGGTCTGCTGACAGAACTGCACATGGAGAAAAGACGGAAAAAAGCACTGGATAATCAATTGGCAGAAAAAGACAGGGAACTGGAAGCAAAGCTGGCGGAAGAAAAAGAATTTCTGCATCGTGACCGGCAGAAAATGGGAACTTACATGGAAAATATTTCCCATCAGCTAAAAACACCGATTGCGGGAACACTTCTGAATCTGGAGGTGCTTCTTGTGACAGAAGAGGATGAAAAACGGTATCAGAAGCTGGAAGACTGTGTGAAAAAGGTGCAATGGATGTCCGATATGACGATCGTGCTTCTTAGGCTTGCGCAGATTGATTCCGGGAAAATCTGGATGAAGCGGAAAAAAGAAAATCTGACCGGACTGATCGAAGAATGTATAGACAGAACACAGCCTTTAGCGGAAGAAAAAGGAGTTGGATTTGAAATGGATGTTCCAAAAGAATGCCTGCTTTCCTGCGACGGATTCTGGCTGAAAGAGGCAATGGAAAATGTACTGAAAAATGCCGTAGAATATGCAGATACAGGAAGCCTGATTCAGATTCTGCTGAAAGAAGATACGGACTATTATAAGCTGTATATCACCAATCGGGGAAAACGGATTGAAGAAGAGAAAAGAGAGCTGATTTTTGACCGTTTCTACCAGATGGAACAGGGAAGTGGAATCGGAATTGGTCTGCATCTGGCAAAGGAAATTGTCACGCTCCATCAGGGAACACTGAAGGTTGTGGATCGAAGCGGCTTGGAGGAGGCGACAACCTTCCAGTTTATACTGCCGAAGATGATCGCAAAAGATCATGCACAGGAAGAAATAAATCTTACGATTTCGTAAGATTGGGGTAAGTGAATCGAAAGACTGATCTGATATAGTAAGACTAACAAATGAAGGAGGTGGCAGAAGATGAAAACCGTAATCAGACTGGACAAGGTAAGCAAAAGCTATACTCTTGGTGAAAAGAAAATCACAGCATTAAAGGAGTTTTCTTTTGAAGTGAAAAGCGGTGAATTTGTGGCAGTGATGGGACGAAGCGGATCCGGGAAATCTACTTTTCTTAAGATTGCAGGAACACTGGAAAAGCCAGATACCGGAGCAGTCTTCCTGAATGGAATACAGATTAACGGGCTTTCCCAAAAGAAGATCTGCAAGATCCGGCAGAAGAAAATCGGGTTTATTTTCCAACAGTATCAGTTACTGCCGGAGTATACGATCTGGGATAATGTATGCATGCCGCTTTATATCGCGCATACGGTACCGGATAAAGCTTATATCCGACAGCTTCTTGAAAAGGTCGGATTATGGGACAGGAACGGAGATTATCCGGATCAGTTATCTGGTGGAGAGCAGCAGAGAGTGGCAATTGCCCGTGCAATGGCAGCAAAGCCGGGAGTGATCCTTGCGGATGAACCGACCGGGAATCTGGACTATCAGACCGGACAGGAGATCATGAAACTGATCTGCGCATCCAGAGAGCTTTACCGTCAGACAATTGTCATGGTGACACATGATATGGACAGTGCCAATTATGCGGACAGGATTATGTATATGGAAGATGGTGCATTGCGATGAAAAGAGAGAAAAGACATGGAATTGAACGGGAACTCAGTATAAAAAGAATCCGCAGCCAGAAGAAATACAGTATCCTGATAGTCTCAGTCCTGCTTCTTACCTGCACACTGATTCAGATTGGTTTTTCAGATGTCGGAAGGACTGAAAGCCGCATATATCGAGAATCGTAAAGCAGTATATGGGGAGTGGGAACAGGTATTTTTGGATATGGATGAAGGCTCGGTAAAAGTAGCAGAAGAGAATCCATTTCTTGCACAGACCGGGAAAATAAGTATCTATGGGGCGATCGCCGGAGATTATCTGGAAAACCGTCAGATGAATATCGGGACAATGGACGAGACGGCGTGGAAGCTTGGCAGACTGGAAATGAAAGAAGGACGCCTGCCGGAAAATGAGCATGAGATCGTAATGGAATACAGTACACTTCGCTCACTTGGATATGAGGAGATGCTTGGAAAAGAGATTACACTGGATATTACACCGGCGCTTTCCATTCTGGATCAGGGGGAATCAAAAAGCTATTCGTATACTTTATGCGGGATCCTAAAAGATTATCAGATAAACTGGGAAATCTGCAACCGGCAGCGGTTTCCAACTGGAATTGTGACACAGGAAGGCGGGAACAGGATCGGCTCTGTTCAGGATATGCATATGCTTGTAAAAGCGAAAGAAGGCAGTGAAAGTGTTTATAAAGATCTGAAAGACAGCGAAGAATTTACCTGCGGCATGGATGACAATGTGGAACAGGACAAACTTTCTGATGTAAGTCTTCCGTATATGGATTTTCTGGAAAATATCCGTTTGCTGATTGGTGGTGCGTCGATCTGTATCCTGTTTCTTACGGTATCGCGTTCGATTATCTCAAGAGAACAGTTCTGGAGGTTCCTGGATGCACTTGGAATGAGAAGAGGGCAGATGTACCAGATTATTTTCTGGGAAGCAGTTCTGTTTGGTGTAGGAGCTGTTATTGTTGGAAATCTTGCAGGGATTGGGATTTACCAGCTGGTTATCCCTGCTTTTGAAAAGATAACCGAGCAGACATTACCACAGGCGATTGCATGGGAAGGAGTCCTTTTGGGAACTGGCTTCAGTATCTTATGTATTGCTGCAAGTTATGGACTCAGTGCAGTACAGCTTTGCATACTTCTGAAAGAAAAAAAGAAGAAAGTTCAGAAAAGAAGGGGAAAGTACAGGAAGATCGTCCGATTCACGCCGGGAAGAGTTTTACTTCATAAATGGCAGATGCATCGTGTGCGTAAGAGTGTAGAAATTGTTCTTCTGGCAAGTGCTTTGCTGATCGTGGGATTTGGAAAGATGGAAATATCAACCAGACAGGAAGAACTGAAAGTATATCAAAGGCTGACAGGAAATGGATACTATTTGAGTACAATGGAGATTACGAATTCTCCGGGAATTTCCAGGCAGACAGTTGATAAACTGGAACAGGTTGCCGGAGTAACTTCTGTAGAACAATATCATAACAATGAAAAAGAGGAGTTCTGGATTGATCTGTCAGAATATGCTGAAAGCGAGTATTTTCAGAAAGTAGTCGAAACATTGGTGGCATATCTGAATGAGACATCAATAAAGGAAAAGATATCTATTGAGAAAGTAAGATTGTCTTTGCTTACAATAGACAGATGGCAGGATATACAGCGTTTTCTGAGAAATCTGGATGAAGGCAGCCTGACAAAAGAAGAATTTGAACAGGGAGATTTTTGCATTCTGGATCTTACAGAGTTGCAGGAATATGACGGAAAATATCTGAGTGCAGTCAGCCCGGACGGACAAGGAATATCAGAAGATACGGTACAGGTTGGTGATGAACTTCCGGTTTATACATTGAATGAGAATGGAAGTAGAAACGAAAATCCGATTCCAGTAACAGCGATTTTACGTGGCATGAAGGAAGAAGATGTGCGGAATCCACAGATAGGTGGATCTGGTATATCGATGATTGTTGGAAAGAATTTCTGGAAGAAATTTGGGAAAAGCAGAATTATGGAATATGATCAGATCGTAAAAATTCTGGTATCGGATGATGCGGATGCGTATGATACGGAAGGGCATATTCTAAGTATTTTAAAACAGGGAACAGCTGTAAATGTGCAGAATAACCATGAAGAGTATAAGAAAATACGTCAGGAATTATATTCCTTTATAGGAATGTACAGCATTTTTGCAGTGTTTTACATGATTCTGATTTCCATAGTTTTGTATCAGATGTTTCTTGCGGAGAAGCAGGAAGAAAAAAGAGAAGGGGAAATCTTACAGTCACTTGGAATGGAAGAAAAGTTCCTGAAGAAAATGCATCGGATAGAAGTTCTTTGGATGACGGGATGCGCAGGAGTGATTGGAGTTCTTACGTTATGGGGGGCTTGCCGACTGATATAGAGGAGGCTTTGAAGAAAGAATAAATTAGTTGAAAGCAGCCGGAAATGGCTGTAATATAGGCTGGATTTTTCTTGATCATTATTGGTGTTCTGCTGATTCAGGCAAAGCGTATAGAAGCAAAAGAACGGATTCAGGTGGGAATTGGATTAGTGGCAATAAAAAAGACTGTCAAGCCATAAAAGCTTCACAGTCTTTTCACGTCCCTGATCAGAATCGAACTGACGCACCCGCCTCCGGAGGGCGGTGCTCTATCCACTGAGCTACAAGGACATCTACTAATATAGCACTTGCCCAGAAAAAAATCAAGAAGAAATTTCGAACAGGACAAGTAAAACGGGATGAACAGAATAGCAGCCGGAATACCATTTGAAAGTGATTTGATACACAGAGTGGGCATTAGCATAAAGCAATTTTAATGCAGAAAAAGAATAAATAATCGCTTCGACAAAACCAGTCAAAACAAGTCTTCCTTCGCTATTGACGCAAAAGCGGGCATTGCGTATGATAGGTGGCAAAGGAGGAAATGCCATGTCGGAAGAAAAAAGGATGCCCGTCCTTACAGACCAAAAGAAACAGATTTTCTACACTGGTCTTGTGTATCTGCTGGTCTGCTTTATGACGGCGGGGGTCGAGGGGCCTCGTCCTATGTGGTTGCCTATCTCCAACAGCACGCTGTAACAGAACTTGAATGGCTGGCAGCTTCCCACTATGATGAGGATCACATCAGCCGTCTGGTAGGTGTGCTTCATACCACACCAGTGGAGCAGGCGCTGATGCCCGACTACACCACTGACACGCAAATCTACCAATCCCTGCAAACCGTGCTGGGAGAAAAGAATGTTCCGGTGATTCACCCAGCCAAAGGAGACACCTTCTCTCTCGGTGAGGCAGAAATCCAGGTTGTGGGGCCGCAAAATTATGACTATGATTCGGACAATGACGAATCCCTCTGTCTGCGCATTTGTTACGGGGATTTCCAATGCCTTCTGACCGGAGATGCCGAGCAGGACGCAGAACAGGACATGGTGGCTTCCGGGCAGGATCTGACCTGCGATTTATATGTGGTAGGACATCACGGTAGTTCCTCTTCCACCAGTGAAGAACTGTTGGATGCGGCGTCTCCTGCCTATGCATTCCTTAGCGTGGGGGAGGACAACCCGTATGGGCACCCCACAGCGCAGACATTGAACGCCCTGCAACAGCATGAAATTACCCTATACCGAACCGATCAGCAGGGAGAAGTCACTGTCTATTCAGATGGTCAGAAATGTTGGTTCAGCACGGAACCCTGTCAAGACTGGAGCGCCGGCAACCAAGC
>ENA-OPVL01000761-OPVL01000761.1-human-gut-metagenome-genome-assembly--contig:-NODE-761-length-21248-cov-12.343840_pt1 | contig 21248 bp, 19 predicted proteins | sample MGYA00241496_ERZ501984 | MGnify/ENA primary metagenome ERZ501984 (study PRJEB25962, sample SAMEA2042986) | human gut metagenome | biome: human gut; feature: human-associated habitat; material: faeces... | reverse complement strand
TGCTTGCGGCGCTATGCGCCGCCGCCCTGTTCGAGCCCCTTCCATCGCGCAAACAAAAAAGAAAAACCAGCACACAATGTGTACTGGTTTTTCTTGGTGCGATGGAAGGGACTCGAACCCCCGGCCTACTGATTCGTAGCGCACACCGGGCGATTCCCTCAATTTTTGGAAGTTACGTTTTAACGTCGTTTCTTTGCGATACATCGCAGGTTTTGAGTTTCGAATTTCTGCACCCTTTGTCTGATTTTGCAACGATTTGCATCCTTTGCACGTTTTGAAACCGTGCAAAAACCGTGCAGAAACCGTGCACTTACTCTCAGACAAATGAAAAATCGATTTATCCGACAACGACTTGACGGCATTGGTTCGAGTGACCGCACGCCAATAATCAAGTCTTGGAGGATATGACTATGACAAAATTGCTTTCCTGCCGCTACAATATGGACACCAACCGGGTAGAAGCCCGGTTCGAGGATGGCACCACCCTTGCCATTGACTGCATCGCCGTGGAGGACGAGTACGGCAACGCCCCGGCACAGCGGGCAGAACTGGACTGGCTGCTCTACAATAAGCCCTTGGAGTATGCACAGATGGTGCTGAAAGGGGAGATGGCGCACTACCTGTCGCTGGGGTGTGACCACGGCAGGCTGGAGGATTGAGCCACAGAAAACGCGCGGCAAAAATGCTAATCGCGCGGCGCGCGTTTCTCAGCGTAAATTCAGCGCAAACCATGCCAAGTCAGCGTATTTTCAGCGTAAATCCCGGAAAGTCAGCGTAAATTCAGCGCAAATCAAACTTTCAGCGTAAAAGTCAGCGTAAATTTTCACTTCACGCTTTTGTACTTCGTTCCTCGGCCTACGCCATCAGGCTGCAAGATGCCGTCCTTGCACATCTGGTGCAGGATATAATAGGTTTGATTCTTGTTAAACCCACACAGCTCTTGAGCTTTCTGATTCGTAATCGACGGCTTATGCTTCAGATATTCAAGAATCCGATCCTTTGCCTGAATCTGGCTGACCGTCTTATCCTGCACATAGGCCACATCGGTTTTCACCGTTTCGTAGACCTTGAGGGACAACATATAGGTCTTGCCGTTGAGTTCCAAAAGCCCCTCGTCCCGGAGAGCGTTCAGAACCTTGTGGGCGTTGTCATCGGTTTCCTGAATCGTCTTTGCCGCCTGCTTCAAGGTGATTTTCTGGTGCTCCCGCAGATAGTGCAGAATCATCAGCTCCGACAGCGTGAACATCTTGGACCGCTTATCCTGCGTCTCTGCGATGAAACGCACGAAGTTCTGGTTCTCCATCGTGCTGCGAAGGGTCAGCCGGACAGAGTTGGGCGTGCTGGCATACTCCGGGTAGGGTTTGCCCTCGGTGAGCATACTCTGGAACATAATGTCCACGCCCTGCCCGGAACGCTGCACATACTTCAGGTGCTGAAGGGTCATGGCGATCAGCTTGTTCCGGGGAATGGACTGGTGGGTGATGATGTTGCTTTCGTTGATGTCCCCCGGAAAGCCGCCGGGGTTCTCAATCACGATCTTTGTGGGGTAGTGCTTGACGTAGATCGGTGCCATATCCTCATAGGAGCGGTGCGCCAGTGCATTCAGCAACGCCTCCTGAAAAACCGCTTCGGAGAAATCGTACACCTCCAGCCGGAACAGCCCCACCTGCACATTGGTCAGGCGGTTATAGGTGCGGATGCGCTCGGTCAGCTTATCCAGAATCGAGATCACCGGCTCCTGCATATCCATGCGGTTGTCGTATTCCGTCTGCGCTTCGTCGCTGTAATGGAGGTAGATCACCTCTGCCTGCGGCAGCAGCCGTGCAATAGACGCTGCCTTGCCTACAAACAGCAGCCCTGCCACCGTCACACGCACTTCATCCTTATCCATGCGGATCAGGTTCAGGTTGTCCAGAAAGGTGGTATCTGCCAAATCCGGCAGGGCAGAGCCTGCATCCCGAATCCGTAGCTTCTCTTTCAGGCGGTACACTTCCAGCAGGTCAATGTCGCTTTCGGTTGCGCCCTCCACGATCTTTGCCGAAAAATCCGGGTTATCGGCAGGGGAGTACACATCGTTTGCCGGGTAGTCGGGCTTTGTCACATTCCCCAGCCGCCTGTAATAGATGCCGCCGGTGGTGGCAACATGAGAGTTGGATTTCTCCACCGATACCACCAGCACCACACCGTCAGAGGTTTCCACCGGCTCAATTTCGGTAAACAGGCTGGGCCGGGTCATATCGTAGATGGCTTCCATCAGTGCCTGCGGGTCGCTCTTTGGGCAGCCCGTAATGGTGCCGTCATCTTCCACACCAAACAGCAGAACGCCGCCCTTTGTATTTGCCAGCGCAACCGCACTTTTCACCGCAAGCTCTTTCCGCTGCCGGTAGTCCTTGCACTTCACCCACGACTTAAACTCCTGCCGGGTGCTTTCCCCGGCAGCAATCATTTTGCGGATTGCTTGTTCGGTCATGGGGGCCTCCTTTCTCTGATTATAAATGACATTTAATCTTTTACCATAGCTGGCGCATCTATATAACCTAGATTTGCATACATTGAACGGAATAACTCTTTATAAAGATTCTCTGCATTATACTTAATCTTCTCATTATTGAAAAGTTGTTGATCGATTATCAAATAATCATTCCGCGGGAAACGACCACCAATAATCATAATATTATTTCCGTATTTTTTCTTATGATCGGGCAAATATTGCGCATACTGCTCTCGTATTTCTTTAGAGTCAGAAGCACTCATATCGTATATTGGAACAAACTGTTTTACCACCGTAAACTTTTCATATTTGTGCGCATGAACAAACAACTTATAAAATTGTTCTCCAAAAATCATTGAATATATTTTCGGAAATACAACATCCATAAAAAATATAATCATTGTCACATTGATACATTCTGCATTTGGCTCACCCATCAAAAGGACACGCCCGCGAACACTTCCATCACACATAACTTCCATAAAATCGTGCTGTCCTGCTTTAGCTGGGATACGATTTCCTCTTAGGCCTTTAGCAACAACAGTCCCAACACTAAATAGATAGGACGTTCCTATTTTTGAAATACTGAAGCCAGAATTAAATGTTCTTAGGTATTCTCCAATTTTTTCAAGGTTAGCATTATAAAATTTGTTTTTCACCTTCAAGGAATCTGACATGACAACTGAAAAGCCGAAATCAAGATAAGCAAAAAGATTCGCCGAACCAATTTCTTCATTTTTAATTATTGGCAATTCAATTTTATCTCTTATATATTCCAGTTGGTTTTTTCGTTTTTCATATAACAAATTAAGTGCAGAAAGATCTTTGATGCTTTGTGTTCTTTCTATTTTTTCTGATTTTGATTTTTTCGATACTGGGAAAGAGCCGGACGAAATGCGTTCGTATATTTTACCATCGTTAGTCATATACGGCGGCATAATTCCTTCTTCAATTTTAACAATCAGTACCTTTTTTCCTTCTAATATAAACCGTTTCACATCAAAATTCGGCGTTGGTGTCAAGCTATCGTGGATGGTTGTGTGAATTCTTTGTTCTGTCCATTGAGTACATCCCAAAATATGTTTATCATCATCGACACCTAATAAAACATATCCTCCGTATGTATTAGCAAACGCCGAAACTTCTTTCGCAAATTTTTGAGTGCTTTCCTCGTCTTCTTTATACTCAAAGAAAAAATTCTCGCAACTGTCTGGATTATCCAGATATTTTTTTATATCTACAGCTCGAAGTTTATTCCAAGGTTTACCATTAATATTAACCATTATTATTTCACCTCACTCCATCACTCTAACCGTACTCTCAATAAACGCAATCTCATCTTCCGTCAGCTCATACTTCTTGTACAGCTTTTCGTCCGTCCATTCTTCCGCAAAGTTCTGTACAGGAACAAACATAAAGCACCCGCGTGTTATCATAATAGAAGATGTCGCCTGCATAATAAAGAATCGTGCAAACTTTGTCTTGAGATAGGAATACAAGCCAGCGGCTTCCGCTTCTGTATCATAACTGTTCACAACGATATATGTTTCGCTACATACCTCTTTGGGACCCAACATCTCAAGAATCGACAAAATTCGAGATTGACCATTCTTGTCTGCCTTTCCACCATGCTCATACAAAACTCTGGAAACAATTACTTTCCACTTATCAATGAGCTCTGTTCCGCCGGTAACTTTATCGCTAGAAATCGGTCCTTTTCCACCATTCCAACGCAAAGTGAGGTCACCATTTTCGTCAGGGCGGGCAAATGTCCGCAGGCCAAACGGTTTTTGACTGCTGACAAATGTATCAAGCGTTTGCTCTTTTCTTCTTGCAACTTTATCAATAATTGAAATTGCCGCATTAGAACGAACCAAAATTGGGAACTCGTTCAGATAGCGCTTTACACTGTGTGCAATCTGACTTTCGGCATTTGTCACCGTGCAAGGGCCATCATAGTCTTTATCCCACAGAAAGTAACAAATACCGCCCGAAATATCAACGCCTGGGAAGCAATAATCCGAACTCGCATAATCATAAAGCACCCGCATTCTGGTATCATTCATAATATTTGCACGAAAGTCATCCAATCCTCGACCACCAGAATACCAACGAGAAGGCATAATCATAGAAGCATAATGCGGCTCAATAGTTGTCGCAAGTTCTACAAACCTCTGGTACACTGGCATTGCACTAGCGTTGTTGCCACCGTCCGCAATTTGATAAGGCGGGTTTCCTACGATTGCATCAAAAGTCATTGGTTCTCCGTTCTTTCTCCAGGTTTCTGGCTTTTCCAGCTTTTTTGCCAGACGCTGCGGGTCGTTTTCCATCCGTTCCAGCAGGTGCGGAATGTAGGTGGTGTTGACTGTCCAATCCTGATAGCCCACCAGCGTCCGCCGGGTGATGCTTTCTGCCATCCGGGTCTTGCACAGAACAAAGATCTGCTGCTCCACGGTCTCCTGCCAGAGAGCCTGTGTCTGCTCCAGCGGCAGCTTGTCCTCCGGGCCGGGCAGTTTCATGGCGTACAGACTGTACGCCATATACAAGGGATACAGACCGGATTTGGAGTTCATTTCCAGAATCCGTGCCTCCGGGTTGAGGAAGATGTCCTCGGTGACCTGCCCCTGATCCACCAGACGAGGCTCCTCCAGAACCTCCTGCGGATCGAACTGCTCGTTGAGGAAGCAGTAGCCGCCCACCATGTTGCTCAGATGAAGGTTCACCACCCGCCACGGGGTCAGAACGGTTTCCTTGTCGGGGTTGCGGAAGTGGCTGAAGATCTCGGCAATGCGCTTCACACGCTCGGTGGGCGGTATTTTGTATCCTTCATTGCAATGATTTATTGAACAGCCTTACCGCTCGTACTATTATATATGCATATATTCCTTTATTCCGCTACTTCATTTTTTAACATTGCATCAAGTCCATCTTCTCGAACCATTTTATCTGCCACAGACATACACTCCATCGCGTGGATAAATTCATTTCCAGCGTCGATAATATTTTTTGCATAGTTCCAATCCGATGGAACTGGAATAAGCATTTCCTGTATATGCCGCGGTTGTAAATGTTGTTGAACAGAACCATATTCATCAAGCAACATTAACGATAATGCTGTAGAAGAAGTGAAATAGGCTACGAGATACGCTCTCAGATTAGGATCTTTCACTCGGACTCTTACAAGGTCATCACTTACTATATAGTTTTCTGCTAGATCTTTTGTTGCATATGTTACTTTTCCAATAGTTCCAGATCGTGAAATTAAAATATCACCCTCTTTCACTTTAAGCATTTCCATACACTGTTTTTGATGAAAATTTGCTTTACTCGGGTCGAGCCATTTTATGGTAAAGCGTCTCAGTTCCAAGGCTGCATTCGCCGTCAAGTACGGCACCAGTGTACTAGTTTCTGCTGGGTTGTCCACTTTTACTGTTGACGAGTTCCAACGAGGGCCGATATAAATCCGAATTCCTGCTTCTAATTGTCCCACTGTTGTTGTCGCCCAATTTTCTTTATTGTCAAACGCCAGAACATTGTCTAGTGCGGTATTAAGTTTTGGCGAATAATGCTGTGGATTTATATTAATATGGTCTTTGATCTGGCTCTTATTTATCGTAAAGATATATTCCGATTTTTTGTGCTCTCTTCCATTTTTAAAGTCAACAAATGCGTCAGCAATATCATTCAAGTCATGGTTTAAAACACCTGTGCTATTTCCATTGCCGTCAAGAACAAAAACAGAGTTCCCCTTTGAATCCTGTCCAATTCGTTGAGACATTGCCATAAAAATACTATAATCACCTTTTGGCGTTTTTCCAGCATCCGGCTTGTGCAAGATTAGAATGCATGTCCGAACTCCGGTATCCGGTTGAAAAGTATCTTTATGAAGAGTAATTACTCCCATAAGTTCACAGTGTCTAAAAATCCAGTTTCGGTATGCCTCATAACTAATATTGTCCAGAATTCCTTTGGGCAAGACTATCCCTATTCTTCCACCGGGTTTAAGCCAATCTATGCATCTTTCAAGGAAGAGCAACTCCGGAGCCTGATGCATAAGAATATCATTGTCTGCATGAGAAAAAACGAAATTCCCATTGTCATCTTTACGAAAGCTATGTCCAAATTCAAACTGCTTCAAGATGGATCTATCAGAAATCTGTGATTCGATCTTTTGTCCGGAAAATGGAGGGTTTGTAGCAATTACTGACGGTGCATTGCTTTTGCCCTTTATACATCTTGATACAATCCAAGGATCTAAGTTTTCATATAGATCAAGCGAATTTCCTCTTGTCATGCCTGACTGTCCATCACCCGTTAAAAGCATTGCGCATTTGGCAATTTTAACAAGCCTCGCCGCAATCTCAACAAGATAGACGCTATCTTTAATAATATTCAGCTGACGATCTCTTGCAGGAGAGTTCGGCGTAGTTCTTGAAATAACTTTTCTTCTCAAATAACGGAATATTCCAGTGGCAAAGCCGCCGCTCCCACCCGCAGGATCTAATGTGTGCTCCCCGATTTCAGGATCCAGTATCTTTACCATCATATCTATTACTAAGCGGTTTGTAAAGAACTGCCCTTGTTGTCTTTTTAGGTTTATGTGTGTAAACTGTTCATATGTTTCACCCATTAAATCCCAATCATCTGCATCATCATTTCGTGCGGCTAGGCTCCAATTTTTCAATACGCCTACAGCTTCTGCAATGCAATCATCACCCACCTGTATTTTTTCATATGGATCAAACACATCTGGAAATTGATTGGCATATTCTCTAAATAATTTCTGAATCTCTGTAGCCGCATGTTTTCTACCTTCAGCCGTTTGAAAGTCTCGCTCAGTTATCCAAAAACGGGGAAAATCACCTGGTGCAGTTTCATCCTGAATTTTTGCCAAAAGTATCCTAACCATGTCCATTGCAAGGTCAAAATCTTCGTTTTCCATACCTCGACCGTAAAGCTTATTATGACAGGCCGAAAGAAGAAACCTTACATTATGAGGCCTTGGCAGACTACTCTTACTAGGAATAGAATCGCCTCCACTCCAACCTTCTCTATAACGTGGCAGAGTAAGTATCTCATCTAAACCAATTTCACCTCCGTTTCGCTTCTTATAGACATACATTCCCTCTCCATTCGTCCAGACGCCGCCAATTGCAGAGGTGTTGTAGATATAAGATACTAATTGAGTATATCCCTCTGTTACCGTAGGCTTTTTGCACTCAACAACAAAAAGAATATTCCCCTGATCTCTTTCTAGACATGCTTTTTTATTCGCGTAAACAACAATATCTGCACGAATTTCAGCTTCATCAGTCGATAATAAAATTTTTGAACCTTGCTGAACCGGAACCTCTCTTGCAATATTTGCCTTTGGATAGCCATAGTCTGTCTGAAGAATCCCAATAAATCTTTGACGAACCCTTTCTTCTGGGGTATCTTTCAAACTTATTCCTGAGAGTGTGTCAATAATATCTCCCGTTTCATTAAAGTTTATTTCTTTTATCTCGTCCACTTTTACAGTACCTCCCATGTAATCCAATTGTCTAATAGTTTTCAATTTGCAAACAGGTTTTCCCGTACCAGCAGCAGGCTGTCGCCCTGATACTCAAAGCCGTACACACTTTGGAACGCCCGCTTCGTCCATGTGAACCATTCTTCTTCGGTGTCCGTGTTTTCGCCGATAACACGCAGCTTGCGGTCCAGCAGGCCAATTCGCTGGGAAATGGGAATGGTTTCACCTGTTACGGTGTCGTAGCGGCTTACCAGATAGGGAGCCTCACCGCAGGAGATTTCCAGCCGTTGTGCATCCACATATTTCTGCCATGTGTGCTGACGGTCGTCCGGGAAAGCGATTTTGTCAGCCGTTGCTTTCCACGACATCTCCTTCTGGATGTTGAAAACATCCTTCCTGCCAAACCACTGCTCATCCACCAGATTGTTCTGTGCGTTGCAGATCCAACTGGGGGTAAACACCTCTGCTTTGTCACGGGTGCGGTTGGTCTGATGCTCCAGTGCTTTTCCACTCTGGGCTGGATCAGACTGTCCTGTTCGCCTGTAACCAGTTCCGGCAGGATTTCTTTTTTGAAGCTGTATGGTTCGCCCAGTTCGGCGTAATCATCGGTTGCCCAGATGATGTTTTTCTTGGTGGTCTTGTCCTGAAGCAAAATCTCAAGGAGAGTGCGTTCATGGTCCAAAAGTTCCTGCTCCAACAGGTCAATTCCTGCAATGCTGAACATCCGCCGCCCTCCCTTCAATTTGTTGATGGTACTATAATAACACACCTTTCGGGGTTTGTGAATGTTTTACAAGAAAGCCGTCCATCCATGCCTGCTTTTTGCCGTTTCCTCTTGAAACCAAAATCGCATTCTGTTCAGCGATGCAATCGCGCAGCCTGCATCGGTACGGTGCAGTTCAAGGGTTTGGGTGTTCCCAACAAGTATTTTGCAAAGCAAAATAAGCAGATGTATATACGTCTGCATTGCTTGCAACAACTATGAAGCCTCTCAATGCGATTTCCAAATTTGAAAATTATTTTCTAATCAGGACCGTCCGTTTTCAAGTTCAACTTGAAGCGGACGGTTATTTTTCTGCTCGGGAAGTTTTTGCATTTGCAACCACCGCAAGCAGGGCGAGTTGGTACCAACTTGCAATTTTTGAATCCGATTTTACAAATCCAGCTTCAAAACACTTGTTGGGCTTCGCCCAAACCCGATGTTCAGCACAAGAATGCGCTAGTTTCGCACCTTAACGACCGCTGAATAAGCAAATTTCTTGGAGAAAAATTTGTTTTTGGAAAATCGTCGTTGATACATTTAATATTGCGCAAAACCGGAACTATTACTTCCGGTTTTGAAGGTAAAAAGCGGAAGTAATGCTTCCTAAAAATTTCTGCTTCATTGTGATATGCTTTCTACAAGCCTTCATCGAACCTTGAAAATCGAATGACCGTCTGCATGGGATACCCGGCGATGACCTCCAAGTGGGAGAGCCGGAAGACGCCGCCGGAAGGGGGCAGGAAATCCATGCGGGGATAACGGCTGAACTACCAATAAATTTTTGAAAGGAGATTTTGCCTATGAGGAAAAACAAGTTTGAATTTATCATCGACTCCGAATTTCAATCTCAGATTCCTGCATTGACCGATGAAGAATTTCAGCAACTGGAAGAAAACATCCTTTCAGAAGGTAAAGTTCTGTCTCCCCTGATTGTCTGGGGCAACATTCTTGTTGATGGCCACAATCGCTATAAGATTCTCCAGCAGCACCCAGAAATCCCTTATACCACCCGCTCGATCTCCCGCACCTGCGAAACCCGTGAAGATGTTCTTGCATGGATCTGCAAACATCAGCTGGGTCGCCGGAATTTGACACCCGAACAGAAAAAGTTTCTGATTGGAAAGCAGTATCATTCTGAAAAATCCACTCGTGGGGGAAATCATGGCAATCAGTACACACAGGTGGCAAACTGTCAAATTGACAATTTGCCATCGGTAGAAAACACGACCGAACGAATCGCCAAAGAAAACAATGTAAGCCCTTCTTTCGTAATTCGTGCCGAGCAGTTCATGAAAACCGTTGAGCTGATGGAAAAATACTGCCCCGGCATTCAGGAAGAAATCTTATCCGGCAAACTTAAGCTATCCCAGCGAGAGGCTACCATTATCCGTGGAACTCCCACGGAAGCATTGCCCACCGCCTGACCACCATCAAAGATTACGACCGCATCCTGGTGCTGGGCGAAGAGGGCATTGTGGAAGAAGGCACCCATGCCCAGCTGCTGGAACACAAGGGCGTGTATTACCGCCTGTGGAACCAGCTGCCCAGCGGAGACACCCTGTAAACGGAGAAACAAGCAATGACTGAACGCGAAAAATGGGAAGCGGGCCTGTGGTACGATGCCAATTTTGACCCGGAACTGTGCGCCGAGCGCGAAAAAGCAGAGGAACTTTATACAGAGTTCAATCAGACCCGTCCTTCTGAAAAGGCAAAGCGGGCAGAGCTGCTGCACAAGCTGCTGCCCGGCATGGCCGAGGATGTGGTGATCCTGCCGCACTTTTACACCGACTACGGTTCCAACTGCAGCATCGGGGCAGGGACCTATATCAACCACGGCGCTTACCTGATGGACTGCGCCAAGATTACCCTTGGAGAGCACTGCTTCATCGGCCTGAACTGCGGCATGTACACCGCCATCCACCCCATGCTGCCCCAGGAGCGCAACAGCGGGCTGGAGTTGTGCAAACCCATCACGCTGGGGGATAACGTCTGGCTGGGCGGCAACGTGACCATTCTGCCCGGCGTCACCATCGGGGAAGGCACCGTCATCGGTGCCGGAAGCGTGGTGGCCAGGGACATTCCCGCCGGGGTGGTGGCCGTGGGCAACCCCTGCAAGGTGCTGCGCAAGATCACCGAGAAAGACAGCATCCAATATAAAAAATGATTTCAGGGAAAGGGCTGTTATCCCTTCCGGCATCGTGTGAACGATGGCGGAAGCGGCAACAGCTTTTTCTTTTTTGCAATCAACGCAATAAGACTGTGGATGGGCAGGACGATGTGCTGGTGATGGCAGGCCATAACCCGGTAGACCCAGAACCGGGCACTGCAGCCACTACAACGTAAATCACGTACCGGCTCTGCAGCTGCACGGCTGCAAGCATCCATTGAACGTGCCGAAAAAATGCCCGCTCGCCTGAGACGTTCTCGGGTGAGCGGGCATTCTGCATTTTTTACTCGTCCTCTTCGCAGTCGGCATCCAGCACAAGGGTGTTCATCAGAACCAGGTCCTCCCGTGCATTGTCCAGGATCTCCTGCAGGCTTTCAACGGTCACATGATCCTCCATCTGCAGCTGCAGCAGCACACTCAGATTCACCCCGGCAACCAAAAATGTATTGGGGCGGGCAATCAGCGGATACGCCGTCTGATTTGCACTGCCGCATTTCAGATCCGAGCAGATCACCACCTGCTCTTCGCCCCATTCCTCCAGGTAACGCCGGGCAACTTCCATCATGTCATTGGTGCCGCCCTCCGGGGTAACGCAGGCGGAGCAAACATTGTCCGCCCCAAAAAAGGTTCGGAGGGTGCTGCACATTCCGGCAGCAAAGTCTCCGTGGCTGATGATCAGAATTTTCATGCTTCATGGTCCTCCCGTAAAAGTGCTTCTTGGCAGCTCCAGCGGCCCAGGATTTCCCAGAGCTGACTGCGCATCCGGTCCGAAAAGCCGTTCAGTGACCCGTGGATGGACAAACGGCGGAGATACCAGCCGGTCAGGTAGTGTTCAAACCCGTTGGAGATGGTGGCAATGGAGCAGCGGCTCTTGTTGACTGCACCGTAATATTCGCTGTACAGCTCAAACGGCTCAAAAATGATGGAATACTCCTTCGAGAAAATCAGGTGGGAGACATGGTATTCGTCCACCCGCTCAAAGGGGCGCAGCTCCCGGCGGGGATGCTGCGGGGCAGTGCCATCCAGCCGGGCCAGCACCTTCTGCTCATCGGCGTTGGGCCGGGCGGGAATTTCCACCCGGTTGCGCTCCACGGGCACCAGGTCCTTGGGAAATGTGGTATGCTCAAAGCGCAGATGCACCGGTTTCCGTGCTTCCGGGCACTGGGTCTTGAGCTGGGCATCAAACTCCTGCCGCAGCAGTTCGGCCAGACGGATCATTTCTTCATACGAGCGGTCTTTCCGCACAAAATGGGGGCTGGTGTCGCCCGCAGGTCCCAGCAGGAAGGTAAAGAACTCGCCGGGGTACTCCTGCCGCAACTGCTCGATGCAGTAGCCGGGATATTCCGCGGTAAAGTTGCCGACCCAAAGTTCTTTGGTGGTGGGGTGGACGTTGTGCATCAGAAAGGTCAGCACCCGCCTGCCGTCCCCGTAAAGCGACAGGGTCTCGGCGTAGAGGTGTGGGGTAACGTAGTCCATGACCCGGCTTTTGCCTACCTTGTCAAAATAGCGGTACTGGTACTGATACTGCACCTCCCGGTAGGTGTGCAGCGGGATCTCCGCCACGCCCTGCCGGATCACATCAAGCACATAGTCCACATAGGCATCATCGGTGGTCATGCAGGGGCAGTTGTGCGAGTGGGTGGCCGAGCAGATGCAGTGAATGTCTCTGCCCAGCGCTTCCGTGATGACCTGCGTGATGCGGTCCTCACGGTCCTTCCACAACTCCACCGTGTCGATGGAAACGTGATAAAATGGCAGGTCGTTTTCCGGGTACAGCGCAGCAATGCGGCAGTACAGGTGGCCGGACACGGCCTGATGCTTTTCTTCCCGCAGCATCCGGTTCACCGGGAACGGCGGGTCAATGCAGAATTGCTGGCAGCCGATTTGCATGGCAGCTTCCTCCTGTGGTCTCAGCGCCGGTAGGGCGTCTGGCGGAACACGTTGGTCAGGTTGTACTTGACCGCCGTGCCCTGGTGGATGTTCATGGCATACTGCACCTGTTCCTGGCCATTGCGCACAACGGTCTTGATGGAATCGGCGTTTTCCGGGTTCTTCATGATGCGGTCCAGCGCATCCAGCTCATAGCGCAGCAGGCTGCTGGTCACATCCAGCATCCCGTGGCCGGGGAACATGGCCTCGATCTCGCCCAGGTGGCTCACTACCACCCGCATATCCCGCCACAGCGTTTCAATGGTACAGTTGTCGGCGCAGGGGTCGCCTTCGTATTTGCGGCCCGCGCCGCCAATGTCACCCGTAAAAATGATGTGGTTGTGGTGGTCAAGATAAGCACACTGCCCGGCAGAGTGGCCCCGCAGCGGAATGGCTTCCACCTCATAGCCGCCGCCCAAGTCGAACCGGTGGCCGGTGGGAATGGGGATCAGCTCATAGTCCCGGTAGGGGATAATATCCCTGCGGTCAAATTCGGTGTAGATGTTCCTGCCGTTTTCGTCAAAAAGATAGTCCCAGATGTGGGGGTTCATGGTACGGCGCATGGAGAACGCTTCGTCCTGATGGCAGTAGCAGCGGTCGAACTGCGCATTGCCGTAGGCGTGGTCGTAGTGGTGGTGGGTATTGGCCACAAGAATTTCTTTTTCCGTGCCCACCAAATGCTGCACAAGGCCTTTCAGGTCACCAACGCCAAAGCCGGTGTCGATCAGCAGCACCCGCTCCGGACCGTTGATGACATACATCCACAAATCGCCTGCACCGTCCATGGACTCCTGAAACAGTGCCCAGACGTTCTCCCGCATTTTATAAGCTTCTACATAGGGGTTGATCTCCGGGTAAAACTCTTTCAGGGTGCTGTATTCCCGCAGGATCTTCATATAAGGCCAGCGGATGGGGCGCTCTTCCTCCCACAAAATGCGGTGGGATTTGAGGTCAGACTTGATATACCGGTTGGGAATGGGGCTGCCGCCAGGCATAAAAAACACTCCTCTCGTTTTCAATTGCAGATGCATTGCTGCACACACGGCAGCTGTAAAAGGCTCTGGATCGTGGGCAGAACAACGTCTGCTTCGCTTTGGTCGATCAGGCCATCACGGTCCCGCAGGGCCGCCACTGGCAGGCCTGCGCCCCGTCCGGCACGGATGCCAACGGGAGAATCCTCCACCACAAGGCAGGTTTCCGGCGACAGGCCGAAGGCCTGCATGGCCTGACGGTAAAGGTAGGGGTCCGGCTTGCACTGCGGGATCTGCCAGCCGGAAAAGATCTGCTGGAAATATGGCCGGATGCCGCATTGCTGCAGCGCCCCGTCCACCACTTCCACGCTGGAATTGGAAACAACTGCCAGCACAAGCCCGGCAGAGTGCAGGGTGTGCAGCACCTCCGGCAGGCCGGGGGTCAGCAGCTGCGGGTAGCAGAACCGGATGGGATGGCGTGCCAGCACCTCCTCCCGGTGCTGCCAGTAAAGGGGCTGGCTGCCCAGCAGTGCATCCATGGCGGCTTCGCGGCTACCCAGCCCGCCGCTGACCATGCGGTACAGTCCGCGCCGGTCCGGATGCAGCCCCAGTGCATGCAGGCGCACTTCCAGTGCATCCAAGCGGCAGACCTCGGTCTGGCAGATCACGCCGTCAAAATCAAAGAATACGGCTTGCAGGTTGGCATCCGACATTGGGCAGGCTCCTTTCCGGTCATTCATCGGCCAGCAGCCTGCGGGTTTTCCAGCGGCCGCTGAGGTAGTAGCCCACACAGATGCAGCCTGGCAGAATGCGGGAGCAGGCAACGCCCCACCACAGGCCGATGTAGCCCATCCGGAACACATTCATGAACAGCATACTGAAGCCGATCTTGCAGAGGATGCCGTCCAGCAGGCCGAGGATAAAGCCCAGCTCCACAAAGCCGCAGCCTGTAACCATAGCCTGGAACGAACCGGTCAGCGCCGATGCGAAGAAATGCAGGATGAAGATGCGCAGGAAGGTGGCACCCAATTCGATTACCGCTTCGTCCGTGGTGAACAGGCGGAAAATTTCGTGGGGGATCAGCAGACACAGCGCGCTGGAAACCGCAGCACAGCAGGTGGCGGCAATGTAGGTGCAGAGGGTGGTCTTGCCGGCGCGGTCGATCTTCTTTGCGCCAAGGTTCTGGCCCACCATAGAGGCAGAAGCTGTATCAATGCCCTGCACGAACACTTCCAGGAACTTCTGCAGCTTGTTGCCAACGCTGTTGGTGGCGGACACCACCAGACCGAACGAGTTGGCATTGGCGTTGACCCACAGCATCCCAATGCGGACAAACATGCTGCGCACGACCTGCGGAATGCCCAGACGGATCAGCACCGCAAGGATCTCTTTGTCCATGCGGAAGTAGCTGGGCTTGAGTTCAAAGTCAAAATGCTCTCTGCGCTTCCACAGAAAAATAAAGGCAGCCACGCAGGACCCCATCTGGGAAAGCGCGGTGGCAATGGCCGTACCGGCGGCATCCAGACGGAACACCGCCACCAGCACGATGTCCAGCACAATGTTGATGGCGGCAGCGATCAGGATGAAGATCAGCGGCCGTTTGGACTCGCCCATGCCGCGCAAAACGCCGCAAATGGCGTTGTAGCCAAAAATAAACGGGTAGCCCAGCGCCGTGATGATCATGTAAGATTCGGCCTCAAACAGTGCTTCCTGCGGGCAGTTCAGCAGCTGTAGAATGGGGCGGCAGAACAGGATCGCCGCTGCAGCCAGAAGGACCGCCAGCAGGGTGGTAAAGCTCAGCAGGGTGCCAACTGTGCGCTTGATGCGCCGGTCATCGCCCGCACCCACCAGCTGTGCAATAAAAATCTGCCCGGCGGTGGCAAAGCCCATGGCAACAGGGCTGACCAGGTCGGCCATCTCGCCGCCGGTGTTGACGCCAACGGTGCCCACACTGCCCACATACTGGCCGATGACGATCAGGTCCACCATGGAGTACAGCTGCTGGACAAGGTTTGTCAGAACAATGGGAAATGCAAAAAGAAGCAGGCTTTTCATAATTGGCCCCGTCGTCAGATTTGTGCCGACGCGGCGCTGACTTGCGGCCTGGGACATTCGCATCCGCTCCTTTCTCATATACGATCGCGGGCGGCGTTACTGAACGGTCTGCGCCGCCCTGGCTGCCTCGGGGGCAGCGGGTTCTTTGATGGAAAAACGGTCAATGACGATCTCAAAACCGTTGGTCAGCCGCAGGTGCGCGGTGGTATTTTCCAGCGAGGTCAGCACCCCGTACAGCCCGGACTGGGTCAGCACGATGTCGCCCGGTTTGAGCGCTTCCTGCATGGCAAGCACTTTCTTTTTGACCGCGTTGTACCGCGCGGTCATCCAGAATGCGTACCCGATGGCCAACACGGCCAGAATGAGGATAAAACGGCCCCAGGAGGGGAGAGAAGCCCAGAATGCAGTCATGTTTTCATGCTCCTTTCTTCTTTTTCTGTGCAAGCGCGGCTGTGGTCACCCCTGCACCTGCAATGCACAGCACCAGTGTGATCAGCGACAAAACTGCCAGGTTCTGGGCCTCGGTGCCTGCGGCATACAGGGCGGCCAGTGGAACGTGCTGTACCGCAAGGTTGGCAATAACGGCAATGCCGCCGCACAGGCAGACCATCAGCCCCAGATACAGGCTGCTGACAGGCTGTGCTTTCAGCCGGCTGAACAGGCCGCAGCGCTTCTGTGAGATCATTCGGCTCATGAACATCCATCCTCTCCGGTCGTTTTTTGAAAAAAGAGAAGGTGGACTTTTTCATGCTGCAAAGTCCACCTCCGGTCAGGTCAGGGTCAGCCCTGCGCCAGGGCGTCTTCGAGGTGTTTCATAAAGGGAGCAGGCGTTTCGGACGGGACAGTCTGCTGATAAAGATGATACTGCATGGCGTCCAGTTTGCGGAACGCCTCGATATCCTCTGGCGTTACCGAGATGTGCTTGCAGATCTTCTTTTTGCCGGAACCGCCCGACATGTTGCCCACCGTGATGTCACTTTCCAGGTGGTAGCCCTGGTCGATGAGCCGCAGCAGGTTGCCGGGGGTCTTGGTGACGATGGTGATGCGTTCCTTGCCGTATTTGCCGCTCTGCAGGTTGGCTGCAGCGGTGTCCGGCTCCAGCACGCTCAGGCGTACACCGGTCGGGCAGGCGATTTTCAAAACAGATTTGAGCATCGGGTCATTGGCAGACTTCGTGTCAATGACCATGATCCGGTTGCAATTCCAGCTGCCCTGCCACAGCGTGGCAACCTGGCCGTGAATAAGGCGTTCATCAATACGAATTGCACACACTCCCATGAGATTACACTCCTTTTAACCTTTTCCGATTTACAGGATGCCGAAGAAGCTCAGCACGATACAAATGATGATGATCAGCCAGACCATGCGCACGGTGGTCATCTTCTTGGAGCCAAGGCCTTTGTAGACGCCAAACGTGACCAGCACGGGCAGCAGGTAGGGGAAGATGGCGTCCAGAATGGACTGGACCGACTGGGTGGCATCGCCATAGGCAAATGTCAGGGGGATCTTGATCTTGACGGTGGACGGGATCATGCAGCCGATCACCACAAGGCCCATGATGGTAACCGCGCCGGTCAGGCCCTTGATCATATCCTGCTTGGTGGTGATGAACGAGACACCCTGCTTGTAGCCTTCCATAAAGAAGAAGTAGCGGATGAACACATTGCACACCAGGCAGAGGATGATGCACAGGATCAGGCCGACAATAGAGCCTTCCAGTGCCATGTAACCGGCCAGAGAACCAAAAATGACTTTGGAACTGACTTTGAACAACGAATCGCCCAGGCCTGCAAACGGACCCATCAGACCGGTACGCAGAGCCACTGCAGAATCGGTGATGTTCTCCACACCACTCTCTTCCAGTGCAAGCACAGCACCGTGAATGATCTGGCCCATGGTGTTTTCGGTATTGTAGAAGGTGGACAGATACTGCTCCACCTTTTTGGAGATCAGCTCGTCATCGCCCTCATAGATCTTTTCAATGGACGGGGCGATCATCTGGGCAAAGCCCGGCGACTGCATCGTCTCGTAGTTGAAGGACTGCCATTGGTAACACATACTGCGCAGCATCGCGCTGCGGACATCGCTCTTTGTCAGTTTATTCATCACCAACACCTCCCATATTCTGGGCTTCTGCAATGCGGACGTTGTTCTGGTATGCGATCATGGCCAGCGCCACACCCACAAGGGCTGCGCCCAGTGCGCCGATGCCGAGGTAAGCGTACAGGACAAAGCCGATGATGACGTACTGGAAGTTGCCCTTGATGTTCATGGAACGCAGCAGGATGGCAAAACCGATGGCAGGCAGCATATTGCCGGCGGTCTTAAAGCCGGACAGCAGCCACGCGGGGATCACGCTGTTGATGGCCTCCACCAGCGGAGCACCGAATGCAAACAGGATGATCAGAGGAATGGTGGCATCCAGCAGGATGCGGGGCCAGAAGCCCAGGCGTATCCAGTTCATAGCGCCCTTGATGTTCTTTTTGCCAACCGCATCCTGTGCCTTATGCAGGAAGAACGAGCCGACCATTTTTGCCAGAACGTCCAGCGTGGAAGCGAGAGTAGCCACCACGATGCCAACGGCCATGCCGGTTTCCACACCGGCCACAGCGCCGAATGCCACACCAACCACAACACCCATGTTGTAGTTGGGCACGGTGGAACCGCCCAGGGGGTTCAGGCCGATGTTCATCAGCTCATAGGTGCCGCCCAGGTAAAAGCCAGTGGAAATGTCCCCCATGATTGCACCAACCACCAGACCGTTCAGCACAACACCGCCGGCCACAAGGCCCAGACCGGTGCCGGAGGTCAGCAGGTTGTAGAATGTGAACCACAGCGTGACCAAGACCATTTGAGGAATTGAAAACATAGTTTTCTTCGCTCCTTTCTTGCTCGTGTTTGGCAGAACAGGGGTTCTGCCGCGATCAAAGAACAGCCTCTTGTGTCGGCCGACAGGGATGCAGGCTTTTCTGTTGGCTCTATTATAGCAGGCACAAATTTCGTTATCGTCCAAAAAGTTGCAACAATGTTAAATCAATTTCGTAACATTTCAACGTTTTTCGCCTGCAAAAAAGGGGCTGCTGTACAGGTACGTACAACAGCCCCTTCCTTTTGGGCTCGTTCTGTTCCGGAACACCGCGTTCCTTATTCATTGGGGTACAGCACCAGCAAAGGGTTCTCCAGCTGGCTTTCCAGCAGATCGGTACGGGTCTGCGGCGACATATACAGCAGCTTGTGCAGGATCACCGAAAGGATGCGCTCCTGCGTGCGGGAGCGGGGATGCTCGTAAAAAATAAAGATCTGTGCAGGCTGGTCGTTCCACAAAAACGGATGGTCATTGATCAGCACTGCAATGCGGGGTTTGCAGTTCTCCGCCAGCAGTACCGGCAGAAAAACCAGGCTGTTCTTCCGCTGCTGATTCATCAGGCGGTCATTCCGGTGCAGTTCCTCTTCCAGGCTGAGGCCCTGCAGTTCCGGTCCACCCGCAAAATGCTGCACCAGCCAGCGGAATACCGCTTCTTTGTCCGGCAGCCTGGTGCGGTAGAAACAGTGGTCGTTCAGCACTGCCGTTTCCATATCCTGCCGATGGGTCTCCAACCAGATGTCCAGTTCCGGGCAGGAAGCATATTTCAGCGTGAATTCAATGGTCAGCACCGGAATGGGGAGGTCCTTCAGGTAGCGCCTGGTCTTTTTGCGGCTCATATCGGTCAGCAACAAATCCCACCCGGCCAGATCCATGCGGAGCAGGTTTTTAAAACTGCTGGATTTCACGGTCCCCAGCTGGTCTGCATAGTACATCTGTAGCCGGGCTGCCACCGACTGGGCACAGCTGACGCCGAATTCCGACACCACAAGAACGCGGGGGCAGTAATAATGCCGGGGCATCCGGCTTATGATGGAGTTCAGGATGTAGAAGCTTTCCAGCGCATCGTTCTGTTCCAGCGCAAACCCGAAATTTTCTTCAAAAAAGCGGGCAAACCCCAGGCAGAGGTTGCCTGTGCCAATGCCCAGACGGCTGACGCCGCTGGTGGCTTCACGGTCGTTGATAACGGAAAACTGCCGCTGATTCTGCAGGCGGTAGAAGATGGATGCGATTCCGCGGTAGAACGTCTCGTCAAAGAGGCTGCTCCTGATGTCAAAATACCGCTGCAGATATTGGGCAAATTCCTGTGCCTTCTGTACACAAAACGTCCCGGCAGCGGAGCGCTGCAGGCAGAAGTTTTCGTCCTCAAAGCAGAGCAGCAGCGCCGTCAGCATCAGCATCTCGTTTTCCTGAACGGCCTGCCGGAAATGTTCCGGCAGCCTGCAGTGCAGACGGCAGATAAACTTGTATTCCGCACTGGCCTGCAGGACGGTCTGCTGTTCCCCGGAGAACGCCGCCTCTGCCGCATACTTTTTGCGGGAAATGCAAAGCAGCAGCATGTTGATGATCTTGGGGTAGTGAATGTTGGGCAGTGTGAATTCATCCTGCGCCAGAAGCTCCTGCTGCAGCAAAGCCGACAGTTCATCGTAGCGCGCACCGCTGTGATATGCAAACAGCTGCCCGCTCTGTGCCGTTTCGCCGCTATGCGGGCTGTGCATGAAAAACATTGCCCGGAACGCCTGCTCCTGCATCAGCAGGTCAAGTTTGCCGCTGTCGGCCGTAATGGTGTAGTTCTTGTGCAAAAGCAGCAGGCACTGCCGGATATGCCACTCGCTGCCCTGCACCACAAATCCATGGCCGCCGCGCCGGTTGGTCAGGCTGAGGTGGAAGCGTTCCAGCAGAGCGCGGACGTTTTTGATGTCCGCCAGGATCGTTCCGCGGGAGACATAGAATACCTGCACCAACCGCTCCACGGTAATACCGTCCGGCGCACACAGGATGGTGCGGGTCAGCGAGTAGACCCGCTCCGAATACTTGCGCTGCAGGCGCTTGTTGCGGATGAGCATATCCCGCATCTGATGCATCCATGGCCGGGCCAGCGCTTCGTTGAGCACTTCCAGCGAAGTGCCGGAGGACCGCTTCATCCGGATGCAGACTCCATGCGCAGCCAGTTCCTGGTTCAGCAGGTCAATCTCCGTGCGGATGGTATTGATGGAAACATCACACACCAGTGCCAGCTGCCGGCTGGGCACAGGCTCCGGAGACTGCAGCACAAGCTCAAGGATCTTATAATCCACCTCGGTAAACATAGCAACTCCTTACGCCGTTACATGGACAGCATTTTCCCGGACGGCATCAATGGTTTCCATCAGTTCTCCGCCCGTTTTGCCATCAAACAGGCGGGTAAACAGGATGGGCTGGTCAAAGGGCGGTTTCATCAGGACGGCTTTGCTTTCCACATAGCCGTTCTGCTCGATGTAATGGATGACCTTCTGCA
>ENA-OPVL01000750-OPVL01000750.1-human-gut-metagenome-genome-assembly--contig:-NODE-750-length-21388-cov-2.591197_pt1 | contig 21388 bp, 18 predicted proteins | sample MGYA00241496_ERZ501984 | MGnify/ENA primary metagenome ERZ501984 (study PRJEB25962, sample SAMEA2042986) | human gut metagenome | biome: human gut; feature: human-associated habitat; material: faeces... | reverse complement strand
GGTACAAAACTGGGGGCGCAACAGTTCCTTTCGTGACACGCTCTTCGTCGTGAAAGGCGGCACGATTCTCGACGGCCAGATTAAAGCATACACCCGAAGCGGAATGCCCGTCCCGAAGTATTATTTCATGGCCTTGCTTTGCAAGAAATACGCAGGTGGACAAAACACTTACAAGGCCATCGGATTTTGGGTGGAACACAAGTCGTATGGCGGTAAGCCCGACCTGCGTAGTTGGGCCGTAAGCATCGACGAACTGGAAGAGAAAACGGGCATCGACTTCTTCTGCAACCTGCCCGATCGGATAGAGACACCTGTAGAACAAACTTATAATATAGAAAGTTGGAACGGATTATAGCCGAAAATATTCCGCAGAAAGTTTGGTGGTTCTGAATAAAAGGCTTAACTTTGCACCTCGTAAATCAGACCATTACACATATAGTTACCAACTATAAGTTGAACTGACAAAAAATTATAAGACAATGAAGAAAGATATCCATCCTGAGAATTATCGTCCCGTAGTGTTCAAAGACATGAGCAACGGCGACATGTTCCTTTCACGTTCTACTTGCAAAACGAGCGAGACCATAGAATTTGAAGGCGAAACCTATCCGGTAGTGAAAATTGAAATTTCCAGTAGCTCTCACCCTTTCTACACAGGCAAGAGCAAGTTGGTGGACACGGCAGGTCGCGTAGACAAGTTCATGAGCCGTTACGGTAACCGTAAGAAATAATCAGTTTCAAGCAAACTGAAAAAAGGGAGTCTTTCACTGAAAGGTTCCCTTTTTTGTTTCCGCCTCCCGCTGAGCGATAAATAGGGAATCTCCTATCACAGAATAGGGGAAAAAACAAGAAAGGGGAAAAACACTTTCCTATTTTTGTATCATCGAAACCGAAAACATACCATAATCATGAAACGACTCGCCACCCTATTCATCCTAACAATCCTTGTCACAACGGCAGGGTTTGCCAAACCCAAGCACAAGGACTTAAGCGGAAACATCGCCATCAAAGGAGAATTGACAAAAGAGTACCAGCAATCTCCCGCCGGTACCCCGGTCATTATCCGCCGGGTTGTCAAAATGAACAATCCCGGTGAAAACAGCGATAACATTTACTATGCCGTCGAAGTGAATGGCATACAAGAAACCATTCCTTCGGATGAGATGGGTATCATTGCCATATCCGCTCCGGAAACGGACCGGGAATTCTGGCAGCAAATATACCTGAAGAATCATCTTTACGAATATTTCAACGACCGCGGTTACAAGCACAAACTGCGCCAGGAAATCGACGAAGAATGCCTGGACTATCTCGATAAACTGAACGAGATAGCCTATCAGGACGACTACATAACCTCGTACGTACAAGGAATATTCTCCAAACTGAATGCCACCACCATTGACAGCAATCGTGGAGAAAGCCTGAACATACGTATCATCCAGTCGTCCGAACCAGATGCCTTCATGCTTCCCAACGGCTCCATGGTTATCAGTACAGGCCTCCTCTGCACTCTTGATTCCGAAGACGAACTGGCCGCCGTCATCGCATGTGAGCTGGGACATTTCGTCCTCGACCATCAGGTAAACAACATTTATCGTGCCGAGCGGCGTGCCAAGCGTGCAGCTTTTTGGGCAGATGTCTTTGCCACTACCGCCAGCGCAGCCCTCGATGTGGCCTACTGGGACGATAATGAAGATGCTTATGCCGTCAGTCTGGTGGCAGATATCGGAGCCATCGCTTCCCTTTTGAGCATTCCGGCAACGGACCGGTTGGGGATGAAATACAAAACTTCCCAGGAAATCTCTTCAGACCGCCTTGCGCGCCAACTTCTGGCATTCAAGGGCTATAATCCCGACGGAATCGCATCGGCCCTCGGTAAAATTATAGGGTATTACAACCTGCACCAACGCAACAAGGACATTCCTCGCTACGGCAGCATCGGCAACCTGCAAAAGCGTATAGAAAAGGCCGGTGAATCCCATAGCCTGAGTGCCCGCCCCTACCTACGGACCACCAGCGATGTCGTTTCTTTCAACGCAAGTATGAACTACGCCAACAAGCGCTATAAGGAAACTGCCCGGCTGATACGCAAGAACATTGACAACAGACTAGCCACGGACAATGACTACATCATCCTGGTAAAAGCGGAAATGGCACTGTCTAATACGGAAGAAGTGAACAACCGCTGCCTCGCCATGCTTGATAAAGCCCAGGAGATGGCAGGAACAAGCCCCAATCTGGACATATATAAACAAAAAATACTATTATTGATGCGCATGAACAAACAAGCCCAAGCCGCTGATATACTGAAAGAATATATCACCTTGCTTTCGGCCTACGAAGGCCAGGGCATAGAAGGAACCGAAAAGGAATGGACCAATAAAGAGATAGGTTGGGCAAACCAAATGCTGGACAGGATAAGCAGAATATAGAGAAAGGAATAACTAAGAATGAAGAATGAAGAATTTGTCATGCGGCATCATTGCGCAGCCAAATTCTTCATTCTCAGTCATTTATTCAAACTACTGTTTGCGGAACGGCGGCTTCACAACCACAGCTTTCAGCTTACGTCCCCGCATGTCAATGCAGATTTCCGTACCGACCTTGCTGTATTCGGGTCTGATATACCCCATTCCGATACCAATCTTACGGGTAGGCGACATAGTTCCGGAGGTAACCACACCGATGGCAATACCGTCTGTACTATACAGCTCGTAACCATGACGGGGGATACCGCGGTCTATCATCTCAAATCCCACCAACTTACGGGTAGTGCCTTCCGCTTTCTGTTTTTCCAGCATCGGGCGATTGGTGAAGTTCTTTCCCTCCACAAACTTGGTAATCCATCCTAAACCCGCTTCAATGGGCGAAGTGGTGTCATCCAAATCATTGCCATACAAACAGAATCCCATTTCCAGACGAAGCGTATCGCGCGCACCCAGACCAACTGGCTTAATGCCGAACTCCGCGCCTGCCTCGAACACGGCATCCCAAATCTTCATGGCAGCCTCCGGATAGAAGTAAAGTTCAAAACCACCCGCGCCGGTATATCCGGTATTGGAGATAATGACATCCTTTTCTCCGGCAAACTCACCGTGGGTAAAAGTATAGTAAGGAAGGTCGGAAAGATTAATGGAAGTCAGCTTCTGCAAAGCCTGAATAGCCTTCGGTCCTTGCACAGCAAGCTGTGCCATGTGCTCGGAAGCATTTTCCAATTCAGCGCCTTCCGTGTTATGAGACACACACCAGTTCCAGTCTTTCTCAATGTTCGACGCATTCACGACAAGCAGGTATTTCTCCGGCTCATAATGATAGACCAGAAGGTCGTCCACAATGCCTCCATTTTCATTTGGGAAGCAGGTATACTGTACTTTCCCCGGTGTGAGGGCAGCTATGTTATTGGAAGTCACTTTCTGCAGAAAGTCCAAAGCATGGGGACCTTTCACCCAAAATTCTCCCATGTGTGAGACGTCGAATACACCGACACCCTGACATACTGTAAGATGCTCGTCAATGATGCCGGAATACTCGATAGGCATATTATATCCCGCAAACTCGTGCATCTTGGCACCCAGCGAGATGTGTTTTTCGGTAAACGGAGTGGTTTTCATGGAACTATTAGAGTTATGAGTTATGAATTATCTATTTGCTTGCTACGAGCTCGGCAATCTTGACGATGACGTTCATGGCTTTCTCCATGTTCTGGATAGGCACGAACTCATAGCGGCCGTGGAAGTTCAAGCCACCGGCAAAGATATTGGGACAAGGCAGGCCCTTGAAAGAGAGCTGGGCGCCGTCCGTACCTCCGCGAATGGCTTTTACACGAGGCTCTACACCTACCGCCTTCATGGCGGCAAAAGCGGTGTCGATGATATGCATCACCGGTTCAATCTGCTCGCGCATATTATAGTATTGGTCGCGAAGTTCCAGAGTAGCGGTACCCGGACCGTATTCTTCATTGATTTTTGCCACAAGACGTTCCATCTCCTTCTTGCGCTCTTCGAAGCGGGTGCGGTCGTGGTCACGGATAATGTAAGAGACTGTTGTCTGCTCCACCTCGCCGGTAATACCTATCAGATGATAGAAACCTTCGTAACCTTCGGTATGCTCCGGAGCCTCGTCAGCCGGAAGCATGGACATGAAACGGTTGGCAACGCGGATAGAGTTAATCATCTTATTCTTGGCATAGCCCGGATGCACATTCCGTCCCTTGAAGCTTATCTTGGCAGAGGCCGCATTGAAGTTCTCGAATTCAAGTTCACCCACTTCTCCGCCATCCATGGTATAGGCCCATTCGCAACCGAACTGCGCTACATTGAACTTATGGGCGCCCAGACCGATTTCCTCATCCGGATTAAAGCCGATACGGATTTTACCGTGCTTGATTTCGGGGTGCTCCTTCAGATATACCACCGCCGATACAATTTCGGCAATACCGGCTTTATCATCGGCACCAAGCAAGGTCTTGCCGTCGGTCACAATCAAATCTTCCCCTTGATGGTCGAGCAGTTCGGGGAACTGGGCAGGAGAAAGAACCACATTCTCTTCGGCGCAAAGAACAATGTCCTTACCGTCATAATTCTGCACGATACGCGGAGAAACATTCTTGCCACTCATATCGGGGCTTGTATCCATGTGGGCAATAAAGCCGATGACGGGCAACGGCTTGTCTGTATTGGCAGGAAGAGTGGCGAACAGATAACCATTTTCGTCCAACGTGATTTCTTCCAGACCCAAAGTTTCCAATTCTTCTTTCAGATACCGGGCAAACACCATTTGCCCCGGAGTACTCGGAGTAATCTCAGTCTCTTCACTGGACTGAGTATCGAAGCTTACGTACTTTAAAAAACGTTCTACTAAAGTCATGATGAATAATGATTAGTGATTAATGGTTAGTGATTAATGGTCAGTGATTAGTAATTGGCGAAAAGCATTATCCGAATGGCATTAATCATTAATCACTAATCATTAACCACTATTTTGTGCTGTAAAGATAAAAAAAGGGGCGTGAACTGCCAAGCAATTCACGCCTCTTTTTTATTTCTTAAGGACAAAATGTCAATCAAAAATGGCTGCTACCATCAAAACAATGCGTACATATCTTACACTTAGGCAATCCGATAGCCTCAACCAGAGTTTCCAACGTATTGAACTTCAAGGATGAAAGTCCGAAACGCTCGCGGATAACGTCCACCATCTTTTCGTATTCGGGTGAGCCGGTAGTGGCATACTTATCGAGATTCTTATTCTCGTCACCCTCCAGTTCCTTGATGACACGACGGGTAATCAGTTCCATGTCGCTTTTGGAAGCCGTGAATCCTACAAACGGGCAGCTATATATCAATGGAGGACAAGCAATCCGGATATGCACCTCCTTGGCACCATACTCATACAGCACCTTCACATTGTCGTGCAACTGGGTCCCCCGGACAATAGAGTCATCACAGAACAGCAGACGCTTACCCTCGAGCATGGCACGATTGGGAATCAGCTTCATCTTTGCCACCAGCGAACGCAATTCCTGCTTGCTGGGAGTAAAACTACGAGGCCAAGTCGGAGTATATTTGGAAATGGCACGATGATAAGGAACTCCTTTACCTTCGGCATACCCAAGCGCCATACCTACACCCGAATCAGGAATACCGCAGGCACAATCCACCTCTGACTTATCTGTCTGTGCCATCTTGAAACCGGAGGCAAAACGCACTTCCTCCACATTCTTACCTTCGTAGCAGGAAGTGGGGAAACCGTAATATACCCATAGGAAGGAACAAATCTGCATTCCCTCATCAGGCTTGCGCATCTGTTCCACACCATCGGCACGCAGGCGAACAATCTCTCCGGGTCCCAAATAACGGTCTATCTCATAACCAAGATTCGGAAAGCTGCTCGACTCACTTGTGGCGGCATACGCTCCGTCTTTCTTGCCAATCACAATCGGAGTACGTCCCCAGCGGTCGCGAGCGGCAATGATGCCGTCTTCCGTCAATAACAGCATGGAGCAGGAACCTTTGATATGCTTATACACATTTTCAATTCCTTCGACAAATGTCTTTCCTTGTATAATAAGGAGGGCGATAAGTTCCGTCTGATTGGTTTTGCCCGAACTGAGTTCGGCGAAGTGCATGTTTTGGGCCAACAGTTTTGTTTCCAGTTCTTGCAGATTTACTATTTTGGCTACCGTTACAATGGCAAAGCGACCGAGGTGGGAGTTAAGGATAAGGGGTTGAGGGTCTGTGTCACTGATGATTCCTATTCCGGAATTTCCTTTGAACTTATCCAGTTCATCCTCAAACTTCGTGCGGAAATAAGTGCTTTCCAGATTGTGAATGGAACGGGTAAACTGCTCCGTTTCTGCATCGTATGTAGCCAACCCACCACGTTTTGTCCCTAAATGTGAATTATAATCTGTGCCGTAAAACAAATCTGCCACACAGCTTGTTGCCTTGGCGACTGTTCCGAAAAAACCTCCCATAAGTTCTGTTTTGTTATTGGTTTCTAAAATTAACGGATGCAAAGGTATGAAGAATTTGCGAAATTCGGGCAGATTTGAAATGAATAAAAAAGGCAATATATTTCTTGCCCACAATAGAAGTTATATTATTGGAAACATATACTTTTGTGATCGAAACCAAACAACTGTATAATGGGAGAAACCGCAAATATTATAATAGCCGATACTCTTCAAGGTCTGGGGACGGACGCATACAGTGGCTATCTTGCACACGCCCTCTGTCTGTCAGGAATCTGCCGATTGAAGTACAATGGAGAGGAGCGCGAGCTACGTGCCGGCGACCTGATGATTGTCCGCAAAGGAAAACTGGTAGAGAAAATTCAACCTTCAGAAGATTTTCGCGTAAAGGTCATCTATATCGCATCGGGCTTTGTGGTGCTGAGTACACCACAGAACAACTACGGCATGAAAGGGCAACTTTCCCTATTTCTCAATCCTATCATGTCCCTGACTACCGAACAGCAAGAGCTATGTCTCCGGGATTTTGAACAAGTGGAATACAGACTCCGGAATACAGACCATCATTTCCATCGCGATATGCTTATCGCCTCCACACAGATGTTGATACTCGACTTCTTCGATTTCCACTCCCATCTATATGGCGAGGACAATATCTCTGTACAAAATGCTTCCATCATGAGCCGTTTCCTCAACATGCTGGAGAACGGAACTTTCCGCGAGCATCGTGAAGTGACCTATTATGCCGACTGCCTATGTGTCACCTCCAAATATCTTTCGGAAGTTTCCAAGAAAGTAAGCGGTTATACAGCAAACTACTGGATAAACCGTTATACCACACTCGACATCTCGCGTTTGCTGCGCGACAAATCACTAACGTTCGTCCGTATTTCCGATATGTTCGGTTTTTCCTCTCCTGCTTATTTTAGCCGTTACGTACAACAACATCTGGGTGTAAATCCGACAAAATACAGAGGTTAATGATTATAGTTTTTGATTGTTTGCCCGTTTCAGATCTATTAGCGAAATATGCTCATTACGATAGCGGGCATTGGGGTTCTTCTCCGTTCCGTCAGGAAAAGAGCCATCTTCCTGCTTTATGAACTGAATAGCCTTCTGCGGACAATTCTGTATGCAGGCAAAACAGAACTCGCAGTCACCGGACGTCTTCACTCCTCTCGACGTCAGCTCATAGTTGCCGCGCGGACAAACGTAGGTACAAATGCCACAGTCAATACAAACATCGGTCACGGTAAAGAACTTCTCGCTTTTCATCAGGAAGCCCACCTCGGGGTCGAGTCCACTCCGCTGCATAAAACCTTGGTGCTGTTGCCGTTCCTCCTCCGTCACCGGTTCGTGCCAATGCTGCCGACTGTTGATATCTGCCGTTATCTTCTGCAAGTTCTCGGGGATGTGCTTGTCTATCTTGAGTTGCTCGTTCATGTCGAAGTTGGGTAGCCAGTTATCCACCATGATGATAGTGTTGATATAGTCAAACGCATTGTCGGCTTTACGGGATATACGGTCCCAAATCTCTACCGCATCGCACTTCCTTGCACCATAGGTGAGGACAGCAAACTTGTATTCTGCCTTCAGTTTTGCTTTCCGAATGAACTGCCGTACCATATAGGGAGGCATATGACCGTAGATGGGATAAACGATGCCGATTTCATCTGCCTCAAATTCATACTTCCCCCGTTTCACCATCTGAGGGATACTCAACAATTCTGCGTTCTCTCCAGCCAACTGACGGGCGATGTAAAGACTGTTACCCGTTCCGGTAAAATAAAAGATGATACGCTTACTCCTTTTTGTTTCGCAGGATGCCAACGAGAGTAGGCCGGAAGATGCGATAGCACTGCTCATCACGGCAAATCCCATACGCTTTAAAGCCTCCCGACGACTGATTTTCTTATCCGTATTCATATCTCTGATTTTTAATGATTATGCAATCTGTTATCTGAGTGCAAAAATAAAGGTTTCCCCAAAGAACGGACTTACCAAAAACTCGGGTCTTGATGCTATTTTTACGGTATAAGAATGAGCTTACCCTAACACAAAAAAAAGCCCCGCAAAGATTGGACTTCTGCGGGGCCTCACTAATGCCTAATAAAAACTCTTTCTACCCTAAATTATCTCCACTTCTTCACAGCTTTCTTGTCAGCCGGAGTTGCTTCAATCAAGCTCAATGCAAAACCACCGCTACGCGCTTCCTTCACGGACATTTTGGTCTTGCTGGTTACGATACCCTTCTTTATCTGATAAGAAGTAGGATTCTCCTTGTAATCAGCATCTTTACCGTCGGCATAGAGAGTGGCTACGTATTGCTTGCCCGGTTCAAGGAAGTCGAGCGTAAAGTTGGCTGTACGTGCATTCTCGTCTGTAATACCTCCAACAAACCAGTTGCCGGTTCCTTTTGCCTTACGGGCCACGGTAATGTAATCACCCGGTTCTGCTTCAATGTACTTGCTGTCGTCCCAGTCTACTGCCACATCCTTGATGAATTGGAAAGCATCCATGTGCTTTTCGTAGTTCTCAACCAAGTCGGCAGCCATCTGCAACGGGCTGTATAAAGTTACATACAGAGCGAGTTGCTTAGCAAGTGTAGTCTGCACTTGTCCGTGGGGCAAATCGCCCATAAAGTCAAGTTTGGTATCGAAGATACCCGGTGTATAATCCATCGGACCGCCAATCAAGCGGTTGAATGGAAGCAATGTGGTATGGAACGGTTTGCTACCGCCGAATGCCTCATATTCAGTTCCTCGTGCAGATTCGTTGCCAATCAAGTTAGGATAAGTACGGCACAAACCGGTAGGGCGTACAGCTTCGTGCGCATTCACGCAAATTTTGTAGTCGGCTGCCTTCTTCACGGCATAGAGGTAGTGGTTGTTCAGCCATTGCCCATAATGATGTTCACCACGGGGAATCATATTACCTACATATCCGCTCTTCACGGCATTGTAGCCATTATCCACCATAAACTGATAGGCCTTGTCCATGTGACGTTCGTAGTTGCGCACCGAACCGGATGTCTCATGATGCATCATCAGCTTCACGCCTTTGCTCTTGGCATATTCATTCAGCATCTTCACGTCGAAATCGGGATAAGGGGTCACAAAATCGAATACATAATCCTTGGATTTGCCAAACCAGTCTTCCCAGCCTTCATTCCAGCCTTCCACCAATACTTGGTCCAGACCGTGCTCGGCTGCGAAGTCGATGTACTTTTTTACATTTTCGTTAGTGGCACCGTGACGGCCGTTGGGCTTCATTTTGGAGTAGTCCACTTCACCCAGTTTGATGGAGGGAAGGTCGTCTGTATATGCCCAGGTGCTCTTACCTGCAATCATTTCCCACCATACACCTACGTATTTCACGGGCTTAATCCAGGAAACGTCCTCGTAAGCACAAGGTTCGTTCAAGTTCAGCGTGATTTTAGAGGCAAGGATGTCACGAGCATCGTCGCTTACGATAACCGTACGCCACGGTGACGTGCAGGGAGCTTGCAGATAACCTTTATCGCCTACTGCATCGGGAGTAAGCCAAGATTCAAAAACAAAATTCTTATCATCCAGATTCAAGTGCATGCAAGAGTAATCCACCAAAGCAGCTTCGTGCAAGTTGATGTACAAACCATCAGCAGTCTTCATCTGCAAAGAAGTCTGAACACCGGTGGGCGAAAACGGGGTTTGCGAAGAGTTAGGCGTAATGGCCCCTTTCATCAGCCCGCGGATTTCAGAAAGTTTGGATTCTGTATAGTCATATTCCTGCGTATCGTAGTCGCCCGGAATCCAGAAGGCAGTGTGGTCGCCAGTCATGGCAAACTGAGTACGCTCCTCTTTAATCACGAAATAGTTCAGGTTCTTCTGCAAAGGGAATTCATAGCGGAAGCCCATACCATCGTCGAACAAACGGAAGCGGATAATGATGTTCCTATCCTGCGCTTTTTGGTTGAGCGTCACAGCCAGCTCATTGTAGTGGTTACGGATTTGCTTTACTTCACCCCATACCGGTTCCCAAGTCTCGTCGAAAGTGGAAGTCTTTGCATCCGCCATCGTGAAGCCATTCATCAGACCGGGGTCGTTCTTCAGTTCGAGTCCTAATTTGGAAGGGTTAATCACCGGCTTTCCTTTGTAAGAAAGTTCGTAAACGGGTTCGCCTTGCGCATTTACCGAAAAATTCAATTGAAGTTGTCCGTTGGGAGAGGTAATACTCTCTGCCATTGCTACGCCGCTCACCAACAAAACGAGCAGGAAGCAGGCTAATTTTGTACAGATTGCTTTCATGTTTCTCATGCTATATTTATAAAATTATGTTCCAGATGCAAATATAGGCAGGAAAGAAATACACTCTGACGCAATTAAACTAAAATGATAGATGATTTGTCGGCAAACGTTTGCATGAAAACCAACTTCCCTTGAACAATATCCTGCCTACAAACAAAATAGAAGGAGAAGTATCGCTACGAAAACTTCGCCCTCCATATTTTTACAACTTTAATCGTGCACTGGAATTATCCCAAAGGATTTTCACCTTGGTCCCCGTCATTGCCTCCCGAAGGATTGGAGTTATCCCCTCCACCATTGCTACTTCCATCCGTATAGTCCGTATCGGGAACCACCATCTTGGTGACGCTCATATTGCCCAACATTTGACTAAAAGCTTTCCCCCGGAAAAAACAGAATACGTTTACGGACAATGTTACTGGCCGAAACGCCAGCCTCCGTATCAGCACTCTTCCCTACAAAAGAAGGGCGGAACAATCCGAAATCACCTAAACGAACAGTCTTTCCATCGTCTATTTCTTCCGACATGATGTCCACCAGTCCTGCAGCCACTAAGTCCACCGTCTTTCTGTGAATACCAAGAATACGGCTCACTTTGGCACATAACTTATCAAAATCCAATTCACCCGCTCCTACGGATTTAGCTACATACTTTACATTTTTGTCCTTGTCAAAACCAAAGATTCTCTTTGCCACTACATACTGAAGTCCCATAATTTTTAATGTTTTAGAAAGTTAATATAATAATGTAATAAATAGGCCGAAGCCTTTTCCTCTCTTTCAAGAAGTGGAGATCCATCGTGAGGCCTCAACGATAAACTTTCATTCTCTTGAATTCGATGTTGCAAAGTTAGGGTGTGAATGACGGGAATACAAGGAAATGACATCTACAACCAATTTCGTTAAAACTCTAAAAAACAACAAATTAAAAACAACCCTTCTCTACAAGTGAAGAAAGAAAAGCAGGAAGAGAATGAGAAGGAATGGGTACAATCTCTACAGCCAATGAAAATAAATCGCTGATTATCAAGACAAGGTTCTAGAGAGGTCTCTACAATATGGCATTTGAACGGTTAAGACCTCAATTTCAAGAGTGGCTCAAGTTTCACAAGTTATTACCGTATCCAAAAATACAGACAAACCAGTCATCCTTCCAAAGCCCCTTCTACTCGTTTACTAAAATCTCCCGGACATTTTACTAAATCTCCGGCAACGATTTACTAAATCTTGGAGGAAGATTTAGTAAATCGCTTCTGCCCCATCACGAACTATCCGGAACCAAGATTGGCAATCACTCATATCAAATATCAAAATTATATACATCCCACCAATAACTACTTCCCCCAGTACAGAATCGCTTTATGAAATTTCGGGCTATGATTTACTGAAATTCCTTTGTCTTCACTACCTTTGCAGCCAAAACCAACCCCAGAAAACCTATGACTAGATTACTGATAGCTATATTCCTTGGCGGCGGTACCGGCAGCGTACTGCGCTACTGCGTGCAGATGATGCTCCACGAGCGCATAGTCCCCTACTCTTTCCCATGGACTACATTCACAGTCAATATCCTCGGAAGTTTCCTCATCGGGCTATTCTATACCTTATCCGCCCGTTTCAACCTTTCTACTGAGGTACGGCTGTTGCTGACTACCGGTCTGTGCGGAGGATTCACCACCTTCTCCACTTTCAGCAATGACGGACTGATTCTGATAAAGCAAGAATTCTACGGAATGTTTGCCTTATATACCTTATTAAGTATCACATTAGGAGTCCTGGCAGCCTTCGCCGGCGGCGCCTTCGGACGCTGTATATAACCCACCCCCCCTATGAAACCCAGCAAGCCTTTTGTCATGCCTCCCGTACGCATCATCCCTCCTACCTTAGAGGGACAAAGTGAAAGTTCCAAATCATTGGAAGAATGGCTGAATACGGAAGAAACTGTCAGAGACCTTCACTTCGGTAAACGGACAGAGGAACACATGGAGTATTCCTACAAAAGCATCACCAACTGTACTTTCAGTCATATCCAATTCAGCGCCTGCAAACTGAAATCCTGCCATTTCACTGATGTACGTTTTGAACATTGCGACCTTTCCAACATCTCATTTGCCGAAAGTTCTCTGTTCAGAGTGGAATTCATATCCTGCAAACTGGTGGGAACCAATCTGCCGGAAACAATATTGAACCATCTGACAATGAAGGACTGCAATGCCAGATACCTCAATCTTTCCATGAGTAAAATCAATCAAGCCCGCTTCACCTCTTGTGACTTGCGCAACAGCGACGTCAACGACTGCAAACTTGCCTCCATCGCCTTTGAAAACTGTGAGCTGGTAGAATCCGAGTTTTCACACACCCCTCTAAGAGGAATCGACTTGAGCGACTCGCACATAGGAGGTATACGCCTCAACCTGCCCGACATACGGGGAGCCATCGTCAATACTTCCCAAGCCATGGAGTTGACTGCTCTTTTAGGCATTACAATAAAGGATTAAAAACGAAAAACAATTCCTTGTTTTCATTTGTTAGTAAGATAGTTTATAATTAAAATTGACTGAATATGAAAATAGAGAAGATTATCGGACGTGAAATCCTCGATTCAAGAGGTAACCCAACTGTAGAAGTAGACGTAACCTTGGAATCCGGCTTCATAGGCCGTGCATCTGTCCCGTCAGGAGCATCCACGGGAGAACACGAAGCATTGGAACTGCGTGACGGTGACAAAAAACGTTACGGAGGCAAAGGTGTCCTGAAAGCCGTGGACAATATCAATAATATCATTGCTCCCAAGCTCATCGGTATGTCCGCCCTCGACCAGATGGGTATCGACCATGCCATGCTTGCACTGGACGGAACCAAAACGAAAGCCAATCTGGGTGCCAATGCCATCCTCGGCGTATCTCTTGCTGTAGCCAAGGCTGCCGCCGCTTACCTTGACATCCCACTCTACCGCTATATCGGCGGAACAAACACATACGTGATGCCTGTACCGATGATGAATATCTTAAATGGGGGACGTCACGCTGACAATACGGTGGATTTACAGGAATTCATGATCATGCCGACGGGAGCGGAAAATATGGAGCAGGCGATCCGAATGTGTGCGGAAGTATACCAGTTTCTCAGAATTATCCTGAAACAAAAAGGTCTGTCAACAGCAGTCGGGGATGAGGGAGGTTTCGCACCGGATCTTTCCGATTCAGAAAGCGTCCTGGAAGTGATTCTGGAAGCAGTAAAAAAGGCAGGGTATGAACCCGGAAAGGATATCAGCATTGCAATTGATGCTGCGGCAAGTGAACTGTACGATGAAGAAAGAGGCGTTTATGTTTTCCCCGGAGAAGGAAAAATGAAAGGGGAAGAAGTTCTCAGGGATTCCGGCGAGATGATAGAATATTATGAAAAACTTGCAGAGAAGTTCCCGATTGTTTCCATTGAAGATGGACTTGAGGAAGATGACTGGGAAGGCTGGAAACAGATGACAAAAAGACTGGGAGACAAAATACAGCTCGTAGGTGATGATCTGTTTGTCACGAATATCAAACGTCTTGCATGTGGTATCAAACTGGGAGCGGCAAATGCCATTCTGATAAAATTAAACCAGATAGGAACACTTTCAGAAGCATTGGATGCAGTGGAAATGGCACAGAAAGCGGGATACAGGGCAGTAATTTCTCACAGATCAGGAGAATCGGAAGATTCATTTATCGCAGATCTGGCAGTTGCCACAGGTGCCGGCCAGATTAAGACAGGTGCACCCTGCCGTTCGGACCGAAATGCCAAATATAATCAGCTTCTTCGTATCCATGAGGCATTGGGAGAACTGGCAGTGTATGAAAATCCTTTTAAAGAAAATGAAAAAAATTGTTAAGAAACCTGACAAAAACTCTGAATTGTGGTTGAAATCCCCATCCGGCTATGTTACAATGAAACTCAGTTGATTAGGAGGTGTAACGAAGTGCAGATTATTAAGATCATTCTGAGTGTCATTTTCATAATAGATTGCATCGCTCTTACAGTAGTAGTTCTTATGCAGGAAGGTAAGCAGCAGGGACTTGGTGCTATCGCCGGAGCAGCAGAAACATACTGGGGTAAGAACAAAGGTCGTTCCATGGAGGGCGGACTTGTTAAGGCAACCACTATTATGGGAACTTTATTTTTTGTAATTTCTGTAGCATTAAATATGCTTGGTTAATCAGAAAAGAAATTTGAAACACTCTTGTTATGTGCAAGAGTGTTTTTTGTGTCATAAAGAGCTGAATCAGATAAAAGTCCTCTGCGGAGGCTGTGAGGAGTAATATGAGTAAAAAAGATATGGACAGAAGAAAAAAGTTTATCCTGGAACTGATGGGAGATCCTATTTATCAGCCAATGAGACTCCGCGAGATTTCTTCTCTTCTGAGACTTTCAAAAGAAGAGAAAAGAGAGCTGTATGATGTTCTGGACGAACTTTGCGAGGAAGGAAAGGTATCTGTAGACCGCAAGGGCAGATATGAAAAGGTCAAAGGAAAATGGAAAAAGAAAAAAGATGACCGTTATTACGATGACCGAAGAGAAGAATACGGATCAGAGTATGGCAGAAAGAAGAAAGATAAAAATAAAAAAGATAAAAATAAAAAAGAGCAGCCGGAGGGAATCCAGGCTGAGGGAACATTCATCGGACATCCCAAAGGTTTCGGCTTCGTAGAAATTGAAGGGCAGGATGAGGATATCTTTATTCCTGAAAGTGATACAGGAACAGCTATGCATCAGGATAAAGTAAGGATCATCATCAGAAATGACAAAAAAGAGGGAAAACGCCAGGAAGGCGTAGTTGTGAAGGTTCTAGAGCGTGGTATGCCTGAAATTGTAGGAACTTATCAGTTAAATCGGGATTTCGGTTTTGTGATCAGTGATAATCCGAAATTTTCCAAAGATATCTTCATTCCGAGAAAAGAAGCGGCAGGAATAAAAAATGGTGATAAAGTAATCGTGGTGATTACAGATTATGGTTCCGGAAATAAGAATCCTGAAGGAAAAATTAAGGAGAATCTGGGAAATATCCGAACACCGGGTACAGATATCCTGGCAATCGTCAAGAGCTTCGGAATCCCAAGTGAATTTCCTGAGAAAGTAATGAAGCAGGCTCAGCGTGTTCCGGATCATGTGCTGGATGCAGACAGAGATGGAAGACTGGATCTGAGACATCTGCAGACAGTCACTATTGATGGCGAAGATGCCAAAGACCTGGATGATGCGATTTCCCTGACAAAAGAGGGGGACATTTACCATCTGGGAGTCCATATCGCAGATGTAAGCAACTATGTACAGTACAACAGTGCTCTGGACAGGGAAGCACTGAAACGTGGAACCAGTGTTTATCTGGCAGACCGCGTTGTGCCAATGTTGCCGGAACGTCTTTCCAATGGAATCTGTTCTCTGAATCAGGGAGAGGACAGACTGGCGTTGAGCTGCCTGATGGACATTAACGAAAAGGGTAAGGTAGTTTCCCATCAGATCGCGGAAACAGTGATTAACGTAAATGAGAGAATGTGCTATACTGATGTAAAGAATATTCTTGAGGACACAGACGAAGAAGCAAAGAAACGGTATGAGGCACTTATCCCGATGTTCTTTATGATGAAAGAACTGTCCGGAATCTTACGAAACAGCCGTCATCACAGGGGTTCCATTGACTTTGATTTTCCGGAGAGCAAGATTATTCTTAATGCAGCAGGAAAAGCAATCGATGTTAAGCCATATGAAGCAAATGTGGCAACCAAAATCATTGAAGATTTCATGCTGATGGCAAATGAGACTGTGGCACAGGAATACTGCACAGAAGAGATTCCGTTTGTATACAGAACCCATGATAATCCGGATCCGGAGAAAGTGGAGAGTCTTCTGACATTACTTCACAATCAGGGTGTGAAGATTCAGAAAGCAAAAGAAGAGATCACTCCAAAAGAAATTCAGCAAATCATCGAAAGTATCGAAGGGCTTCCGAATGAAGCAATGATCAGCCGTCTGGTGCTGCGTTCCATGAAACAGGCGAAATATACAACAGAATGCAGCGGTCACTTTGGACTGGCAGCAAAATATTACTGCCATTTTACATCTCCGATCAGAAGATACCCTGATCTGCAGATCCACAGGATCATTAAGGATAACTTACGAGGCAGACTGATGCGTGAAGGCAGAACCGAACACTATGCTGAAATCCTTGATGAAGTTGCGAGACAGTCCAGTGTATGTGAACGCCGTGCAGATGAGGCAGAACGTGAATCAGACAAGCTGAAGAAAGCAGAATATATGTCCTACCATCTGGGAGAGGAATTCGAGGGAATTATCTCAGGCGTTACCGGATGGGGGCTTTACGTAGAACTCCCAAATACAGTAGAAGGTCTGGTACATGTCAACACTCTGCGGGATGACTACTATATCTTCGACCAGGAAACCTACGAACTCCGCGGAGAGATGACAAAGAAAGTCTACAAATTGGGAGATAAAGTCTGTGTCCGTGTGGCAGATGCAGATAAAATGCTCAAAACAGTAGATTTTGAGCTGGTTGCTGATATCTGGAATGATGAAGAAGAGAATTAAATAAAAATGGCTTGGAGGATATTATGGCAAAGAAAAAAGGAATGAAGCTGATTGCCAATAATAAAAAGGCATTTCATGATTATTTTATAGAAGATACTTATGAAGCCGGTATTGCCCTTGCAGGAACAGAAGTAAAATCCCTGCGTATGGGCAAATGCAGCATCAAGGAATCCTTTATCCGTGTAGAGAACGGAGAGGTTTACATCTACGGAATGCATATCAGCCCTTATGAAAAAGGCAATATTTTCAACAAAGACCCGTTGAGAATCCGTAAGCTTCTGCTTCACAGATATGAGATCAATAAGATTGAAGCAAAGCTCAAAGAAAAAGGGTTAACTTTAGTACCTCTGAAAGTTTATTTCAAAGACAGTCTGGTAAAAGTGGAAATTGGAATGGCTCGAGGCAAGAAACTTTATGACAAGAGACAGGATATCGCAAAGAAAGACCAGAGAAGAGAAGCAGAGCGTGAATTTAAGGTTAAGAATCTATATTGATAATATTACTAAATCCTTTGGCTCAAAATTGTGAAATGTTATGAAAAAATTAATGGATATTGCAAAAATATTCGAAAATTCTTATAATCTATCATATAGATAAAAAAATAACAATTCATTTTCAGGCAGATGAGCTGAAAGGAGTGGTGCCCTATGAAAACAATCACGATCAGCAGACAGTATGGAAGCGGTGGAAGATATATTGCAGCTTTGCTTTCAGAAAAAATGGGAGTTCCCTGTTACGACAGTAAATTTTTGCCGAAGGAAGCAGAGAGGCATGGAATCAGTCAGGAAATCATCAATGAATTTAAAGGCAAGACCAGTCTTCTTTATGCAATCGGAGTAATGATGTCAGAAGAATCGCAGGATAAAAAACGCCTGACGATTCCGGAGAAGATGTTTCATGCGCAGAAAGAGACAGTGAAGCGCCTGGCACAGGAAGGTCCATGTATTTTTGTGGGAAGATGTGCAGACCAGATTCTGAAGGATGATAATCAGCTGCTTCGCGTGTATATTTATGCATCTGATATGGAAGACCGTATTAAACGGATTAAGAAAAATAAGCATATTTCTCAGGAGGAAGCACTTGACAGGATTGCATATAAAGACCGTCAGAGAAGAGATTATTATAACTTTTATACAGGACATGAATGGGGAAAAATGGAAAATTATGATATCTGCCTGAATACTTCGGTTTTATCAGAGGAAGAATGCGTGGAACTTCTGATGAAGCTGGCAGGATAGAAATATATTAAATATGACCACAAAGAGATGAGAAAGGACTGCCAGAGCAACATGGTAGTCCTTTCGTTACTGTTCACTGGTAATATTCCGCGAGGTGTTTTTTGCGAGTGAAAGTCACAGTAACATCCTTTCTGGTGAGTATCCGCTGATTACAGTGAGCGTTTCCTTTTGTGCAATAATATGAAGTAGGAAAAATGTGATTTTTTCATAAGAATGCGTCCGCAGGCAGAAACTTTAAAAACCTGAAAGTCTTAAAATTGTATGAAATCGGCAGAGGCTTAGTTGACAAGTTTTCGATACTCTGCAATAATAGGGAATTGAAAAAATGACATTGTTAAAAAGAAAAAAGATATTCCATATAGCAGGAGGGAATATATTATGAAGAAACGTTATTTAATACTGGCAGGTCTGTTAGTAATGACAGTGGCAGCTGCCGGATGTGGTAAGAAAAAGACAACAGAGACAGCACCTGTAGAGGTAACAGCTACCCCGACTCCTGAAGTAACCAAGGCAGTCGATATGGTGGATATGCAGCAGACAGCAGATGAAGACATAAAGAATGTAATGGGGGAGAAAACTTCCACAGCATCTAAGATTGTGTTTGTAAATAATACAGGGGATGACATCCAGTCACTCTATATCCGGACTCATGTGGATGAAGACAGTGAGGATTATGATGCAGACGAGGATGGAGGATGGGGAGATGATCTCATCAATGGAATGTTTACCCTGACAGATAAGGACAAGGCACTGTATTATATGCAGACTGCAAATACACAGACTGCAAATACACAGACTGCAAATACACAGACATCAGATACACAGACAACAGATACACAGACAACATCCAACAAGAGTACAGCTTCCTATGATATCCGTATTGCATATGCTGATGAGGACAAGAATGAATGCTTTTTCCGCGATATTCCGCTTGGAACAATTTCGCAGATTACGTTATGTATGGATGGCACAGATGATGATGCGATCCCATATGCAAAATATCTGACAGGTACATCAACAAAAGAAGTATCCACGCTTGATGCGGTAAAGGAACGTCTTGGAATTACAGATGACAGTGAGTCTGAATCAGATTCCACAGACGACAGTGATAAGAATTCTGCAGATGATTCAGATTCCACAGATAGTAACAACAGTTCTGATCAGAATAATAACAGTGGCAATGGAACCGGGGATAGTTCAGATGATCCGGGCAATGGAGGAAACTCAGACGATCCGGGTACTAATGATGATCCGGGCAGTAACGATGATCCGGGAAATGGCGGCGATATGATTTCCACAGCAGAACAGTATATCGGTCAGTCTCTGGATGCACTGGAAGGCGCATGCGGTTCTCCACAGGGCAGCAGCTATGAGGATGATCCTGAGACAGGTAAAACAGGATTCCATTATTACAGCAATTTCACAGTTTCTACAACAGTTGATGAAAATGGTAATGAAATTGTTGCCGGAATATGGTAGAATAGAACTACGAATGTAACAGAGGAGGTATTCCGATCCTCTGTTACCTGCGATAAAATTAATTTCAGGAGACAGTTACTATGAAACGTGTATTATTAAAATTAAGCGGTGAAGCCCTTGCCGGTGAAAAGAAGACCGGATTTGACGAGGCGACTGTTATTGAAGTTGCAAAGCAGATCAGGACAATTGCTGAGGAAGGACTGGAAATCGGCATCGTGATCGGCGGAGGTAATTTCTGGAGAGGACGCACCAGTGAGACTATCGACAGGAATAAGGCTGATCAGATTGGTATGCTTGCAACAGTTATGAACTGTATTTATGTATCTGATATCTGCAGATACCTTGGATTAAAGACAGAAATCTTTACACCATTTGTATGCGGTGCATTTACAAGCCTTTACTCTAAGGATGCAGTGGAAGCAAGCTTTGCACAGGGCAAGATCGTATTCTTTGCAGGCGGTACAGGACATCCTTACTTCTCCACAGATACAGCCACTGTACTTCGCGCAGTAGAGATCGAAGCAGAAGCAATCCTTCTTGCAAAAGCTGTTGACGGAATTTATGACAGTGATCCGAAGACAAACCCGAATGCAGTAAAATATGATGAAATTTCCATTGAAGAAGTAGTTGCAAAGAAACTGGCAGCTATGGATCTGACAGCATCGATCATGTGTATGGAACAGAAGATGCCGATGCTGGTATTTGCACTGGATGAAAAAGACAGCATCATCAATGCAGTACATGGCAAATTTGTCGGAACTAAGGTTACTGTATAAGTAAGGCTTATAAGTCAGTTTACAGAGAAAGTGTAATATAAAAACTATAAAAAGAGGGAGACGAACCTAATGGATGAGAGAATTCAGAAATATGAAGAGAAAATGAAAAAGACACTGGCAAGCCTTGAGAGCGAACTGGTTACAATTCGTGCAGGACGTGCGAACCCGCATATCCTTGACAAACTCGCCGTAGATTATTACGGAGCTCCGACACCTCTTCAGCAGGTGGCAAATATCACTGTCCCGGAAGCTCGTATGATCCAGATCCAGCCATGGGAAAGCAGCCTGATCAAAGGAATTGAGAAAGCAATCCTTACCTCTGACCTTGGATTAAATCCAAGCAACGATGGTAAAGTAATCCGCCTTGTATTCCCGGAACTTACAGAGGAACGCCGTAAGGAACTGGTTAAAGATGTCAAGAAAAAAGGCGAAGCAGCCAAAGTAGCAGTCCGCAACATTCGTCGTGATGCAAATGATGCATTTAAGAAACTTGCAAAACAGGATGTATCTGAGGATGAGATCAAAGAACTTGAGGAGAAAATCCAGAAGAGCACA
>ENA-OPVL01000744-OPVL01000744.1-human-gut-metagenome-genome-assembly--contig:-NODE-744-length-21422-cov-3.930219_pt1 | contig 21422 bp, 15 predicted proteins | sample MGYA00241496_ERZ501984 | MGnify/ENA primary metagenome ERZ501984 (study PRJEB25962, sample SAMEA2042986) | human gut metagenome | biome: human gut; feature: human-associated habitat; material: faeces... | reverse complement strand
GTAATGTTATTATGCTTCATAAATATTCCAACAAATCGGTGTTGTAGAAGTCCTTTTACCGTCTGTTAATAAACACAAAAATTATTAACCAGTATCGTATAACATACACACTGTGTAGTGATTTGAATAGTGTTCCGTTGTATGAGTCACTCATACATGCAACACCATTACAAATCACAATCTTGTGAAGTGTGTAGACTTTTGTTATAATAACGTTAGACAATGCTAACCAAGTGTTAGCGTAGACTAACTTATAAAAATGAGAGGAATTACATATGTATTTAGAAATAAAAGATATGAAAAAAAGCTTCGGATCAGGCGAAAGTTATAATCAAGTACTAAAAGGAATCACAACCAACATCGAACAAGGGCAGATGTGTGTCATCCAAGGAAGCAGTGGTTCAGGAAAATCTACAATGCTAAACTGTATCGGCGGATTAGATACTATGGATTCTGGTTCAGTCAAAGTTGATGGCAATGAAATATCAGGATTAAATGCAGATTAGCTCTCCGAATACCGCAGAGCTAATCTAGGGTTTATCTTCCAGTTTTATAATCTGGTACCAAATCTTACAGTCAAAGAAAATATAGAGATCTGTCAATTTTTAACGGAAGATCCATTGGATATGGAAGAACTGCTAGATACGCTCGGACTAACAGAACATCAAGATAAATTTCCTGCACAATTATCCGGTGGACAGCAGCAGCGATGTGCAATTGCAAGGGCGTTGATCAAGAATCCAAAGCTGCTTCTTTGCGACGAACCGACAGGAGCTCTTGATTCGAAAACATCCAAAGATATCTTGATCTTATTAGAGAAGATCAATCAGCAATATGGCACAACCATGCTGATCGTAACGCATAATAATGCAATCCGCAATATGGTACATAAGGTTATTATCATCAAAGATGGTCAGATCAGTGAAGATTACGAAAATGAAACAAGATTACCAGCAAAATCACTGGAGGATCTTTAGATGGAAAAAGTATTGAGAAAAAGAGCATGGAGAGATTTAAAAGAAAATAAATTCCGCTATTATGCACTTGCTTTTTTGATTATTATCAGTATGTATTTGGTCATCAGTCTGGTAGGTGCAGCGGATACGATTGTTGATGGAACTGCAAAGCAGGCAAAGAAACATAAGCTGGAAGATGGACAGTTTCAGGTATTTGTGCCACTAACGACAAAACAAAAAGAAAACTTTACAAAGAAAGGGCTTACAGTAGAAGAGACATTTTATCTTGATTTTAGACAAAAAGATGGAAGTAAGTTAAGAATCTTTAAGAATCGTAAAAAAGTCAATAAAATTAATCTGGATGAAGGTCGATTAGCAAAAAACAAAAGTGAAGTTGTTGTAGAAAAACGATATGCACAAGAACACAACTTAAAAACAGGATCAAAGATCACGATTGACGACAACTTCTATAAAATAACAGGAATCGGATCAGTTCCAGACTACGATGCATGTTATGAAAAGTTATCAGACAGTACTGTAGACAGCAAACAGTTTGGACTTGCATTTGTGACAGAAGATGCTTATGAAAATCTAAAAGACAATGAAAATAGTATTCAGTCTGAGGAATATATCTATGCATACCGATTAAATGGTACAATGACTCAGAAACAGTTGAAAAATAAATTAAAGAAGATCACATTTAACCCGGATGATGTCGATGATCCATATTTTAAAGATTACTGGGAAGAAACTGCAGGAAAGAAAGATGACATCAAAGACGGAATCAAAAAACTTACAGATGCAAGTACCCAGATGTCAGACGGATTAAACAAACTAAGTGAAAACAACGAAACATTGCAAAAAGGTGCCAATCAGATTTTTCAGGCATACTTAAAAACGGCAGAAAGCCAGTTGACCTCCTTTGGTGTAACATCATTGACAGAAAATAATTATGCGAATATTCTAAAAAGTTTGATCGCAAAGTCAAGTGATGGGTTGACAAGATTATCCTTAGAATCAGCAAAAGAACAGCTGGATGCCTTAAAAACATATAGAGATGGAATCAAGGCTTATACAAATGGTGTTAAAAAAGCATCAGATGGAAGTAGTAAGTTAAAAGAAGGAACTGATCAATTGGAAGAAGGAACAAAAGAACTGATGAAAGCATTTGATATGGAAACATCGAATCTGACTCAGTTTTTAAAGGCAGATGACAACATAAGAATTGGAGCAGCGGCAGGTGATCAGGTCATTAGTAAACTTGCTGGAATGGTAGCAGGTGTCATCATTATGATCTTATTTACCTATGTAATATCTGTTTTTGTCATTCATGAAATTGAGAAAGAAAATAGTATTATTGGAACATTGTATGCGCTTGGAGTGACAAAGAAGCAGCTTCTAAAATATTATTTGACAGTTCCGGTGATCGTAACATTTCTGGCAGGATTAGCAGGAATGATCATTGGATATAGTCCGATAGGAATTCCAACACAGATGCAGGATTGTTATGATTATTTTTCTATACCAGAGTTGACTCCAGAACTTCTGATCTATCTATTGGTTTATGGAATCATTATGCCACCACTCGTTGCAGTGATCGTAAACTATTTTGTTATAAGAAAGAAACTGTCAAGGCCAGCACTTTCTATGATAAGAAATGAGCAAAAGAAGAGTCATATTTCAAAAGTCAAATTAGGCGATATGCCATTTCTTACAAAATTCAGGATCAGGCAGTCACTGCGTGAGGCAAGAGCCGGATTTACGGTAGTATTTGGAATGTTTATTGCACTGTTGGTTATGATGATCGGTCTGGACTGTTATGTGATGTGTGATCATATCAGCAAAGAAAATAAGAAAGACACAAAATTTGAATATATGTATACATATAAATATCCAGATAAAAAAGTACCAAAAGGCGGGGATGCATGTTTTGTAAAAGGATTGCATAAAGAAGTATGGGGATATGATCTTGAAATTTCCCTGATCGGTATAGAAAATGATAATCCATATTTCAGCCAGGATAAAGATCTTCCGAAAGCAAAGAACAAAGTTGTTATTTCATCTGCAATGGCACAGAAATATGATCTGAAAAAAGGTGACTCAATCATACTGTCTGATGAGGAAGATGAAATGGATTACGCATTTCAGGTAGCAGATATCACACAATATTCTTCTGGGTTATATGCATTTATGGATATTGACAGCATGAGAGATCTCTTTCAGACATCATCAGATTATTACAATATGGTTGTATCAAAGAAGAAACTGTCGATTGACTCTGGAAAACTATATGCAACGACAAGTAAAAAAGCAATTGAGGAGAGTTCAGATGTATTTATCAATATGATGATTCCGATGATGGGAATGATCGTTGGACTTTCTGTTATTATCTTTGCAATTGTCATGTATTTAATGATCAAGGTAATGATTGATCGTTCTGCACAAAATATTGCGTTGATGAAAGTATTTGGGTATCGGAAGAAAGAGATTAAGAAGCTTTATCTTGATGGGAATTTCTATATGATCGCAGTTGGAGCACTGATCAGTGTTCCATTATCTAAGAAATTAATGGATGCAATGTACCCAGTTATGGTTTCCAATATAGCTTGTGGTATGAATTTAAGTTTCACATGGCAGATGTATGCATTGATCTATGCAGGAATTATCATTACATACCTGGTAATTAACAAGTTATTAGTGCGAAAGATTTACAAAGTCGGACTTTCTGATGCGTTAAAGAATCGTGAGTAAGATTAAAAGAAACAATCAGTCTTTGCCATATAAAATAAACTATTGTATAATGATACAAAAAGACCAAAGAAGGAAGAAACGATGACATTACAACAGCTAAGATATGTCGTAACGATTGCGGAGATCGGAACGATCAGCAAGGCAGCAGAAGAACTCTTTGTATCACAGCCAAGTCTTACCAAAGCGCTAAAAGAACTGGAAAAAGAGATGCAGATCACGATCTTTGACCGCACGAACAAGGGAATTCATGTATCCAGAGAAGGAGAGATTTTCCTCGGATATGCAAGACAAGTACTGGAGCAGGCGGCATTGATCGAAGAGAAATATAAACATAAAAGTGGTGGGAAACAGGAATTTTGCATTTCAACACAGCATTATTCTTTTGCAGTCAATGCATTTGTAGACTTGATCAAAGAATATGGAAGTGAGAATTACGATTTCAGTCTGAGAGAAACTCAGACTTATGAGATCATCGATGATGTAGCCAGAATGAAAAGTGAGATCGGAATTTTATATCTCAATGAATTCAATGCATCGGTCCTTGAGAAGATCATGAAAGCAAATGATCTCAAATTCACGGAACTATTTGTTGCAAGACCACATATTTTTATCTGCGATAAGAATCCGCTGGCACAGAAAGATCAGGTCACGATGGAGGATCTCAAAGATTATCCATATCTGTCTTTTGAACAGGGAGAACATAATTCATTTTATTATTCCGAAGAGATGTTCAGTACCGAAGTGCGTTCAAAGAATATTCGAGTCAGAGACAGGGCAACGCTGTTTAATTTACTGATTGGATTAAATGGATACACGATCAGCAGCGGTGTGATCGACAAAGAATTAAATGGAGAGAATATTATTGCAGTTCCGCTTGCAGAAGAAGGCGAGATGCATATTGGCTATGTGACACATAAGAAGACGAAACCTAGCAGATTAGGGGCGATTTATTTGGAAGCGTTGAAGAGGCATGCACAATAATTTTATATATGTTTAAAGAAAGGTCATAACTGTATCATGGTAGAGATACAGGTTGTGACCTTTTGTGATTTTATGGTATAATTTTCACATAAAAAACGAAAATGAAGAAGAGGAAGTAAGATGATTACGGGTGAATTAAAAAACAAAATAGATAAGATATGGGAGATTTTCTGGACAGGTGGAATTACAAATCCACTGGAAGTTATCGAACAGTTTAACTACTTACTATTTATCAAGCAGTTAGATGAAGTAGAAACAAGAAAGGAAAGGGATGCAAATATTTTAGGGATTCCATACGAAGGAATTTTCCCAGCAGATTGTCAGCAGTATCGTTGGAGTAAATTTAAGAATCTGGGAGATGCGAATGAGATTTATGATCTGATGATGAATGGAGTATTTCCATTTATTAAAAATCTACATCCAGATGGAGAATCTGCTTATAGTAAATATATGGGAGATGCGATCTTTAAAATTCCAACGCCAGCATTACTTACCAAAGTAATTGATGGGATTGATGGATTGAATCTGGAAGGAGACAGTAAAGGAGATTTATACGAATATCTGTTATCCAAACTGGAAAGTGCAGGAAAGAACGGACAATTTCGAACACCAAGACATATCATTCAGATGATGGTAGAACTGGTAAAACCAGTACCATCTGATATCATCTGCGACCCGGCAATGGGATCAGCAGGATTCTTAATGGCAGCACAGCAGTATTTGCGTAAAAACCACAAAGATTTATTCTTAAACGCGGAACAAAGAGAGCATTTTAATCATGAGATGTTCTATGGGTTCGATATGGACCGAACGATGCTTCGAATCGGAGCAATGAATATGCTGCTTCATGGAGTCGATGATCCGAATATTGAATACAAAGACAGCTTGTCAGAGATGAATACAGATAAAGAAAAGTATTCATTAATTCTTGCCAATCCACCATTTAAAGGAAGTTTAGACTATGATGGAGTATCAGCAGATCTTTTAAAAGTTGCAAAAACAAAGAAAACAGAATTATTATTCCTTGTTTTATTCCTTCGTATTATGAAAATTGGAGGAAGGGCAGCAGTTATCGTACCAGATGGAGTATTATTCGGAAGCAGTCGTGCACATAAAGCGATTCGAAAAGAATTGATTGAGAATCATAAATTAGATGCAGTTATTTCCATGCCATCTGGAGTATTTAAACCATATGCAGGAGTATCAACAGCCATCTTACTGTTTACAAAGACAGGGGCAGGTGGTACCGACAAAGTTTGGTTTTACGATATGAAAGCCGATGGAAGAACCTTGGACGATAAACGCCAGGAAATCGAAGAAAATGATATTCCAGATATCATTGAACGATACCAGAATCTAGAAAAGGAAGAAGAAAGAAAACGAACCGAACAGTCTTTTTTTGTGCCAAAAGAAGAGATTGTCGAGAACGATTATGATCTTTCTATCAATAAGTATAAAGAGATAGAATATATTCCAGTAGAGTATCCACCAACAGAAGAAATATTGAAAGATATTGAAGAATTAGAGGTGGAGATACATAAGAATCTGGTGGAATTAAGGAAAATGTTGGAAGAAAATGATGAATAGTAGATAGAGAAATTTGAATTTGAGGAATAACAATATGAAAAAATTAATGGATGTTTGTGATATACAATACGGATATGCGTTTGATTCAAAAAAATTTAGCGATGATAGTTCATTTATACCGTTAATTAGGATAAGAGATGTAAAACGAGGATATTCTGAAACATTTTATTCTGGTACATATTCAAAAGAATATATTGTTCATAGAAATGATTTACTTATTGGTATGGATGGCGAGTTTAACATTGCCAGATGGAGTAGCAATGAGGCATTATTAAATCAACGAGTATGCAAAATTGTTGCAAAAAATGGAACGAATGAAGAATATCTAAGATTTGCAATGTCAAGAAAACTAAAAGAGATTGAAGAGAAAACATCATTTGTTACGGTGAAACACCTTTCGGCTAAAGAATTAAAAAAGATAATATTAAAGATGCCAAATATAGAAAAACAAAATAAAATTGCTAATATATTGGTTAAACTTGAAGATATTATAAAGGTTTACAAAAAAGAATTAGAAAAATTGAATTCCTTAGTTCAAGCCCGATTTGTAGAACTCTTTGGTGATCTGAAATCCAATAATAAAAGATGGCCCATAGTAGGATTTAAGGAGTGTGCTGATATAGACACAAATATGATACACAATTTTGAAGGATATGAAGATTATCCACATATTGGAATAAATTGCATAGAAAAAGAAACAGGACGTTTGATAGGATATAGAACAATTGCAGAAGATGGAGTGATTAGTGGAAAATATTTATTTACACCAAAACATATTATTTATAGCAAAATACGTCCTAATTTGAATAAGGTGGCTTTGCCTGACTTTAAGGGCTTATGTTCAGCAGATGCATATCCAATATTGGTCAAATCAGAAATTTGCAATAGAGAATATTTTGGATATACCTTACGAAGCAAGTATTTTTTAGATTATATATTAGCTTTTAGTAATCGAACAAATTTACCTAAGGTTAATAAAAATCAGGTAGAGGGATTTATGTTACCATTACCACCAATAGATTTGCAAAACCAATTCGCAGCCTTCGTCCAACAAGTCAACAAATCGAAGTTTGAAGTTCAGAAATCATTAGAAAAAACACAATTACTATTTGATTCATTAATGCAAGAATATTTCGGATAGAAAAGAGGCGATATTAAAATGTCAGAATTTAAACAATGGTTGATTGAACGTTTTAAAATAGAGAGAAAACGATTTGATAGATCAGGAGTGTATGCTTATACGCAAAGAGCGATGGCGTACAATTCAAATAAGATTGAAGGAAGTACATTAACACCAGAACAGACAGCATCATTGTTTGACAATGGAACATTGCCAGTCAATGATGACTATTATCGTGCCAAAGACGTAGAAGAAATGAATGGACATTTCTTAATGTTTAATTACATGTTAGATACTTTGGAAGAAGAATTGACAGAGAATCTAATAAAACGCATGCATTATGAGTTGAAATCAGGAGTTTTTGAAGACCGGGCAAATGGATATGCAATTGGAGATTACAAGAAACGTCCCAATATGATCGGAATGTATAAAACAGCATTGCCAAAGGATGTAGAAACAGAGATGAGGCAGCTTTTGGATTGGTATCATAAGCAAGAAAAAAGTATGAAAGCACTTGCTGAATTTCATGCAAGATATGAATCAATTCATCCATTTCAGGATGGAAATGGACGAACAGGAAGAATGATATTGTTTCGGGAAAGCTTGAAATATGATGAGTTAAAACCATTTATTATCTTAGATGATGATCGCAGTAAGTATTTAGAAGGACTAAAAGAATATAGAGAACATCATAAAGTGGATCAATTATTAGAATTAATGCAAAAAGAAGCTGAAACATATTATCAGGAATGTCAATATTTTATTTCATAGATTTAGGAACAAAAATGGTTGAAGGATGTTGGTATATAGGAGTGTACCAACATGGAAGAGAAAATTGTAACAATACTAAATGAGATGGCAGAGTACTTAACAGTGCCACAGATGAAAAAATTACAGGAAGTAATTCTAAGGACATTTTCAGAAAATGAACTAGAGAAACAACAGATATCAAATGAAGAATTTCTGGAAATGTTCTTGGATGCAAAAAGAGTAGAAGGATGTTCGGAACGTACCATTCAATATTATAAGGTAACTGCAGAACATATGCTGTCACAAACGAAAAAAGAAATCCGCAAGATAACGACAGATGAAATGAGATCATATCTTGCGGATTATCAAAAAAGGAATAATTGCTCGAATGTTACAATTGATAATATACGACGGAATATATCGAGCTTTTTTACATGGTTGGAGGAAGAAGATTACATTTTAAAAAGTCCAATGAGAAGGATTCATAAGATTAAGACAAAAACAGTGGTAAAAAGTGTGATCACAGATGAAGGAATCGAACAATTAAGGGATCATTGCACACAGATTCGTGACCTTGCAATGATTGATCTGTTATATTCAACAGGTATACGCGTGGGTGAACTGGTAAATTTGAACATAGGAGATATTAATTTTGAAGAACGAGAATGTGTAGTCTACGGAAAAGGAGATAAAGAAAGAAGAGTTTATTTTGATGCGAAAGCAAAAGTACATTTAATTGAATATATAGAAAGCAGGAAAGATAAGAATTCAGCGTTATTTGTTACCTTAGATGCTCCGTATGACCGATTAAAGATCAGTGGGGTAGAGATTCGATTAAGACAGTTAGGAAGAGAACTTGGATTAGAGCGAATCCATCCGCATAAATTCCGAAGAACGATGGCAACGAGAGCAATTGACAAAGGAATGCCGATTGAACAGGTACAAAAGATTCTTGGACATTCACAGATTGATACAACGATGCAGTATGCAATGGTAAATCAGAATAATGTAAAGGCATCCCATCAGAAATATATGGCATAACCAGATAAAATGGAAAATTATTCCTTGAAAAATTTGAATTTGCGAAAATATATTAAATAATATAAAATTTTGAAAAATAAACGAAGTGATGATAAACTACAAATATAAATTGCTACCAGTAGATGGTTAGCTTGATATTTATTAAGTCGGAATAGTCGTTCGTTTTACAGGGCGGCTATTTTATTGTTTTATAAAGTAGTCAATAAACTTATTATTAATATATTTATAAGCAAAGTTGTAAAGGATAGAATAGATGAGAAGAGTAAAGCTTGGACAGATTTGTGAAGTAGTATCAGGAGGAACTCCAAAAACAAATGTTGAAGAGTATTGGAATGGAGAATTTAATTGGATTACCCCTGCTGAAATTAATGATAATGACTATATTATATCAGATACTAAAAGAAAAATTACTCAGTTAGCAATAGAAAAGAAAAAATTAACATTGTTGCCAAAGGGAACAGTTTTATTATCGTCAAGGGCACCGATAGGAAAAGTTGCAATTGCAGGAAAAGAAATGTATTGTAATCAAGGATTTAAGAACTTGATTTGTTCAGATGAAATTTGTAATGAGTATTTATATTGGTATTTAAAAAGTAAAAAGGAATATTTAAATTCACTTGGACGAGGAGCAACTTTTAAAGAAATTTCAAAAAAAATAGTTGAAAATATAGAAATAAAATTACCAGAAATAGAACAGCAGAGAAAAATAGTTAATAAATTAAAGGAAGTGGATAAAATAATACAACAAAGAAAGTGCCAAAGTAGGTTACTAGATGGCATGGTGCAAGCCCGATTTGTAGAGATGTTTGGGGATCCAATAATTAATAATAGGGGTTGGAGAGAATCTACAATAGGAGAGGACTGTTTTGTTACTAAGCTTGCAGGATTTGAATATAGTAAATATATAAAATATGATAATGTAGGTGATGTTGTCATGGTTAAAGCCCAAAATGTTAAAAATGGAACATTGAATAGAAAAGATTTGTCTTTTATTTCAAATGAGGTATCAGATGCTCTACCAAGATCACAATTATTACCTGGAGATGTTGTTATGACATATGTAGGCGCTAATATTGGAGATGTAGCACTAATTGATGACAAGTATAAATATCATTTAGCACCAAATGTAGCAAAAATTAGAGTAGATGATAAAGTATACAATCCAGTATATTTTATGTATATGTTAATGTTTCTTAATTCGTATATTGTAAAAAATTCCGCAGATACAGCTAAGGCAGCGTTGGGGATGGAGAGAATAAGAAAACTTAAGGTGTTTATTCCTACATATGATCTCCAAAACCAATTTGCAACCTTCGTCCACCAAGTCAACAAATCGAAGTTTGTCATCCACAAATTTCTATATTGCACCACCCACAATACAAAGAGTATAATAAAACCAAGACCAAATACCAAAGAATCAGGAAAAATAAGGGGAGGGAAACCACATGCAGACGAATTTTGACTTTCTAGCACAGACAGATTGCTTCAAAGACTTTGCGATGCAGGCAGCAGAAGCGGAACGAAGCATCGCCATATCTCCGTCAACAGCAGCAATCTTGTCAAGACGAGCCTTAGAACTCGCAGTTCGATGGGTATATGTCCACGATGATGCCCTGACCATGCCATATCGTGATAATATTTCCAGCCTGATTCACGAATATTCTTTCCGCAAGCTGATTCAGCCTAAATTATTTGATATGCTAAAATACACGATTAAGCTTGGAAATGTCGCAGTACATACAAATACCAACGTAAAACACGATGCAGCGGTACTTTCGTTACGCTGTGTTTTCCAGTTCTGTAAATGGATTGATTACTGTTATGGTGAAAACTATATAAATCGCCATTATGATATGAGTCTGCTGCCAGATGCCGGAAAAGAGAAAAAAACACAGGAAGAATTAGAAAATCTTCAAAAAGAACTAAGCGGAAAAGACCAGAAATTAGAAGAAGCGATCAAGGAAAATGAGAAGCTAAGAGAGCAGATGACCAAACTTCGTAAGGAAAATGAAACTGGACGAAGTTATGAAGTGGACAAAGATACAGAAGCAGAGACAAGAAGAAAATACATTGACCTTGATCTTGCGGAAGCTGGATGGACGATTGGCAAGGACTGTCTTACAGAAGTGCCAGTTACAGGTATGCCAAACAGTACAGGAAAAGGTTATGCCGATTATGTTTTATACAGCAATAATGGAAAACCACTGGCAGTCATCGAAGCAAAACGAAGCAGTGTAGACCCGATGAAAGGAAGTCATCAGGCAAAATTATATGCGGATTGTCTGGAAAATCAATACCAGCAAAGACCGATCATTTTTATAACAAATGGTTTTGAAATGCAGATCATTGACGATACACAGGATGATCCACAGCGAGTTGTCTCAGGTATTTTCACAAAAGAAGATCTGCAGCGAATGGTGGATCAAAGAACAAGCAAAAAGCCTTTGATTCATTTAGAGATTCAAGATAAAATTACAAACCGGCCATATCAGAAAGAGGCCGTGACAGTCTTATGTGAATCTATCATGAATCATCATAGAAAGCTGTTGCTAGTACAGGCAACAGGATCAGGAAAGACAAGGGTTAGTATCAGTCTGGTAGACGTACTTCGCAGACATAATTATGTAAAGAATATTTTATTCTTAGCAGATCGTAAAGCTTTAGTTTCTCAGGCAAAGAAGAGTTACAGTAATCTCCTTCCAGACCTGACAGTATGCAATTTACTTGAAAATAAAGAAGATCCAGAAAGCAGCAGAATGATATTTTCAACATATCCAACGATGTTACATGCGATTGATGACACGAAGAGAAAGGATGGAAAAAAACTATTTACACCAGCACATTTTGATCTGATCATTGTAGATGAAAGTCATCGAAGCATTTATAAGAAATATCAGGAAATCTTCCGCTATTTTGATGCGGTCTTATTAGGAATGACAGCTACACCGAAAGAAGAGATAGGTAGAAATACATATGAGATTTTTGATTTGGAACAAAATGTACCAACGTATGCATATGAACTTGATGAGGCAGTAAAAGAAGGATATCTGGTTGATTATCGGACAAGAGAGTATAAGACAAAGATCATGGAAGAAGGAATCCACTATGATCAGTTATCCGAAGAAGAAAAAGAAGCATTTGACGATGAATTCGATGATGATGAGAATGTAGAGAAAGATATTCCGAATACAGCTGTAAATCGATGGCTGTTTAATAAAGACACGATTGATCTTGTGTTAACCAATCTGATGAGAGAAGGATTAAAGGTAGAAGGCGGAGATAAATTGGGAAAGACAATTATTTTTGCAAGAAACAGCAAACATGCGAAGGCAATTGTCGAGCGTTTTCAGAAGCTTTTTCCAGAAAAAGGCAGTCATTTTATCAAACAGATTGATTACAGCATCAAAGAGTCCGAACATTTGATTGAACAATTCGAAGAAAAGGACAAGATGCCTCAGATTGCAGTATCCGTAGATATGCTGGACACAGGAATTGATGTTCCAGAGATTTTGAATCTTGTATTTTTCAAGAAAGTCAGAAGTTATGCAAAATTCTGTCAGATGATCGGAAGAGGAACAAGACTTTGCAAAGATTTACTAGGGCCTGGAATGGATAAAGAAAAATTTCTGATTTTTGATTATTGTAATAACTTCGAATATTTCAGAGTGAATCCGCATGGAAAAGATAGCGGATTTATAGAAACATTAGCAGAGAAAATCTTTTTATGTAAGGCAAGGATCGTAAGAGAATTACAAGATACAGACTATCAAAAAGACGAAGATTTCAGAGAATATCGAAATACATTAGTGAAAGAATTAATACAAGCGATAAGTGATCTGAATGACGAAAGTTTCATTGTAAAACATCATTTGAAATATGTCCTTCGATATCGAGAACAGAAATCATGGGATATTCTTGAGACAGAAGCAATGGCTGACCTGAAGAAACATATCGCACCAATTATAGAGGCTGAAAAGGAAAATGAATTGGCACGAAGATTTGATTATCTGATGTATAGTATTGAACTTGCAATGTTGGAACGAAAGAATCCTTCGAAAAATATTGGAGCAGTTGTTGGTATTGCAGAGAAACTATCTTTAATGCAGGATTCTGTGCCACAGATCAAAGAGCAAAAATATATTTTGGATAAGGTACAGACAAATGAATTCTGGGAAAAAGCATTTATTCTGGAAATGGATGTAGTCAGGGAAACACTTAGAAATCTGATTCAGTTTTTACCAAAAAAGACACAGAGAATCGTTTATACAGATTTTGCAGATCAGGTAATAGAATATCAGGAAAACACACCAATTGAGATGGAAAATCGATTAGAAAACTATCGCAAAAAGGTAGAATTCTATTTAAAAGAGCATCAAGATAACATGGCAGTGTGTAAATTACGAAATAACCAGCCGTTACAAAAAAGTGATATGCAGGAACTGGAGAGAATTCTTTGGCAGGAACTAGGATCAAAAGAAGATTATACAAAAGAATATGGGGATACACCAGTTGGAATTCTTGTAAGAAAAATCACAGGAATGGATCAACAGGCAGCAAATGAGGCATTTAATGAATTCTTAAATGAAGAGAAATTAAATGCTGATCAGATTCGTTTTGTACGATTGATTGTTGATTATATTTCTGTAAATGGAATGATCGAAGACAGAAGAGTTATAATGGATGAGCCATTTCGAAGTGTCGGAAGTATTGGACAGATTTTTGAAAATGATATGGATATTGCAATGAAGATCATGACAGTGATCGATCAGATCAAGCAGAATGCGGAAGTTACAGTATAAAGGAGGAATCAACGAAAATAGTATCAAAGCCTATGGTTTTGCATTTGAAGGAAAAAATGTCCTGATCTTAGATTAACATGATTATAACAAAGAAAGGTATAAAATAATGGAACAACAGCAGCCAGAAAAGAAACACAAACGAAGAGTCAGATATAAAGGGACTCATCCAAGAAGGTTCGAAGAGAAATACAAAGAATTAAATCCAGAAAAATACGGAGATACGATTCAAAAAGTTATTAGTAAAGGAAGTACACCGGCAGGAATGCACATTTCCATCTGTGTAAAAGAAATTCTTGAATTTTTTGACATCCAGCCGGGACAAAAAGGATTGGATGCAACCTTAGGATATGGCGGACATACAAGAAAGATGTTAGAAAAACTACAGGGCAAAGGTCATATCTACGCATTAGATGTAGATCCGATCGAATCTGTAAAGACAGAGAAACGTCTGCATGATGCAGGGTTTGGAGAAGATATCTTAACGATCAAGCATATTAATTTTGCTAATATTGATCAGGTAGCCGAAGAAGTTGGACCATTCGATTTCATTTTAGCCGACCTTGGCGTATCCTCCATGCAGATTGATAATCCGGAAAGAGGATTTTCTTATAAATTTGAAGGACCATTAGATTTAAGACTGAATCCAGAAAAAGGAATTTCAGCGGCAGAGCGTTTAGAAGATATCACGAAGGCTGAATTTGAAGGAATGCTCATTGAAAATGCAGATGAGCCGTATGCAAAACAGATTGCAAAAGAAACCGTTGCAACGATGAAACGAGGAAAGAAGATCAAGACAACAACGGATCTTAAAGATGTCATTGAAAGAGCATTAAACTTTTTGCCGGAAAAAGAGCGAAAAGAAGCAGTTAAAAAATCCTGCCAGAGAACATTTCAGGCTTTGCGTATTGATGTAAACAGCGAGTTTGAAGTATTAGAAGAATTATTGGAGAAACTTCCAGACGCATTAGCACCAGGTGGAAAGGTTGCGATCCTTACATTCCACTCTGGAGAAGATCGACTTGTAAAACATGCGTTTAAGTATGGGAAGAAAGTAGGAATCTACAGTGATGTAGCCAAAGATGTTATTCGTCCATCAAAAGAGGAATGTGCCCAGAATGGAAGAGCAAAATCAACAAAGATGCGCTGGGCGATCAAAGTGAAATAAAAATTAAAAGGAAGGGAAATATTAAAAAGAGGTATGCTTTTTAATATTTCCTTTTTTCAAAAACATGAAAGAAAATGGTTTAAAATGATTGACTTTGACTGAAACTGTGCTATAATGAAGAAAAAAAGGAAACGAATGATTGATTTTGACGTTTTTATTTTGGAAAAGGAGGATAACCTGTATGAGAATTACAGAGCTGTTGCAGGATGCAACAATTGACCTTGGCGTGAAGGTTAACAGCAAAGAAGAAGCAATTGATCATCTGGTTGATTTAATGGTCAAGGGCGGAAACATCACAGATCGCGAAGAATACAAGAAGGGCATTTTAGCAAGAGAAGCTAATGGAACAACTGGTATCGGAGGAGGGATTGCAATTCCTCATTCTAAGAACAAAGCAGTAACTAAGGCTGGTTTGGCTTCTATGACAGTACCAGACGGAGTCGATTATGAAGCAATGGATGGAGAACCATCTGATGTATTTTTTATGATCGCAGCACCAGCAGAAGGAAGTGACGTGCATTTAGAGGCATTGTCAAGATTATCTGTGATCTTAATGGATCCAGTATTTAAGGACAGTTTATTAAAGGCAACAAGCAAGGAAGAATATCTTGCATTGATTGACAAGAAAGAAACAGAAAAATTCCCAGAAGAGGCGGCGAAGGAAGAAGAGAAACCTGCTGTACAAGAAGAGAAAGCAGACGATGGAACGATCAGAGTTCTTGCAGTTACAGCATGCCCAACAGGAATCGCTCATACATTCATGGCAGCAGAATCTCTTGAGAATAAAGCAAAAGAGATGGGAATTACATTAAAAGCTGAGACAAATGGTTCAGGTGGAGCAAAGAATGTCTTAACAAAAGAAGAGATTGAAAATTGTGATGGAATCATCGTAGCAGCAGATAAGAACGTTGAGATGGCACGTTTTGATGGAAAACAGGTTCTTCAGACAAAAGTAGCGGACGGAATTAATAAACCAGAAGAACTGATCCAGACAATTTTAGATAAGAAAGCGCCAACATATCATCATTCAGGAGCAGCAGCACAAGAAGATAGTGCAGAAGGTGAAAGCGTTGGACGTCAGATTTATAAACATCTGATGAATGGTGTATCTCATATGCTGCCATTTGTAATCGGTGGAGGTATCTTGATCGCTCTTGCATTCTTAGTAGATAATCAGGCGATCAACCCGGCAAACTTCGGTAAGAATACACCACTTGCAGCTTTACTAAAGACAATCGGTGAACAGGCATTTGGATTTATGCTTCCAATCTTAGCTGGATTTATTGCAATGAGTATTGCAGACCGACCAGGATTAGCGATAGGTTTCGTTGGTGGAGCATTAGCAAATGGTGGTTATACATTTGCTAATATCATGGCATATGATTCTGCCAAAGCCGTTTCCTCTGGATTTATCGGAGCATTATTTGCAGGTTTTGTTGGTGGATATATCATGGTTTTATTAAGAAAACTGTTTGATAAATTACCAAGTGCATTAGAAGGGTTAAAACCAATTTTACTATTCCCAGTTTGTGGTATTTTAATTATGGGTGTTGTGATGATCGCAGTTAATCCGGTTGTTGGAGCGATCAATACAGGACTGAATAACTTCTTATCATCTATGAGTGGAACAAGTTCTATCCTTTTAGGAGCAGTTCTTGGAGCGATGATGTCCATTGATATGGGTGGTCCATTTAATAAAGCAGCGTATGTATTTGGTACAGCACAGTTAACAGTAGCCAATGCAGGACCAGAACAGTATGCGATCATGGCAGCTGTTATGGCCGGAGGAATGGTACCTCCACTTGCGATCGCACTTTGTACAACATTCTTCAAGAATCGTTTTACAGAGAGTGAAAGAAAATCTGGTGTTGTAAATTACATCATGGGATTATCATTCATTACAGAAGGAGCTATCCCGTTTGCAGCAGGAGATCCAATCCATATCCTGCCACCATGTATCGTAGGATCTGCAGTAGCAGGTGCGTTATCCATGGCATTTAAATGTGGACTTCCAGCACCACACGGTGGAATCTTTGTTATTGGAGTCATCACGAATCCAGTACAATACTTAATTTCTGTAGTAGTTGGTGCAGTTATTGGAATGATCGTTATGTCATTTACAAAGAAACCATTAAATAAATAAGATTGTAAATAACCATTTACAATAAATTAATTCTTCATATTTTCATAAGCAATATTTATAATAAGTAAACAGAGATTGTGAAATTTTGCAATCTCTGTTTGCTATTTTGATAAAACAATGATATACTAGATAAGATTTTAGAAATCAAAGACAGTTCATTCGTACCATCCTGTCTATAAACAAAACTAGGACTGAGAAGAAGATTTTCAGGATACAGGTACGCGTGCTTGTATCCTTTTTTGATTGAAAATATATGTAGAAGGGAAAGAAGAAAATGTATCAGTTAACAACACATGCATCCTTTGATTCAGCTCATTTTTTATCGGGTTATGAAGGAAAATGCAGCAATATCCACGGTCACCGCTGGAAATTAGAAGTTACCGTACAAAGTGAAACATTAGAACAGACAGGGCAGATTCGAGGAATGGTTGTCGATTTTGGACAGTTAAAAGATGATATTAAAAAATTAGCAGATGAGTTTGATCATAGTCTGATTATAGAAGATGGAACATTAAAAAAGAAGACAGTAGAAGCATTGAAAGAGGAAAATTTCAAAATGATCTTCGTAGATTTTCGTCCAACTGCAGAGAGTTTTGCAAAATATTTTTATGATAGAGTGAAAGAAATCGGATATGATGTCAAGTTAGCGAAAGTTTATGAGACACCAAATAATATGGCAGCATATGGGGAGTAAATGAGATGGAAACATTTAAAGTAGTCGAAACCTTTGTAAGTATCAACGGAGAAGGAAAGAAAGCTGGTCGTCTTGCTATGTTTATCCGATTGAAAGGATGTAACTTAAACTGTTCTTACTGCGACACAACATGGGCCAATAAAAGAGATGCAAGATGTGAATTATTGACGGCACCGCAGATTGTAGAAAGGATCAAAGAAGCAGGGGTCGAACTTGTTACATTAACAGGTGGAGAGCCTCTTCTTGACGAAAATGTATCAGAATTGATCGGAAGTATCTTGATGATGCCAAAAGTTGAGATTGAGATTGAGACAAATGGAAGTGTACCGATCAGATATTATAAAGAAAGAGACAACAGATTAACAATGACAATGGATTACAAACTTCCATCCAGTAATATGGAAGAGAATATGTGCCTTGAAAATATGGAATATTTAAAACCATGGGATGTTGTTAAATTTGTTATTGGAAGCAGGGAGGATTTAAACAGGGCGAAAGAAATCATTGAACGATTCAGACTTTGTGAAAAAGCAATTGTATACTTCAGTCCTGTATTTGGTAAAATCGAACCAGAAGAAATCGTTGAATTTATGAAAGAAAACAAGCTTAACAAAGTCAGGTTCCAGATTCAGATCCATAAAGTTGTATGGGACCCTGACAAGACAGGCGTATAGGAGGAAATACTATGGCAATCGATAAAGAAGCGATCAAGGAACATATAAGAGGTATTCTTGTTGCACTTGGAGATGATCCAAACCGTGAAGGGTTAAAAGAAACACCAGATCGTGTAGCGAAAATGTATGAAGAAGTCTTTGAAGGAATGAATTACAGTAATCATGAGATCGCACAGATGTTTTCAAAGACATTTGAAGATGATCTAAGTGTCAAAGATCATAAAGATATGGTGATCGTAAAAGATATTGATATCTTTAGTTATTGTGAGCATCATATGGCATTAATGTATGATATGAAAGTCTCTGTGGCATATTTGCCAAAAGACAAGGTATTAGGACTTAGTAAGATCGCAAGAATCTGTGATATGGTTGGAAAACGTTTACAGCTTCAGGAAAGGATCGGAAGTGATATCGCAGAGATCATCATGGAAGTTTCAGGAAGTGAAGATGTAGCTGTTTATATTGAAGGATGTCATAGCTGCATGAGTGCAAGAGGAATCAAAAAACAAAATGCCAAGACAGTGACAACAACACTTCGAGGAGCATTTGACACAGATTCTACATTAAAATGGCATTTTATGATGCAGGCAGGAAAATAAGAAAAGGAGAGAAGCAAAATGGCAAAACCAAACAAGGCCGTTGTGGTATTCAGCGGTGGACAAGACAGCACAACATGCCTTTTCTGGGCAAAGAAGAAATATGATGAAGTGATCGCGCTTTCATTTAATTATGGACAGAGACATTCAAAGGAACTCGAGTGTGCAAAGAAAATCTGTAAAGAACACGGTGTAGAACATCATATTCTGGATATGGGATTGTTAAATCAGTTAGCACCAAACTCTCTTACCAGAGTAGATATGGAAGTAGATCATGAAGCACCAGAAGAAGGGACACCAAATTCGTTTGTTGATGGAAGAAATATGTTATTCTTAACATTTGCAGCTGTTTTTGCAAAACAAAGAGACATTCATGTGTTAGTAACAGGTGTGTCCCAGAGTGATTTCAGTGGATATCCAGATTGCCGCCATGTCTTTATCTCATCTTTAGAAACAACATTAACACTTGCCATGGATTACGAATTTGAAGTGATCACACCATTAATGTGGATTGACAAGAAACAGACATGGGAGATGGCTGATAAATTAGGCGTCTTTGATATTGTAAGAAATGAAACTCTGACATGTTATAATGGAGTGATGGGTGATGGATGCGGAGAATGTCCAGCATGTAAGTTGAGAAGACATGGATTAGAGGAATATTTAAAAGTCCGAGGACATAAATAAAAATATACGAAAGAGAAAAGGATCTTGTGATGGTACAAGGTTCTTTTTTGTTGTTTATATATATGAATGATGAAAGTGTCGAAAGTATAAATAGCAAAAAGCTGCAAGAAAAGTATTGATAAAATTTTAACAATAATGTACAATGTATTTGTAGCGAAACAATCGATTGAAATCGGATATTCAAATGTTGGATATATAAGAAAAGGTTCAATTTCGGTCATCCAGGTAAAGGAGATGTTAGTTATGGCAAGATTTACATTACCAAGAGATTTATACTTCGGAGAAAACGCATTAGAGACACTAAAAACAATCAAAGGAAACAAAGCAGTATTGTGCCTGGGTGGCGGGTCCATGAAACGTTTTGGATTTGTTGACAAGGTCGTTGAATATTTGAAGGAAGCAGGAATTGAGACAAAACTGATCGAAGGAATCGAACCAGATCCATCCGTAGAGACAGTTATGAAAGGTGCCAAAGTGATGCAGGAATTTGAACCAGACCTGATCATTGCAATGGGTGGAGGATCACCAATCGATGCAGCAAAGGCAATGTGGGTATTTTATGAACATCCAGAGACAACCTTTGATGATATCAAAGATCCATTTACCATTCCGCCACTTCGTAACAAAGCAACCTTTATCGCAATTCCATCAACCTCAGGAACAGCAACAGAGGTAACAGCATTCTCAGTGATCACAGATTACAGCACAGGAATCAAATACCCACTGGCTGATTTCGAGATCACACCAGATGTAGCGATCGTAGATCCATCACTTGCAGAGACAATGCCACAGACATTAACGGCACATACAGGAATGGATGCCTTAACCCATGCGATCGAAGCATATGTTGCAGGATTACATTCCCCATTCTCAGATCCATTAGCGATCCATGCGATTGAGATGATCTTTGATAACCTGAAAGCATCCTATGAAGGAGATATGCAGGCAAGAGGGAATATGCATATCGCACAGTGCTTAGCAGGAATGGCATTCTCCAACGCGTTGCTTGGAATCGTACATTCCTTGGCACATAAGACAGGAGCAGTCTTTGATACAGGACATATTCCTCATGGATGCGCCAATGCAATCTATCTTCCATATGTTATTCAGTACAATGCCAAAGTCTGTGAAGACAGATTCGCAATGATCGCAAGAAAATTAGGACTTCCTGGAGTGACTGATAAAGCACTGACTTTATCACTGATCAAAGCAGTAGAAGATCTGAGAACAAGTCTTCATATTGTGTCTAATCTGAAGGAATTTGGCGTAAAAGAAGACGAATTTCTTGAGAAGAAGCATATGATCGCAGAGAGAGCGGTTGGAGATGCTTGTACGGGATCTAATCCGAGAGAAACATCTGTTGAGGATATGGAGAAGATATTGGAATGTATTTATTATGGTAAGGATGTGACATTTTAAATTTTAATTTTTGTGGTGGTTGGCCAACTGTAGATTTCGAGTATATGATAAAAAATAAA
>ENA-OPVL01000740-OPVL01000740.1-human-gut-metagenome-genome-assembly--contig:-NODE-740-length-21495-cov-3.114739_pt1 | contig 21495 bp, 17 predicted proteins | sample MGYA00241496_ERZ501984 | MGnify/ENA primary metagenome ERZ501984 (study PRJEB25962, sample SAMEA2042986) | human gut metagenome | biome: human gut; feature: human-associated habitat; material: faeces... | reverse complement strand
GTGGGTTTGGCGGTGCCGATATCCATGCCGCGGTACATCTGGTAGGCGTCCGCGTTCACGATTTCGGCCCGCTCCCCCGCTTCGGCCAGACGCCGGGCGATGGCGATGCCCAACCCCGTCTTGCCGGACGCGGTGGGACCGACGATGGAGACGACTCGTTGCGTCATATACGCCCCCTCAGTGCCGCACGGAATAGGTCTGGCCGGCGGCCACGTCGGGGTCGGCAAGCAGATTATGGCGGCCGGCGTGTGTGACGGTGACCGTGACGAAATCGCCGATTTCAGGTACCGGTTCGCCTTCAGGCACGCCAATGTGCACCAGCACGCCGGTTTTCTCGCGGCCGGTGACACGGTGGGTGTCGGTGTCTTTCTTGCCGAGTTTGCCGGTGATCATCACTTCGACGTCGCGGCCCTCGAATGTGGCGAGGTTCTCTTCGGTGATCTGCTCCTGCAACGCCACCAGACGGTCGAACCGGTCCTGCACCACGTCGCGCGGAATCTGTTCCATTGCGGCGGCCGGCGTGCCGGGGCGTGGCGAGTAGATGAACGTGAACGCCGAGGAGAAGCGCGCCTGGCGCACCACGTCCATGGTCTGCTGGAAGTCCTCCTCGGTTTCGCCGGGGAAGCCGACGATGATGTCGGTGGAGATCTGCGCGTCGGGCATGGCGGCGCGGATGCGGCCCAGTATGTCGAGGAACTTGGCGGAGCGGTAGGAGCGGCGCATCGCGCGCAGGATGCGGTCGGAGCCGGACTGCAGCGGGAAGTGCAGCTGGTGCATGATATTCGGCGTTTCGGCCATGGCTGCAATCACATCATCGGTGAAGGCGGCCGGGTGCGGCGAAGTGAAGCGCACACGTTCGAGACCGTCGATGGTGCCGCAGGCGCGCAACAGCTTGCTGAAAGCGTATCGATCGCCAATACCATAACCGAACGAGTTCACGTTCTGGCCGAGAAGCGTAACCTCCTTGGCACCATCGGCCACACATTGGCGAATCTCATCAAGAATGTCACCGGGGCGGCGGTCCTTTTCCTTGCCTCGCGTGGTGGGCACAATACAGAACGTGCAGGTGTTATTGCAGCCCACGGAAATCGCCACCCACGAGCTGATGCGGGAGGCGCGGGCGGCGGGAAGCTGGCTCGGGAACTGCCGCAATTGTTCAGTGACCTGGACCTGCGCCTTGCCGGTCGCACGATTCTGATCCAACAGCTTGGGCAGATCTTCGATGTTCTTGGTACCGAACACCGCGGAAACCCATGGCGCAGTATCCGCGATCTTCTTGCGGTCAAGCTGGGCCATGCAGCCGCCAACGGCGATCTGCAGGTTCGGCCGAACCAGTTTGACGCGATTGAATCGGCCAATGGTGCCATACATGCGTTCGGCTGCGTTCTCGCGTACCGCACAGGTATTGAGCACCAGCAAATCGAGGTCATTGTCATTGATCTGGTCCTCGGTTGCAGGCACGTAGCCATTGGCCTCCAGCACGCCGGCGATGCGCTCGGAATCGTGCACGTTCATCTGGCAGCCGAGCGTATGGATATGGAACACGCCCTTGCCGCGCTCCCCCAGCAAGCTATCGGTTCCATCGGCTGCAATCGAGGCACGCTCCGCCTCGGTCATCATGTCTTCATTCATAACGACCGATTCTATCGACGGGGTTCGTCATGCTCCGGTCACGTATGCCATTGGTTGTCACGATGTCAAATTATGGGTTCTTGGAAAGATTCCCCGCGAACGTCCAGATTGGCTGGAATCCGCCGAGTATATTGGTGGACGTGATACTTGACCGACATAGCCGACTCAAAACCTCCGATCTGCAAGCCCGTCTCAAAGCGTTGGATCTTCCGGGAGGCACCTTCACTCCCGAACAGGTCGTTGAATTCGTTGACCTCATGCAGGTGTATGAAGGCGCGATGTACGAGATCAGCACCAAACTGGAGATTCTCGACGACGAGTTCCAGGTGCGGTTCAGCCATGACCCGATACATCATATGGAACGCCGTCTGAAGTCGGTGAGCTCGATCATCGGCAAACTGGAGCGCAAGGGTCTGCCGATCGGCGTCAATTCGATTAAGGACAATCTGTTCGATGTGGCCGGCATCCGCGTGATCTGTAATTACCGCGACGACGTGTATTCCGTGTCCAACTATCTGTCGTCGCAGTCCGATATTCAGGTGCTGCGCGTCAAGGATTACATCAAGAACCCGAAACAGAACGGGTATCGTTCATTGCACGTAATCTACGCGGTGCCCGTGTTCCTCTCCTCGGGCGCGCATTACACGCCGGTGGAGGTGCAGTTCCGCACCATCGCCATGGATTATTGGGCGTCGCTGGAGCATGCGCTGCGCTACAAGACCGATTTGCCGGACAACAAGCTCGCCGAGCATTCCCAGACGCTGCTCGACTGCGCGCGCTCATTGCAGAACATCGAGGTACAGATGCAGAACATCCACCGCGACATCAACGGCGCGCCGCAAGTGGGCGAAGCGCCTAAGACCTCGGACTGAGGTGCTATGGAATCGGCCTGCGGCCGATTCATTCACCGTTGCGGCCACTTCGGCAGCCTGGCCGGCGCTTGGGCCAGTAGGGTGCCGAGGAAGATGAGGGCGCAGCCGAGGTAGCCGCGCGGGGTCATCACTTCACCGAGAAGCAACGCACCGCCTACCGCCGAGAAGAACGATTCGAGGCTCATCAGCAGGCTGGCTCGCGTCGGTGGCACCCATTGCTGGCCGACCACCTGCAAGGTGTACGCGATGCCCACCGAGCCGATGCCGGCGTACAGAATCGGAATCCAGGAATGAGCAGCGCCGGCCCAGTCGACCGAGCCTTCGATCAGCGAACCCGCCCAGCTCAGCACGGCGGTGGTGCAGAACTGGCCGAATGAAAGCTTGATGGCGTCCACGGTGCCGCCCAAAGTATCGATCACCAGAATATGCACGGCGAACAGCACGGCCGTGAACACGAGCAGGATATCCGCCAGGCCGATCGAACCGAAACCATCGGTGATGCACAGCAGATAGAAGCCGGCGATGGACAGCGCCACGGCCACGAACACCAGCATGCCGATGCGCCGGCGCAGGAACACGAAGGCCAGCAACGGCACCATCACGATGTACATGGCGGTCAGGAATCCCGCACGGCCGGCCGATTTGCCGTACAGAATGCCATACTGCTGCAGGGTGCTGGCGGTGAACAGCACGATGCCGCAGATCACGGAAATGACCACCGGGTTGGCGAGCAATCGCGCCACGGCCGAATCGGGCTTGTTCGCATTCAGCTTGGCACCGGTGATGGTAACGACGTCGGATGCACCGTTCGATGCGGCATCTGTGGAGACGGCCACGGATGCCTCGGTCCCAACGACATCGGCCCCGGCTGTATCGCCCTTATCCGCGCTCCCCCGGCCACGCATCCACAGCAGAATCGGCACCAAAGACAGTGCTCCCAGCGTGAAGCGCGCGGCGTTGAAGAACATCGGCGACATCGAATCCATGCCCTGGACCTGCGCCACGAACGCAAAACCCCAGATCAGCGCGGTCAACAACAGGCTCAGCATGCCTACGAGTTCTTGTCTTTTCACGGGGAGCCAGCCTAACGTGCGAATGTGACAGACATGAAAAAGCCCGGCCACAATGTGGTCGGGCTGTGACGTTTGACAGGCAGGCTACATGCCGCTCGCCAATCGGCTGTCGAGGCTAGTCCCTGTTGCCGAGCAGCTGCAGGATGTACAGGAACATGTTCACGAAGTCGAGGTACAGGTTCAGGGCGCACAGGATGGAGATCTTCTTGACCATTTCCGGGCCCTGGGCCTCGTATTCGGTCAGCAGCGCGCGCGTGGACTGCGCGTCGTAGATGGTCATGCCGGCGAACAGGATCAGGCCGATGGCGCAGACGATCTTGGTCATGCCGTCGACCTGCACGAAGGCGAGCACGATCTGCGAGATGATGAGCACAATCAGGCCGATCATCAGGATCGGGCCGGCCTTGAGCATGTTGAACTTGGTAGTCATGCCGAACATGGTCAGCGCAAAGAAGAACGCGGCGGTGACACCGAGTGCCACGCCGATCGAGCCGAGGTCGTAGACCATGAAGATCGAGCTCAAGGTGAAGCCCATCAATGCGGCGTACACATAGAACATGACGCGCGCGGTGGCCGACTTCATCTTGGTGACGCGCATGCCGAGCACCACGGCCAGGGCAATCTGCACCACGCACAGGCCGATGAGGCCCACCATGCCGGTGGCCATGAGGAAGCTGTAGTAGGCTCCGGTGATCTGGCCGAGCACGGCGACCACGGCGGTGACGAGGATGCCGATGGTCATCTCGCCGTACACCTTGGTCACTGAGACTCGGCGGGCTTCCTCATAGTTGTAGGTCATCGTCGTGTTGATGGTGGCCGCACCCGCACCGGCACCAGTACCCTGCGGCACGTATTGGTAGGTGGGAGCGCCCTGCGGCTGGGCATAGTAGTTCTGGCCGTAACCGGACTGTGCGTATTGCTGGCCATATCCAGACTGTTGGGCGGCGTTGTAATCAGGCGTGTTGTATTGCGGGTTGTATTGCCCGTTGTTCTGGGGCTGCTGACCGAATGTCATAATCGCTCCTTTAGCGTTTGTTCCAGTACCAATCTTAGAGGAACAAAGCTGAACATTCCATGAATATGATCGATCGGCTCGTTCTGCTCATCTCAAAGCGTAACGGGCGTTTCCACCATGCGCGTGGCATGCACTTGAGATTCGATTGACATTCGATCGCAGCTTGGACCGCCGCGCGATTCACTGCAACGTGAAGGTATGCGTCACCTTGGTGTCTTGATCCGTTGATAGGAACGCAGTGACATCCACCGTAATCGGCGAATCGTCTTGCAGCACATAGCCCAGCGTCACCGTTGCCGCGGTCCCGGGCTGTGCTTGGGCCAAATACGAATTCGCGTCATAGCCTTCAGGCTGATCGAAGTATACTGCCGTCTCCAGTTCGGTGCCGTTCTGGAACACGTTCGGGTGAGCCAAAGTGGCGAACGAGTTGTTCTTGGACGTGTTGTTCGTCCATTCATAAGTCACCAGAGCGGTGGGCTTGCCGTTATAGTCGTTGACGCTTTTCACGGCGGAGACTATTTTCACGTGGGCACCTTCGATATCACCTTCCAAATCCTGCTCGCCCTGCGCTTTCTGCTCGGATGCCTTGCTCTTGGAGGCATCAGACGATTTGCCCGCGGACTTTGATGATGAGGATTGTGACGTGTCGATGCCCTTGGACTCCTTAATGGAATCGTCAATGGCCTTGCTGGCAGCGGACTGCATGGCCAGCGTGATCACAATGGCCAACACCGACAGCACCGCCGCCACAATGGACAGCACCTTGCCGCGTTTCTTGCCCCGGAAGGTGCCCACTATGGCGATAATCGCCAGTATGACGCCGATGAAGCCAAGGATTGCGGCGATATTGTTGACGATGGGAATAAAACTCAGCACCAAACCCAACGCGCCAAACACCACGGCCGCGATGCCGCAGATGGTGGTATGCAGATGTTGCGGTTGCGGCGGCTGAGGCTGAGGCTGTTGTGGCTGGTACTGCTGTGGGGATGAGGGAACCGGCTGCGGGGCGATGTTGTGGTTGGACATGATGTGCTCCTTCTCGTATCTTCCCCGAAATAGGGATGTGAGCACGACGCTACCGGCCGCGAAACAGCGACGTTAGTGGACGAACGGTCATTGTTCGTTGCCTGTTCGGGCAATACGGAGGTGATAACGGTGCCCGCATGTCCAGTGGCGGGGGCCGGATGCAGGTCATACAGTGGAAAGCATGACGAACCCACAACGCGCCGCCGGGCCATACCCCGGTTTCCGACCCGGCTCACGGCCTGACGCTCGCCCTATGCCCGGCACGGGGTCCCCGGTTCCTACACCGGATACGGACGAGGTGCCCGTGACTACGCGCGTATGGTGTTCGGTCGTTATGGTGCCATTGGCCAGTTTCATGTGCATGGCGCAAACCTCGTTCTTCGCCCAGAATTTTGCGCAGGATTCCGCAGGATACACGCTGATGGTCCTCTGCACCTTGCTGGCATTCCCGGCAGGGTTCCTGCTCTTGGCCCGCAGCGAATACCCGGAGGCGACGTTCTGGATCGCCTGCGCGCTGGTGGTCGTGTTCCCGTATGACTCGCTCATCGCACTGATGGCGATGACCTCATTGCTCGCCCGTCGTTCAAACCGGAACACGACCATCCGCGCCACGGTTGGCGGCACCATCGTGACGCTCATCTCCCAGCTCCGCGACGCCCTGCAACAGCCCAAAGCCTCGATTTGGCATCTGATTTTCGCTCAACCGCATACCGGCGGCGATTCAGGCTCCCCGATGGTGATGCTGGTGGAGGAGCCGACCGTCATCATCACCGCCACGGTGGCCTCACTGGTGTTCGTGACCATCGCTACGCTCATCGGCCTGCATATCCGTTCGCGCGCCCGCCTGCGCACGGCGAATGCGGTGGCCAGCGCGGCCACCACGCATGCCGCGACCCTGCAGACCGACCTGACCAACCAGCAGCTCGCCGACGCCATCGCAGCCGAAGCGCACGACACCCTCGCGCATTCCCTGTCCCTGATGGCCCTGAACGCCAGCGCGCTCAAGGCGGAGGCGGCCAAGCTCGGCGACTCCCCCGAAGCGCAATCGTTGGCGGATAAGGCCGAGGACATCCGTCGGCAGTCGGCCGGGGCATTGGACGAGGCCCACTCGATCATCGACATGCTGCGCAACCCGCACCAGGCATGGGAGCAGCTCGCCCCGTCCGACGACACGTCGCTGACCCGCGAATCGCTGGATGCGCTGATTGCGGACACGCGCAACTCGGGCACGTCGCTCAACACCTGGATCGATATCCAGCAGCTGAGCGTGATGGATGAGTCAATCGGCAAGGTGGCCTACCGCGCGATCCAGGAGGGATTGACGAACGCGCGGCGGCACGCGCCCGGAGCGCCGGTGTCGTTGGAGGTCTCCGCCACGCCGCAGGCGGGCGTACATATCCATATCAGCAATCCGATCGCCACGGATGCGACCGAGACGCAGCGGGCCCATGGGGCCGGACTGCCTGGTTTGGCAGCGCGCGTGCACTCGGTCAACGGGCAATGCCGGTATGGGATGGACGATCGGCACCTGTTCCATGTCGACGTGCAACTGCCTTGGCGCAGCTAAGATGGCTAGCGTGAGTGAGAAGAACGGGAATAGTGTGTCTGGTGGAAAGCCCGAACGCGGCGGTCTGACCGGAAGCGGCACCGGCTTAGAGCCCAAGCCGATCCGGGTCAGCGTCATCGATGACGATCCGATGATCTGCCAGGCGATGAGCCTGATCCTCAACGATTATTCCCACGGGCGCATCGAAGTCGTCTCCACGTCCACCGATGGCGAGACCTGCGTGAGGCGGGCTGCCGAGGAAAAGCCGGATGTGGTGCTGATGGACATCGCCATGCCCGGCGTGGACGGCATCGAGGCGACCCGTCTGCTGCGCTCGCTCTCCCCCGCGCCGCACGTGCTGATCCTGACCTCGTTGAGTCCGTCCGGCACCGTGGAACGCGCGGTGGAGGCGGGCGCCGAGGGGTTCGTGTCGAAAACCGATGCGGCGGACGATATCATCCGCCGCATCATCGGGGTATGCGAGGGCGCGCCGCAGTTCAACACGGCCAGTCAGAAACAGCTGATCGACGATCTGAGCGTCACGCGGCCGCGTTCGCGCCGCGATGAGGCGCGCGCCCTGCTCGACGCGCTGCCCGACCGCGAGCGCGAGGCCGTGATGCTGACGGCCGAGGGCTATACGAACGCCGAAATCGCCTCCCGCATGTTCATTTCGGAGCGTACGGCGAAGGCGCATCTTTCTTCCGCGGCGAACAAGCTCGACATGGGCCGCGTGCAGATGGCGCGGCTGGTGGAGCGGGCCGATCTGCCGGCGCGGCTGTAAGTCGTCCGGTTGTTGAGCCGTATCAGTCATAATGGGAATATGAGTGAAGCGATTATTCGAACATTACGTAGGGATGACTATCCGGCGCTGATCGACCTGGTGCGCCGCACCTGGTATGCCGAATTCGATGAGCGGACCGGTCTGCTGGCGGCCGAAGCGGACTGGGAGAACTGTCTGGCGCGCACCACCAACGCGTTCGTCGCCGAACTGGACGGCCAGCCGGTCGCCCTGATCGTGGGGCGCGTCGATGCGCTGGACCATCGGAGCCCGCTCAACTCGCATCGGATCAACTCGTGGAACGCGCTGGCGCGGCTCGTGTTCGCGAAGGGCGGAATCAAGGCCGCCGGCGAGATTCTGGGCATTCTCGGCATCGACAAACGGCTGCGCGCCCAGGCCGCGAGCGCCGGGCATGACTATGCGGCGGAAGTGGTGCTGTTCGTACTTGACCCGGCGGCGCGCGGCCACGGGCTGGGCCGGCGCATGTTCGAGACGCTGATGGACGCGTTCCGCCTGGCCGGCGTGCGCGACTACTTCCTGTTCACGGACACCACATGCGATGTCGGGTTCTATGTGCATCGCGGCCTGACGCAGGTGTGCGAGCAGTCACTGCCCGCATCCGTGCCGGGAGAAAACCCGTCTTCGTTCTACTTGTATGAGGGGTCGGTGCCCGAGCCGGCGTGATGTGCCCGCCGTCGGGCAAACACTGGTAGGCTTGAGCACAAGTTGGTATGCCGGCATACCGTCCACAGGCCGGCGACGAAGGGGCTGACATGGCAATCAGTGCGAAGGAACTACCACTCGGGAAAGTGTTCACCCCGGATTTCCGGTTCACGATCCCCTCATTCCAGCGGGCCTACATCTGGAAGACCGAGAACATCCTGCAACTGGTAAGCGACTTGGACGACGCCTGCAAGTCACCCGGTACCCCGTATTTCCTCGGCTCGCTGATTCTGGTACGCGAGGGCGACAACCGTTATGACGTGATCGACGGGCAGCAGCGGCTGGTATCCCTGTCGATCATCATCGCTGTGCTGCGCGATCTGGAGCGAGACCCGGACCTCATGCGCCAACTCGACGCGCTGCTGGTGGAGCCCGGCGACAAGCTGCGCGGCATCGTCACCGAGCCTCGCCTCACGTTGCGCGAGCGCGACGCGGCGTTCTTCCGCGAACACGTGCAGGAGGACAACCTCGAATCCGTGTTCGACATGAACGACGACGATCTGGCGACCGCTGCGCAACGCAACATCGTCGCCAACATCCGCAAGACGTACGACGAGATCTCCAATTGGTCGGCATCCGAACGCCAGCAATTCGCGCAGTATCTGGTCAACGAGGTGACGCTCGTCATCGTGACCACCGACGATCTCGACGGCGCGCATCGCATCTTCGACGTGATGAACATGCGCGGCCTGCCGCTCACCCCGTCCGACGTGTTCAAGGCGCGCGCCACGGCCAGCCTGTCGACCGCCGAACTTGACGTGTACGCCGCCCGCTGGGATGACATCATTGACCCGCTTGGCGACGATCCGCATGACTGTGAGGAATTCTTCGCCTATCTGCATCTCGTGCTCACGCACAAGCCGGCCACCGACAAGCTCATCGAGGATTTCCTGGCCGACGTGCTGCAACCGTACATCGACAAAGGCACAGTGCCCACGTTCATCAACCAAGTACTGGCACCCTATGCGATGGCATGGCGGATCATCGCGCGCCCCAGCGACACCATATTGCCCGCCGAAGTACGTAGCCGGCTTGAGGGGTTGGATGATTACCGCAGCCACGAGTGGAAGCCCGTGGCCATGTGGGCGTTGGTCAATTCGTATCGCGGGCTGGGCGACGCCGATTTGTCGCCGTTCGTGGTTCGTGCCTCGCGTACCGACAGAACCACGGCCACGCTGGAATCGTTGGGTGCCCATGACGAGCGTCGGCTGTTGGAAATTCTGACCGCATTGGAACAGGTGACCGGCATCCGCACGCTGAATCGCACTGGAGCGTTGGAGCGGCGCGGTTATGCGAACGCCGCCATCCGTGATCTTGACAAGGGCTATTTGGTCCAGCGCGTGAACGGGTTGCATGTCTCGGACGGCGACCGTGAAGGCGCATTGGTCCGTTTGCATGGCGAGATGCAGGGTGACGGCGATTTGGTCCGTCTGCTGCTGATTCGCGCCAACGAGCAGAAGGCCGGCATGCAGTTGGATCGACCACGCCGGTTCAGTGCGCTGCCGATTATGCCGTTGGACATCGAACGGTCGAAATCGTTTGCGGACTGGCCGCAGGATCAGCATGATTTCTGGATGTACCGACTCGGCAATATGGCGCTGGTGCAGGGCCCTGAGGATCAGTTGGACAGGTTGAGTGAATATCCGGCACGTCGCGACCGCATGCTGTTGCGCGCGGATTCGCGCCGTTTCCCGCTGACCAATCAGTTGAAGGATTTCGCTGACTGCACACCTGCCCTGCTGGAGGCGCGGCAGGAAGAGTCGGTCCGACTCATCGTGGAATACTGGGGCATCCGGTATGACAAGGACGCCCGTGATCTGACCAAGCAGAATGTCGATGAGTTGTCGAAGACCTCTCCACGGCCGTCTCATAGTTCGCGGCGCGTCACGATCCGGCAGGTGATTGACGCGGGTCTGCTGGTGCCGGGCGAGCGCCTGGTGTGGGAGCGGCCGCGCAAGGGCGAGCGCTGGTTCGCCACGGTCACCGAAAACGGTCGTCTCCGTCTGGATGACGGCTCCGAATATCCGACTCCGACCGCCGCGGCCCGTGCCGCCGCCGGAGGACGTCGCGGCGGTGGTCTGGACGTGTGGAAGCGCACACGCAACGGTCAGAAGCTCAGCGACATCTGGAAGCAGTTCCGCTTACAGGCGCAGTAGTCTACAGTAAGCCGGCACATCATTGGTGGCTCCCCTCCGTGAGGGAAGCCAACCGCTCATTTATTCCAGTGCCGCCACGCAGTGCCGCCACGATTTCAGCCGGTGTTTTGCAATATTCGGGAAAATGACTGATTAATTCGGCATCCGATGTGACCACACAGTTGGCACCGGATTGTTGCGCGGCAACGATGATCAGATCATCTTCAAAATCCCGATGCCGTTTTTGCAGGGAAAAAGCCCTATCACATGTCGACTCATCGACAGCGACAATGTCACACATCTCCTTCACCTGCTCGATACAACGCCATGGCACCCGTGACGACAGAAAGCCGCGAGTGAAATTCTCCACTTCCGATTCATTCGGTTTGAATTCGCTACGAATCGCCGATGATGATAGGTATGCGATATCCTTCAGCGACAATGACGCACACAACAACGTAACGTTGTTCTTCGCGCCAAGTTCCATAACCGCTTCCGCCATCTTGGCGTGATCATCGCGATGGAGCAAATAGTCCAACAGTACATTGGTATCAAGCAAAATACGCTGCATGGAAACGTCGGTCATCGATCGGCCCTCTTCATGTTGTAATACGTATCAAGTTGCTCGTCGTACATTTTGTCGCGGAACTGCTTGTAGGTAAGGCCTTCCATGAGGTCGGTGTCTTCTGAGATCAGTCCGGCCTTGACCAGTTCCTTGTGTACGTATCCGGCACCTTCTCGAATCAGTTTCAGCTTGCGCTGCTTTTCCTCCTCGCGGGCTTGCTCTTCGGCGGTCGTTTCCAATGCCGGCACTTCCTTGCGGTCGGCGATGTACAACCACAGCGACCGGATTACGTCACTCACCGATACGCCTTTGCCCTTGAGGACTTCTTCGACCTCGTTCTTCAGTTTCGCATCAATGCGAACGTTCATTTGGACCATGGTCATGGCAACCTCCATTTCGAAGATGCTATACAGTATAGCATTTTGGCATGCGTGGAAAAGGCCGGTATCCGTTGGCGGATACCGGCCTTGCTCCCCTCAGTCAGCTTCGCTGACAGCTCCCCTCAAGAGAGGGGAGCCAAGAAGGTGGTTACTTCATGAGGTTGCGCAGCACGTACTGGAGGATGCCGCCATTACGGTAGTAGTCGGCCTCACCGGGCGTGTCGATGCGGACCACCGCGTCGAACTCGGTCTTGGAGCCGTCCTCGTGGGTGGCGGTGACGTGGACCGTCTTGGGGGTCACGCCCTCGTTGAGCTTCTCGACGCCGGCGATATCGTAGGTCTCGGTGCCGTTGAGGCCCAGGGACTCATAGGATTCGCCTGCCGGGAACTGCAGCGGCAGCACGCCCATGCCGATCAGGTTGGAGCGGTGGATGCGCTCGAAGCTTTCGGTGATCACGGCCTTGACGCCGAGCATCACCGTGCCCTTGGCGGCCCAGTCGCGCGAGGAGCCGGTGCCGTATTCCTTGCCGGCGAGCACCACGAGCGGCACCTTGTTGTCGATGTAGTCGCGGGAGGCTTCGAAGATCGTGGTCGGCTTCTTGGCGAGGAAGTCGTAGGTGAAGCCGCCAGGCGTCACCTCCTCGCCCACGGAGGCGAGCAGCTGGTTGCGCAGACGGATGTTGCCGAACGTGCCGCGCACCATGATCTCGTGGTTGCCTCGGCGAGAACCGTAAGAGTTGAAGTTCTTCGGCTCCACGCCGCGCTCGGTCAGGTACTTGCCGGCCGGGCTGGAGGCCTTGAACGCGCCTGCCGGGGAGATGTGGTCGGTGGTGACCGAGTCGCCCAGGAGGGCCAGCACACGGGCGCCGTGGATATCGGCGACCGGGTCCGGCGTGGCCTTCATGCCGTCGAAGAAGGTTTGCTTGCGCACATAGGTGGACTTGTCGTTCCACGCGAACAGCTCGCCTTCCGGCACGTCGAGGCCCTTCCAGCGGTGGTCGCCGTCAAACACGGAGGCGTAGTCCTTGAGGAACATCTCGCGGCTCACGCTGCCGTCGACCACGGCGGCGACCTCGGCATTGGTGGGCCAGATATCCTTCAAGTACACGTCATTGCCGTCCGCGTCGGTGCCGAGCGGTTGGGTTTCGAAGTCGAAGTCCATCGTGCCGGCGAGCGCGTAGGCGATGACCAGCGGCGGGGAGGCCAGATAGTTCATCTTGACGTCCGGGCTGATGCGGCCTTCGAAGTTGCGGTTGCCGGAGAGCACGGCGGTGACGGTCAGGTCGTTGGCGTTGATCGCCTCGGAGATCTCGGGCAGCAGCGGGCCGGAGTTGCCGATGCAGGTGGCGCAGCCGAAGCCGACGAGCTGGTAGCCGAGTGCATCGAGGTCGTCCTGCAGCCCCGCGGCCTTGAGGTAGTCGGCCACGACCTGCGAGCCGGGGGCCAGCGAGGTCTTGACCCAAGGCTTGGGCTTAAGGCCCTTGGCATGTGCGTTGCGGGCGATCAGGCCGGCGGCGATCATCACGGACGGGTTGGAGGTGTTGGTGCATGAGGTGATCGAGGCGATGGCCACGTCGCCGTTTTCGATGTCGAAATCGCCGCGGTGGTTGGAGATGCAGGTGTGCGGCTTTTTGGGGTTTGCCGTGCCGAGGTAGGCGTAAGCGCCCTTCGTTTGCAGCAGATACTCGGCGAAATCGTCCCCGCTGAGCGACAGCGCGCGGTTTGCCGTCGTGGGGATGCCGAGCGCGTCGGCGACGCGCTCGACCTCCCCGCACACACCGGCGTCGTTCGTGAGCGGCGTGGCGAAGTCGTCCCATTCGACCTCTGCCGTGCCGCCGTAAAGGGCGGAGATGTGTGCGGCCGCGGCGTTGATCGTTTCGCGAAGGTGCGCGCGGCTCTCGGGCGAGAACATGCGCGTCGTGCCCTCGAGCACGGCGGTCTCGGCCACGGCGTTGTAGGCCGCGCCGGCGTTCAGCTTGCCCACGCCGATGAGCACCGGCTCGACCGGCGAGGTCATGCGCGTGACGATGGACTGGAGCGCGACGACGAGCTCGCTTGCGATATAGAGCGCGTCCACGCCGAGCTGCGGCGTGGAGACGTGCGCGCTTTTGCCGTGGATGCGGATGATAAAGTGGTCGACGCCCGCGTTGTTGGCCCCCGGCTTGACGCCGACAGTCCCCGCGGGAAGGTCGGACGCCGTGTGCAGCCCGAAGACGCGCTGTGCGCCATCCAGCATGCCCGCGGCGATGAGCGGCCTTGCGCCCTGACCGATCTCCTCGGCGGGCTGGAAGAGGAAGCGCACCTCGCCACCAAAGTCCGCGCGGTGTGCGCTCAAAACCTTTGCCGCGCCGAGAAGACACGTCGTGTGCGCGTCGTGGCCGCAGGCGTGCATCATGCCCGGCGTTTGCGAGCGGTAGGGCACGTCGTTCGTCTCCTGAATGGGTAAGGCGTCGATATCCGCGCGCAGCACGACAAGGCCGCTTCCATTGCCGTTGCCGGTCAAATGGCCGACAACGGCGGTCTCGCCGACGCGCTCGTGCGGGATGCCGCACCTGTCAAGCTCGCGCTCGATGCGCGCGGCAGTGTGGTATTCGCGCAGGCCGAGCTCTGGGGCGCGGTGAAATTCCCGCCGCAGTGCGATGAGCTCGTCGCGAAGCTGCTGGCACTCTTCTCTCAGGGCGTTCATGGCGAATTTCCTTTCTTAACCCTTGGCAGGGATCTTTTCGCGCAGGGATTCGAGGCGGTTCAGTGCGTCGGTGAGCGTTTCGTCCTTCTTGGCGAAGTGCAGGCGGATGAGGTGGTTGACCGGCTCGCGGAAGAAGCTCGAGCCCGGCACCGCGCCCACGCCGACCTTGCTTGCAAGGTCCTCGCAGAATTGAAGATCACTCTCGTAGCCAAACTCCGAGATGTCGAGCATCACGTAGTAAGCGCCCTCGGGGTCATTGTGGACGATCTTGAGGTCGTCAAGGCCCTTTAAGAACAGGTCCTTTTTGTGTGTGTACTCGGCCTGCAGCGCGTCGTAGTAGTCCTGACCGAAGTTGAGACCGGGGATGATGGCCTCCTGTAGGGGCGCCGCCGCGCCGACGGTGAGGAAGTCGTGGACCTTCTTCGCGCGGTCGATGATCTCCGGCGGGGCGATGATGTAGCCAAGACGCCAGCCGGTGATGGAATAGGTCTTGGAAAGCGACGAGCAGGACAGCGTGCGCTCCCACATGTCGGGCAGCGTCGCAAAATAGGTGTGCTGGTGCGGGGCGTAGATGATGTGCTCATAGACCTCGTCGGTGATGACGTAGACGTCATATTTCTTGGCAAGACCCGCAATGATCTCAAGCTCCTCGCGCGTGAAGACCTTGCCGCAGGGGTTCGAGGGGTTGCACAGCACGAGCGCCTTGGGGTGCTGGCGGAACGCGTCCTCGAGCACCTCGGGGTCAAACGTGAACGACGGCGGCGTGAGCGGCACATAGATGGGCACCGCGCCGGAGAGGATCGTGTCGGCACTGTAATTTTCGTAGAACGGGGAGAAGATGACGACCTTGTCGCCGGGATTGGCGACGGTCATCATTGCGGCCATCATGGCCTCGGTGCTGCCGCAGGTGACGACGATCTCGCCGTTGGGGTCGATGTCGCGGCCCATGAAGTGCGACTGCTTCTTCGCCAGCGCCTCGCGGAAGTCCTGCGCGCCCCAGGTGATGGAGTATTGATGGAAGTCCTCGTAGGCGACCTGAGAGAGGCGGTCGAGGATGGGATTGGGCGGGTCGAAGTCGGGGAAGCCCTGGGAAAGATTCACCGCGCCGTACTGGTTGGAGATACGGGTCATGCGGCGGATGACGGAATCGGTAAAGCTCGCGGTGCGGTCAGAAAGTGCCTGCATTATTGTTTCCTCCTGTGAGATAAGATTTTCCGTTGTTCAAGATATGCTGCGGGTCGAGCGCCGTTTTGATGGCGTTCATGGCCTGTAAATTTTCCTTCGCCGTCTGGCGCAGGAAGTAGGGACGCTTCGATAGCCCGATGCCGTGCTCGCCGGAGGCGACGCCGCCGAGGCGATAGGCTTCGGCATAGGCCCTGTCCATGTTTTCGTGCAGCTCGCGCTGCCACATTTCTTCATCGCGCTCGCCGCGCACGACGCACAGGTGCACATTGCCGTCGCCCGCGTGGCCGAAGCTGACCATCTGCATGCCGCTCCGGGCTTCCAAGTCGTTGATGAAGCGGATGAAGTCCGCCGTGCGGCTGATGGGCACGACGATATCGACCGGCTCCTGCTCGGAAACGGCCTCCACGGCCTTGACAAGCGCGCCGCGCACGCGCCAGATGTCAGCGCACTGCAGCGCGTCGGAGAGCTCGATAAAGTCGAGCGCGCCGTTTTGCAGCGCCAGAGAGCGCACGCGCGCGGCATTGGCCGTGACCTCTTCAAGTCTGCCGTCGAAGGTGAGCAGAATGTAAGACCCTGCGTCGGGGCGCGGATAGGAGATGCCGCAGAAGTTTTCCCCAAGACGGATGATCTTGCGCTCCATGAATTCGACCGCCGTGGGGTTCGCGTTCGCGCGCAGGATGGTCAAAACGCTCTGGATGCCGGTTTTCAGGTCGGCATACGGCACAAGCACGCTGAGCGAGGCCTCGGGCTTGGGAACAAGGTGCAGCAGGCACTTTGTGATGACGGCGAGCGTACCCTCCGAGCCGATGAGAAGGTGCTTGAGCGAGAGTCCGCTCGCGTCCTTGACCTGCTTGCCGCCGACTTGCATCACCGTGCCGTCAGCGAGCACGACCTCGAGCCCGCGCACGTAGTCGCGCGTGACGCCGTACTTCACCGCGCGCATGCCGCCGGCGTTCGTGCTGATGTTGCCGCCGATGCTCGAGGCCTTTTCGCCGGGATCGGGCGGGTAGAACAGCCCGCGCGCTTCGACATAGGCCTGCAAGTCCTGCAAGAGCATACCGGGCTCGACCGTGACGGTCATCGTGTCCTCGTCGAGCTCGAGCACGCGGTCCATGCGGGAAAGGTCGAGGATGATGCCGCCCTCGAGCGGCACGGTAGAGCCGACAAGATTCGTCCCCGCGCCGCGCGGCGTGACGGGAACGCGGTGCTCGTGCGCGTAGCGCAGGAGCGCGCTCACCTCCTCGGTGGATAAGGGAAAGGCGAGCGCCTCGGCGCTGCCGTGGACGCGGCCGAGCACGTCGCTCTGGTATTCTGCGGGAATGTCCGCGCCGGTGAGCAGGCGGTTTTCGTCTGCAATGATGCGCTGCAGCGCGGAAAGATCAAGTGCCATAATAAATTCCTCCCGGAAAGGCGTACCGCCGCCCGCGCTCCCTGCGTTGCGGCGGCGGTCAGATGGTGTTTACTGATTGATCAAGTCCTGATCCCAGCCCACTGCGATGAAGTAACCGCCGAAGGTGTTGTTGAACACGTCCTCCGTCGCGCTGGACTGGAAGGCTTCGACGACCTTCTCATAGATGGCGGCGGTGTCGGGGTCTTCGACGTCAGCGGTGCGCGCGGCGATCAGATTCCAGTACTCCTCCACGTCGAGGACGCTGTCCTTGTAGATGGCCTCGTCGGTCTTGAGGCCAAAGTCGAGCGCGTAGTTGCCGTTCACGACCGCGGCGGCCACGTCGGGCAGGACGGAGGGGATGGTGTTGGCCTTGAGTTCTTCGATGGTGATGTTGACCTTGTAGCTCGTGATATCGTCAACGGTGGGGTTAAAGGCGGCGTTGGGGTCGAGCTCGATGAGGCCCGCGGCTTCGAGCACCTTGAGCGCGCGGCCGCCGTTGGTCAGATCGTCGGGAATGGCGACGACGTCACCGTCTTTGAGCTCGTCAACGGAACTGACCTTCTGGGAGTAGAGGTTCAGCGGGATGATGAAGGTGTTGCCGATGTTCTGGATCGCATAGCCGTAGTTGTCGATCTCGTTCTGGAGATAAATGCGGTGCTGGAAGGCGTTGAGGTCGATGTCGCCGTTGGCGAGCGCGTTGTTCGGGGTCACGTAGTCCGAGAACTGCACGATCTCGAGGTCGATGCCCTCGTCGGCGAGCGCGGCCTTCGCGCTCGCCCACAGGTCGTCATAGATGCCGCCGACCACGCCGAGCTTGACGGTCACGGTCTCGCCGGTCTGATTGTCGGTGTTGGCATCGCTGTTGTCGGCGGAGTCGTCGGCCTTGGAGCCGCAGGCGGTCAGCGCGAGGGCGAGCGTGGCGGCTGCAAGGGCGAGGGCAAAGAACTTTTTGAGCTTCATGGAAATATCCTCCGTTAAAATAATTTTTTGTAATGGGGTGGGTAGGGACTGTATGGGGATCACATTAATGCGTGTTCTTTTTGACGATGCGTCCGCCGACAAATTCGATGACGCAGACGATGAGCACAAGGACGAGCACGGTGACGTTCGTGATGTCGGCCATGTTGCGGTCGTGGCCGTAGCGGATGGCGAAGTCGCCGAGGCCGCCCGCGCCGGCGACGCCGGCCATGGCCGTGAGGTTTAAGAGACTCACGATCGTGATGGTCGTGCCGCGCGCGATGGCCGCGATGCTCTCCTTGAGATACACGCGGAAGATGATCTCAAGCGGGCTCGAGCCCATCGAGAGCGCCGCCTCGATAAGGCCGCCGTCGAGCTCGGCGAGCGCACTTTCGACCTGACGGGTGAAAAACGGCACTGAGCCGAACACCAGCGGCACGATCGCACCGCGCACATAGAGCACCGTGCCGACCAGCGCGCGCGTGATGGGCATGACCCACGTCAGTAGGATGATAAACGGGATGGAGCGGAACAGACTCACGAGCTTGTCGAGAATTTGGTAGACGACCTTGTTCTCCAAAATGCCGTTCGGCTTTGTCACCGTAAGCACCACGCCGAGCAGAAGCCCGAATACGAACGAGATGAGGCCCGACCAGAGCACCATGAGCATCGTGTCGCCGAGGGCCTTATAAAAGTCCGGCAGCTTGCTTGCAAGGTTCGGGGCAATGTTAACGATCAGCTCTTGCATCTTTGATGACCTCCACTCCGACATTTTTTTCGATCAGGTATTCGATCGCTTTCGTGATCTGCTTTCTCTCGCCGCTGATGATGGCGACCGTTCCGCCGATGGGGGAATCCTGCACGATGGTGATATCGGCGAAAATGATGTTGAGCGAGACGTTGAACATCTGCGACACGGCGGAGATGATCGGCTCGTTGACGTTGCGCTGAACATAGGACAGGCGGACGATGAGCTCGCCGGGCTGGAGACGCGTGACGGGGGAATCCTCGGCGATGAGCGCTTCGACCTTCTGGAGGTTCGAGGTCGTGTGGATGAAGCTCTTCGTGATGTCCTGCTTGGGCTCAGCGAAGACCGTGAAGACCTCGCCCTGCTCGACGACGCGGCCGTATTCCATGACGGCGACGCGGTCACAGATCTCCTTGACGACAGCCATCTCGTGCGTGATGAGCACGATCGTGATGCCGAGCGTTTCGTTGAGGTGCTTGAGAAGGTGCAGGATCGCCTTCGTTGTCTGCGGGTCGAGCGCGGAGGTCGCCTCGTCGCACAGAAGCACCTGTGGGTCGTTGGCAAGGGCGCGGGCGATGGCGACGCGCTGCTTCTGTCCGCCGGAGAGCTGGCTGGGGTAGGCGTCCGCCTTGTCGCCGATGCCGACGAGTTCCAAGAGCGTTGCGACCTCCTTCTGGATATCCTCCTTGCTCAGGCCGCTGCCCTTGAGCGGGTAGGCGACGTTTCCGGCCACCGTGCGCGACGGCATCAGATTGAAGTGCTGGAAGATCATGCCGATCTTCTTGCGCGCCGCGCGCAGGTCCTTGGCAGAGAGCGCCGTCAAGTCCTGTCCCGCGACGAAGACGCTGCCGGAGCTTGGCCGCTCCAAAAGGTTGATGCATCGCACGAGCGTGGACTTGCCCGCACCCGAGAAGCCGATGATCCCGAAGATCTCGCCCGAGCCGATGGAGAGCGACACGTCGCGCACGGCGTGCACGGCCTTTTCGCCCGAGCCGAAGTCCTTGGAAATGTTCTTGAGTTCGATCAAGTGAATTCCTCCTTTATCCCAAAAGCAAACAAAAAAAGCGGGGAGCTCATGAGCTCCCCGCTTCAGGTCAAACGATGTTCGGGTGGCAAGACCCTTCTGCGCGCTTTCAATCAGCGGCGGCAATTTCGTTCCTGTGCGTATCGGGCAGGCAAATGAGCATGAGCAATCGTGGGCATCGGCATCGCCATGTCCATGTTCATGCACATTAACATTCGAGAAGTGTAAGAGAACATTTCGTCGAAATCCTTTCCGAAAATCATACTGAGATTGTAGGTATCATAGCACCGTGAAAAGCACACGTCAACAAAAAATGCGGGAAAATTCGCAACTTAGTCACACTTGACTAAAGCGGAAGAATAAACATGCGGACAAAATCGGGTAATATTGCCAGCAAATTTGCCGCGCCGTTCAGTTTTGAAATGAAAAAAGGGGAGCGGAAGCGGTCAGCTTCGTTCCTCTTTCACTGATTGAATGCCGAAAAAGCGGCGGCCGTTTTCGTTCGTCAGGGCGATGATTTCATCTGTGCTCATGCCGCGAATTTCTGCGAATTTTGCCGCGATATGGGACACATTGCGCGAGTCGTTGCGCGTGCCGCGCACGGGAACGGGGGCCATGTAAGGGCTGTCCGTTTCGAGAAGCACCCTGTCAAGCGGGACGATCTTTGCGACCTCGACGGTCTTCTTCGCGTTCTTGTAGGTCAGCGGGCCGTCAAAGCCCAGGTACCAGCCGCGCTTTATAAGCTCCTGCGCGATCTCGACGCTGCCGGAAAAGCAATGGAACACGCCGCGCACCTGCGGAAACTCCTTCACGATGGCGAGGCAGTCAGCATGCGCGTCGCGGTCGTGCACGATGACGGGGAGACCTAATTCCTGCGCCAGCGCGAGCTGGTCGCGGAAAACCTCCTGCTGGAATTCCCGCGGCGGGTTTTGCTCCCAGTAGTAGTCGAGCCCGATCTCACCGATGGCGACGACCTTCGGGTTCTTTGCCCATGCGCGCAGCGTGTCGAGGCTCTCGCGCGTGTAGGGCGCGCAGTTTTCCGGATGCCAGCCGACGGCGGCGTAGACGTGGGGATATTGTTCCGCGATCTCCACCGCGCGGCGCGAGGTATCCAAGTCGCAGCCCGGGTCGACGATCAGCTCCACGCCGTTTTCGGGCATGGAGGAGAGCAATGCCTCGCGGTCAGCGTCGAACGCCTCATCGTCGTAGTGGGCGTGGGTGTCAAAAATCAGATTCATTTCTTCTCCTGCTCAAAGATGAGGTCATATTCAAGGATCGCGCCATACGCCGTCTGCGACACAGGCAGAAAGCCAACATAGCGCCAGCCCTCCGCCGCCGCGCGGTCAATGATGTTCTGGTATTCGGGGTCAAGCGAAAATCTGCCAAGAATAGACGCATTGGCGGCGACTTTTACATGAAAGTATTCATACATGGCTCTTTTCTCCTTTGCAGGCCCAAAGAGGGTGGGTTTTCGCGCCACAAGGACGCGGGGATATGCCGCCTGCGGGCGGCGAAACCACACCCCCCATTTTCTTTCCCAAGAAAGAAAACGGGCGGTGTGACCGTCCAAAAGAAAGGCGTTAGATTGGCAGTCTCAGGTTTGAATAAGCCTTTTGCCTCCGGAATGAGAATGCCTGCGCGCGGCGTTGCCGCGTTTGGTGTTGCTATATGACTTGACTTACTTCTACTATCCGCTGCCGCTCTGCCCATCTTGCAGAAGTGCGCAGTAATTCCCGTCTACTGAGGTACCCATCAATGCG
>ENA-OPVL01000725-OPVL01000725.1-human-gut-metagenome-genome-assembly--contig:-NODE-725-length-21815-cov-2.302206_pt1 | contig 21815 bp, 19 predicted proteins | sample MGYA00241496_ERZ501984 | MGnify/ENA primary metagenome ERZ501984 (study PRJEB25962, sample SAMEA2042986) | human gut metagenome | biome: human gut; feature: human-associated habitat; material: faeces... | reverse complement strand
CTTCCTGTCTTTCCGCAACCTTTCCAAGGTTCGCGTGATCGGCGTTTCCGAGCTCAACACGCTCGACTTCATCGATAACAAGGCACTCGTTCTTACTGACGCTGCCCTGACCCGCATCGAGGAGGTGCTTGCATAATGAAGGATCCCCGCGAGGTAATCATTCGCCCGATCATTTCGGAGCACTCTTATGAAGGCATGGAAAACAATGTCTATACCTTCGAAGTAGCAAAGTCTGCTAACAAGATCGAGATTGCTCAGGCAATCGAAGCCATCTTTGATGTAAAGGTCGTTAAGGTTAACACCATTAACGTTAAGCCCAAGCCTAAGCGCGTTCGCTATCAGCTTGGTAAGACCCGCACCTGGAAGAAGGCCATGGTTACGGTTGCTGAAGGCGACCAGATCGAGATCTTCGCTCAGGCATAGGCTGTCTAGCAAAGAACCGCTCTTCGGAGCGGTTCTTTTTTGCCCTGGAATTGCTGTTGCGTTCCAGGGCTTTTCTTTTTTCGCTATCTTAAGGGCAACGGTGTACGCTAAGTTGGTACGCCAAGGAGGTACCAATGCTGCAGGATATAGCGCCTTATTCATTCTGCAATGATTTTGTATGGATTAATCCAGAGCCTACTGACAGGGTTCTTGTATATCGAGGCTCTTCCGTTCTTGTGTCAGTTGATACCACCCCTCAGAACGCTTCAGGGGAAGCCAGGGAGGGTACGTTGCGCTTTCCGACATTTGAGATGCTTAGCGGTATCGGCGCGGTGGTTTCTGATTCTGCAGAAATAATTCAACGAGCTGACGGAATGACGCCTGAAGCGGTTTTCCTATTCACGGTTGGAGACACCGGTTACTTTCGTTGCGAGACAGATTGCAACGTTCTCGATGAATTAATTGAAGGCCGCTGTATTGGCTGCGCAGACGATCTATGCGCTCAAACAAAATGGCAATTCATGCCAATTTCTCAGCTCAAGCAATTCGGTCCGAAGCATAGGGCATTTGCTGGATTAGTGGGTTTCGAATACGACGCTTGGTATGCGACGCGTAGATTCTGTGGCCGTTGCGGAACTCTATTGGTACACGACATGGTGGAGCGCATGGTGCGATGCCCTCAATGTGGCGCTATGGAATTCCCTAAGCTCTTTCCGGCGGTAATTGTGGGTATCGTCGATACGCAGCGCAACAAGGTTCTTGTGTCCCGTTACGCGAATCGTGAATACAAGCGCTATGCCCTTATCGCCGGGTTCTGCGAGATGGGAGAAACCGTCGAAGAGACTGTTCACCGGGAAGTAATGGAGGAAGTGGGGCTTAGGGTGAAGAATCTTCGCTATTACAAAAGTCAGCCGTGGCCTCCTTCCTCGTCACTGCTCTTCGGTTTCTTTTGCGAGCTTGATGGCTCAAATAGTATCAAGCTCGACGATCATGAGTTAGAGAGCGCCGAGTGGATAGATAGAGATAAGCTTCCTTGTGACGAAGACTATTCGTTAACGCGAGACATGATGCAGGTGCTCCGCGATGGCGGGGAGCTAGACTATTAGTTCTCAACTTACTTGTCGGTTATTGGCTTTCTGTATGCACTTGGGTTGTTTGCTCATCAAGGAGGAGCTTGCAGTAGATTCGACCGGTTTTAGCCTTGCCTTGCGGAAATAAAAAATGGGTGCTCGAAAAACTCGAGCACCCATTTTATGCCTTAGGCCTATTGTTGGCAGGGAACTACTCAGCTGTAGAAGGCTTCCATTCGTCTGCATCTTTGCCAACCTGGAAGGGCACACCAGCTTCACGGCGTTCCTTGTAGTCGGCGGTAGCGGTGAACAGCGCGTCGGAAAGGGAGTTGAGGGCCGTTTCAACAGAGTCCTGAATAACGCCGATTACGAAGCCAACTCCCACAACTTGCATGGCGATATCGTTGCTGATGCCGAACAAGGAGCAGCACAGCGGAATAAGAAGCAGGGAGCCGCCGGCAACACCGGAAGCACCGCAAGCACCAACGGTAGAAACGATGCACAGCAAGAGAGCTGTCGGCATATCAACATGAATACCCAGAGTATTGGCAGCAGCAAGTGCCAGTACGGAAATGGTGATGGAAGCACCGGCCATGTTGATGGTTGCGCCTAACGGAATGGAAATTGCGTAGGTATCAGGATTCAGGCCCAAACGTTTGCACAGTGCCATGTTAACCGGAATGTTAGCAGCGGAGCTGCGGGTAAAGAAAGCGTACACGCCGGATTCGCGGATGGTTGCCCAAACCAGCGGATACGGATTGCGACGGATGTTGAAGTAAACGATCAACGGGTTCATAACCAGCGCTACCAGGAAGTAGGAGCTGATGAGTACTGCCAGCAGATGTACATAGCTGGAAATTGCGGACAGACCGCTGTCGCTGATGGAGGTTGCCACCAGGCCCATGATGCCCAGAGGAGCGAAATGGATAACCCATTTAACAACCAAGGTGATTGCCTTTGCAACATCATCCAGAGCATTTTTAGTAGTTTCGTTAGCAGCCAGGTTCATAGCCAAACCGAATACTACAGCCCATGCCAGAATGCCGATGTAGTTGGCATGCAGCAAAGCAGCAATCGGGTTATCTACAACACTCAGAATCAGGTTATGCAGAACCTCAACAATGCCGCTGGGCGGGTTGAGCTTAGCATCCGCAACCTGCAGGTGCAGAGTGGTAGGTGCCAGGAAGGACAGGCTTACACCAACTAAGGATGCAAAGAAGGTGCCGATAACATATAAACCGATAATAGGCTTCATATTTGCTTCGCCGCCGCTTTTCTTTTTGGCCATAGCGTTCATAACCAAGAAGAAAACCAGCACCGGAGCAACGCCCTTTAATGCTTTTACAAACAGGTCACCGAAAATGGTAACAACAGGTACCGCTTTCGGTACATAAAGTGCCAACAGAATGCCGATGACAAGACCAACGGCAATTTGCTTGATGAGTGCGACTTCATTGATAATCGCAGCAAATTTTCTAAACATAATGAATTCCCCCTAATTTATACTCCCGTATATAACGATGTTCATAGTATATAACATAAGTTAAATAACGTCAAGTCTACAATGAGTATTGTATTTGTAGAGTAGACACGGAATTTATCCGTACTCATAAAAGGGACTAACACCCTTAAAATGCAAATAAGTGTTAAGCTTGTTACAAAATTGTGCAGACTGTAAAAAAGTCTCACGTACTATTGTGCAATGAGAGAATATATTTACCGGCAGTTGACACGCTGTGCAAGATAAACTATTCTATAAGTATACAAAATACATCATTACTGCACAAAAAAGCAGTAATACTATAGAAGGGAGCTGCTTATATTGTCGGAAAGAGCTGATTTACATATACATACAACGGCCTCAGACGGCACCTGGACACCGGCGGAGCTGATTGCCGAAGCGCAAAAGCAGCAGCTGGGGCTGATTGCCGTAACGGACCATGACAGCGTAGCCAACGTTGCGGAAGCGATGACGTTGGCAGCGGCAGCAGGCATTACGCTGCTGCCGGCGGCGGAAATCTGCTCCACCAAGGAGGATTTGTCGTTTCATATTCTTGGCTATGGCATTGATATCCATAATAAACAGCTGCTGGAATTAATGCAGCATAACGAAGCACTGTTAGAGCAAAAGGATGTGGACAGCATTCATCTGCTGGCGCGCGACGGCTGGCCTGTCGATGAAGCGGAGTTTGCCCGTTATACCTATGACAGATGCCGCGGCGGCTGGCGTGCCCTCGCCTATTTGATTGACAAGGGACTGTGCACGGGCGTGGGCGATTTCTTTCAGCGCATCTTTACGCCGGAGCATGACCTGGGCTTTCCGGAATTTCCTGCCATCAGCGAGGTAATCACAGTAATTCACGCTGCCGGCGGCGCAGCACTGTGCGCACATGCTGCCAGCGGCTTTCACGGCCCCGGATTGGAGCGTGTGCTCGACATCCTGCGGACGGAGAAATTCGACGGCTTTGAATGCTACCACTCCAACCATTCGGAAGAAGGAACACAGCGCCTGCTGCAGCATTGTCAAAAGCACGGTCTGCTTATCAGCGGCGGCAGCGACTGCCATGGTACATTTGTGCCGGGGAGACGTTTGGGACAGCCTTTGGTCACTGCCGATATGCTGCGCTTGGACGGACTTTTGCCGCAAGACGTAAAATAATCCGAAAAATATTTGTTGAAACATGAAAAACGTTCGACTTTTTCCTCTGACTGTGCTATGATATTACCATAAAATATAACAAAGTTAACACTGACAAGAAATTCCGGCACTGAGCCTGCATTTACTTGTTGAGAAATTTTTAGGAGGCATTAAAATGCAAGAGTACAAACCGTTTAAATCCGGCAAGGTTCGTGAGATGTATGATGTTGGTGACAGCATTATTATGGTTGCCACTGACCGTATTTCCGCATTTGACCATATTCTGAAAAACATGATTGTGAAAAAAGGCACTGTGCTGACTCAGATTTCCAAATTCTGGTTCGATCTGACCAAAGACATTGTTCCTAACCATATGATTTCCGTTGATACCAAAGATATGCCCGAATTTTTCCAGAAACCCGAATTCACCGGCAACAGCATGAAATGCAAAAAGCTGAACATGCTGCCTATCGAATGCATCGTTCGCGGCTACATCACCGGCAGCGGCTGGGAAAGCTATAAGAAAACCGGTGAAATCTGCGGCATTAAGCTGCCCGAAGGCCTGCAGGAATCCCAAAAGCTGGCTGAGCCTATCTTCACCCCCAGCACCAAAGCTGAAATCGGTGACCATGACGAAAACATCAGCGTAGAGCAAAGCATCGAAATCCTGGAAAAACTGTATCCGGGCCGTGGCAAAGAATATGCTCTGAAGCTGCGTGACTACACTATCGCTATCTACAAAAAATGTGCTGCTTATGCTCTGGAGCGCGGCATCATCATTGCCGATACCAAATTTGAATTTGGTCTGGACGAAAACGGCGAGGTTGTACTGGGTGACGAAATGATTACCCCGGACTGCTCCCGCTTCTGGCCGCTGGAAGGCTACAAAGTTGGCCAAGGCCAGCCCTCCTATGACAAACAGTTTGTCCGCGATTGGCTGAGCGCTAACCCGGATGCAGGCTACGAGCTGCCGCAGGATGTTATCGACAAAACCATCGGCAAATACATCGAAGCATATGAACTGCTGACAGGTCAAAAGTTTGACTTTTAATTCTGAAAATGCTTTAAAACTGTAACTTTTGTTGCAGTAGCAACAGGCTCAGGAAAATTTTAACGCTCTTTACAAAAAAATTGTTTACAACCATGGACATTGGTTGTATAATTTCACCATAAACAACAACGGAGTTGGAACAGCGCAAGCTGTCTGTTTCCGTTGTTGTTTTTTGTTTCTCCGATCACTACAGATATAATACATTAGTGTAAGAGAATCCGTAAATAAAATAGTGCTTAATCGCGTAACGTATCACCACCGTAAAAACAGAGAAGGTGGTTCGTGGAAGCGGCCAATTGAGGGGACTTTTGGAAATGCTAAAAGCACAAAGCACTGACGGCTGAGGGGCCGGACAGCAGTTACGCGAAATAAAAACGCCCGCGGCGAGCGGGTTTTTTATTTTGTCACGAAAAGTAAAATTCTGTCTAATAAAACATGTAAACTTCACTAGCAATTACCCGCATAAAAAGGTATAATTAATGTAATAAATGTACGAAAAAATTTCCTATTTAGGATAGTTTGAGGTTTCATAGTGGCAATAGACACGTCATTACCTAAGGATATAAGGATTTTGCAGGCAGCGGAAAAGGTTTTTTCGCAGCATGGCTATGAAAAGGCTACGCTCGATGAAATAATAGCCCTGGCTGACGTAGGCAAAGGAACTGTCTATAAATACTTCGGCAATAAAGAGCACCTTTTCTACAAGCTGGTTGCTGATAAAAATGCGCCTTTTTTAGAAAAGCTGCACCAGGCTGTCAACAGCGTAGACAGCTTTGAGGAGAAGCTCAAAAAGTATTTTGAGGTAATGGTGCATTTTTATGTTGCCAACAGTACTCTGTGGCAGATTATCTGCTTTGAAATGCTCGGTGGCACCAATGGCTGCAGGGTTGAGCCTGACGGTGACGATTTTAAGGTTATACCACGCTACAACTCTGTGAAAGTGAGCGAGGAAACGAGCGCATCCTGCGTTACCACAAAATCCTGCATGATGAATACGATATTTTAGCTCAGCTTATTACGAAAGCGATGCAGGACAATCTACTGAAAGAGGATACTGTACCAGAGATTACCACCAAATTTGTTTTCTTTGGTGTAGCTATGAGCATCTTTAACCAAAGTGATGATATTGCTGCTGATATGACGGACGAGGAAGCAGCAAGAATAATTACCGACCACTTTTTGCGCGGCAACGCACGTTGACGCGCATAGTAAAAGCAGCTGCTTTTGCGTTTGTTACAATTCTTCGCCTGTTATTCCTCTACATAAGCGGCAGTAATGATACCGGTGTAGCAGGTGTGCCAATCCTTATTGGCATACCATTTTTCGCCCAGCTCCTTGTCGAACTTATCTTCCGCCATGGTGTAATGCTCCACGATTTTGCATTCCAAGTGCAGGCCGCAGCCCTTGATAACAGGAACGCTGACAGTTTCGCCTGCTTCCGTAGTCAGGCCTGCAGCTGCAAACTTATCCAAATCACGGCCGGACTTGCTGCCGCACAGACCAAGCACCTGAGCAAAGCCCTCTTTTACCGGGAAGCTGACGGTAAATTCCGGATTAGCGTCAATCAGCTCCTTGGTATAACGGCTTTGGCGCACCATAACGGTGAAGGTCGGCTGTCCCCACTTAAAGCCCAGGCTGCCCCAGCCGATTGTCATCGTGTTCTGCTTGCCGTCGGCAGCAGTAGTAAGAAAGGCACCCTTGGACAGAGTCTTTAAAATTGCTTCGCCCTGCTCAAAGGCGTTGATTTTTTTCATAGTCATAACAAAAACCTCCTCATTTGCTTTACAAGAATATTATACAGCGTTTGCGCAAGCTATGTGTAAATTTTTGGGGAACTCGTGCGGAAGCAGGAAAAATGATAGCGTTAAACCTACACTATCCCCTCGCCTATCCGATGCGCTTTGCAAAAGTCGTTGGAAAAAGTTGCGATTTAGTACAAAAAGTCCCTTGAAAAAGTTGTGAGTTAGCGCCAAAAGTCCCTTGAAAAAGTTGCGAGTTAGTGCAAAAAGTCCCTTGAAAAAGTTTGTACATGAGTTATAATAAGCTTATAGCAAGCATCTCAGGAGGTGACAAAATGCTCAAAAGAAAAATAGAAAAAGCTCTTCTGCAATGGAAAAACTCCCCTGATCACAATCCTTTAATTATCAAAGGTTGTCGTCAATGCGGCAAAACCTTTATCACTGAATCCTTTGCTAAAGAAAATTATAAGCATACTGTATATCTTAACTTTTTTGAGAATCCCGAGTACAAGGAAATTTTCGCAGGCTCGCTTGATATAGATAATCTGACAATGCTTATAACAGCATTTCTGGGAAACAAAGCTCAATTCAAGCCTCATGAAACAGTAATTATTTTAGATGAAATACAATCATGTCCAGAAGCCAGAACAGCACTGAAATTTTTCAAGCTGGACGGCCGTTACGATGTCATTGCTACAGGTTCCCTATTGGGCATAAAAGGATATAACCAAAATCCTGCTTCTATACCGGTAGGTTATGAAACTGTAATGGAAATGTACCCTTTGGATTTCGAGGAATTCCTTTGGGCAAATGGGATAAACGAAGCTATTATTGACTCATTGCAAAGCTGTCTTATAAACGAAAAGCCTGTACCATCAGCACTGCACAACAGAATGCAGGAGCTTTTATTGCAATATGCAGTTGTAGGCGGAATGCCTGCAGCAGTAAATGCTTTTATTGAAACCAAACAGCTTAACCTCGTTTTAAGCATCCAACGAAATATCATCGCCTCATACGAAGACGATATGGTTAAATATGCCGAAAACAAGGATAAACCGCTTATAAAGGCTTGCTTCCAATCTATTCCCAAGCAATTAAGTAAAGAAAACAAAAAGTTTCAGTACTCTTTGATTAAGAAAGGCTCTACAGCAGCGCGCTTTGCCGGTTCTTTACAATGGGTAGAAGATGCCGGTATTATTAAGCGTTGCTATAACCTTTCCTTACCGGAGCTGCCATTAGACGGAAATTCACTAAACGATATTTTTAAGGTTTATATGCAGGATACAGGCTTATTTGTCAGTATGCTGGAGGACGGAACACAATTTGATATCCTTCAAGGGAATTTATACGGCTATAAGGGAGCTATTTTTGAAAATCTTGCAGCTGACATCTTCTCCAAAATGGGACGCAAGCTATACTATTATCATAAAGATTCAGGTCTTGAAATAGATTTTGTTATCCGCTATAACGGACAGGCTACACTTATTGAGGTTAAAGCTAGCAGCGGTAACGTAAAAAGCTGTAAAACTATTTTGCGGCATCCCGAAAAATATCATGTAAAACAAGCAATAAAATTAGGAACATATAATATAGGCAGGCCTTATGAAAGCTTTCCTATCTTAACTATTCCTTTTTATATGGGTTTTCTGCTAAGAGAATATTAAGTGCGACAGCGCCCAAAAATGTGCCCCTCCTGAACGTTGCCGTTCAGACGGGGAGCCTTAAAAATTTAAGCCGGGCAGATTTTTATATGCCAAAAAATTTGTCTGTATATCCTATATGTAGCTTTATATCACTATAAAGAAATGCTATACTTTAGTCAGGAATATCCAAGGAGGTCTTAACCATGCTCAAAAAAGTTTTAGTCGTAGCTCTTTTGGCCTGTTTTGCTCTAAACGGTATCGTCCAAGCAGAAGAATCTGCTACCGAGAAAGAAAAGATACAAATTTTAGACCTATACCACATTAACCCTGATAAGACGAATATCAGTATGCAGCATTATAAAAACGAAGAATACGGCTTTAGTTTTGCAGTACCTGAAAAAGATTACAAAGAATATCAAAGTAAAAACAAGAATATCCTATACTCTTTTCGCGGCGATGGAAGAGTTTTTCTCGTTGATTGTCGCCCATTTATCCTTAAAGCTGAAGATTTAAAAACGCTGAACACCAAGTTTTTTTACAAAAAGCTAGCTGACCTGGAAGAGAAAGGCTATAAGATTCTGCTCAAAGAACAGCTCTCTATTGCCAAATACCCGGCAATGCGTTTTTCATACTACTTACCTGAGAAAGAACTAGCTATTTTTGATGATTACATAATCATTACACCAAATGGTATTTATAAATTTAGCTACGTGGGAAATAGATTTATCTATCCTATTGACGAAAAATTATTTCTCCCTAAAATAATCCAATCCGTTAAAATTACTCCTCTAAGCGATGATATTTACAGACGTCCTTTTACCACAAAAACTCTAAAAGATTATCCTGCATCCTTTACTACGCCAGCTAACTGTGTACTAATGCCTATAAAAAATGATCCCCATCACACATTCGCCTATTCTAATGGTTATTTTTTCGTCAGCCCCATGATTGTAAACATTACTGATAAAGCAGAATTAAGCTTTTATCCTAATTCTTTTGCTAACCTTAGCGATAAAGATAAAGAAACACTTGCTGCTAAAGAAGTTGCACGCATACAAAAGAAAGTAGAAGCAAGGCAAAAAGAAAATCCTAAATACAAGCTTGACAATATAAAAGCTCAATTTATCACTATTGGCGGTGAAAATTGCTTGAATGTAAGCTTTGATTTGTCCAGTTCTACGGAAATGGATTATATCTTCGTTAGGGATGGCAAATTTATTTCCTTTGACTATCAATATCCGTTTGATGATACCAAACGGCAGAAGGCTGCAGTAGTAAAATCTGCCAAGTCCATTAGGTTTAATCCGTAAGCTAAAGGCTCTCTTCCTGAACGGTTCCGTTCAGACGGAGAGCCTTAAAATATTAAGCCGGGCAGATTTTTATATGCAAAAAAACTTGTCTGTATATCTTATAGGTAACTTTATCTCACTATAAAGAAATGCTATACTTATATCATCTAAAGCAAAGAAGGTGCCCTCATGCTCTACGGCGGTATAAAAATAGAAGAAACTCAAAGTATCATCGTTATACTTGGCGAAGACAACAAACTTTTCATTCCCCATGACATTATTGTTGCCAACAATACCACAGACATCCAAAATTTTGTAAATTCAATGCAAAGAGGTGGCATTACACCTGAAAAAATTTGCTTTGCTATAAACCCTGTCCATGTTGACAGCATCGAAACCTTTGACAGCTTCAGACAAATTTTCATGCAAGCAGCCTACGATTTACGCATAATAAACACTGCTGCTCAAGGCGATAGTTTTATAGTTGTTACCAAAAGCCGTAACGCTAATGAAGAAGCAACAGCCAATGCATTTATCCTTAAGCATAATTATAATGACAGTAAATATTTTTTACAGAGCGATTTTCGTCAAAGTTATTTCTACAATTGTAATTTAAGCGATTATTTCAACCTAATATTTGCTGAGGTATTCATGTTTATTGCCATTTATTTTTTATACTATGGCATACTTTTTGCTGTTCCTCACTTTTTAATAGGTGCTGGATTAACAATCTGTGATATCCGTCATATGTATTTTGCTAAAATGTCCATAAAAAAGCATACGCCTATTTTTAGTATTGATAAAAACGGCTTGCAGCAAAATTATAAAATCAGATGGCACTTTCTTGAGCCGCTAAAGATACCACGAACAATATCCTGGAAGCAAATCGAAAAAATTGAAGCTTATAAACCAATTATTTGCATCAACCATGATAATAACGAAAGGATTAGTATATGCGTAGCCGGTCAGAGTGAAATCACCTTAAACTTCTTTGTCATTGGTATAGACCACGAACATAATTATCGTACACTTTTATTTTACTGGAAATTGTTTCGCAACAACAACCAATAAATTAATATTGAGCAGTAAAAAGCACCTCGCTCAAACGTAAAATTTACGTCAAAGCGAGGTGCTGATTTTTATGCTTTTAATCCACGTAGATATTGCCAGGCTATGTATGCCTTATTGCATTTTTTCTTTGAGCATTTTGGTAACCATGCCCGGGTTAGCCTTGCCGCGAGATTTTTTCATAATCTGGCCAACGAGGAAGCCGATAGCCTTATCCTTACCGGCCTTGTAGTCAGCAACGGATTGCGGGTTCTCAGCAATGGTTTCTTCAACCAGCTTAAGGATAGCGCCTTCATCACTAACCTGCTCCAGACCGAGCTTCTTAACGAGAGCCTTCGGAGCTTCGTCCTCTTTGAGCATTTCGGCAAATACCTTTTTAGCCAGCTTGCTGGACAGCACGCCGTCTTTAATCAGGTTAACCAGCTCTGCCAGATGTGCAGGGGTTACCTTGAAGTCAGCAATAGTAATGCCTTCGTTGTTCATGTAAGCAGATACATCGCCCAGCAGCCAGTTGGAAACTGCTTTGCTGTCCTTAGCGGTCTTAACTGCTTCATCAAAGTATTCAGCCATAGCCTTAGTGGAAACGATCTGGGAAGCATCATATTCCGGCAGACCATGCTCGCTCATCAGGCGTGCCTGACGTTGAGCCGGCAGCTCCGGCAGAGTTTCGCGGATACGCTCAATCCAGGCATCGTCCAGCTGTACCGGAACGAGGTCAGGCTCAGGGAAGTAACGGTAGTCATGTGCTTCTTCCTTAGAACGCATGGACAGGGTTACGCCATTAGCTTCATCCCAGGTACGGGTTTCCTGAACAACGTGGCCGCCGTCCTCGAGAACCTCTTTTTGGCGCTCAACTTCATAGTTGATAGCGCGTTCCAGAGCACGGAAGGAGTTAAGGTTTTTGATTTCGGCACGGGTACCGAATTCCTTAGCGCCTTCAGGCATGATGGAGATGTTAGCGTCGCAGCGCAGGCTGCCTTCCTGCATTTTGCAGTCGCAGACATCGGTATATTCCAGAATTGCTTTCAGGTTTTCCATGTAAGCACGAGCTTCGGCAGCACTGCGCATATCCGGCTCGGATACAATCTCAATCAGCGGTACGCCTGCACGGTTGTAGTCAACTGCAGAGGAATCGGAGGTGCTGATGGTTGCGCCGCTGTGGTTCAGCTTGCCTGCATCCTCTTCCATGTGGATACGGGTAACGCCGATACGTTTATGCTCGCCGTCAACAACGATGTCGATATGACCGCCCAAGCAGATAGGTTTATCAAATTGGGAAATCTGATAGTTCTTGGACAGGTCAGGATAGAAGTAGTTTTTACGGTCGAATTTGTTGTATTTTTGGATATCGCAGTTCAGCGCCAGACCAGCCTTGATAGCGAAATCAACAACCTGCTTGTTCAGCACAGGCAGTGCACCGGGCATACCCAGGCAAACCGGGCATACATGGGTGTTAGGCAAGCTGCCGAAGGCAGTGGAGCAGCTGCAGAATGCTTTAGTTTTGGTTTTCAGCTCGGCATGAACTTCCAGGCCGATAACGGTAATATATTTAGTCATTATTTGTTACCTCCCAGCGGTGCGAATACTTTATGATATTCGGTTGCCTGTTCAAAGGTATAAGCAGCACGCAGAATGGTTGCTTCGTCCAGAACCTTGCCGATCAGCTGCATACCGATAGGCATGCCGTCATCAGCAAAGCCGCAAGGAATGGAAATACCCGGCAGACCGGCCATATTTACCGGAATAGTGGTTACGTCCAACATGTACATGGTCAGCGGATCCATCTTGTCGTTGATACCGTAAGCAGGAACCGGAGAGGTAGGAGTCAGCAGCACGTCGCATTTTTCAAACGCAGCTTCAAAGTCGCGGCGGATGAGGGTACGAACCTGCATAGCCTTGTTATAGTATGCATCATAGTAACCGCTGCTCAGTACGTAGGTGCCCAGCATAATGCGGCGGCGTACTTCCTGACCAAAGCCTTCAGTACGGCTCATGGTGGTCATTTCCGGAGCGGAGGTTGCATCAACATTGCGGTAACCATAGCGAACGCCGTCAAAGCGTGCCAGGTTAGCGGAAGCCTCAGCCGGAGCAATGATATAATAGGTGATTACAGCATATTCGGTATGCGGCAGGGAAACCTCAACGATTTCAGCGCCCAGCTCTTTATATTTTTCAACGGCCTTCATGATTTCAGCCTTAACCTTAGCATCAACGCCTTCACCGAAATATTCCTTCGGCAGACCGATGCGCAGGCCTTTAACGTCATTTACCAGTGCTTTAGTGAAGTCAGGAACCTCTACGTTCAGAGAGGTGGAGTCCATCTCGTCCTTACCGCAGATACTGTTGAGTACCAAAGCAGCGTCGGTTACGTCTTTAGTGATAGGTCCGATCTGGTCCAGAGAGGATGCGAATGCTACGCAGCCATAACGGGATACACGGCCGTAGGTCGGCTTAATACCAACGCAGCCGTTGAAGGATGCCGGCTGACGGATAGAGCCGCCGGTATCGGAGCCCAGAGTCCAGATAGCTTCGCCTGCAGCGATAGCAGCAGCGCTGCCGCCGGAGGAGCCACCGGGAACGCGGTCCAGGTTCCAGGGGTTGTGGGTTACACCGAAATGAGAGGTCTTGGTGGTAGAGCCCATAGCAAATTCATCCAGGTTGGTTTTGCCCAGGAAAATGGTTTCATCAGCGCGCAGGTTTTTGATAACATGTGCGTCATATACGGGAATGAAGTTCTCCAGCATTTTGGAGGAACAGGTAGTGCGCAGGCCTTTAGTAGAAATATTATCTTTGATTGCGCCCGGAATACCTGCCAGCGGGGCGATTTTCTCGCCTGCGGCAATCTTGGCATCAACCTTGGCAGCCTGTGCCAGAGCGTTTTCTTTATCCAGGGTTACATAAGCGTTAACCTGGTCTTCAACTGCGTCGACACGCGCAATAACAGCGTTAGTTAATTCGACGGAGCTTACTTCTTTGTTGACGAGCTTTTCATGCAGCTCGTGCGCAGTAAGTTTATACAAATCCACAGCGTTTGCCTCCTTCTTATTCGATTACGCGCGGTACCTTAAAGCCGTCATTGTGAACAGCAGGAGCGTTCTTCAATGCTTCCTCGTGGGATACGCCTTCTTTGACAACGTCCTCACGCAGTACATTGCTTACCGGCAATACATACGGGGTAGGTTCGATACCTGCGGTATCAATTTTTTCAAGAATGTCGGCATAGTTAAGAATCTGGTTGAACTGCTCGGTGAACACTTCCATTTCGGAAGCGGGAACAGTCAAACGGGAAAGCTGTGCGATATGCTTTACGTCTTCAGCAGAAACTTTCATTTTTTCACCATCCTATAAAAACTCGTTTTATTTTTACAAATAACCTGTTTTATTATAACACATTTACTGAGCAAAGTACACTGAGTAAGGTGGTTTGAACGCTGTTGCGTGGATATTTTTAGGAAAAAGCAGCTTTTAAAATATTAGACAGCAAAACAATAAAGCCTCTCCTTGGGGAGACAAGGTGAATTGCCCGTAGGGCAAGAGAAGGCGCCCTGGGGCGGGTGGCATCGCGCAGCGATGACGGAGAGGGATTACAGCAAAATAAAATATATGCATAAGTACACCCCCTCTCAGTCGCCCTACTGGCGACAGCTCTCCCAAGGAGAGCCTTTCTCTTCGTATAGCATCCATACGCACAATAACATCAAAAGACCCGCCTCACGGCGGTTCTCTAAATTCCAAGCATCTGGCGCTATTTCCCTTCTCGCTTGCTCACCTTAACATACAGCCTTTTTAAAATATCCATTGCCTCATCCTGCTGCATACTGCTTAGCTGCGGCTTTATCTTACGTCTGTTCTTATTTTTATAGCTGCCAAGAGCAATATAAAACTCAGAGGTCGTCGCATCATGCGCAAACAGCTTCTCAGACTGCTTTTTCTTCTGCTCCGTAAGCGGCAGCTTTTGGATAAAAGCATCCAGCTCTGCCAAATCCTCACTTGTCACCTCTGCCGACGACAGCAGGCAATTCCCGCCCTTTTTATCGACAAAAAAGCAGCTGAAGGTACCCTGCCCTTCCTTAAAGGGATCATAATTAACCTCAAACCTGTAGCACAGTGTGCGGAACTGATGGTTCCGGCTCATATAAAAAGCAGACCATTCTACGTGTGTCATCTTATCTTCTCCTTGTACCGGCGCACAACCTATATTAACTGTCAGCAGTACAAGCACCGCCAGCAGTATTTTGGTGATTTTCCATAATTTACTGTGCATACCGTTCACCGCCTTTATTAAGCCTTAATTGTGAAGCGAAGCTCTGTCCTTAGCCTTCAGGTAAAGCTGCAGAAACTGCTTTTGCAGCTCCTCTCTTTGCTCTGCACGCAAGGGCGCCGTAAGCTTTTTGACGCTTCTATCCTTATAGTTGGCGATACACACATCAAAAATCTCCATGGTTTCATCACAGACAAGCAAATCATCATCTACCGGCTCAGGTTCCTTGGGCGGTGCCAGCGGCAGTCCTTGGATAAGCGCATCAAGAGGCGCAAGCTCCTCACGCGTCACGGGCACGCTCTCCAGCTCACAGCGCCAGATTTCGTCATTGAGATTTGCCGGAGCCTTAAAGCTGCAGTCATAGAGCATCTGCCCGCTTTTAGCATCCAAACGCAACGCATAATTATAGCTATAATCATAATTCGAGCCGTTTCTGTATAATTGCATACTAGTCCATTCTATACGTCCCATGCTATCGCCTCCCCGTACTTGGGCATAAATCAGCTTTGCTGTCAGCAGCAGAAGCGCTGCCAATAACAGCAGGTGAATAATTCTCAGTTTATTGCTTTTTTGTTTGCGCATGCTGCTCACCGCCTTTTGCTATTCTTCTGATGATAGCATAGCGTATTTTTAGCAGCTTGTCCCCACCCGAAAGGCTGATTTCGGGTAGGAAGGGAGGAAAAGTTTAGTTATCTGGCAGTAAATCGTGGTTTCAAAGACAGACAAGCATCCAAACTAAAGCCAAATAAAGCTCTGCACCACTTGAACCACTTGAACCACTACTTTTGGTGCAAGCGCAAAAACCGCTCCACTAACCCTAATATATATCCCTGTAAGTAAAGTCTTCGTAAGGGTTCAAAGCCTTTATTTTATTGGATTTACAGCTAATTCAAGACATTTTTATTTATAATATATTAAACGCTATGAGCTGCAGATTTTTTAGCAAAAACGCTGAAAAAAGTGGTGCAACTGGTGCAAGTGGTGCAAAATGCACCGGTCAATACCAAATAGTTAAGCAGCCTGCTCTGTCTCCCTTTGCTCGCCGTACTTCATACACACCATCCGCGGACGATAGCATTTATTGAAGGTCAGATTCAGCTGCTTGGTAAAGCGTCCTGCATCAGCTTCAATCAGCTTAGCATCACGCAGCAGCGTTTTAATGCTTTTCGCCGGCTTGCCGAACTGCTTCAAAAAGCCATTAAAGACCTTGCTGTTGATATACACATATCCACCATAGAAAAATCCGTAGGACTTATAACCGGTGCCATTGACAATCTCCCTGCTGTCGGCAGCAAGATAACCGAAGCAGTCATAGTTCGCACTGACAGTATCCACCAATGCCTCATGGTAATAAGCTCCCGATTCCTGTTCTTCGGTATTTTCCAGCTCATCAGAAACAGCAAGCACCATTGCTTCTGCATCGGCCAGCAGCGGAGTAAGCTGTGCAACATCAGTACGGCCTGTCCTTACCAAGGCAAATAAAACATCAGCCAGAAGCACCAGGGCCAGCACCATCAGCTGTGTGCTTTCATGCCTGCCTTCATCCAGTAAAAATAGCCTGTCACAAGCCTTTTCGTACAGCTCCTGCCACACCTGCGCCGGATATGCCTCCAGTAAATCCAGCATTTTGCGTCCTGCCAGTCCATAGCAATGCGCGCTTGTTTTGTTGCACTCGCTGATAAGCTCACGCTCCAGTGCCTTCGGCAGACTGATTTCCAAAATACGCCTTGCAGCACCGCCGTAAAATTCCGGTGTAACCACTGTTGTTTCGCTACTTAAGATATTCAGCGTCTGCCAACGGTTAACCATCGCCGAGCCAAGCTCCTTTGTTGCCCGCTGCTTACCATAGCCATTGAAAAGCATATAGATAAAGGACTGCATAAATTCATTAAAATCCGGTCTGCTGCGCATCAGCTGTACATCATCAAGAAAAAACGGCAGACCGCTCAACAGCTTGGCCCTAAGCTCAAAGCCATTGAGCGTACCATTGCAGGGATAAAGAAAATTATCATTGCCCCAGACAGAAGCAGCAAAGCGCATCAGTGTGCTTTTACCGCTGCCCCTGCTGCCATAAAGCAACACCAGCGGACTGCCCTTGAAGCCAACACGCTCCAAAAGCGGCGCAGCCAAAGCACAGCTTATAATAAAGCGGGCAACCATACTGCTGTCACACAGTTTGCCATAGGTTGACAGCCATTTTTCCCAATCACCTTTAGCCTGCGCAACTGCCTGATAAAGCTCACCGTCCGACAGCATAAAAACAGTATCATCTATGCCACGCCCCGGCAGGTAGAATTTATCCTGCTCCCAACCAAGATATTTGCACAGCCTTTGCTGGGGCAAAGCCTCCTGCAAACAGCTGCGCAGACAGCTCAGATACTCAATCATCTGTCTGGCATTGCTGATATTGATATCAACATTATTGTTAGCCAGCGTAATAATCGGATTAGTACGCGAAATCTCCTCCAATGTTTTCAATGGCAGCTTATGCCACGCCTGCGCATGATAAAGCTCCAGTTGTACGTAAGTAATATCTGCCTCCGCTTCATGAAAAAAGCCTGTTATCAGCAAAGGCTTATGCGTAATCAGCTGCTCCTGAAAAACACTTCCCTGTTTATCGCGATGCAGAAGATATATGCCGTCAGCCTTAAGCTTATATTTTTGGCAAAGCTCCGTTACATTAACCTCCGGCGTAAAAATCTGCTTACACTTAGTAATAAAATTATCTGTTTCGTTTTTTGGCATAAAAAAATGCACTCCTTCCATTAATCTTTGGCAAGGGTGCTTTAATTTTGAACATATTACACCCTTGCACATAAATGCAGGGATGTAAACGCTACTATTTCAGAAGCTATACAGGTTCCTCACGTTCTCCAACAACTACGGGTGAGACTCTGTACAACCTTAACTCCTACTTTAGCCTAAACATCTTGGTTCATAGAAGCCTATAATGAACTCACGATTTCTTGCATAACCTAGAGGCATTAAGTATCCTAAGCACATTTATATCGTCCCTTCTTTAAATGCAAAGGCGCTGTCCCCATGGGCAACGTATAACTGCCGATACTCTTTTCCACATTGTTTTAATTATATATTACCTGCTTTCGAAAATCAAGCAATATTTTTAATAATTTAGAATATTCGCTGTTATTGTAAAAAAACTCCCCATCCTACCCAAATTTCCCTTTTCGGGTGGGGCGCTGACACTCTTTTTGCGCTATAATGAAGGCAAGATAAGGAAGGGAGATGTTCCTATGTTTAAAGAAAACGACGAATGTTGTGCTATACAATGCGAAAAATGCGGCGGCACCATGTATTCCGACGCTGCCAGCACCAGCTTCATCTGCTCCTTCTGCGGCAACAAGGAGCCTTGGCCGAACAGCGAAAATATTCTTGATAGCGAAATCAAGTATCGCCATAAGCCTGTAGAAGTTGTCAACGGTCTGGTGAAGCTGGGACACGTATACTTCATGGAGCCCTTGCCGGAGATGCTCAAAAACAACACCCAAAGCATCGAAGATAAGCTGGGCGTTTTCAGCGCCCTCAGCACCAAGGTTTACGAAGAAAGCCACACCATCAAGCTGCCCTGCCCGCTCTGCGGTGCCGATGTTACCGGCGAATCCACGCAGACTATTTTTACCTGCGAATACTGCGGTCACCGTCTGACGCAGGAGGAGCTGAAGGCCGGCGGCTACAACAATGACCAGCTCATCGGCGCAGGCTCTCGCAGCTATCCCTCCATCGCCCTGCCCTTCAAGCTCACTAAGGAGCAGGCCTTCGGCAGAGCGCAGCTGCTGATGAAGCGCGAGCCTATGTCCTTCAAGGGTGCGGAAAAGGCCATTAAGGAAAAATTTACCGCCTTCTATACTCCCTATACACTGGCGGACCTGCGCGTCAAAGCGCAAATCTCCAGCAACAAGGGTGACTGCGAAATTTATCAGGAGGTTTTAAACTGGATATATCCGCAAACCTATGTCTTTGACGAAAACGCCGTCGATATGGTTGCTCCCTGGAACTTTGATGAATTCGCCCCCTTCGACCCTGTATTCTTAGAGGGTGACGTGCATATCACTACCCGTAGCAATCTTTTCCCGGTACAAAAATATCTTGACCGCATGATCAACGAGCAGCTTTGCAACAAGCTCTGCGAAAATTACGGCTTACAAAATGTTAAGATTGAAAAATGGGCACGCAATATCCGCAAGCATTCAGCTGACATCATGCTGCCGATTTATTATGTTGACTATACCGACAACAGCGCCGGCGAACGCTTCGTCATCGTAGTCAACGGCCAGACCGGCGCTGCCAGCGCCCGCTTCGTCAACAGCAAGGACAAGGTACGCAGCCTGCATCTGCCCGCCAACAGCAAGCTGCCGCGCTTTGCCGAAACTACTATGCGCACACCGCCGATGATTGTGCGCTATGTTAAGCCCAAATTCCTGCATGAGGTAATTCCGCCGGAAAAGGGCTTCAAAAAGAGTCTCTTCCAAATGCTCAAATTCTGGTAAAAAAACGACTGCGGCAACAGTCGGAGCATAATCATCCACCTCCTTGTACAAAAAAGCAGAGAGCTGTGTTTCACGTGAAACACAGCTCTCTGCTTTTATCGTTGCTGCAGGAAGCTTCCTGCCTTATCATTTTCAGAACAATGGCTTGCTGTTGCCGCCCTTCGGCTTCTTCTGGTTCTTGATGCGGACGCTGACGATAACCTCATCGCCTTCCACCGTCTGCTCCATATTAACCGGAATACCGACATCCTTAATAGCGTTGACAACCTGCTTAATACTGTTCAGGTAAATGCGGACATCGTTGACAATCACCATACGGCGGCGTTTTTCCTGCTGGTTGTCCTCCAACAGCTTGTTGATATATTCCTCGGTCTGGCGCACGCTGTAATTCTTGGCCACAACAACCTCCAGCACCTCCAGACGCTTGGCATCATCATCAAGCTTCAGCAGTGCGCGCGCATGACGCTCGCTCAGACCGGCATCCACCAGCACTTTGCGTACAGCAGGCGACAGACGCAGCAAACGCAGCTTGTTGGCGATAGTAGACTGTTTTTTGCCTACACGCGCAGCCATAGCCTCCTGCGTCAGATGGAACTGCTCCATCAGCTGTTCGTAGCCTTCAGCCTCCTCCAGAAAATGCAGATCCTCACGCTGCAGGTTTTCAATCAGCGCAATTTCCGCAATCTGCTGCGTAGTATAATCGCTGATAATAACCGGTACCTCCGTCAGCTTCGCCATACGGGAAGCACGCAGACGGCGCTCGCCGGCAATCAGCAGATAACGTCCGTCCTCCGTCGGCGATACCAAAAGAGGCTGCAGCACGCCGTATTGGGCGATGGAAGCAGACAGCTCCTCTAAGGCTGCTTCGTCAAAGCTCTTGCGCGGCTGATAAGGGTTGGGGAAAATCTGCCCGATGGGAACCTTGACTACCTTCACCTCATTAACGGCCTTACGCTCGCCGATAATACCGCAATCTGTATCCAATACCGAAAATCCATCATCTACTAACATATGCTTTCCCCCTATTTAGCGCCTAAGGGCTGTTTTTCCGGCGTACCTGCTTTACGCGGGTATTGCGCCGGTGTGCTTTTGATTTTAGCTATCTTTATTATAGCACGTCCATCGTCCAGACCGGGTAATTTTACAGTCTCCGCGCTGAGAATTTTGCCGCCAAGAATTTTTACCGCAGCCTCGCCCTCGGTAATTTCCTCTGCAAACTTGCTACCCTTCAACGCGATAAACTGACCGCCCTTCTTGGCCAGTGGCAGGCAGTATTCGCTCAGCACGCTTAAACGTGCTACAGCGCGTGCCGTTACATAGTCATATTTTTCGCGGTGCTTTTTATCACGGCCCGCATCCTCTGCACGCAAATGCTCGCAGCGGATGCCCTTCAGCCCCAGCTCCTCAATCACCTGCTGCAAAAAGCGCAAGCGCTTGCCCAAGGAATCTATCAGAGTTACCTTCAGCTCGGGGCAGTAGATTTTCAGCGGCACACCGGGAAAGCCGGCGCCCGTGCCCACGTCTGCCAAGGTTTTGCCGGCCATCTCCGCCTCATATGCCAGCAGGCTGTCTACCATATGCTTTACGGCAACCTCCTCAGGCTCGGTAATCGCGGTAAGGTTCATCACCTTATTGGTTTCCACCAACAGCTCGTAATAACGGCTGAACTGCTCCAGCTGCAGCGGCGTAAAGCTCAAACCGGCCTCCGCACCCTTTTCGGCTAAAATTTCTGCAAAGGTCATTCTTCCTGCTCCTTTCGGCGCTTCAGCTCCAACGCAATCATCAGCACGCTGATATCAGCAGGAGAAACACCGCTGATACGCGATGCCTGACCGATATTCGCCGGACGTACCTTGTCCAGCTTTTCAGCGGCCTCGCTGGAAAGCTCCTTAATCGCACGATAATCTATATCGTCAGGCAGGCGCTTGTTTTCCAGCTTCATAAAGCGCTCAACCTCCTGACGCTGCTTGGTAATATAGCCCTCATACTTGGCAAAAATCTCTGCCTGCTCAGCTACCTGCGGTGCCAGCTCCGGCAAGTCAAATGCCTGTTGCAGCTTGCTGTAGGTAACCTCCTTGCGGCGCAGCAAATCCAAAAGACTGCTGCCGCTGCGCAGCGGCGCCGT
>ENA-OPVL01000711-OPVL01000711.1-human-gut-metagenome-genome-assembly--contig:-NODE-711-length-22063-cov-5.171529_pt1 | contig 22063 bp, 12 predicted proteins | sample MGYA00241496_ERZ501984 | MGnify/ENA primary metagenome ERZ501984 (study PRJEB25962, sample SAMEA2042986) | human gut metagenome | biome: human gut; feature: human-associated habitat; material: faeces... | reverse complement strand
TGGATATGACGGTTCTTCAGTGACTTGCGCAGCGTGGCCGGCACCGGCACGTCGTCGGTTTCGCGCGGCTTCTTAGGCGCATCAGCAGTACTCATTGTGCCCTTCTCTCACATTTCTTGGGTTTTGGCGCACGCGGGGCTTGCCGCGATGCGCAACGTTCGTTATTCTATGCCGCCGTATCGTCTCAGAAATGGTCAATCGTCTATTTGTGCGCTATCGCAAGCGCGGGCGTGGGCGCGGCCGGTGAGCAGGCGAAGCTATAGCGAGCGATGCTTATGAAACCGCACGCTTCACTGAGTTCACTGAATTCACCGTGTTCACTGCGTGGCAGGCATACACATGGTGAAGATGGTGTGGGACACCGATTCGGGAGAGGCCGCGAGATCGGTGGCGAGCCAATATTGCAAAAGCCCAATGCTGCCGGACACGGCGAATCGCATACGCATCTGCGCCTCGGCTGGGTAACCCGCCGAAGATTGCAACTGTTCGCCTACGCCGCGCTGGCTGTAAATCAATCCCAGCAGCTGCTGCTGGAAGCCGATATCCGCTTTCGGGCTCATCAATACCTGCAGATGCTTGCGATTGTCGGCAATGTACTGGCAGATGCGCTCAATAACATGCTCGATGCCGGCAGAATCTGGCTGGGCGAGTAGCTGTTCGAGTGCGGTGGTGACCCAGGCCATGGTTTCGTCTTCAATGTCGTGCAGCAGTTCCTCGATGCTCGCATAATGCGCGTAAAACGTGGAACGATTCACATCGGCCCGCTCGCACAACGCTTTAACGGTGATGGAGCCGAGCGGCTGATTGCGCAGCAACTCGATAAGCGCGTCCTGCATGGCACGTCTCGTGTAGCGGGTGCGGCGGCTTTCCGTCAATTCTTTGGCCATGGCCTTCTCCCCAAATTCCGACAACCCACAATCCAACTGTTGGTTGCAGAACCGACACAGTGTTGTTTTACTTGAGTATAGCAGGAAGTTTTGGCGGGGCCTATGGGGCTAGGTGGCTGCCACGAGCGCGTTGGAGGTGTGCGATGGCGTATATCGAATTCGACCATGTGGTCAAGGAATATCCTTCTGGCAGCAGTGTGATTCGCGCGCTCGACGAGGCCAGCTTCACCGCCGAACAAGGCGAATTAAGCGTGATTCTGGGGCAGTCCGGTGCCGGCAAAACCACGGCATTGAACATTCTGGGCGGCATGGATACCGCCACAACCGGCCGCGTAGTGGTCGGCGGACGCGATATTACGGGTCTGCGGAAAAAGGAACTGGTGACCTACCGGCGCAACGATATCGGCTTCGTCTTCCAGTTCTACAATCTGGTGCCTAACCTTACCGCGCTCGAAAACGTGGAGCTCGCCTCGCAAATCTGCCCTGACCATTTCGATCCAGAGGAAACGCTGCGCAAAGTCGGACTGGGGGAGAGGATGGACAACTTCCCCGCGCAACTGTCCGGCGGCGAACAACAGCGTGTATCCATCGCCCGCGCGATTGCCAAAAAGCCGAAGCTGTTGTTGTGCGATGAGCCGACCGGTGCGCTCGATTACGAGACCGGCAAGGAAGTGTTGCAGTTGCTGCAGGATATTTGCCAAACACAAGGCATGACCGTAATGATCATCACGCATAATTCCGCGCTTGCACCGATGGCTCACAAAGTGATTCGCTTCCGCTCCGGCAAGGTGACCAGCGAGGAGGTCAACGCAACGCCGCGGCCCATCGCCGATATCGAATGGTAGGTGATTGGCGATGCTCACTGCAAGACACTCTGTGAAACGCCCCGTGAAACAAGCGAGGCGATTTGTGAAACATTCTGTGAAACGGCGGAACCTCGACGATAGCGGCGGTCGAGGAGCGGGCGTTTCTGCGGTATTTGCCAAAGATACGTTGCGTTGCTGGCTGCGCAGCTGGAAGAGGTTCGTCTCGATCGCCGTCATTACGCTGCTTGGCGTGGCCGTGCTGACCGGCATCTACGCCGGATGCCGCGATGCTTTTCTGGCGGCCGGTCGTTTTTACGATCAGCAGGGACTGCATGACCTGCAGGTGCTATCCACATACGGCCTGACCGATGATGATGCGGCGGCACTGCGCCGAATCGACGGTGTGCAAACCGTGCAGCCCGAACGTTCTCAGACGGTGACCACGTTGGTGGACGGCACCAAGAAAACCGTGACCATACAGGAAATCGGTACCGAAGGGCTTGATCAGCCGTACATACGGCAGGGCAAACTGCCGAACAAGGCCGGCGAAGTGGCGGTGACTCAGCAGTTCCTGAACGATAGCGGACTCAAGATTGGCGGCACCATTACTGTGACGCCACAAGACACCTCTTCATCCGTCATATCGGTAGCGGCCACGGAGACTGACGATTCCAATAATGATTCCAATGACGATTCCAATAATGCCGATACGGTAGGTGTCGCCGCCAATACGGACGCCGACGCCGAGCAATCCCCGCAGTTCCCCACGAAACTCACCATCACCGGCGTCGTACTTGACCCGCGCGACCTCAACAATCCAGACGGCTATTCGGGCATGACCTCCTTCCGGTCCACCTCATCCGAGGACTATACGTTCTTTGCACCCAGCGACGGCGTGACCGGCAATATATACACTGCGATATCGGTTGCCGTCACTGGTGCGTCCGATTTTGACACGTTTTCCGATGCCTACGATGAAGCCGTCAAAACCGTGGCCGACCGTATCGAACATCAGATACAGACCACACGCCAGAAAGCCCGTCGTCAACAGATCGTCTCCAGCGCGCAGCGCAAACTGGACGATGCCCAAGACGAGGCCAACGAGCAGCTGGACGAAGCCCAGAAGCAGATCGACGACAACTGGGCCGAGCTGGAAGCCAACGAAACGACATTGCAAGATAGCCGTACCGAATTGGAGAACAACAGGACAACCATTACCGATGGCGAACGGCAGCTCGCCGATGGACGTGCGCAGATTGCAACGGCCCGTCAACAGATCGCGCAAGGTCGCCAGCAGATAGCCGAAGCGCGCACCCAGCTCGAATCAGGCAAAACGCAGCTCACCTCGGCTCGCAAACAGCTCGATGCGGCGCAAACGGAACTGACCGCCAATCGCACGAAAATCGAACAGGGCATTACCCAAATCGACCAAGGCATGGCGCAAATTGATCAGATGCTGCCCATGATTCAACAGGCCAACAATCTACTGGCGCAACTTGACCCGAATATCGACCTCAACTCACCCACATGGCAGGCCATCAAGCAACTGCTCGCGCGCCTTGGCATTACCGTGCCTGAAGTGCCGTCAATCAGCGATCTGCGGCAACAGCTGACCGCCAAGCAAACGGAACTGCAAACGCAGCGAGACAGTCTGGCCCAGCAGAAAGCCGATTTGCAGCGCACATTAAACGAAACCATTGCCCCCGCACAATCCACCTTGGACCAGCAGAACGCGCAACTGACCGCCAAGGAACAGGAAGCGGCTGCAGGAGAGGCACAGCTCAATACCAAATCCGCGGAACTCGAAGCGAATGCCGCAACCCTCGAAACCCAGTCGGCGCAACTTGAAGCGCAGGCCGCCCAACTGGCCAGCGGCAAGCGGCAGCTTGAAGAAGGCGAGCGGCAGCTGAAAGAAGGCGAACAACAGCTCGCGGACGGCAAGGCGAAACTGGATGATGCGCAGTCTGCACTCGATGCGATGCGAAGCGAAGCGGAAAGCGAATTCGCCAAGCAGCAACGGCGCATCGACGATGTGGCCAACGCACGTTGGTATGTGCAGACGCGCGCTTCGATCGACGGATTCAGCTCGCTCAAATCAGATGTCAGTTCCATCGAATCCATCGGCCGCGCATTCCCGATTGTGTTCCTGCTGGTCGCCGTGCTCATGAGCCTGACCACCATGACCCGCATGGTCGAGGAAGATCGCGGACTTATCGGCACCTACCTTGGACTCGGCTATGGCGGACTCGCCGTGTCCAGCCGGTATCTGCTGTTCGCGTTGCTCGCCTGCTTGGTCGGCGGCGGCATCGGTCTGCTGGTCGGATTCCTCGGCATCCCGGCATTCCTGATGGTGGTGATTGAGGGACTGTATATATTGCCCGGTGTGCGACTCGAATACGACTGGTTGTACGGTTCGGCCGGCATCGTGCTGTTCGTGGTCGGTGTGGGCGTGGCCACCGCGCTCGCCTGCCGCGAGGAGATACGGCACACGCCCGCCGCGCTGATGCGCCCGAAGGCGCCGAAGGCGGGCGCTCGCATATTGTTGGAGCGGATTCGCCCGGTATGGAGCCGGCTGAACTTCCTCGGCAAAGTCACTGCGCGCAATATCTTCCGATTCAAGTCGCGCTTGATTATGACCGTGGGTGGCGTGGCCGGTTGCACAGCGTTGATTATCTGCGGATTTGCGATTAACGACACCGTCGACACGACTGGCGTCAAGCAATATGAGCAGATCTACCAGTATGACTTGATGGTGGTGGCCAATGACGATGACGCCGCCGCGATGCGCAAGCAGGTGGCACAAGATGGCCGGGCCATCGAAACGCTGAATCTGCGCGTGGATAGCGGCGAGATGAGCAATGCGGCGCAGGAAAGCGAAACCGTGCAGCTGATGACGGTGCCCAACGATTCGCTGAATATCTTGAACGATATGGTCACGCTGGAACAAGCTGGCGATGATGGATGGTTTGGGCTGCCCAATATCTTCGGCAAAGCGGGTGGCGGCACTGTAGCGCTGGACGATAGTGGTGTGATTGTGGCGAAGTCCGCAGCCAATTCGTTGGATATTCATGCGGGCGACACCGTCACGTTGAGCAATGGCGGCAGCGGGCGGGCCAAGGTGAAGGTTGCGGCGGTGACGCGCAACCTCATCGGCTCTGATGTGTACATCAGTGAGCGACTGTACGACCAGAAGTTTGCGGCCGACGGTGTGACGTCTTCGGCTTCGGGAGATGGCACTGCCTCGACCTTGACGTGGAACGCGATGCTCGCCAAGCTGAAAGGTTCCGAGACCGAACAGGCCGAATATGCGGATCGGTTGGGCGAGGAATCGTCGGTGCTCAAGGCCGTGAGCTGTGCGCATCTGGCCGCCACGTTTAAGTTCGATTTGATGGGTGCCGTGGTGGCGCTGATTGTGGGGCTCGCCGGCGGCCTGGCGCTGGTGGTGCTGTTTACGTTGGCCAATACGAACGTGTCCGAACGCATCCGCGAGATGGCCACACTGAAGGTGCTGGGCTTCTATGACCGCGAGGTGCACAACTACGTGAACCGCGAGATGATGATATTGACCGGTATGGGTGTGGTGGTTGGTCTGCCGCTTGGCAGGTGGATAGGCGGATTACTGACTGCTGCGTTGAATATGCCGTCGCTGTATTTCGAAGTGGAAGTGCACTGGTACAGCTATGCGATTGCCGTGGTGGCGACGCTGGCGTTCGCGCTGCTGGTGCAGCTGTTCACCAACCCAGTGCTCGATCGCGTAGACCCGGTCAGCTCGCTCAAGTCCGTGGAATAGAGGTAGAAGTTCAATTTGGTGTTGATGAATTGAACTTTTTGGCGGAATATTTACAGTATCATCGCATGTATTCTTGAGCTGAGCGGTTTTCGTGACATATTTCGGTGATACAGTTTGAACTTGTTTTGAACGAGTATCGCGTCTGGTGCGTAACAATCGGGCGGCAGAGAAGAGAAATGAAATCAGTATGGCCGATACGAATGTGAATGGTGGTACACAGCAGGCTACGGGCAAACTCAAGTCTGTCGAAAGCCTGGACCAGACCAACGAGATGGAGCGTGGCCTGAGCAATCGCCACGTGCAGTTCATCGCCATTGGCGGCACCATCGGCACCGGCCTGTTCCTGGGCTCGGGCAAGTCAATCTCGCTAACCGGCCCCTCGATCATCTTCGTGTACATTCTGGTCGGTGTCATCATGTTCTTCCTGATGCGCGCCATCGGCGAAATGATGTACCGTGACCCCAGCCAGCACACCTTCATCAATTTCATCACCCGTTACCTTGGCAACGGGTGGGGGCATTTCGCCGGCTGGACGTATTGGGCCGCGCTCGTGCTGCTGGGCATGACCGAGATCACGGCCGTCTCCACGTACTTCATCACCTTCTTCGACACGTTCGGCATCGACCTGACCCATTGGAAATGGCTGATCGAGCTGTGTTTCCTGGTGTCGCTGGTCTCCATCAACCTGATTGCCGTCAAGGTGTTCGGCGAGGTGGAATTCTGGTTCTCGATGATCAAGATCACGCTGATTTGCGCGATGATCGCCACCGCCGTGGTCATGATCGTGATCGGCTACCATTACCCGGCCGTGCAGATTCACGGCGTGGACCACGTGAGCCCGGCCGGCCACGCCGGATTCGACAACCTGTTCGCCAACTTCTCGTTCGCGCCGAACGGTTGGATGGCCTTCCTCATGAGCTTCCAGATGGTGTTCTTCGCCTACGAGATGATTGAATTCGTGGGCGTCACCGTCTCCGAGACCAAGAATCCGCGCAAGGTGCTGCCCAAGGCCATCAACGAGATTATCGTGCGCGTGCTCATCTTCTATGTGGGCGCACTGGTGGCCATCATGTGCATTGTGCCGTGGACCTCGTTCAAGCCGAACAAGGACGGCTCCTTTGCCTCCCCGTTCATTATGGTGTTCCAGTATGCCGGGCTGAATTGGGCGTCTGCGCTGGTGTTCTTCGTGGTGATTACCGCCGCATCTTCCGCGCTGAACTCGCTGCTGTACTCGGCTGGCCGCCACCTGTACCAGCTGTCCGAGGTGTCGCCGAACCCGACGCTCAACAAGCTCGGTCAGGTGTCCGATCGCAAGGTGCCGGCCCGCGCCATCCTGGTGTCCGCGGCGCTGATACTGCTGTCGCCGATCGTCAACGCCATCCCCGGCGTGTCCGGAGCGTTCGTGCTGTTCTCGTCCGCCAGCTCCGCGGTGTTCCTGTTCATCTACATCCTGACGCTGATGGCACACCGCAAGTACCGTCGCTCCGCTGATTTCATTCCGGACGGGTTCGTCATGCCCGCTTGGAAGGTGCTCAATACGGTGGCAATCGTGTTCTTCGTGTTCATCTACCTGACGTTGTTCCTTGCGGACGATACGCGCAATTCCGCGATTGCCGGCCTGGTGTGGCTTGTGGGCTTCGGTGGATTCTCTATGCTGCGCGAACGCTACCGTAGCCGCGATTTGAAGGCCGCACTGGAACACAAGGAGTGATTGGACGGGCTGATTGGCTGGCGGCTATTGGTTGGGTGGCTGTTGGCTGTTGGCGGCTGACTGGCTAGCGGCCGATAGCCAATGACTGGGCTGATCGTCAGCCAATCGGCTGCCTATAGGTCTCATTGATACATTCGGTCATCCGATTAGTGCATTTGCGCGGACAATTAGTGCATTCGATCATCGGATTAGTACATCAGTGTGCAATTATTAGTACAATTAGCCGCCTAATTAGTACATTAGGACATAAAACAATGTCCTAATGTACTAATTAGATGCTAAAATACGATAAGTGCCATGTCCTAATGTATGAATTATCGCTATGAAGGGCGGAATGCGATGACGCAGGATGAACTTATGCAAGTGCTGCAGGCCGGTGAATCATCTATGGTCGAGTTCAAGCGCTGCAGCGAATTGCCTCATACGGATACTTTTGAGACTGTATGCTCATTCGCCAATCGTTCTGGTGGCAGCATTTATCTTGGCGTTGACGATGACGGTCAAGTGCTCGGCGTCGATTCTAAGCGCGTTAGTGAGATAGAGCGCAACGTTGTCAACGTAGTGTCTAATCGTAAGATGTTCGAACCGGCTCCAATGGTGGAAACGGAACATATCGAGTACGACGAACGGATTATTGTTCGTATTTGGGTAGCTCCGAGTTCTTCGGTTGTGCGGTTCAAGGGCGCAGTGTTTGGTCGCATTGCTGATGTGGATACACACATCGAAAGCGATATCCAGATTAGTCAAATGTATATTCGCAAGCAGAACTACTATTCCGAACGGCGAATTTTCCGTTACGTGACTCCGTTTGATTTGCGTCCTGAGCTGATTGCGCGAATGCGGCAGCTGGCGGTCGCTCAGCGAGCTGGGCACCCTTGGGGAACTATGTCTGACGAAGAACTGTTCCGCAGCGCCAAGCTATACGATCGTGATTACACGACCGGCGAAGAGGGCTTTAATCTTGCTGCAGTGCTGCTCTTGGGCAAGGATGAAGTCATTTCCTCGGTTTGCCCAGCGTATATTACTGATGCCGTGGTTCGGCGAGACAATATTGACCGATACGATGACCGACTTATGGTGCGGACCAACTTGTTCGATTCGTACGAGCAACTCCGTGAATTTACTGAGCGGAATCTGCCTGACCACTTTGTGTTAAAGGGCGATAAGCGAGTGAGCCCGCGTACGATGATCGCCCGTGAATTGGTGGCAAACAGCCTCATGCATCGGGAGTATTCCAGTCCGGTGGTGGCGCGTGTCACCATTGATAATGAATCCATCCGGACGGTTAATGCTTCGCGCTCATTCTTTGAAGGTCGAATGAAGCTGGGCGAGTTCACGCCAATGCCAAAGAATCCGATTATCGCTAATGTGTTTGTGCAGACCGGCATAGCCGAGCAGCTGGGTAGCGGACTGCGGAATCTGATAAGAGCGTCCCGGCAATATACTGAGCGAGAGCCTGAGTTCCGCGATGGTGACATATTCGAGGCGACGATTCCTATTGTTCCTGCGCTGAAGACCGTGGATGGTTCTGGTTTTGCTAGCGTGAGATCTGTAGTTGAGAAAGATGCCGAAGAGGGTGCGAGGCTCATTGGCGGGGAACGTGTGGATGGTAAGAAAGCAGATGCAACCGCATCGGGTGAAATTGATTCGCGGGCAGCGATGCTGTCGGCGATGAATCGACGCTTGACAGAGGTTGACTATGTGACTGTACCTGAACTCGCCAAGATAACAGAGCTCGATAACAGAACAGTCCGCAAATTCCTAAACGGTTTAGTTGCGCAAGGAAAGCTGATTGCTGAAGGCAACACGCGTGGTCGGCGTTATCGGAAGGGATAGCGGGCGCGATATCTCGATGCAGTGGGATTCACTTAAGGGCTACGGCAAATATGATTCGTAGCGATTGGGCCAGCGCAATTCGAATGGCTCATGACTTTGTGCGTCGTTTGTGGTCTCTGAAGTTGTTTGCTGGGTGACGGTTTTGTGATAAAATCGCTCATATCAAAATGTTTGCGTAAACATTTTGGCTGCGCCGAAAGAAGGAGTCGACGTAGGTCATGTATCAGGCAAAGAGGCCGGCTCAGTGAAGCAAAGGCCGATTTTTCCGGTATAAGGCGGACAGCAGGAACACTAAGGAGACCAATGAGGGTACTGAGCAAATCGCTTGCTGCAATGGTTGCGGCGGCAACACTAGTGGGAGGAGGGGCGTTTGCGGTTGCCGGCACTGCGTATGCGGCTGATAACGATGCCATTACCGTGACCCCGAACCCGTGGTATGCCAACAGTTTCGATGGCTGGGGCACCTCGCTGGCTTGGTTCGCCAACGCCACCGGCAGCCTCGGCGAGGAATCGGCCATCACCACCAATCTCGGCGATGACGCTTCCAAGGCTAAGGCTGTGGAATACGGCAAGCAGCTGCGCGAACAGTTCTACCAGTCCATCTTCGGTGATGAAGGACTGGACCTGAACATGGCCCGCTACAACGTGGGCGGCGGCAATGCCTCCGATGTTGCCTACGGCTACCCATTCATGCGCCAAGGCGCTGCCGTGCCTGGCACGTGGAAAGATGACGCCACCGGCTCCGGCACGTATGGCAATGGCGTAACCACCAAGCAGGCCGACAAAGACAAGCTGGCTGCGGCATTCGACCCGACTGACGACAACCAGTATGACTTCTCCAAGTCCGCCGCCCAAGACTGGTGGATTGAGCGCGGTGCCACCGGCGATAACCCCGACATCACCGATGTAGAGGCCTTCGCCAACTCCGCTCCGTGGTTCCTGACCAACAGCGGTTACGCCACTGGTGGATACAACTCTGGTAGCAATAATCTTGCAAACCCTGAGAAATTCGCTCAGTACATGACCAAGAACGTCGAGCACCTCGAAAGCCTTGGCGCAAACGTTGACACGGTCGAGCCGTTCAACGAGTCCGAGACCAGTTACTGGGGCACTCCGGGCGACATGGCTTCGAAGTACACCGATGAGAGCGATGACAACACCAAGCTCATTAACAACTACTGGGATAAGTACTACTCCGACAAAGATAAGTCCGTCACCCCATACTCCAACGCGCTGAAGAAGCCGCAGGAGGGTATGCATATCAATAACGCCCAGCAGCAGCAGACGATTACCGCACTCGCTGAGGCGCTCAAGGACAATGATGACACCATCATCGCAGCCACTGATGCTACAAACTCCGCTGACTTTGTCAAGTCGTACAACCAGTACCCGCAGGCGATCAAGGACCTTATCGATCAGTACAATGTTCACGCCTACTCCGACGGCAGCCAGATGCAATCGCGCGATATCGCTCAGGCAGACGGCAAGAAGCTGTCGATGAGCGAGGTGGACGGCTCCTGGCAGTCCGGCTCCTACAACCCGTACGGTTTCGACAACGCGCTGGGCATGATGAGCAAGATCAGCTCCAACGTCACCCGCCTGCAGTCCAAGGACTTCACCTTCTGGCAGGTGGTCGAGGACCTCTACAACATGCAGATGGGCTCGAACGTGAACCCGGCCGGTGAAAACACCAACTGGGGCACCGTGCTGATTGACTTCGACTGCACCGTGGCCGGTAAGGACGGCAAGCTCTACTCCGAGCGCCGCGTGAACAACAACGGCGGTACCACCGATGGACTTGAACCGTGCACGGTTATTGCAAACGCCAAGTACAACGGCGTCAAGGCCATCACCCACTTCATCCACGCGGGCGACAAGGTCATCGCCAACAACGATGAAGACAACAACATGACTGCCACCTCCGACGATGGCAAGACACAGACCGTCATCCACCGCAACTCCGGCACCTCTGACCAGACCTTCGTCATCGACCTGTCGAAGTACGGCGAGATTGCCGACAACGCTTACGGTGAGCTCTACCTGACCACCGAAACCTCTGCCGAAGACAAGAACGCGGGTGTCGATTCCGCCACTCCGGAAGTCTTCGCCAAGACCAGCAACGTCAAGCAAGCTGAAGGCTCTGTGATGATTGACAAGGCTGCCAAGACCGCTACGGTCACTGTGCCCGCCCGTTCTATCGCCTCCATCCAGCTCACTGGCGTGACCGGCTACGCTAAGGATGCTGCCGTCGAGACCGGCGACACTTACCAGCTCGTTGGTAAGCAGTCCGGCAAGGCCGTGGCTGATACCACTTCTGGTGATTCCGCGCTGTCCCTGGCCAACGTCGCTTCCGATGCCGAGAACGCCAAGAAGCAGACTTGGACCTTTACCCAGATCGAGCAGCCCGCCGACTCCGAGCGCCCTGATCTCAAGGCTTATGTGATTACTAACGCCGAAGGCAAGGTGCTGGTGTCCAAGGATGGCACGAACGCGCTTTCCAACGAAACGGTTGAGGCCGCTAAGTCCGACCCGGCTGCCAAGTGGATTCTCAACACTTCCGATGGTTCGACCTACCAGCTGCTCAATGCCGCGACTAAGACGAACCTCGATGTGGATAACTCTGGTACCACAGTCGGCACGAAGGTTGGCTTGTGGCAGTCACCGAGCGGCACTTCGCCGTCCGCCAACCAGACATGGACTCTACGCAATGTAACGCCGACCAGCCAGAAGACCGTGAACGTGCAGACCGCCGTTAACGAGAAGGCCGCGCTGCCGACCGAAGTCACGCTCTACTACACCTGGGGCGAAGGCAAGGCCACGGTTGCCAACTGGGATACTTCCAAGGTCGATGTGGCCAAGGAAGGCACCTACGAAGCCACCGCTACCGCCACCGATGTGTACGGCAACGAGTTCAATGTCGCCGCTACGGTCTACGTTGGCGCGCTCACCGTTTCCGATCCGGTATCGGCTACAGTGCTGGCCGGCACCAGTGCGAGCGAGGCGAAGGCCGCGCTTGAGGCTGCGCCGGTGTATCTGCACGTCAAGGCATCGCCTGCATTCGAGGGCGATGCGGCTAAGGTTACGTGGAACTTCGATGGGCTTGATACCAAGCTCGCCGATGCCAAGGCTGGCGACAACATTGCCGTGACCGGTACGTACCAGCTGGACGACGCGACCACGATTGCGCTGAAGGGCACGATCTATGTCACCGCCGCCACGCCTGAGAATGTGGCCGACACTGCTTCCAGCCTGACCGTGACCAACCAGCAGACGGAATACAGCAAGGGCGATCAGTGGAAGAAGCTCACCGATGGTGACACGTCAGCTGAAGCCTGGGTGACGTGGAACTCTGCTGGTGACTATTCCGCCAGCCCGACCGCCACGATTGACTTCGGCTCTGAGTGTGAGCTTAGCAGCGTGACCATTACGTATGGTGACAAGGCTCCGGCTTCCGCCAAGGCCGAGTACACCACTGATGGCGAGACGTGGATGCAATTCGGTAGCGATGTTAAGCCTGCCGCAGGCCAGACGGTGACGTTCAAGGCCGATAAGGGCACAGTGAATGCCACGAAGGTGCGCATTGTGAACACCGTGAACAACGACTACATGAACGCCACCGAAATTCAGGCATTCGTGACGCCGGTTCAGGGTGCTGCGAAGAACATCGCCGCGGCCTCTGGCACGAACTTCTCGGTGAACTTCCAGGAGGGTGCCTCCGCTTCCAAGGCCATCGATGGTGACACTACGTCAAAGGGTTGGTCCACTTGGGCTTCCACCGCCTCGACGGTGGACCCGGTCGCCACGTTCACCTTCGACGAAGCTCAGACCATCACCGAAGTGAAGACCTTCTTCTACTACGATGGTCGTGCGTCTTGGCCGAAGAGCCAGACGCTGGAATACCAGGATGAGGCTGGCGAATGGCATGGAGTCGGTACCAAGGATGGCTGGAAGATACAGGCCGGCGATGCCGGCTCTGGCTCCGACGGCATCACCGCCGCCGACGCCCCGACCGTTGACTTCGTGCTCGGCACCCCGGTAAAGGCCAAGGCCATCCGCCTGACTAACACATTGCAGGACACCAAGGTGTACATCAACGTGGCTGAGATCCAGGTGTTCGCACAAGACAGCACGGTACTCACCCCGCAGCCAGCATCCGATGCCACGCTGGGCGACCTGCGTCTTGACGGCGAAACCGTTGAAGGCTTCGACCCGGCCAAGACCGACTACACGGTTGATCTGCCGGTCGACGCCGAGGCAAACCCGGTGCTGCAGGCCTTCGCCACCGACAATGCCGCCGCCGTCAAGGTGACTGGCGACGCGGTTGAGAACGGCAAGCTTGGCGGCAAGGCCGCCATTACGGTGACCTCAGCCGACGAGTCTGAGACGAAGACCTACACGGTGACCTTCAACGCCTTCACTTTGGCTTCGCTCAAGGTGATCGGACCCACGAAGACCGAGTACGCCATCGGCGACAAGCTCGATACCGCCGGTCTGAAGGTGACTGCCGTCTACCAGAGTGGCGACAAGACCAAGGAAGTGCCGGTCGCTCTTGACGACCCGCAGCTTGCGATTGGCTCGTTCGACTCCACCACCGCAGGCAAGAAGGCGATTACCGTCTCCTACCGTGGTGTGACCGCGACCTTCAACGTCACGGTCAAGGCCAACGCAGTCGCCCCTGGCCCTGAAGAACAGAAGCCCGGCAACACCAACAAGCCCGGTGCCACCGGCAACGGCAACAAGAACACGGTGGCCAACACCGGTTCCAGTGTTGCCGCCATCGCTGGCGCTGTCGCTCTGCTGGCCGCTGCCGCGGGTGCACTGTTCATGCTGCGCAAGCGTGCATAGCACCCTCGCGCAGTAATGGGTGAAGGAACAAGCCGGCAATATTGACTATTGCCGGCCGGTTCCTCCGCTCTTTGAGCATAATTGGTCCGACAAGTTGAATACTGAGTTTTCAGTATCGGTATATTGATTTGTCGAACCTTTTCTGGCTTCGCGGATAGCGACATAACTGTTTGTTCAAAAAACCGTTCCCATCGATCAAGGAACCAAATCAATGAAGATAAACAATAAGGGCAAGGGCGCTCTTATCGCGGCAATTACCGCCGCGGCAACGCTATTGTCATGCGGGCTGGCCGCTGCAAGTGCCAGTGCGGCAGGTGTGGATTACCTGCCTACCATCGGCCAAGTGCCGACATACACCAAGTTCCAGCCCACAGCCGATCCGGGCAAGAACGCTAGCGATTACTTCCAGCCATATTGGTATGCCAAGAACGCCAATGATAATGGCGGCACACACATCCAAGCGCACGGTGGCCAAGTGGTCAAGGTTGGCGACGCCTACTACTGGTATGGCGAAGACCGTTCTAACGGTTACGACAACAGCCCCGGTGTTCATGCTTATATGTCGACAGATCTATACAACTGGACCGATCTTGGTGTGGCGCTGCGTGCGGTGACCAGCAAATCTCAGTTGACGGATAAGAGCAATGCCGATTACGCCTACTTCGACAAGGCCTACAACCTGACCAAGTCCGACGGCAGTGTGGACGCTGCCAAGGCCGACGCAATCTTCCCGTACCTCAACACCAACCCCGATCAGGATGGTGATGGCGCGGTTGATTCCGTACAGGGCATTTTCGAGCGTCCGAAGATCATCTACAACAAGAAGAACAAGCAATACGTGCTGTGGTGGCATTCCGATGGAAGCACCACGCCGGGCGGTTCCAACTATGCACGTGCACTTGCGGGCGTGGCTGTTTCCGACAATCCGGCGGGCCCGTTCACTATGGTGGGTGCCTATCGTTTGCCTAACCAGAACAATTGGAAAGAAGCCGCAGGTAACCCCAGCTGGGGTGAGAACGGTGACAGCCGCGATATGACTGTGTTCGTGGACCCGAAGGACGACAGTGCCTATGTGCTGTATTCTTCCGAAGCCAATGCCACGCTGTACATCGCCAAGCTCAACGATGATTACACCAATGTAGTCAAGACCACGAATGTGGACCAGTCCGAGGGACAAAAGCAGTACTCTGCTGACGGGCAGTACCCATACATTCTTGCAGACGCTACTACGGATGCCCCGGTGCGTGGCGAAGATTTCCAAATCGTCAAACAAAATGGTTCGCTGGAAGCTCCTGCCGTATTCCAATATGACGGGCGTTACAACATCATCGCATCTGGTGCAACCGGCTGGGCCCCGAACAAGCAGACCTACTACACCGCCGACTCCATGCTGGGAAGCTGGACCCGTGGCGTGGAAAAGGACGATATCAACGAGAACACGTGGTACAACAACATGCCGGAAGGCGCGGATGGTCTGTTGTCCGTGGGCGATACCCGCGGCACCACATTCGGTTCGCAGTCGGCTAGTGTGCTCGCAGTAGACCAGGAGAAAGGTCACTTCATCTACCTTGGTGACCGTTGGGATTCCGGTAAAGCCGATTCCACCTATGTTTGGCTGCCGCTGACCATCGGTGAGAACGGCACCATCGAAATGCACAATCCTGCTCAAGAAGGCGAGCCCGACGGTTGGGATCTGAGCTATTGGGGCAACCATGGTAGCGCCAAGGGCAAGCTGGTCAATTGGACTGTGGAAACCGGCGATGATCTCCCGAAGACCGTGAACACGGGCGGAACCGTTACTCTGCCGGACACCGTCAACGTCAAGGAAGGCGACGATACCATTGCTACCAAGGTGACATGGAATGTGGAAGGCGGTACGGCAGTCAGCAAGTCGACCAAGGCTGCTGGTAACACCTACGCATTCAATGTGCCGGGAACCTACACCATTACGGGCACTCTTGCCGAGAGCAGTAACTTCAATCCGGGCCGTACATTCCGTAGAACCATCGATGTTTCCTGCTCCAACCCGATTTCCGGAAGTTGGAAGGAAGCTCATTGGAAGGGCGGCAGCGCGTGCCAGGTTTCTGCGTCCGGCGGTGCTTATGACTTCACGATTACGGACAACGCCAATCGTGGCGTCTGGACGGATCGCAACGAGGGCAGTGCGGTGTACCAGCCTGATGCTCTGGACGTGAACGAAACGCTGGAAACCACGGTCAAGCCGCTCGACTTGGGCGGTAATGGCGATCCGCGCGCCGGTCTGGTGGTCCGTAACGGTCTTACTGGCGCTAACGGCGGCAAGGGATATGCCACGTTACTTGCCAGCCCAAGCGGCGTTTACATGCAGTACGATTCCAATGCCGATGGCTACATCGATAAGGAAACATCGCATGTTGGTACCGGCTTCGGCGACCAAGTGCAGCTCAAGCTGGAGCGCACCTCAACCGATACTCTGAAAGGCTACTGGCGTGCTTCCGCGAACGATGAATGGCAGGATGTCGCTACGGTAACGCTGACCGGTGCGGACGTAACCGGGCTCGATGCCGGTGCTTTCGCCACGTCGAACAGCAATGCCGGCGCATTCACCGTGGCCTTCAACGGCACTGCGTTCGGTTCGCAGACTGCTGCTGTGGAGTCCATCGCGGCCAAGGGCCCTGAAGCCACTATCGCCAAGAGGCAGACGCTCGCGCATAAGGACGTGACGGTTACCGCTACGCTCACCAATGGCAAGACGCGTGTACTGGAGCCAGATGAATACACGTTGGAAGGCTTCGACACCACCAAATTGGGCGAGCAAACCGTGACGGTACGCCTTGTCACTGATTCTTCAGTAACTGCCACGCTCACCGTGACTGTGGAAAGCAACCTTGCCCGGTTGTTCTGCTCGTCCGCTGCGGCCTCGAAGTATGAGCCGGCCAGTAGCTGGGCCTCCGCTTCTACGGCCGACCTGACTTGCGACAACAACCTGAGCACCAACTGGTCGAACTGGGGCACCGGCGACACCTCGCCGTGGCTCAGCTACACCTTCGATAAGGCATATCAGCTGGGCAAGCTCAGCGTTGCGGTGGATAAGGCCAAGGGCGAGGCCGCTCCGAAGAGCTTCACTGTATCGTACCTAGCTGAAGACAACGCCACGTGGACTGATGCCACGCTGCCGGCAGTCACTGTGAATGGTGCTGCTGGAGCCGTGACGGAAGCCGATGTGAGCGCTCTGCCCGCCACCAAGGGCATTCGCCTCAACTTCACCTACGCCGATGGCAATGACTATGCCAAGATCGCTGAAGTACGCATCGCCGAAGGTGAAGCAACGCCAGAGCCGCAGCCGTCTAGTAACGCCAATCTTGCTGATCTGACTGTGGATGGCAAGACGGTTGACGGATTCTCCGCGGATACCACTAAATATGCCGGTGCGCTGGCCGGAGACGCTGCTTCCTACCCGACGGTGGAGGCGACTGCTGCTGACGCAAAGGCTACGGTGCAAGTGGAGCAGGCTTCGGCCGAGAACAACGGCGTGGCCACGGTGACTGTAACTGCTGAGGATGGCACGGCGAAAACCTACACAGTGACATTCGGCGAACTGCCTCAGTTGGCTGAGCTTGCTGTGGAAGTGACCAAGGATTCCTATCAGGTAGGCGATAAGTTCAACGCTGCCGATGTGAAGGTATCCGCCATTTACAAAGTCGGCGATACCGAAACGCTGCGCAAGCTGATTGATCCAACTGATGGTGATCTGAAGTTCACTGGCTTTGATTCTGCCACCGCAGGCACGAAGACCATCACCGTCTCTTATCGTGGCGTGAACGCGACGTTCGAAGTCACGGTCACGGCCACGGAGGTCACTCCCGGCCCTGGAGAGCAGAAGCCCGGCGATACCAACAATCCTGGCAACACTGCTAAGCCCGGTAGCACTGCCACGAATAAGCCGGCTGCTAATGGCGCTGCGCCCCTTTCGAATACGGGTGCTGCCGTGGCTGCCATTGCGGTCGTGGTTGTGGTGCTGGCAGCTGCGGCTGGTGCCTTGCTCGTCATCCGCAAACGCCGCGCATAACCATGGCAACTGCTGAGTAGCGTGGATTGCGTTGCTATTGAGCAATCTGCGATTCACGCCACTCAGCGAGTGCACCCGAGTGCGCCCGAGCTTGCGCAATGCAGGCGCAATACAGTGCAAACAGTACAAAGCAACAATAATGGCCGGTCTGAGCCAGCTGCTCCATGCGAGGGCAGCTGGCTCAGACCGGCCATTGTGTCTGCAAGTACATGCAATTAGAGCATGAACATGTGGAAGCCGTTGAGCGTTACTGGTTGTTTTGCTTTGTTGTTGCGCTCAGCAGTGCGACGGACGTCCGCCCGCAGTGTAGTGCAGCGCTCCGTGAACCAGCGCTGATGTGAAATGCATGTTGCACATGCCCGCTTCTTCTGCTTCGTGCGTGCAGCCGGCGATGCTGCATAGGTTCATACCCCGAATCATGGTCATACCCCCTCTTTGGGATGGCATCCGTGCCACCATCTGCCTTCAGAGCATAGCGGACAATTGTTGCATTGCCTAGGCGGTACAACGCTTTCTGTGGCCTGTATCACATCCTTGCCGGCGTTCTGCGGCGTGGTTGGGCGTGTACATGTGCACTTGTGCGGTTTTGTTGTGTGTGATTTGGGTATACGGATAGAGTTTCTTCTCTGCAGTGGCAAGGGCCTCTCGGCCGGCGAGCCGGCTGATTTCTCCCATGCGTTGCTCAATGATTTCCGTTTTGCGAGTCTGAACGGCAAAATAGCTCTGGAGAAGTGCCACTTCTTCTTTCTTTGGATCACCGTTTTGAGCAATGAGATAGCAGGCGTATCGGGAGTGCTGAGTTCGCTGGTTTTGCGTGTGATTTCGTCGCGGTTCATGGGTGTGTCCTTATGTTTTTCATGACCATTTTCGTGACTCCACGAAAATGGTCAAAGCCAATAATTGCAATGGTTTTGAGGTATGGGCGCGCTCCGCCCAACTGGTCTGTCTTCGTCCGCCTTTTCGACCAGATACCTCATGGAGCACAATGCCAACGTCGCTACCGTTGGCCCAGCAAATATTCTTAGACGACGCCCCGAAGTGAATATCTATGCGGCTTTCAGAATATCAAAGAGCGTGGAGTGTGTGCATTACGCGTTCCAAAAATAGTTTCTAGTAATGAATTGTTTACGGTGTGAGATATTCTTGGGGTGTTTGCGGCGCTCTGCCGTGTGGCGAATGGGAATGGATGGTGCTCTTATGGGATTTGAGCAGGAAGCAGTTAGTGAACTGTATGCCAGCGTGTGGGGCAATCGTTCGACAATGCAGAGGGAATTCACTCGTGGAGCCCATGGTGAGCAGTTCGTGCTCCGGGAGCTGTCCATGAAGGGGACGCAAACGCCATCGCAATTGGCATCGGCGCTGCAGGCCAGTTCCGGCCGCATCTCCACTGTGCTGTCGTCTCTGGAGAAAAAAGGCTGGGTCACGCGTGACATTGATTCCAAGGATCGGCGCATTATTCGCGTGAATCTCACTGATTCCGGGCGCGAGCAGTCTCATCGGATGATAGAGGAAATGCGTTCCGCAATTTGCTGGATTTTTCTCGCAATGGGGGAGCGGCGCACGCGCGAATTCGTTGACCTGGTGTCTGAGTTCACCACATATATGTCGATTTGCCATCCGGGGCGGCCTCGGCCGACGGCTGAACAAGTGCGTGAGGCATTCGTGGAGCGGGACAAGCGCGTGGCTGAACACATGGCGGCTAAGCGCGCGGAGGCTGAGCGAGACTAGCTTCCTCCCGCTGGCGGGTCTCTCCCTCCGTCACTGCTGCGCGGTGACACCTCCCTCGTCAGAGGGAGGTAAAGGTAATTGAGGACGCTCACAGCGAACATGCAGAAGTGCGCGTAATATCTCACAGTGTAAGTAATCAAACAATAGAAACTATTAAGACATCGTGAACCGATAATCGCCGATAACCCAGCCAACTTAAGAACCAATCGTCAATAACCAATAACCAACCCAACCAACACAAGGGGAAACCAATGCTTCGCATCATGAAATACCTCTCCAAAGCGGAGATCGGTCAGATGCTCATCGCTCTGGTGACCATCGTCGGGCAGGTCTACTTCGACCTGAAACTGCCCGACTATATGTCAGACATCACCACGCTGGTCGAAACGCCGGGCAGCCACATGAAGGACATTTGGATTGCCGGCGGCAAGATGCTGCTCATCTCGCTCGGATCCGCGGCGTGTGCCATCATCACCGGCTACATCGCTGCGCGCGTGGCGGCCTCGTTCACCCAGCGTCTGCGCTCGCTCGAATTCCGCAAGGTCGAGTCCTTCGGCCCGGCCGAAATGAGCAAGTTCTCCACCGCCAGCCTCATCACCCGCTCCACCAACGACGTCACGCAGGTGCAGATGTTCATCACCATGGGTCTGCAGCTCATCGTCAAATCGCCGATTATGGCAGTATGGGCCGTGTGCAAGATCGCCGGCGAAGGCTTCGAATGGACGCTCGCCACCGGAATCGCCGTAGTGATTCTGCTGGCGGCCATCGTCATCATGATGGCCATGGTCATGCCGAAATTCAAGGCCATGCAGGCCCTGACCGACAACATCAACCTCGTGGCCCGCGAGAACCTCACCGGCCTGCGTGTGGTGCGCGCCTACAACGCCGAGGACTACCAGGAAGCCAAATTCACCAAGGCCAACAAGGACCTCACCGACACCCAGCTGTTCACCAACCGCGTCATGGCGTTCATGATGCCGCTGATGAACACCATCATGAACGGTCTGATGCTTGCCGTCTACTGGATCGGTACCTACCTGATCGATGCCGCCGGGCTCAAGGACAAGCTCACCGTGTTCTCCAACATGGTGGTGTTCTCCAACTACTCCGTGCAGGTCATCATGAGCTTCCTGCTCATGAGCATGGTGTTCGTGCTCTGGCCGCGCGCCGACGTGTCCGCGCAGCGCATCATGGAGGTACTCGACACCGAGCCGATCGTCGAGAACGGCACCAAAACCGCCGCCGACGTGGCCAAAACCGGTCAGCGAGGCACCGTGGAATTCCGCAACGTCAGCTTCACCTACCCGGATTCGCGCGAGGCGATGCTGGAAGGCATCAACTTCACCGCCGAGCAGGGCCAGACGGTGGCGTTCATCGGCTCCACCGGCTCCGGCAAGTCGTCTCTTATCAATCTCGTGCCGCGCTTCTATGACACCAGCCAAGGCCAGGTGTTGGTCGACGGCGTGGACGTGCGCGACTACGACCTGAAGGCCCTGCGCGACAAGATCGGCTACGTGCCGCAGCAGTCCGTGCTGTTCAAGGGCACCGTGGCCTCCAACGTGAGCTACGGCGATCAGCCGGGCGACCCGGCGGAGGTCGAGATGGCCGATACCTCCACCCCGGCCGGGCGCAAGCGCGAGGCCGCGTTGATCGCCGCTGGCAAGGCTGCGGAAGGTGCCGATATACCGGCCGAGCAGCTGAATCGCGTCAGGGCCGCCGCCGACGTGGCGCAGGCCAGCGAGTTCGTGGCGCGCATGGACGGCGGGTATTCCGCCGCGATCGCCCAAGGCGGATCGAACGTGTCCGGCGGCCAGAAGCAGCGCCTGTCGATTGCGCGCGCCGTGTACCGCGACCCGGAGATTCTGATCTTCGACGATTCGTTCTCGGCACTCGACTTCAAAACCGACCGCGAGGTGCGCGACGCGTTGAAGGAGACGGCGAAGGACGCGACGAAGCTCATTGTGGCGCAGCGCGTCGGCACGATCATGGACGCGGACTGCATTCTCGTGCTCGAGGACGGCAAGGTGGTGGGTCAAGGCACGCACCGCGAACTGCTCGAGACCTGCGAGGTGTACCAGGAGATCGCGAAATCGCAGCTGAGCGAGGAGGAGCTCAGTGCGTGAGTGGGGCGGCGAATGCCGTATGCACATGTATGGGTTTGAGATAGATAGGATGTGAGGATATGCCAGGACCAATGGGACATGGGCGTGCAGGCGCGCCCGTGGAGAAAGCCGATGATTTCGGCGGCGCGCTCAAGGAACTGATGCGCTTCAGCAAGCGCTACATACCGGCGATCGTCATCGCGCTGATCCTCGGCGTCGGCGGCGCGATCTGCCAGATCATAGGGCCGGACTACCTCGGCGATATGACCGACGAAATCACCAAGGGACTGCCTGCGCTCGTGCACGGCAA
>ENA-OPVL01000706-OPVL01000706.1-human-gut-metagenome-genome-assembly--contig:-NODE-706-length-22126-cov-2.383263_pt1 | contig 22126 bp, 16 predicted proteins | sample MGYA00241496_ERZ501984 | MGnify/ENA primary metagenome ERZ501984 (study PRJEB25962, sample SAMEA2042986) | human gut metagenome | biome: human gut; feature: human-associated habitat; material: faeces... | reverse complement strand
GGCTAAAACAAAACAAGCAGAAGCAAGTGAAAATGATTTAGAGGGAATGAGCGACTTAGAAGATGAAATGGATAAACAACTTGGAACATATGATCCATTAAAGAAAATTCCAACAAAAACATTAGAAGAGGCAAAAGTTGACTTTGTTAAAGAGAAAACTAAAGTAGAATTCTCTGATGGAAATGTTATTATACCAGAAGGCTTTAAAATTGCAGACGTTCCAGCTTCAAAAGTACAAGATGGAGTAGTAATAGAAGATAAAGATAGAAACCAATTTGTATGGGTGCCAGTAGCAACAATAGCAGATTATAAGAGAACAGCATATTCAACAGATGTTGCAACAGAAGAAACAGATACTGCAACAAACTCAATAAAAATAAAATATAGGAGTTCAGATAACTATTATTTTACAGAAGCAATGCCAGAAGATGAAAAAATAAGTGTAGAAACATATAAAGGATTCTATATAGGAAGATATGAAGCAGGGGATAAAGAAAATACAGAAGCAAAAACATTAAGAAGTTCAAATGATGTAACAAAAACAGTAACAATAAAAGCAAATCAAGCCCCATACGGTTATGTAACAAGAACACAAGCAGTTTCTTTAGCAGAAGGTTTTGCAACAAAGCAAGGATATAAAGCTAAAACAAAATTAGTAAGTAGTTATGCATGGGATACAACAATGGCTTTTTTACAAAACGTAAATAGTGATTATGGAAGTAGCTCAGAAGAAGGAAATTATAGTGATACAAAATTTTCATATACAGATATAACAGGAGCAAGTAAGACAAAGGAAAAAAAATCATCAGTATTAGTTCCAACAGGACAAACAACACCAGTATGTAATATTTACGATATGGGAGGAAATATTTATGAGTGGACGACTGAGTCCTATTCGGACACGAGCAATCCTTACGCTAGACGCGGAGGCGGTTACAGCAACTTTTTCGCGGATGGTCCAACCGGTAGTCGCAGTAACCGTTCTGACATTGCCTACGATGTCAGTGGTTTCAGGCTCACTTTATTTATGTAGACCTGATCCCTGGATGCTCGAATTATAACACAATGATAACTAGAGCCCTGACGTAGGAACATAAAATTGGAAAAAAGTTACAAATGAAAAATAGTAGAGAAATATAATAAAAATATAATAAAAAAACACCTTTTATGGTAAAATTTAAATGTCCAAAACAAATTTTACGAAAGAAGGTGTTTTTATGTATTATAATACACAGGAAGAGATTATAACAAAAATAACAAAAAGTCTAGAGGAAAGTTTAATTTTAAGAAAAAAAGTAATAAAAAATTTAGCAAGTATAATTTTAGGAATGATATTGGGAAAGTCAACAGTAGTATCAAAAATAGCCGAAAATTTAAAGGAAGACTTTAGTGAAGGGAAAGAAGAAAGCAAAATAAAGAAAATAAAAAGGTTTTTTAATAAGAAAATATCGTAAGATATGTATATATTCTTTATAGAGAGTGTGTTGAAAAAATTTAAGGCAGAAGATAATAAAGTGGTAGTAATATTTGACCATACAACATGCGAAGATAGATTTGTCATATTGAGCTTTATGCTAAGTATAGGAAAAAGAGGAATACCATTATATTATAAAGTGTATGATTATAAAGATCCAAATAATAAAAGCATGAAAGATGTAAAGGAAGGATTGGAAAGAGTAAAGAAAATTTTACAGCCATACGGATATGAAGTAACAGTATTAGCAGATAGAGGATTTGGAAGTACGGAGTTATTTGAATATATAGATAAAATGGGATGGACATATTTTATAAGAGTAAAAGGAAATTACAATATACGAATAGAATCAGATGAGGTAATAGGAAAAATAGAAGATATAGAACATCCAAGAGGATTTACGAGATATTTTTATAATGTAGAATTAACACAAAGTAAATATGAATGTAAGCTTGAATTTTTCCAAAAAGAATACGGCGAAAAGCAGAAAAGAGTAGTAAAAAAAGTGGAAGAATTTATGGTTTATTTAGAGCCATTATTTGAGTTGCCCGCAGAAATACGAAAATGTATATATACCACAAATGCAATAGAATCAGTAAATTCAGCTTTAAGAAAGGCTACCAAAGGAAAAGGAGCATTTCCAAGTGAAAGCTCTGTTTATAAGGTAATGTTTTTAAGAATACGAGAACTTAGTGAAAAATGGAAAAAGCCAATGCAAAATTGGGAAACAATAAGAAAACAACTAATATCTCTATTTGGAGATAGACATCTAAATTATGTAAATTTATAAAAATAAAAAAGAGCACATTGAAAATTGAATATAAAAATTAGTAGTACAATTTCTGCACTACTAATAAAAATTATTAAAAAAATTTACACACTAATCTTGACAAGGCCAACCGGCAAGTAGTACTACTTATTATTTATGTTTGGTTAGAATATTTTAATCGAAAAATAGGCGGTGTAATACTGTCTATTTTTTTACGAATGAATTTCTTTTGGATAGAAGTTGACTAATAATTAATACATAAAATTTTAAATGGGGATTATCAATTTTTTAACCTTTTTCATTGCTAAATCTCCTAAAATATGATATAGTTTGCAATGAAAAATAACAACAAAATAAGAAACAAAAGGAGAACATAATGTTATTAGCACTTTCTGGTATTACTGGAGTGGGAAAAAGTTTTTATGCAGAAGAAATTGCAAAAAAGCTTGATTTCAAAAAGGTACATACTATAAGAACAAGAACTATGAGAATAGGTGAACAAAACGGAAAAACTGGACTTTTTATGACTCATGAAGAGTTACAAAAACTCAAAGATGATGGGAAAATTGCTTACGATTTTGATGTGTTTGGTGGTACATATGCATATAAAAAGGATGAAATTTTATCTAATGAAAATTATGTGTTTGAAATGTATTATACTACTATTCAAGACTGGAAAAGAATAAGACCAGATATTGTCACTATTTATATATTGCCAAATGATATAAATGTGGCATTAGAACAAGTAAAGAAAAGAAATTTAACACTAGAGAAAGAAAACGAGAGAATTAAAGAGACAGAAGAACAATATAAAAATTTTATAAGTGATAAGAAATTACAAGATATGTTTGATTACATAATATATAATAATTATGATGAAAAATCAGAAGATGAACTTATTAAATTGATTGCAAGCAAAATAAAATCAGATAAATACTAAAAATGAAAGGATTAATATGGATATATTTTTTAAAAGTGATGAAAATTTTGACAAAATAATTGTAGACACCCTAAAAGGGAAAAAGATAGTAAAAGCAAACCAGATTACAACTGGCTGGACTAACATAGTATATGAGGTTGAAACTGATGATGGAAACTATTTCTTTAGATTTCCACGTGATGAATTCTGGTCTAGAACTATTGTAAAGGACTGTGAATTTGCAGGTTACATATACAATAAAACAGATTTTAATACTAGTAAGCTAGAACTAAAATATTATAATGGTAAACCATTTAGTGTACATAAAAAAATAAAAGGCACTCCACTTGCTAAGAAGATGGATTCACTTAGTGATAAAGAAGTTGAGAATGTTGGAAATGAAATTGCAAAATTTATGTATGAATTGCATAACTTAGATTTTAATAAAGACGAAGTATTTAATACAAGAAATATTGGCTTGAAACTACCAGATTTCCTAGACGAACTTTTAAGTTTGCATTTGAGTGAAGATGATATAAAATTCTGGAAAGAGAGTAAAATAGATGATAGTTGCAATAACTTGGTTCATGGTGATTTGAACCCAAGCAATGTATTGTTAGATGATAATAATAATGTTGCGGCTATTATAGATTTCGGATTTGGTGGTTTTGGAGATAAATATGATGATATTTCTAGAATAATTGGAAGATGCCCAGAAAGATTTAAAAATGGCATTGTAAAGAGTTATGAGTCATACTCAAAAGCACCAGTAAACATGGAGATTTTAAATGATAAAATTGATAAGTGGAACAATATAGATAAAGGATATATAAATTATATGAGAAGTATAGGAATATACGAATAGTTTTGGAGGTATAATTTTTGGATAGTAATAGATTATTAATAATAGATGGAAACAGCATTATGAATAGGGCTTTTTACGGAATAATGAGCTCTAAATCTTTGATGTCTGCTGATGGTAAATATACGAATGCTGTATATGGATTTTTATCAATTTTATTTAAAGATTTAGAGGATTTAAAACCAGATTATATTGCAGTTGCCTTTGATTTGAAGGCTCCAACTCACAGACACAAGATGTATAAAGAATACAAAGGTACTCGCCATGCGATGCCACAAGAACTTGCTGAGCAAATGCCTGTTATTAAAGAAGTTTTAAAAGCAATGAATATAGCAATAATCGAAAAAGAGGGCTATGAGGCAGATGACGTTATAGGAACTATTTCTAAGCAAGCATCTGATGCCGGACATTATGTTACTATTCTTTCTGGAGATAGAGATAACTTTCAACTTGCAAGTGATAAAGTTACAATTCGTATTCCTCGTACTAAAATGGGCAAGACCGAGACAGAGGATTATGATGATTCTAAGATAATCGAAGAATATGGTGTTAAACCAGTTCAGCTAATTCAAGTAAAAGGATTGATGGGAGATACATCTGATAATATTCCAGGAGTTCCAGGAGTAGGAGAAAAGACTGCTCTAAAATTAATTAAAGAATATGAAAATATAGATAATTTGTATGAAAAATTGGAGGCTGGACAAGCAGATGATATCAAAGGAGCATTAAAAACTAAACTTGAAAATAACAAGGATTTAGCAATGCTATCTAGAACTCTTGGAACTATTCTAAGGGATGCACCACTCGGAGTTAATATAGAAGATTTAAGGACTAAGGAGTGGGATAAAGAAGCAGTAACAAATAAATTTAAAGAGCTTCAATTTAATCGATTTATAGAAAGATTTGATTTGAATGGACTTGGTACACCAAAGAAAGAAGCTAAGATTGAAGATTTATTTACATTAGTAGAGTTAGATAAAAATACTTTAAAAGACGAGCTTTCAAAGATTAATAATAAATTTATTTATTATATAGAAAAAGAAAAGATTGAAGATGAAAGTGCAATTATAAAAGAAACATTTAAATCATTATATTTTTATAATGACAAAAAGGTATTTTATGTAAAAGATTTTGAGTTAACTCCTGAAATTATTAATATCTTTGCAGACGAAAAAATAGACAAAATTAGTTATAGAACTAAACCAGACTATATCATTCTTAAAGAGCATGACTGTGAATATAATAACATAAAATATGATGCAGAGATTGCCGGATATAATCTAAACCCAACAGATAAAAACAATATTGAAGAAATATCTAAAAAGTATTTAGACTTAGACATGGATGAATATTTAGAAAATGAATTTAATGGCACAGATGAGAAGAAGAGTGACCAGATGAATTTATTTGATAATTTAGAACAAAAAGATGATAAAGTCGACGAAAGAAGCAAATATCAGAGTGCTTTAATTTGTTATGCAATAGCAAAGCTAGAAGAAGTTACAACAAAAAAACTAGAAGAAGCAGGTTCATTAAGCCTATTTAGTAATATCGAAATGCCGTTAGTACCAGTATTGGCACAAATGCAATTTAATGGAATGATGGTAGATGAAAGTGAATTAAAAGATTTTGGAGATACATTAAAAGCCCAAGTAGAAACCTTATCACATGAAATATGTGATTTAGCAGGAGAAGAATTTAATGTAAATTCTCATCAACAATTAGGAAAAATATTATTTGAAAAATTACAATTACCAGTTTATAAAAAGACTAAAAATGGCTACACAACTGATGTTGAAGTGTTAGAAAAGTTAAAAGGTCAACATCCTATTATAGAAAAAATATTGGAATATAGAACACTTGCTAAATTAAATTCTACTTATGTTGAGGGGTTAATTCCTTATATAAACCCTAAAACTAAGAGAATACACTCGAGTTTCCATCAAATAATTACTGCAACAGGAAGAATAAGCAGTACAGAGCCAAATTTACAAAACATTCCTACTAGAGCAGAATTAGGAAAGCAAATAAGAAAAGCTTTTAAACCTGCAGAAGGAAATATTTATATAGATGCAGATTATTCTCAAGTAGAATTAAGAGTGCTTGCACATATTTCACAAGATGAAAATATGATACACGCATTTAATCACGGAGAAGATATTCATAAACAGGCTGCATCAAAGGTTTTAGGAATTCCAATTGAAGAAGTTACAAAGGAGCAAAGGTCATCTGCAAAGGCCGTAAACTTTGGAATAGTATATGGAATAAGTGATTTTGGACTTGCAAATCAGTTAGGAGTGAGCAACAAACAAGCTAAAGAATACATTAATCAGTACCTTGAAAAATATCAAGGAATAAAAAACTTCATGGATGATATAGTAGAAAGTGCAAAGGCAAAGGGATATGTAGAAACTCTTTTTGGAAGAAGAAGATACATTCCAGAAATAAAATCTTCAAATTATATGGTAAGACAATTTGGAAGCCGTGTTGCTATGAATACTCCAATACAGGGAACAGCAGCAGATATTATGAAAATTGCTATGATAAATGTAAATAAAGCATTGAAAGAAAATCATATTAATGGTAAAATTGTACTACAAATACATGATGAATTGTTATTAGAAGTTAGCAAAGAAGATAAACAACAGGCAAAAGAAATTCTAAAACAATGCATGGAAAACGCAATGAAATTATCGGTTCCACTTGAAGTAGAAATCTCTGAGGGTGAGGACTGGTATGAAGTAAAATAAACAAAGGAGAGTAGATGTAATTTGAAAAAACAATATAAGGTTATAGTGGGTGTTCTAATTGGTATTATACTACTTATAACTATTATAAAAGTATTTAACATAAAGCAAATTATATTACAAAAAATATATCCTAAAAAGTACTCAGAATATGTAGAAAAATATGCACAAGAATTTAACGTGGATCCATTACTAATTTTTTCCATGATAAAAGCCGAAAGCAATTTTAAAGAAAAGGCTAAATCATCGAGTGGAGCAAAGGGCTTAATGCAGTTAATGGAGGCCACGGCAAACGAAATTGCTGATAAAATAGATGAACCTCTGGTTGAAGAAGAAAGCTTATTAGAGCCAGAAAAAAATATAATGATTGGCACAAAATACTATTCGGAATTATTAAAAAATTTTGACGGAAATATGTTACTTGCAATCACGGCATATAATGCTGGAATGGGAAACGTAAATCAATGGATTAGAGATGGAATAATAAAAGCTGATGGAAGTGACATAGAGAATATTCCATATAAAGAAACAAATATGTATGTTAGGAAGATTATTAATAATTATAGAATGTACCAGACTATTTATGAAGGAGCATAACAAAAGATGAAGAAAAAACAAATTACTATAAGTGTATATCAAATTTTCATAGCATTGCTGGTAATAATTGCAATAATAGTAACTGTTTCGATTGTTAAGAAACATGTACCAAAAACAAATAGAATTGCGACTGGAAAGGCCAGTGACTTTAATGGTAGTGGAACGAGTGATGATCCATATAAAATAGAGAACATAGAAGACTTATTAAAATTATCAGAAAATGTAAATAGCGGAATTACATATAGCAACCAGTATTTTGAACTTACAAATAAGCTAGATTTTCAAAGTGATGAGTCATACAAAAATCCAAAAGCTAAGTATGATGACGTAAATAAAGATGGCAAAGTTGAAGATATAAAAACAGAGCTGATTACTGCAAACGGTTTTTTGCCGATTGGAGACTCAGAACATGCCTTTGAGGGAATATTTAATGGAAATGATAAAACAATAAGAAATTATTCTGTAAATATAGCTCAAGGTGCAGAAAATAATGTATTAGTTGGAATATTTGGTAATAATAAAGGTAGAATAATAAATTTAAAAGTGACAGTAACAATTTCTGTGGACGAAAACATTGAAAATACAAAAGTATTAATTGGAACTATATCAGCAAAAAATTCTGGGATAATTCAGACTTGCAAAACGGAGGGAACAATAACAGCAAGTATTAACGCAGAGAGTTCAAACATAGAAGTTGCTGGAATTTGTGCAGAAAATAGCGGAAAAATAATTGATACAGCAAATAGCATTACAATTATATCAAATCAATTAAAAGCTGGCATAGTTGCTTTGAATTCTGTTGAAAATAATACAGAAAATAGTGGCGAAATTACAAACTGTACAAATGAAGGAAAGATTGAAGAACAAATAGGTTCAAAATATTATACAGCTGGTATTGTTGCAGATAATCAAAATGGAAACATTACAAGTTGCACCAATAATGGAAAGATTGATGGAAAAATTGTTGGTGGAGTAGCAGGAAAATCAACGGGATACATAGTTGCTTGTCAGAATACTGCAGAAATAAGTAACTTAAAAGAAAATTCAAATGATGAAGAATTTGCAGGTGGAATTGTTGCAATACTAGAAACTGCTACAATAGAAAATTCTAAAAATACTGGAAATGTAATTGGAAGTACTAATGTTGGTGGAATAGTAGCAGAAAGTAAAGGAACAATTACACAATGCCGAAATGATGGACAAGTATCTAAAGTTGCAGGAGTTATATGTAAAACTGTAAATTTAGGTGGATTAGTCGGAAAAAATGGTGAAGCAGCTAGATTATCAAATTCAAAAAATTATGGAAATGTAAATTCCGAAACAGATACTTTGGTTAATCTAGGAGGAATTTGCGGAATTTTGTATAATAATAGTATAGTAGAACTTTGTGAAAATAATGGAGCTATAAGTGGTTCTGCAAAAGAAATTATACCAAATGAAGATACAAACACTAACTGTGCATCTTGTACAAGCAATAATGGTGGAAGTGCTTCAACAGACGACTTTGGGCAATTAAACATTGGAATCATTTATGGAAAATATCAAGAAATATAAATTATTAAAGAAGGGAAGATGATATTTATGGCTATATTAGTTACAGGAGGTGCTGGCTTTATTGGAAGCCACACAGCAGTTGAGTTATTAAATTCAGGAAAGGATATTGTTATAGTAGATAATTTTTCTAACAGTAAACCAAAGGCTTTAGAAGCTATTAAGAAAATTACTGGAAAAGATTTTAAATTTTACGAAATAAATTATTTGGACAGAGAAAAGTTAGAAAAGGTATTCGAAGAAAATGATATTGAGGCAGTTCTAAACTTTGCAGGTTATAAATCTGTTGGAGAGTCTGTTAGAAAGCCATTAGAATATTATGATAACAACATTTCTGGATGTCTTGTATTATTAGAAACAATGCAAAAATATGGAGTAAAAAAATTCGTATTTAGTTCATCTGCAACAGTATATGGAGAGCCAGAAAGAATTCCATTAACAGAAGATTGTAAAACTGGTGGAACAACAAATCCATATGGAACATCAAAATTATTCATAGAGCAAATACTTAAAGATTTATATGCATCAGATAATTCATGGGATATTTGTATATTAAGATATTTCAATCCAGTAGGAGCTCATGAAAGCGGATTAATTGGAGAAGAACCACAGGGAATACCAAACAATTTAATGCCATATGTTGTAAGAGTTGCATCAGGAGAATTAAAAGAATTATCTGTATTTGGAAATGATTACGATACTCCAGATGGAACAGGCGTTAGAGACTATATTCATGTTGTAGATTTAGCAAAAGGACATTTAGCAGCACTAAATAAACTAGATAAAGAAGGAAAAGGCTTATATATTTATAATCTTGGAACAGGAACTGGATACAGTGTTTTAGACATGGTAAAATCTTTCGAAGAAATTACTGGAAATAAAGTTCCATATAAAATAGCACCAAGAAGACCTGGAGATATTGCAACATGTTATTCAGACACTAAAAAGGCAAAAGAAGAACTTGGTTGGGAAGCAAAAAAAGGAATAAAAGAAATGTGTGAAGATTCTTGGAACTTCATACAGAAAAATAAGTAATATGTAAGAAAAACATATTAAAGAGGTAATAATCTACTTAAGAAAAAAGTACGGGTTCTAAAACGCACAAATAAATCAAGTATTAAAGGAGTAATGTATATGCATAGTCAAATGCTTACATCTAGGCTTGGAGCAGAATTAATAAGTTACAAGCTAGATGGCATAGAAAAAATACACCAAGGACAAGATTGCATAGATGAGAATGGGAGAGTTTACTGGAAACGTCATTTTCCAGTACTATTTCCAATTGTGGGAAAGTTAAAACAAAACAAGACAATTATAAATGGCAGGACATATGAAATGGGACAACATGGATTTGCTAGAGACATGGAGTTTGAACCTGTTACAAAATTGGATAATTTTCACTCATATGTTTTAAAAAGTAATCCCAGCACTTTTGTAAAATATCCATTCGATTTTTCTTTATATGTAACATATAGAACCGATGAAAACAAACTTACAACAATGTATAAAGTTGTAAATGAAGGCGATAACAATATGACATTTGGAATAGGCGGACATCCGGCTTTCAAAATAGAGCAACGAGATTTATATAGTGATGAATATTATTTAGAATTTGAGGAAGATGAGAATAAAATACATTTCTTATATCTAGTTGATGGTTTGATTGGAACAGAATATGCCAGAAATATAATGCAAGATTTAAGAAGAATACCAATAAATCAAGATTCTTTCAAGAATGATGCTATAATAATGAAAGGTTTGACTTCCCATAGAGTTAGCCTAAAAAAGAAGACTGGAAACAAGACATTGTTAACAATGGACTTTGAAGGATTTCCATATTTAGCTGTATGGTCAAAACCAGGAGCACCATTTATTTGCCTAGAACCATGGTACACAACAGCAGATGCAATAAAATCGACTGGTGTATTTACGCAAAAGACAGACATGTTAACATTAGCACCAAGAAAAGAGTTTGAATGTAAATATACTGTTGAATTCTTTAACTAGTAGTTGAAAAAATAGCTGAGAAGAACTATAAGAAAGGGATTTTATCAAAATGGCCAAAATTATATTTATAATTATTGAATTAATTATTCTTGGAATTTCTGTAATAATGATATATGATGCTAGAAAGATAGCAACAAAAACATTTAGCTCAAATGAGACAAACGAAACAACGAAAGTATTGAAAATAGTTGGTTTTATTGCTCTAATAATAAGCTTACTAATGATATATATTACGAAAATAAAAATGTGAAAAATAAAATATTGATACTCTTTAGTAAATAAAATGTGAAACAAAATTAGCAAAAAAAGCTAGAAATGTTTCACATTTTTAAGGAGGAATATCATGGAAGAAAAAATCGAAATTACGAAGGAAAAGATGAAAAGAAAATAAAAAAATTTATAAAGGAATAATATATAAGGAAACTAATAAAATCAATGGAATTTATTTAATTCTATTGATTTTTCTGTATAAAATATGTTATTATAGTAACATAATAATTAAAAGCAAAGAACAAGAGGAGTAAGTTTGGAACATCTATCCAGAGAAAAGAAGAAAAATGCTGAGATCTTCTTATAGAAAGTTAAACTGAATGTAGCTTGGGAGCTGATATATAGAAATAATAGTAAATATATCCGTGTAGTTTACGTTACAAAACAAATGAGATGTATATTTTATAGAAAGTATACAAATAAGGTGGTACCGCGAGAAATATTCTTGCCCTTAACTAAATTTAGGTTAAGTGGCAATTTTTTGTTTTATATGAAAAATGCTACTGTAACTAAAAAACAAAATATTTAAAGAAGGGATGATGTTTTATGAGTAAACACGAATTGGAAGGGAAATTTAATCCAAAAGATTTTGAAGATGAAATTTATGAAAATTGGGAGAAGAAAGGCTATTTTAAACCTAGCAATGATAAGTCTAAAAAGCCATATACAATAGTAATTCCACCACCAAACATTACTGGTAGATTACACATGGGACATGCTTTAGATGAGACTTTGCAAGATATATTAATTAGATATAAGAGAATGGCTGGATATAATGCTCTTTGGGTTCCAGGAACAGACCATGCTTCTATTGCAACAGAGGCTAAGATTGTTGCTAAATTAAAAGAAGAAGGAATTACTAAGGAAGACTTAGGTAGAGAAGAATTCTTAAAAAGAGCTTGGGATTGGAAAAAGGAGTACGGAGGAATAATTACAAAGCAAATCAGAAAGCTTGGAAGTTCTTGCGACTGGTCAAGAGAAAGATTTACTCTAGACGAAGGACTTTCTAACGCTGTTCAAACTGTATTTATCAATTTATATAATAAAGGTTTAATATACAGAGGCGAAAGAATGATAAATTGGTGCCCAACTTGTCATACATCAATTTCAGATTCAGAAGTTGAATACGAGCAAGAACCAACTCATTTGTGGCATATTAAATATCCAATAAAAGGAGAAGAAGGAAAATATTTAATAGTTGCCACAACAAGACCAGAAACAATGCTTGGAGACACTGGTGTTGCAGTAAATCCAAATGATGAAAGATATAAGGCTTACATTGGAAAGACAGTTGTGCTTCCAATAGTAGGAAGAGAAATTCCAATAATTGCAGCAGATTTCGTTGAGACAGAGTTCGGAACAGGTGCAGTAAAGCTTACTCCTGCACATGACGTAAACGATTATCAAGCAGGACTAGATAATAATCTAGAAATGATAAAAGTATTTGATGAAAATGGAATAATGAATGATATAGTTCCTGAATTTGCAGGATTAGATATATATGAAGCAAGAAAACGTATTGTAGAAAAATTGAAAGAAATTGGTGCATTAATAAAAATAGAAGACTACACACATGATGTAGGAAAATGCTATAGATGCCATCAAACAATAGAGCCAATGATTTCAAAACAATGGTTTGTAAAAATGGAGCCACTTGCAAAACCAGCAATTGAAGCCGTAAAAACAGGAAAAACAAGATTCATACCAGAAAGATTTGAAAAAACATATTTCAACTGGCTAGAAAACATCAAAGATTGGTGCATATCAAGACAATTATGGTGGGGACATAGAATACCTGCATATTACTGTGATGACTGTGGTGAAATAATGGTTGGAAAAGAAATGCCAGCAAAATGCGATAAATGTGGAAGCACACATCTACATCAGGATGAAGATACATTAGATACTTGGTTCAGCTCTGCATTATGGCCATTCTCAACACTTGGCTGGCCAGAACAAACAGAAGACTTCAAATACTTCTATCCAACTTCAACACTAGTAACAGGATATGACATAATATTATTCTGGGTAATAAGAATGATGTTCTCAGGAATAGAACACACAGGAGAAGTTCCATTTAAAGACGTATTAATACATGGAATTGTAAGAGATGCTCAAGGCAGAAAAATGTCTAAGAGTCTTGGAAACGGAATAGATCCATTAGAAATAATAGACAAATATGGAACAGACGCCTTACGTCTATCATTAATAATGGGAATAACACCAGGAAATGACATAAGATACATGCCAGAAAAACTAGAATCAGCTTCAAACTTTGCAAACAAACTATGGAACGCATCAAAATTCGTTCTAATGAATATAAATGGAATACAATCTGGGGACGGAGGAAAAAATGTATCATCATCAATAATGAGCATAGATGTTTCAAAACTTGAATATGAAGATAAGTGGATTTTATCTAAATTAAATACTTTAATAAAAGAAGCTACAGCAAATCTAGATAATTTCGACATGGGAGTATATGCTCAGAAAATATATGATTTCACATGGAATGAATTCTGCGATTGGTATATTGAAATCGTAAAATCTCGTCTATACAACCAAGAAAATACAGACGAAAAAGCAGTAGAATCAAGAATAACAGCTCAAAAAGTTCTAAACAAGGTATTGGGAGATATATTAAAATTATTACACCCAATCATGCCATTCATAACAGAAAAAATATATGATGAGCTATATACAAACGATGAAAGCATAATGATTTCTGCTTGGCCAACATATTGCGAAGAATATGAGTTTGAGAAAGAAGAATATCATCTAGAAGAAATCAAAAAAATAATAATTCAAATTAGAAATACAAGAACAAACATGAATGTTCATCCATCTAAGAAATCTGAATTAATTTTTGTAATAGATGATGATGAATACAAGACATTAATAGAAAATTCTAAATCATGGATTGAAAAACTTGGATTTGCTTCTAAGATTGAGATAGAAAAAGATGAAACAAACATACCAAAACATGTTGTAACATTGCTTGCAGACGGAATAAAAGCATTCATTCCGTCAGAAGAATTAGTTGATTTAGCTGAGGAAAAGGCAAAGCTAGAGGCTGAAAAAACAAGACTTGAAGCAGAGGTTGCAAGAAGTACAAAAATGCTTTCAAATCCTGGATTTATAAACAAGGCTCCAGAGGCTAAGGTTCAAGAAGAAAAAGAAAAAATGCAAAAATACAAAGAAATGCTAGAAGACACAATAAAGAGATTAGAGCAAATATAACAATATATTATCAATTAAATTTTTAAAAATTTAATTAAATAATTGTATAAAAAAATAGATAGTCTACAAAAACAATTCTAGAAAATAAAAAGAGATTTCTGAAAAAAATTTTATGAAAAGTGAAATTTTATATTCAGAATCTCTTTTTTTTATGCAGAAATTGTCCAAATAATAAATTTGAACTGACCTTTCAGTCTAAGGACATTTTCTACAATTTGTGGTATAAAAATATTGCAAATTCAAAGGAGGAATATATGTCAGAGAAATTATATGAAACAATAGGAATTACAGATTTAAAAGATATGCTGAACAAAACAAAAGAATTATATGGAGATAAACCAGCATATAAAATAAAGCAAAAAGATGAGAGTACACAACCAAATTATAAGGTTATAACACATAAAGAAGTTAGAAATATGATAGATGCTCTAGGAACAGCATTAATAGATATAGGGCTTAAAGATAAAAGAATAGCGATAATAGGAGAAAATAGATACGAGTGGGAGATTGCGTATCTTTCGGTAGTTTGTGGAACAGGAACAGTTGTACCATTAGATAAAGCGCTTCCAGAAAATGAACTTGAAAATTTGATTAAACGCTCTGAGATTGAAGCAATATTTTATTCTAATAAATATGAAGAAATGCTAACAAAAATAAAAAGTAGCCCAGAAAATAAATTAAAACATCTCATATCAATGGATAATTTAGAAAATACAGACGGAATTTATTCAATGCAAGAGTTGATAAAACAAGGTAAAGAGCTGGTAAAACAAGGTAACAAAGAGTTTATAGATGCAAAAATAAATGCTGACGAGATGAGTATAATGTTATTTACTTCAGGAACAACATCAAATTCAAAGGTGGTTGCGTTATCACATAAAAATATAAGTTCCAATTTGATGGCAATTGGGAGCGTTTTAGATGTGAATTCAACAGATACTATACTTTCAATATTACCAATTCATCATGTTTTTGAATGCACCGTAGGCTTTTTATTTTCGCTTTATAAAGGTGCTCAAACAGTTTTCTGCGATGGAATAAGGCATGTTGTGGAAAATTTAAATGAATATAAGGTTACAGTTATGGCTTGTGTCCCAGGAATTTATGAGAGAATTTTTATGATGATTAGAAAAAACTTAGAAAAGCAAGGAAAATTAGAAGAAATATTAAGAAAAGAAGAAGAATATAAAAATTCATCAATGGAAGAAAGAAAACAGGCTTTTAAGGAAATTCATAATCTAATAGGCGGAAATATTAAATTGTTTATAAGTGGAGCAGCAGCTTTAGATTCAGAAATAGAAGCAAGATATAGGTTACTTGGAATAAATATTGTGCAAGGATATGGTCTAACTGAAACATCACCAGTAGTTGCTGTTGGAACTAATAAGGAATATAAAACAGGCTCGATTGGTAAGGCTATTCCAGGTATAGAGGTTAAACTTGCAAATACAGATAAAGATGGAATGGGAGAATTATTGGTAAAAGGACCGAATGTTGCATTATGCTATTATAATGATGAACAAGCTACCAAGGAGGCCTTTGAGGGAGATTGGTTCCATACCGGAGATTTAGCTAAAATAGATGACGAAGGCTACATATTTATCTGTGGCAGAAAGAAGAGTGTAATAGTACTAAAAAATGGTAAGAATATATTCCCAGAAGAAATGGAATGTTTGGTAAACAAGATAGAAGGTGTAAAAGAATCTTTTATATTTGGAAAGCAACAAAGTAGTGATAAAAATGATATCAAGATAAATGTAAAAATAGTATTTGACAGAGAGATTTTAAAAGATGTTTATGGAGCAACTGCTGATGAAGAAATACGAAAAACATTAGCAGGAAAGGTAAAGACAATTAACACGCAAATGCCAAAGTATAAAGCAATTAGAGGTATAATTTTGACGGAAGAACCATTAATAAAGACAACAACGAATAAGATAAAGAGGCAGGCAAATCTAGATGAAATTAATAAATCTGAAAACTAATAAATTAGGACAAAATTTTAAGTATTATGAGAAAATAGATTCAACGCAAAGTGAAATTTGGAGACTTGTTGATTCTGATAAGATAGCAGATGGAATGCTTGTGATGAGTAACATTCAGACCAATGGGCAGGGAACTCATGGCAGAGTATGGCACACAGACGAAACTGAAAATATTGCCTTTTCTTTCTATGTAAAGATAAATGACAAACCAGAGAGATTAGAAGGAATAACAATAGACCTGGCTACAATAATACAGAAAATATTTGAAGATTTGTATGAAGTGAAACTTACAATAAAGAGTCCAAATGACCTAATGCTTAACGACAAAAAAGTTGGAGGAATATTAACACAATCTAAAGTTGAGAATGGAATAACTAAATTTTTAGTTATTGGAATTGGAATAAATACTTGCAAAATACAATTTTCAGAAGATATAAAGCAGATTGCAACATCAATAAAAAAAGAAACTGGAGTTGACATTGATAGAGAAAAAATAATATCAGAATTTTGTAATAGATTTGAAAAAGTGCTAGAGACAAGGATTTTAAAGAATGAAGATTAAATAGCACATCAACAAATGCAGTGCTAGTGGATGAATAATGGCTGAAAAATATTTACAAATTTTTCGGTCAAACTGTAAGAAAGGAGTAAGATACACTATGAAAATTGGATTTTTATTTTCTGGGCAAGGCTCACAATTTGTTGGAATGGGCAAAGACCTGTATGAAAATTTTATAGAAATAAAAAAATTATATGAATACGCAGAAAAAATAACTGGAATAGATATTGCTAAAATTAGTTTTGATGGACCAGATGTTGAACTTAATAAGACTCAAAATACACAACTTGCTATTTTAATAGAATGTTTAGGAATATCACAAATATTAAAGGAAAATGGAATTATACCAGATGCAATGGCAGGACTAAGCCTTGGAGAATATACAGCTTTAATAGAAGATGGTGTTTTTAATATAGAAGATGGAATAAATATAGTTTCTAAAAGAGGAGAAATAATGCAAAATTTTACTCCGAAAGGAAATTGGAAAATGGCTGCAATACTTGGCTTAGATGATGAAAATGTAGAAGAAATCTGCAAAAATATTTCATCTGGTTTTGTAAAGCCAGCAAATTACAATACACTTGGACAAGTTGTGATTTCTGGCGAAGAACAGGCTGTATTAAATGCTGGAGAAGAGGCAAAAAAAGCAGGAGCTAAGAAGGTGAGTATGCTTAACACTGCAGGACCATTTCATACAGAAAAATTAAGTGAATGTTCAAGAGCATTAAAAAGTGAATTAGATAAGATTTGCGTGAAATCAAAAAATTCAATAGTAATAAAGAATTTAGACGGAAAGTATTATGAAGAAAAAGACAATATATCTGAAATTTTGGCAAAACATATAATGAATCCAGTAAGGTTTACGGAATGCCTAAAAACCATGTATGAAAGTGGAATAGACACATTCATAGAAATTGGCCCAGGAAAAACTTTAAGCGGTTTTGTAAAAAGAATGAAGTTTGAAAATGTTAAAATAATGAACATAAATGATGTATCAAGCTTAGAACAAGTGATTAAGGAGGTTAAAGAGAATGGCTAAAGTAGCATTTATAACAGGAGCAACCAGAGGGATTGGAAGGCAAATTGCAATAGAATTTGCAAAAGATGGTTATGACATTGCATTTAATTATAGAAAAGAAAATGAAGATTTAGAAAATATAAAGAAACAGATAAAAGAGTTAAATGTAAGATGCTTGCCAGTAAAAGGTGATGTATCAATTTTTGATGATACTGCAAATATGGTAAACCAGATTATAAATGAATTTGGAAAGATTGATGTTTTAGTAAATAATGCAGGGATTACAAAAGATGCATTATTGATGAGAATGAAAAAAGAGGATTTTGAAGATGTTATAAATGTTAATCTTGTAGGCACATTCAATGTAACAAAAAACGTAATACCATACATGATAAAACAAAGAAGTGGAAGAATTATAAACATTTCTTCAGTGGTTGGGGTAAGCGGAAATGCTGGTCAAACAAACTATTCGGCTTCTAAAGCAGGAATAATAGGATTTACAAAGAGTTTGGCAAAAGAAGTCGCAAGTAGAAACATTCTGGTAAATGCGGTAGCACCAGGATTTATAGAAACGCAAATGACAGATGTTTTGAAACAAGAAGTAAAAGAAGAAATTGCAAAAAACATACCATTACGCAGAATGGGAACGCCAGAAGATGTGGCAAATGTTGTAAAATTTTTGGCAGGAGAACAAAGCTCATACATAACAGGACAAGTTATTAATGTAGATGGTGGAATGTTAATGTAATTTTGCAAAAATAGAAAGACTTAACCAGTCTTATTTAAAGCGCTGGTAAAGAGTAAAATCGGTTAGAGAGGAATGGAAGAAATGGATAAAAGAGTTGTTATAACAGGATTAGGTGCGATAACTCCAATTGGTAAAAATGTTGAGGAAACCTGGAATTCAATAAAGGAAAGGAAATGCGGAATAGATGAAATTACTTTATTTAATACAGAAAACTTTAAAACTAAGCTTGCTGCAGAAGTAAAAGAATACAATCCGCTTGAACACTTTGAAGCAAAGCAGGCAAAAAGATTAGATAGATATTCTCAATTTGCAATAATTGCAGCAAGAGAGGCTGTAAAATCTAGTGAAATTTCAAAAGAAAATACAGATTTTAATAGAGTTGGAATATTTGTAAGTTCAGGAATTGGAGGGCTTACTACTATTCAAGAACAATGTAGAATAGACAACGAAAAAGGCAATAAAAGAGTATCTCCAATGTTTATTCCAATGTCAATAGCAAATATGGCTGCTGGAAACATAGCAATTGAATTTGGGTTTAAAGGAGAGTCAATATCTATTTTAACTGCTTGTGCATCTTCAACTCATGCGATTGGAGAAGCATATAAAACAATCAAATTAGGACTTGAAGATGTTGTTATAGCAGGTGGAGCAGAGGCTGCTATATGTGAGGTTGGAATTGCTGGATTCGAAAATATGAAGGCATTATCATTTGAAACAGATAAAAATAGAGCAAGCATTCCTTTTGATAAGAGAAGAAACGGTTTTGTAATGGGAGAAGGTGCGGGAATTGTTGTGCTAGAAGAGCTAGAACATGCAAAACGCAGAAATGCAAAAATTTACGGAGAAATAATAGGCCTTGGTGCAACAACAGACGCATATCATATAACATCACCATGTCCTGACGGAGAAGGAGGAGCCTGTGCAATGCAAAGAGCTCTGGACGATGCCAAAATATCGGCAAATGAAGTCGACTATATAAATGCACATGGAACATCTACTCATTTAAATGATTTAACAGAGACTTTAGCAATAAAAAAAGTATTTGGAAACAATACAGATGTGATGGTAAGCTCAACAAAGGGAAATACAGGGCACTTGCTTGGAGCTGCGGGTGCAGTAGAGGCAATAATATGTACAAAAGCAATAGATGAGGGAATTGTTCCACCAAATATAAATTATAAGGAAAAAGACGAAGAGTGCGACTTGAATTTAGTTGTTGGAGAGTCAAAAAAAGAAAACTTAAACATAGTATTATCCAATTCATTGGGCTTTGGTGGGCATAATGCTTGCATTGCAATAAAAAAGTTTGAAGATTAAAAATTAAGAAAGGAGTACGATTATTAAAATGGAATATGACAAAATAAAACAGTTAATGGAAGATATGGGAAATTCTAAGTTGACATCTATAGACATCGATTTTGCAGATGGAACAAAGATAAAAATGACAAAACAAAACAATCAGACAACAAAGGACAATTATTTTGTAGAGAAAAATAATAACAACCAAGAAAAAATAGAAAACTTGCAAGTGACTATAGAAGAAAATTCTAGACAAAAGACTGATTACCCAGAAAAAACAAAAGAAAATAACAATATCGTTAAATCTCCTATGGTTGGAACATTTTATCTAAAACCTTCACCAACATCAAATGCTTATGTTGAAGTTGGAAAAGAAGTAAAAAAAGGAGACACACTTTGCATAATAGAGGCAATGAAACTAATGAATGAAATTGAATCAGATTATAATGGCAAAATAGAAAAAATATTGGTAGAAGATGGACAACCAGTAGAATATGGCACGCCATTATTTGAAATTGCTTAAAAATATTTCGCCCAAAAAGGGGCGTCCCTATTGGGCGAAAAGGAGGAAAAATGTTAGAGAAAGAAGATATAGAAAAAATAATTCCGCAAAGGGATCCATTTTTAATGATTGATGAGGTAGAAGAATTTGTACCTGGAGAAATGGCTATAGCTTATAAGAATGTGAATGAAAATGAATGGTATTTTAAGGGACATTTTCCAGGTAATCCGATTATGCCAGGTGTATTAATTACAGAGAGCTTAGCTCAAACTGGTGCGGTTGCAATATTAAGCCTAGAAGAGAATAAAGGGAAAAATGCTTTATTCGGTGGAATTGATAAATTAAGATTTAAAAAAATGGTTGTGCCAGGAGATAAATTAAAACTAGAAGTAAAAATTATAAAGAAGAAAGGTCCGATAGGAATCGGAGAAGGAATTGCGATTCCACATGCCAAGACAGCGGCAGTAAAAGCACCGGGACTTGCAGCTATGGTCGTAAAAGACGGGGTAGATTATGATTCACTGGATGGAGAGCCGGCGAAGCTCATTTTCCTGATTGCGGCACCGGATACAGAAGACAATGTGCATCTGGAAGTGTTAAGCCGTCTGTCCATGCTTCTTATGGATCCGGATTTCAGAACCGGACTTATGGAAGCGGAAAATGTAGACGCATTTTTCAAATGTATTGATGAGGCAGAGAGAAAGAGATTCCCGGAAGAGTATGAGACGGAAGAAAAAAGTTCAGAAAATACATCAGATGAAACACAGGTAATGCATACAGTGCCGGAAAAATCAGGATATCGGGTGCTGGCAGTTACCGCATGTCCGACTGGAATCGCACATACTTACATGGCGGCAGAAAGTCTGGAAAATAAAGCGAAAGAAATGGGCATCACGATTAAAGTTGAGACCAATGGTTCCGGTGGTGCGAAAAATGTGCTGACAGCTCAGGAAATAGAAGCTTGTGATTGTATTATTATTGCAGCAGATAAAGATGTAAAGATGGCAAGATTCGATGGCAAACCAGTCATCATGACAAAGGTGGCAAATGGAATCAGCAAGGCTGAGGAACTTCTTAATGAAGCCACCAGTGGAAATGTAAAGATATACCACCACGCAGGCGGTGAAGATGAAGAGGGCCAAGTAGCAGATGAGAGCCTGGGTCGTAAGATTTATAAGAGTCTGATGAACGGAGTATCCCACATGCTTCCATTTGTCATTGGTGGAGGAATTTTGATTGCATTATCCTTCCTTGTAGATGGAGCGAATGCAGGAACTTCAAGCTTTGGTAGTGGAACACCATTGGCAGCATTCTTTAACAAAGTAGGTAATACAGCATTTGGTATGATGTTCCCGATTCTGGCAGGATACATTGCCATGGCGATCGGAGACAGACCGGCACTCATGCCTGGTATCGTCGGTGGACTTCTTGCAAAAGCAGGAACTTCCATTTTCCTTCCGGAAGAACAGTGGGTTTCATCAGGATTCTTTGGAGCACTGATTGCCGGATTTGTAGCTGGATATCTGATGTTACTGTTAAAGAAGTTGCTTGAGAAACTTCCAAAATCATTAGAAGGAAC
>ENA-OPVL01000692-OPVL01000692.1-human-gut-metagenome-genome-assembly--contig:-NODE-692-length-22342-cov-2.466954_pt1 | contig 22342 bp, 20 predicted proteins | sample MGYA00241496_ERZ501984 | MGnify/ENA primary metagenome ERZ501984 (study PRJEB25962, sample SAMEA2042986) | human gut metagenome | biome: human gut; feature: human-associated habitat; material: faeces... | reverse complement strand
CAGCCCACTAATCACTAACCACTTACCACTAATCACTAACTATGGATTTATTCAATTACTCCCGCCGCGAATCTTCCGAAGTGAATATCGGAGCCACTCCCCTGGGTGGCAACAACCCCATCCGTATTCAGAGCATGACAAATACCGTCACTATGGATACCGAAGCCTGTGTGGAACAAGCCAAACGCATTATAGATGCCGGCGGTGAATACGTTCGCCTCACCACACAAGGTGTCCGTGAAGCCGAAAACTTGAAGAATATCAATATCGGATTACGCTCTCAAGGATATGATACTCCATTGGTGGCCGATGTACATTTTAACCCCAAAGTAGCCGATGTAGCGGCACAATATGCAGAAAAGGTACGCATCAATCCGGGAAATTACGTAGACCCGGGACGTACTTTCCGGAAACTGGAATACACTGACGAAGAATATGCGCAAGAAATAGAAAAGATACGTGCCCGCTTCATCCCTTTTCTAAATATCTGCAAGGAAAACCACACCGCCATCCGCATCGGGGTAAACCACGGTTCTCTGTCAGACCGCATCATGTCTCATTATGGTGACACCCCTGAAGGTATGGTGGAATCGTGCATGGAATTTCTGCGTATCTGTGTTGCGGAACATTTCAACGATGTGGTTATTTCCATCAAAGCATCCAATACCGTAGTAATGGTCAGGACGGTCCGTCTGCTGGTAAAGGAAATGGACAAGGAAGGCATGGCTTTCCCGCTTCATTTGGGGGTTACCGAAGCAGGGGACGGCGAGGACGGAAGAATAAAATCCGCATTAGGAATAGGCGCACTCCTTGCAGATGGCTTGGGAGATACCATTCGTGTTTCATTGAGCGAGGCTCCTGAAAACGAAATTCCGGTAGCCCGCAAACTGGTTGATTATATACTAACTCGGGAAGGACATCCTTTTATTCCTGGAAAAGAAGCTCCGCAGTTCAACTACCTATCTCCGGGACGCCGGAAGACTAAGGCTGTCCGAAACATTGGAGGAGATAATCTTCCCGTAGTAATAGCCGAACGTCTGGAAGGGTCTTTCGAAACTAATCCTCAGTTCAAACCTGACTATATTTATTGCGGTGGAAGTGTGCCCCAATCACGAGATAACAATATAGCCTATCTAGTAGATGCCAATGCATGGAATCCAGAAGACAAAAATGTCTATCCGGCATTTAACTACCAGCAGATGATAGAATTACATCACACGGTTTCCGATCTGAAATTCCTGTTTCTGCCCTATATGGCTATGAATGACGAAGTAATCGCAGCCCTTAAACTACATCCCGAAGTGGTAATCATCGCCCAAAGCAATCATCCCAACCGCCTCGGCGAATATCGTGCCATGACACACGAACTGATGAATGAAGGGTTAGAGAATCCGGTCGTATTCTTCCAATACTATCAGGAAACGAAAGCTGAAGACCTGCAAATCAAAGCGGCAGCTGATATGGGTGCACTAATTTTTGACGGACTCTGTGACGGAATCTTCTTGTACAACCAAGGCCCCTTGAGTCATATAGTGGTAGATACCACTGCATTTGGTATCCTGCAAGCCGGCAGAATCCGAACCAGCAAAACGGAATACATTTCATGTCCGGGATGTGGTCGTACCTTATATGATTTGGAGTCTACCATCGCCCGTATCAAAACAGCTACCTCGCACTTGAAAGGTCTGAAGATCGGCATTATGGGCTGTATTGTCAATGGTCCCGGCGAAATGGCGGATGCCGACTATGGCTATGTAGGTGCCGGTCGTGGAAAAATCAGCCTCTATAAAAAGAAAGAATGCATAGAAAAAAACATTCCCGAAGATCAGGCTGTTGAGAAGTTGATCGAGCTCATCAAAGCCAATGGTGACTATACAGAAAAATAAAAACGTCCAAATTATGGATTATCAACAGATTCTAAAAGACATCTATCAAGAAATCCAGCCCTACGCCTCTATTGGCAAACAGGCTGATTACATTCCGGCACTTGCCAAAATCAACCCAGATCAATTCGGAATGTGTATCCATACGATACAAAACAAAACTTTCATGCATGGAGAAGCCACCACCGGCTTCTCCATCCAAAGTATTTCGAAAGTTTTTTCACTTGCCATGTGTTTGAGTCTTGAAGGAGATAATCTATGGAAAAGAGTAGGTAAAGAACCTTCGGGAACAGCTTTCAACTCACTAGTACAACTGGAAGTAGAAAAAGGAATTCCTCGGAATCCCTTTATTAACGCCGGAGCCATTGTAATGACAGATATCCTGCTGAACCATCTGAAACACCCCGAAGAAGAATATCTTCGTTTCGTCCGCTCAATCAGCGGAAATAACCAAATTCATTATAATGAAGAAGTTGCCTTGTCCGAACGTGAAAACGGTTATCTGAATGCGGCAATCACCAACCTGTTGAAATATTATCATAACATCGACAATGACATAGAACGTGTACTTCATTTCTATTTCCTGCAATGCTCCATAGAAATGAGTTGTTATGATTTATCCAAAGCCTTTTTGCCGTTTGCCAACCATAAACAGGCTTTTACATTCGAAGGAATCACGCTGACCGCCTCTCAAGTGAAACGTATCAATGCCATCATGCAAACATGTGGATTCTATGACGAAGCAGGAGAATTTTCTTATTTGGTAGGTCTTCCGGGGAAAAGTGGTGTGGGAGGCGGTATAGCCGCAGTTTACCCACTACGATATTCAGTTGCAGTGTGGAGCCCGAGATTGAATCCAAAAGGAAATTCCGTTATGGGAATCAAGGCGCTGGAACTATTGACAACACAGACACAGGAATCTATTTTCTAGAAAACAAGTATCTCTCCATACTCAATCATCTTCTTTCTTGTTGGAATAATCCAGAATGAAGTTGAATATAACACGCATAATACTTATAGCCTTTCTATAAAAGAGAGAAGTACCTGGAATTTATGTAGAAATTATTGACCATGCTTAATAAATTAACCGTTTTTACCCTCAATGGAACATCTTCTGTTTGCCATAAATAAAAGAAAGATTAAATCGTTTTAACCGACAGCCAAAGTCTTTTGAAGATATCCTGAACAGGCACTTAAAAACCTGCCTCAGCATTTCAAATGTCCAAGACAGGTTCCCTTATATTTTATAGAGATACAGATCAATATCTGTTTCTGCCACCGCCATAGCCATTATCTCCGCGACTACCACCATAGCCACCACCACGACTGTTGTTACCGCCACGATAACCACCACCGCCATTGTTGCCATAGCTACGACGCGGACGTTCTTCTCTAGGACGAGCTACTGACACAGAAAGAGTTTTTCCATCCATATCAACTTCATTAAGAGCTGCAATCGCTTTATCTCCAGCTTCATCATCAGCCATTTCAACAAAACCATATCCCTTAGAACGACCGGTCTCTCTGTCCATTATAATCTTAACAGAAACAACTTCACCATACTCTGCAAATAATTCTCCAAGTTCGGCTTCACTCATATTATAGTTAAGCCCTGCAATAAAAATGTTCATTTTAAAATAAATGTTTTAATAAAAAAATAAGTGCGTTTTGCTATTAGGAATCTTACAGAGAGACAAACGATTCTACCATCATCACTAAAGAATAAGTTGGAAAAGTATTAATGTACTTCTATGAGGATACTTAATGCAGGGGACAAATGTACGCAATTAGACTTGAACTCAAAACTAATTGGAGATTTATTTTTAATAATAAATGTTTTTTCGTTCTCTTTGAAAGAACAGACAAGTTTTAGAACGGAAATAACTGTTCCTCAAATACATATTTATACTTTAAAAGCTATTATACAGAAAGTTATCCTGTACTACATATCAAAAAGATAACCAATCTCCAGCCAGATCAGCATTCTTTATAGCAACAGGCCAGATACTTTCCGTAGAAGGAATTATTATGGAAGAAATTTCAGGAACAGGAACTACAGAAAATTCTTCAGTTTCCAAACAAGCTGCGAGAAACCGCAAAGTAATAAAATACAGAAAGAGAACTTATCTTTTTCATCTTCCCAACCATAATTCCGGATTAAGTTTAGCCGTTTCCTTACGAAGTTGAAAATGCAAGACCGTATTACCCGAACTATCTGTATGGATAGTACCAAGAACGGTACGTGTATTGACTTTGCTGCCTTTAGAAACCGATACGGAAGAAAGGTTGCAATAGACAGAGATGTAATTACCATGACGCACCAGTATATTGTTCAAACCATTATACTGGAAAATAGCCGAAACTTCTCCATTGAAAACGGCACGTGCCTGCGCTCCCGGTTTGCCCTTGATATCAATCCCTTTATTATCCAGTTTCACATTACGCAAACCATCTACGGCATACTGTCCGTAATGGCTGACAATCACGTATGGACCGGTAATGGGAACCGGCAAAATACCCCGGTTACGTTCAAAACTGCCCGACAGCTGGCGGTCCTCATTATTCAGACTGAACTTCTCCACCGGAGCGACCTTCTTTGTAGACTCATTTTTTTCCGTAGATTTAGAACGGGACGCCCCTCCCGTAGTTTCACGCTCCGCTTTCTTAGCTGCTGCCGCCTTTGCGGCAGCTCAGCAGCGGCTTTCCTACGAGCTTCCTCCTCTGCACGCTTTCTAGCTTTCTCTATTTCAATTTCAATCAAACGGTCAATCTGGGCATTCAATTGCTCAGCCGAACGTTTTTTCTTCCTTATCTCACTTTGTATACCTTTCTGCTTCTTTTGCAAATTCGCCAAAAGAGTCTGGCGCTCCTTTTCCTGAATCTCCAGTTTGGCCTTTTCAACCTCACCCTGTTTTAAAAGATTCTGTTTGGCATGCTTAGTTTGTTCCACTTCTCTTTTTTTAGCGGCAATTTGCTTCTGCTTACGTTCTATCTCCATTCCTTGAAGGCGCTGAAAGTTTGCATATTCCTGCACATAACGCATACGACGGTAAGTCTGACTCAAATTCTCGGCAGAAAAAATAAACATTAATTTCTCTTGAACAGACTTGTTACGATACATGTATTGCACCGAAGTTTCATACTTCCGCTTCTTGTCTTTCAAATCACGCTGAAGTTTATTCAGTTGTTTCTGTAAAGAAGCGATCTCACTTGTCAATGTATGAACATCACTCTCTATGGTATTGATATATTTTCTTCTCTCCTCAATCTGACCTGTCAGCAAAGCAAGGTTGTCCAACTGGCTTTTCACATCCTTTTTGGTAGATTGCAACAAAGTTTCAGACTCGGCAATCTGCTGGTGAAGTTCCTTCCGTTTGGCTTCAAGCTCCCTTATTTTCCGAGTACTTTGCGCTGAAATAGTACTTAAAAAGCAGCAGGCTATGAGTAGTAAGAAGATACGTTTCATTATTTAATAAGCTGTTTTAGCAAATCTTGCAATTCTATTCTTTCGTATTTTCCGGGCACTTCGGTATGAGCTTCCCAATCCTTATTGGTAGAAAGGCGGGAAAGTTCAAATACAGCCGTAACCGGTTTGGCAGCCCCTTCAAAAGAAACCGTCATAGTTCCCGGAAACTGTCTCTGCTCCAACGGACGAAACTTATCATAACGCCAATTTATCCCGTACTGGGTACCGGACAAGCCGATATGACTTTCTTTCAGCAGCCCATCATTTGTATTGGTACGAAAACGGTAGGCGAAATGTTTGCCGTTCTTAACTTCTATTAATGCATTTTCGTTTTCAGGACGCACAGCAAAGGACGAAATATCACGGACAGTCAGCACCTTTTTTCCCGGAAGAAAAATTTCATTCATAAACAAGGCCTGCAAAGTATGAAAATCCAAATCAGCCTTTGCCAGATTCTTCAATTCATCAAAAGGAACTTGTACATAACGTTTGTTCATGCGATCCATCACTAAAACTCCGTCCGGAGATATTTCAGCACGTGCCACTTCAATACCCAAAAATGGAGCGATAGAAAGCTGGATTACTTCATCACGTTTCATGCGCAACGTACCATTTACTTTAGTCGGTCCTTTACCGTTCAAGTCAACGGCCAATGACATTTTCGCAGTAATTGCATCCCATCCCGGAGAACGGCTAATCAGCTCTTCCATATATTCCGACTCGGATAAATTGCCAATAGATACCCCTTTCTTCATACTCCGGGTAGATGAACATGAAGAAATAAATATAATCAGCAAAGCGCTAAACAAATAAAAACAGACACGTTTCATCATTCTGCAAAGTATTTCTTTTGTACAATTTTCTTTCTCAATAAGTTCAATTCCTTCTCACTACGTTCTTCACTACCTTCTTGAAGAGGCTCCTTGGATAATTTTTCCGCTTGTTGCCAATATTCCAAAGCCTTTTCACGATCTCCATTCATATAGTAAATATCTCCACAATGCTCTACAACAACGGAACTTTTACTTCCATCATTCTGCATAGCCTGGTCAATGTAAATTTTTGCTTCTACATATTTACCTTTCTCAAAAAGTATCCAGGCATAGGTATCCAGATACGTACCATTGGTAGGTTCGGCCTTTACGGTACGGTAACTCATTTCTTCCGCTTTATCCAGGTTTTTACGCTCTACAGACAGGTAATAGGCATAATTATTCAAGGCCCCTATATTGTTTTCCTTATAAACCAAAGCGGAATCGTATGCGGCATATGCCTCCACATTCATCTTCTTTATATGATAAAGATCCCCCATAATGGCATAGAAATCAGAAACGATATCCTTATTGCTTTTATCTGTTACTTGATTCACTCCTTTTTTAAAAACCTCCAATGCCTCGTCTGTTTTCTCTTTCTGATGATAGGCCAATCCCATATAATAATAGAATTCCAATACATCCGGAGTATATTCTAAAGCTGGAGCACACAATTTGATTACTTCATCCATATTCTGCTCACGAATGGCAAAACTCAATAGCTGCAAGCGTGCCGGCGTATTTTCCGGATCAATTTCAAGCACTTGGTGCAAAACAGGGGTTGCCTCTTTATCCATCTTTTTCGTCAGAAGATATTGGGCCGCCAACATAGCAATATCTGCATTCTCTTGTTTTTCCTTCAATATAGAAGTAAACAGGCCTGCTATTTTCGTACTGTCCTTGTTCGTTTGCTCGGAACGCAGAATAAGCTGGCGCATAATGTTCATCTTTGTATCGCTATCCACATTATCATTCAGCAAAATAGTATCCAACTGTACCTGATACAAACTATCCTGCCCTTTTTTCTCGTAATAAGAAGCCATGGAAAGCAACGCCGGCGCATAGCCCGGTTCTTCCTTCAATACTTTCTGATAAGTTTCGTATGCTTCTTCTTCCTTACCGTTGTTCAGATAGACATCTCCCAAAATGGTAAGATAACGCATGTCATATGGATATTCTTTTGCCAAATTCTCAATCTCCGTAAATGCCTGCTGGTCATTGTTCATGGCCAGATACATACGGAATTTCTCCATGCTGATTTGTTCAGACTTCCCATCCAAGGCTTCAAGGCGGTTCAATGTATTAACTACCTGCTGATAGTCCTTGGTACGGGTATAGAGATCAATCAAAGCCATCAACGGTTCCAGACGTGAGGGGAACTGGCTCGCCATATCCTCATAAACATAAATGGCTTTCGGGTAATTTCCCTTACCTTGATAATAGGCTGCCAAAGTTTGCTTATACCAAAAACTCTTAGGATCGGCATCCACTGCCTTCTTCAAAGCTTCCTCCCCTTTTTCCGGCTGATTGAGAAACATATGGAAGCGGGAAATTTCGAACAAAGTAGCGGCTCCTTGCGGATAAATGTCCAAACAGTGACTATACATTTCGAAAGCCGCATCCAAGTCACCTTTTTCCTTCATCCGAAGCGCTTCCAAAAAGAAATAGTCGTATTTACGGCGCTGCTCCAGAGTAAGCGGATCCTTTTCCTCCACAACAGCTTTATTTCCGGACAAGCCGGAAGCTCTCTTCACCGTACCGCATGAAACAAGCATGCCTATCAGACATACACATAGCATGGGCACATATTTCAATCTTCTATTCATCGTTTCCTTTTACTTTTTTCCGGTATGTCCAAAGCCACCTGCACCACGTTCCGTTTCGTCCAACACCTCCACTTCCTGCCATTCGGCATGTTCGTGACGGGCTACAACCATTTGCGCAATGCGCTCCCCATCTTCTATCATAAAATCCTCAGATGACAAATTGACCAGGATAATACAAATTTCACCACGATAATCGGCATCAATTGTGCCCGGAGAATTCAGGACTCCGATGCCTTTCTTAATAGCCAGCCCGCTACGTGGACGGATTTGCGCTTCAAAACCTTCAGGCAATGCGATATAAAGTCCCGTAGGAACCAAACAACGTTGCAAGGGTTTCAGCACAATCGGTTCGTCAAGATTAGCACGGATATCCATCCCTGCCGATTGCCCGGTAGCATACTCGGGTAAAGCATGTTTTGATTTATTGATTACCTGTATTTTCATAATTTTAATAATTTATCAATATGCTTATATGGCAATGTGCTAATAATTTGCAGACAACAAACACAGTCCAGACATGATACAGCCCATTGGCATATTGACGAATCAACACATTGCCACATGATTAATAAGGTGCGAATTTACACATTTAGATGGATTTATCTAAGCGTTTACAGTTTTTTAAACGGAAGTTTCTTACTTTTGCAAACAGATAAAGCCTGAATTATGAACTGGAAACAATTAATATCAAATAAACGCTTCGGCATGGAAGAACTACACGAGGCCCGTAAAGATGACCGTACCGAATTCCAACGCGATTATGACCGTCTCATCTTCTCAGCACCTTTCCGTCGTTTGCAAAACAAAACTCAAGTATTTCCTTTACCGGGTAGCGTATTTGTACACAACCGGTTGACTCACAGCCTTGAGGTTTCTTGTGTGGGGCGTTCTTTAGGAAACGATGTCGCCAGCCAGCTTCTGAAGAAGCACCCAGCCTTGGCCGACTCCCATATATCGGAAATAGGTTCCATCGTTTCAGCCGCATGTCTGGCACACGATCTGGGAAATCCTCCTTTCGGTCATTCGGGAGAAAAAGCCATTTCAACTTACTTCTCGGAAGGACAAGGAATGGCATTGAAAAAAGAACTTTCACCGATGGAATGGGATGATTTAACCCACTTCGAAGGAAATGCCAATGCATTCCGCATCCTCACCCACCAGTTTGAAGGAAGACGGAAAGGAGGGTTCGTGATGACCTACTCCACACTGGCATCCATCGTAAAATACCCTTTTTCCTCACAATTGGCAGGAAAGAAATCAAAATTCGGCTTCTTCTTAAGCGAAGAGGCTGATTATCAGAAAATAGCCGGAGAATTAGGGATTATCCGGCTCAGCAAACCGGATGAGCCTTTACGCTACGCACGCCATCCGTTGGTCTACCTGGTAGAAGCCGCAGATGATATTTGTTATCAGATGATGGACATAGAAGACGCACATAAATTAAAACTTCTGACACATGATGAAACCAAAGGACTGTATATGCAGTTCTTTGATGAGAAAAGAAGAAAACGCATTGAAGAAGTTTGCCGGATTGTAACAGACGTCAATGAACAGATAGCTTATTTACGTTCTTCGGTCATAGGCGCACTGATAAAGGAATGCACACGAGTATTCACTGAAAATGAAGAAAAGATATTGACCGGGGAATTTGAAGGCACCCTGATAATGCACATTTGCAGTCCATTGAAAGAGGCCTATGACAATTGTTCTGCAATTGCCTTTCAAAGAATATATCGTTCCAGCGATGTGCTGGACATAGAATTGGCAGGATTCAGGGTTATCAGTACCTTGATTGACCTGATGATTAATGCAGTGCGCTCTCCGGAAAAAGCGTATTCACAACTACTTATCAACCGCATATCCGGACAGTACAATGTCAACGCACCTACTTTATATGGAAAAATTCAAGCCGTGCTGGATTACATATCGGGCATGACAGACGTATATGCGCTCGACCTCTACCGGAAAATCAAAGGCAACAGTCTGCCGGCAGTATAATAAAAACATTGTCAGATGCGAGCAAGATGAACCCTGTAAATTTTATCTGCACCTGACAATGTTTCCCCAAATACTACTATTAGTCCGATTATTTGGTCAGTATGGGATGAGCGCCTGAAGTTATTTTCATAGCTTCAGGATGTTGCTTTACAAACGATTCGATATGACGTACCCGTTTGTCTTCCAGAATTTCATTGACTGCAATCAGAATTCCGGTTTCCTCCACATCTCCGAATCCATAATTAATCGCTGTTCCAAACATACGCATTGTAGGAGACAGACTCATATATGCATTGACCAAAGGAGGAATATTATACCCCAGCTTACGCACTTCCGTATTCAAGATCTTGTAATCTTCTTTAAAGGAATCATAACAGAAAAGATTTTCCAACATTTTCTTATCTGTTTCTATTTCCAGCGGTTTCATCGGAGTTATCAATTTATCTTTATCACCGAAATGTTTATTCAGGAAGTATAATATCATGTCACGCCCCTGACGATGATAACTAGGATACATAGTCATCTTACCAAAAAAATATTTCACATTAGGCTTAATCACGGTTAATGCGCCCAAACCATCCCACAAATTATCCAAAGCAAACAATCCCTTGGAACCGGCACGGGTTGACTGATATTCCAATGTAACAAATGAGCGTCCCAACTCCACCGTGTAAGGCAAATATTCTTTCAAAAAAACTTCCGAGAAATTAAACATGTGAGCAGTAGCCAGCACAGGCTTCCCATGTTCATCAAATTGCACCTCATCCCCCAAAAGATAACGATAACCTCCCAAAATCTCCTCCGCTTCAGGATTCCATACAACTAATTGCTTATATGGATTTTCCATCACGTCATATTCATCGATATCCATCGCCTTTCCTGTTCCGCCACCTGCAGCACGAAAGGCTATTTCTCTCAACCGGCCAATCTCCTTCATCACATTGGGCGAATCCTGATACGTTATGACGTAAATTTCATTATGACTTTTATTCGTAAACCTCAGGCGTTTATCCTCGGAAAGTTCCGCCTTCAGAATCTCTTTGCTAATCGGTGCAATAATTTCTTCCATATCTTTTTTCTCTCTTTTGTCTATTATAGCTTGTAGACTACATCTTTTACAAACTGCGCCCACTGAGCCGGGGTCTTTGTCTTGTCGAAAGTTTGCCAAGGAATGGGTTTTCCAATGGTCAAGGTAAAGGTTTTATGACGATTTTTCAACATTTCATCTGCCAAGTAAAGCATAGCAATATTAAACTTAATGCCAAGTGCCTTACATATATTTGCCAAATTATAAAAAAAGTCTGAGTTCCGGCCCTCAAAGTGCAAAGGTACCACATCACGATGCGTTTCAATACTTTTAGTGACAAATGTCTTTTTCCATTCCAAATCCTTGATTTCCCCACCCTGTCTACGGGAACATAACCCCGCAGGAAACATAATGATATGATTATCCGAGGCAAACCCTGCCTCTACCATCTTCGGGAAATCCCTGGATTGCGAGCCTGTTTTATTGATAGGAATACATAAAGGAGCCAAACCATGCAAATTCATCAACAAATCATTGACCAAATAGCGTACATTACCATTGTAATGTTTTCCCAATATATACCCCAAAGCAACTCCATCCTGTCCCCCCAGCGGGTGATTGCTGACAAAAGTGCATTTACCGTTTTCAGGCAAGTTTTCCAAACCTTTTATCTCCACTTTTGCATCCAGGAACTCCATACAAGCTTCCAGAAAGTCAACTCCGACTTTATTTTTGGAGTCTTTTAAAAAGACATTCAGTTCATCCTGATGCACGATATGCTTCAGGTACGAAACGACAAAACGGGGAATATATTTATATTTTTTCCCGGCTTTCGTTTTCAATATCTTTTCTATGTCGATTAAAAATATAGAGTCGTCAGTCATTTTGCAAACGTTCTTTTCCATGCAAAAGTAACTTATCTTTTTTTATATTGGCAATTTATGACAGAAAAAACTCTTAATCTCTAAAGAAATTAAGAGTTTTTGTGTATGAAACTATACAAATTCTTTCATTTTTGCGCAAAACAAAAACGAATGTGCAATAGTTTGGTTTCGTTTTTCAACCTCCGAGAAGCTGCCCTTTCCATTATTTTTTATCATAAAATTATTAATTTTAAACCTCCTGTTTACCAAGCTACTAGCTACATTAACAGCCTGTTGAAAACTTCTCGAAATATTTTCTTAAAATATTGTGGGGAATTGTGGGGAATTGTGTAATTTTACACCTTAAACAATATAATAAGGTGTAAACATGCGATTTCTTGGGAATTCTGAAGCAAAGACGGATGCAAAAGGCAGAGTGTTCCTGCCTGCCGTATTCAGGAAGCAGCTACAAGCTGCCTCCCAGGAGTGCCTGATTTTACGCAAAGACACCTACCAAGACTGCCTGGTACTTTACCCTGAAAATGTGTGGAACGAACAAATGAACGAACTACGTTGCAAACTCAATCGCTGGAATTCCAGACACCAAATGATTTTCCGTCAGTTCGTTTCGGATGTAGAAGTTATCACATTGGATGGAAACGGGCGCTTTCTGATTCCAAAACGATATTTGAAATTAGCTAAAATACAGCAAGATGTACGTTTTATCGGATTGGACGGCACTATAGAAATCTGGTCTAAAGAAATAGCAGACAAACCCTTCATCACACCGGAGGACTTTGGAAAAGAATTGGAAGAAATTATGGGAACTAATAACAACGTAGAAATAGAATGAGTGAAGCAAAACAGATATATCATGTACCGGTATTATTAAACGAGAGCGTAGACGGAATGAACATCCAACCCGGAGGTATTTATGTAGATGCCACTTTCGGCGGCGGAGGACATTCCAAGGAAATTCTAAGCCGGCTGGATAGCACCGCGCATCTATATAGTTTTGACCAAGATGAAGATGCCGAGAAGAATATTGTAAGCGACAGCCGCTTCACTTTTGTGCGTAGTAACTTCCGCTACCTTCCCAACTTCCTACGTTATTATGGCGTGGAAGGGGTGGATGCCATTTTGGCCGATCTGGGCGTTTCCTCACATCACTTTGACGACTCCGAACGTGGATTCTCATTCCGCTTCGAGGGCAAATTAGACATGCGGATGAACAAACGCGCAGGTATGACAGCTGCTGATGTAGTGAACACCTATGACGAAGAACGTTTGGCTAATATTTTCTATTTATATGGTGAATTGAAGAACAGCCGCAAACTGGCATCAGCCATCGTTAAAGCACGAGGTGTAAAACAAATTGTCACCATCGGTGATTTCCTCGAAGTCATCAAACCGTTTTTCGGGCGGGAACGTGAAAAGAAAGAGCTCGCAAAGGTGTTCCAAGCTTTACGCATAGAGGTAAATCAGGAAATGGAAGCATTGAAAGAAATGCTTTATGCAGCAACCAAGGTACTGAAACCGGGAGGCAGACTGGTAGTAATCACCTATCACTCTTTAGAAGACCGCATGGTAAAGAATATCATGAAAACCGGAAACATAGAAGGCAAGGCCGAACAAGATTTCTTTGGTAATGTACAGACACCTTTCAAACTAGTCAACAACAAAGTTATTGTTGCCGGCAACGAAGAAGTGACACGCAATCCGCGCTCCCGAAGCGCCAAGTTGAGAATTGCAGAAAAGAGATAACGAGATGGAAGAAGAACTGAAACAAAATACACAACAACCCAAAGACGGACAATCTGCTTCGCCCAAGCATATGTCTATCCGCAGCATATTAGGAGGAGATATCCTTGCGAACGACTTTTTCAAAAGACAGACCCGTTTGCTGATTCTCATCATGATCCTGACTGTACTATACATAGACAACCGTTATAGCAGCCAACAGGAACTCATTGAAATTGACAAGTTGAAAAAAGATTTGATCGATATCAAATACGATGCATTGACACGCTCTTCCGAACTGATGGAAAAGAGCCGCCAGTCACGTATTGAAGAATATATTTCGACGGAAGACAGCCCCTTGCAAACGGCTACCAACCGTCCTTATTTAATAAAGAAAGACTAAGCCCATGATGCCCAACCAAAAAAACATAATGCTCCGCTTCTCCTTCATCATCCTGGTCATGGTGTTGATAGGCATTGCCATTATCTGCAAAGCCGGCGTCATCATGTTTGCCGAGCGTCAATACTGGAAAGACGTAGCCGACCGTTTTGTAAAAGAAAACGTCACCGTACGTCCTACCCGTGGCAACATCATCTCATCCGACGGCCAGCTGATGGCAAGCAGCCTTCCCGAATATAAGATTTACATGGACTTCATGATAAATAAAAGGAAGGGCGAAACCGAAGAAGAGGAAAAGACACGGCTGAAGCTACAACATATCAAAGACTCAGTTCTTTATGCAAACCTTGACACAATCTGCAAAGGGTTACATGAAATATTCCCTGATAAAAGTGCCGCCTTTTTCAAACAGCACATCAAAAACGGAAGAAAAAAAGAGAGCCGCAGTTGGTTGCTCTACCCCAAACGCATTTCTTATATACAATATAAAGAAGCAAAACGTCTGCCCGTATTTAACCTGAACAAATACAAAGGCGGATTCCATGAACAGGCATTCAATCAACGGAAAAAGCCTTTTGGCTCACTGGCAATGCGTACATTGGGAGATATGTATCCAGATATAGAACAAGGTGCAAAGAACGGGCTGGAACTTTCATACGATTCCATATTAAAAGGCAGAAACGGTATCACTCACCGTCAAAAGGTAATGAACAAATACCTGAACATTGTAGATATTCCTCCTGTAGATGGCTGTGATATCATTACGACCATTGATGTAGGTATGCAAGACATCGCAGAAAAAGCATTGGTGGATGAATTGAAAGAAATCAACGCTACTGTAGGCGTTGCCATTCTGATGGAAGTGCAGACGGGAGACATCAAAGCTATCGTCAACATGACCAAATGCAATGACGGCATTTACAGAGAAATACGCAATAACGCCATCTCAGACATGATGGAGCCAGGCTCTACTTTCAAAACCGCATCCATACTGGTAGCGCTGGACGACGGAGTCATCACTCCGGAAACGGTGGTGGAAACCGGTAACGGGGTCTATATGATGCACGGCCGCTATATGAAAGATCATAACTGGCATCGTGGAGGCTACGGCACTATCAACACAACAAAATCATTGATGGTGTCCTCAAACATCGGTGTATCACGGTTGATCGATGATCATTATCATGATAATCCGGAAAAGTTTGTACGCGGACTGCATCGAGTAGGCATTGCCACTCCGTTAGATCTCGATATTCCCGGTGCCGGCAAGCCGAACATCCGCATCCCCAACAAAGACTTGAGCAATTGGTCACGTACTGCACTGGCATGGATGTCTATTGGCTATGAAACCCAAATTCCCCCCATCAATACACTGGCATTTTATAATGCTATAGCCAATAACGGAGTAATGGTCAAGCCCCGTTTTGTAAAATCAATAGTCAAAGACGGGCAGGTAGTGGAAGATATTGCTCCTGAAATACTCAACCCGGCCATCGCTTCCCCCAAGGCTATCAGCGAAATACAAACGATTTTGGAAAAAGTCGTCAGCGAAGGACTGGGAAAGAAAGCAGGATCCAAGCAATTCCATGTATCCGGGAAAACCGGTACTGCACAGGTTTCACAAGGAAAAGCCGGGTACACGAATGGCACACGCCGTTATTTGGCAAGTTTCTGTGGATATTTTCCTTCAGAAGCGCCTAAATACAGTTGCATTGTAGCCATCCAGAAACCTGGACTCCCCGCCTCGGGTGGTCTGATGGCCGGCAGCGTGTTCAGTAAAATTGCCGAACGCGTATTTGCCAAACATCTGGCACAAGATTTGAAAGAAGCAAAAGACTCAACTTCTATCCTTATTCCGGATGTGAAAAACGGGGATATAAGTGCGGCGCATTATGTACTGAACCGGATAAATGTAAATTCATCCGGAGTTTCGGAACAATCAACCGAAGGCAAACCGGTATGGGGAAATGTGACTAGTAATCCGGACAATGTATTATTCAACAAAAAAGACATTAACAATAAACTTGTACCAAGTGTTATTGGTATGGGCGCAAAGGATGCTGTCTATCTGCTTGAAAGCATGGGATTGAAAGCCCGCATTACCGGCATCGGTAAAGTGAAGTCACAAAGTATCCCGGCCGGCAACACTTTGCGCAAAGGACAAACCATACAATTACGATTAAATTAACAGTGTAACAGGAAGAATATGAAACTGGAAAAGATTATTAAAGGAATAACAGTCAATGAAATCATAGGTGATGCATCCCAAGAAATTTCGGGAATAAACATGGACTCGCGCCTGATAGAGCCTGGTCATATTTTCGTTGCTGTAAAAGGAACGCAGACTGACGGACACACTTATATTCAAAAAGCAATAGAAAAAGGAGCCCGTACAGTGGTATGTGAGAATCTTCCTGAGACATTGATTGAGAATGTTACCTACATCAAAGTGAACGATACGGAAGACGTTGTCGGGAAACTGGCAACTACGTTTTACGGCGACCCCACCTCGAAATTGGAACTGGTCGGTGTTACAGGCACCAACGGAAAAACGACTATTGCCACCTTATTATATAATATGTTCCGTAAATTCGGATATAAGACAGGACTCATTTCCACTGTATGCAATTATATAGATGAGGAAGCCATTCCAACTGACCATACCACCCCTGACCCTATTACACTAAACAAACTGCTGGGGCGCATGGCAGATGAAGGATGCAAATATGCCTTTATGGAAGTAAGCTCACATTCTGTAGCACAAAAACGGATTGGTGGTTTAAAATTCGCAGGCGGTATATTTACCAACCTTACCCGTGACCATCTGGACTACCATAAAACTGTAGAGAACTATCTGAAAGCCAAAAAAGCATTCTTTGACGGTCTGCCTAAAACAGCCTTTGCCTTAACCAATCTGGATGACAAAAACGGATTGGTCATGACTCAAAATACCAAAGCAAAGGTACACACCTATTCGCTGCGCAGCTTGAGTGATTTTAAAGGAAAAGTGCTGGAAGATGGATTCGAAGGAATGCTGCTTGATATAAATAATGTGGAAGTCAATGTACAGTTCATCGGACGTTTCAATGCTTCCAACCTGCTGGCAGTCTATGGAGCAGCCTGCCTGCTTGGGAAAAAGACAGAAGAGGTATTGCTGGCATTGAGTACTCTTCGCCCCGTTGCCGGGCGTTTTGACTCACTGCGCTCACCCAAGGGATACACCGCCATTGTGGACTATGCCCATACTCCGGATGCCTTGGAAAATGTGCTGAATGCCATTCACGAGGTCCTGAATGGCAAAGGTCATGTAATTACGGTAGTAGGCGCTGGCGGCAACCGCGATAAAGGCAAACGCCCCTTGATGGCACAAGAAGCGGTAAAGCAAAGCGATAAAGTCATTATCACCTCTGACAATCCCCGTTTTGAAGAGCCGCAGGAAATCATCAATGATATGCTGGCAGGGCTGACTAAAGAGGATATGCGTAAAGTGATAAGCATAGCCGACCGTAAAGAAGCGATCCGTACAGCTTGTATGCTGGCCCAAGCTAAAGATGTCATTTTAGTTGCCGGGAAAGGACACGAAAATTATCAGGAAATCAAAGGTATAAAGCACCATTTCGACGATAAAGAAGTATTAAGAGATATTTTTGCTAATGAATAAACCAACCAAAAGATGTTATATTATTTATTTCAATATTTAGAAAAGTTCGATTTTCCCGGAGCCGGTATGTTCGGTTACGTTTCATTCCGTTCATTGATGGCAATCATTTTATCATTGTTGATCTCAGCTATCTTCGGTGAATATTTCATCAACCTGCTCAAACGTAAACAAATAACCGAAACCCAACGTGACGCATCTATAGACCCTTTTAATGTGAAAAAAGTTGGTGTGCCGACGATGGGAGGTATAATTATTATTGTCGCAATTCTCATACCTTGCCTCTTGTTGGGGAAGCTGCATAATATTTACATGATATTAATGTTGATTACCACCATTTGGCTGGGTACGTTAGGCTTTTTGGACGACTATATCAAGGTCTTCCGTAAAGACAAAGAAGGGTTGCACGGCAAATTCAAGATCATCGGCCAAGTAGGTTTGGGACTCATTGTGGGACTCACCTTATATTTAAGTCCGAGCGTGGTTATCCGTGAGAACGTAGAAATACAAAGAGGAGGAGAAATTGTGGAAGTGGTGCACAAGGAACAAGATCAGAAGTCCACCAAAACTACGATTCCTTTCTTCAAGAACAACAATTTGGATTATGCTGATTTCGTAGGTTTTCTGGGAGACAATGCCCAGGCTGTAGGTTGGATTATTTTCGTATTAGTTACCATCTTCGTAGTTACTGCCGTATCTAACGGTGCCAACCTGAATGACGGGATGGACGGGATGGCAGCCGGAAATTCTGCTATCATCGGTCTTACCTTAGGCATATTGGCATACGTATCCAGCCACATCGAATATGCAGGATACCTTAATATCATGTACATTCCCGGCAGTGAAGAACTGGTAATCTTTATCTGCTCCTTCATCGGCGCACTGATCGGTTTCCTTTGGTACAATGCTTTTCCCGCCCAAGTATTTATGGGCGATACCGGCAGCTTGACCATTGGTGGTATCATAGCGGTATTTGCAATCATCATTCATAAAGAGTTGCTTATACCTATTCTCTGTGGAATCTTCTTGGTAGAAAACCTTTCGGTCATTCTACAGGTGAGATATTTCAAAAGCGGAAAAAAGAAAGGACATTTGCAACGCGTATTCAAACGTGCCCCTATCCACGACCATTTCCGCACTACATTAGCACAGTTAGACCCCAATTGCAGTTATCTGTTCATGAAACCCAACAGCATATTCCATGAATCAAAAATCACGGTACGCTTCTGGATTGTCACCATCGTACTCGCTGCAATTACGATTATTACATTAAAGATAAGATAAGATAAACGAAGATTATGGCTAAAAGAATTGTCATACTAGGAGCCGGAGAAAGCGGTGCGGGAGCAGCCGTTCTGGCAAAGAAACAAGGTTTCGACACCTTCGTTTCAGACATGTCCACGATTAAGGACATATACAAAAACATGCTGAACGAGCGAGGCATCGAATGGGAAGAAGGCAAACATACCGAATCTCTCATTCTGAATGCGGATGAAGTAATCAAAAGTCCGGGTATTCCGAATGATGCCCCGATGATTCTTAAGTTAAAGTCACAAGGCACCCCTATCATCTCCGAAATAGAATTTGCGGGACGTTATACCAATGCCAAAATGATTTGCATTACAGGAAGTAATGGAAAAACAACAACTACTTCGCTGATTTATCATATCTTCAAGAAAGCAGGTATGAATGTGGGACTAGCCGGAAATATCGGCCAAAGTCTGGCATATCAGGTAGCAGAATGCAACTATGATTATTATGTGATCGAGTTAAGCAGTTTCCAATTGGACAATATGTACAAGTTCCATGCCAACATTGCCGTATTGATGAACATCACGCCGGATCATCTGGACCGTTACGACCACCAGATGCAAAACTATGTGGATGCCAAATTCCGCATTATCCAGAACCAGACCCCGGACGATGCCTTCATCTTCTGGAACGATGACCCCATCATCCAGCGTGAATTACACAAATATGGCATTCATGGCCATTACTACCCTTTTGCCGAAAGGAAAGAGGAAGGAACCGCCGCATACGTGGAACAGGACAAGGTTTATTTTACAGAACCAATCGCTTTCAACATGGAACAGGAGGAACTGGCGCTGACCGGAACCCATAATCTGTTCAACTCCATGGCGGCCGGTATCTCTGCCAACTTGGCGGGTATCCGCAAAGAGTGTATCCGCGAGGCCTTGGGTGATTTCAAGGGAGTGGAACACCGCCTTGAAAAAGTCTGCCGGGTAAGAGGGGTGGATTATATCAATGACTCCAAGGCTACCAATGTGAATTCCTGCTGGTATGCTTTGCAAAGCATGAAAACCAAAACCATCCTGATATTAGGCGGGAAAGACAAAGGTAACGACTATAACGAAATTGCCGACTTGGTAAAAGAAAAATGTACCGGATTGATCTACATGGGATTGCACAATGAGAAATTGCATGATTTCTTTGACAAGTTCGGCCTGCCTGTAGCCGATGTACAAAGCATGAAGGATGCCGTAGACGCTGCTTACCGGATGGCCAAGAAAGGCGAAACCGTATTATTAAGTCCATGCTGCGCCAGCTTCGACCTTTTCAAAAGTTACGAAGACCGTGGCGAGCAGTTCAAGGAATGTGTAAGAAACCTGTAATATAGTATTAAGGTATATAGATAATGGATCTGATAAAAGACTTGTTCAAGGGCGACAAAGTAATCTGGATTATTTTCCTGTTTCTTTGTCTGATCTCTATCGTCGAGGTATTTAGTGCCGCCAGCACGCTTACCTACAAAAGTGGGGATCATTGGGGACCTATCACCCAGCACAGTGTCATCCTGATGGTAGGTGTGTGCATTGTGGTACTGGTACATAACATTCCCTACAAATATTTCCGTGTGTTTCCCGTCTTCCTGCTACCCCTATCGACATTATTGCTGATATTTGTAATGGGTATGGGATTGATTACCGGAGACCGTGTCAATGGTGCAGCCCGTTGGATGACTTTCTTCGGTATCCAGTTCCAGCCTTCCGAACTGGCAAAAATGGCCGTGATTATTGTCACCGCATTTATTCTATCCAAGTTTCAGGAAGAAGACAATGCCAATCCGAAAGCATTTAAATATATCATGTGGATCACCGGAATTGTTTTCATTCTGATTGCTCCCGAAAACGGCTCTACCGCAGCACTGCTTTTCGGAGTAGTCTTTTTAATGATGGTGATCGGCCGGGTACCCTGGAAGCAATTGGCCAAGTTAATGGGAATAGCCGGAGTTATGGTGGCTTTTTTTGTAGGCATAGTGATGATTATGCCCACACACAAACTGAACAAAGTCCCCATGATGCACCGTGTAGAAACCTGGCAGAACCGTATAAAAGGCTTCTTTGAGGACAAAGAAGCCGTTCCCGCCGCCAAATATGATATAGACAAGGACGCCCAGATAGCACACGCCAATATTGCTATCGCCTCCAGCAACATCATAGGAAAGATGCCGGGTAACAGTGTGCAGCGGGATTTCCTGTCACAAGCATTCTCGGACTTCATCTTTGCTATAATCATAGAAGAGCTGGGGTTGCTGGGAGGCGCCTTTGTAGTGATTCTCTACATCTGGCTGTTGATGCGGGCGGGTAAAATAGCCCGAAGAAGTGAAAAAAGTTTTCCTGCCTTTCTGGTGATGGGCATCGCCCTGTTGCTGGTATCTCAGGCGATGCTTAACATGATGGTGGCCGTAGGTCTGTTCCCCGTCACCGGACAACCCCTGCCGCTTATCAGCAAAGGAGGAACCTCTACACTCATCAACTGCGCCTACATCGGTATGATATTAAGTGTCAGCCGCTACGTGGCTGAGAAAGAAGAACAGAAAGCCGCCGAGCAACAAGCGCAGAAAGAAGCCGAACTGGCAGCCAAGGCCGAACGGCGCCAGGAAATAGTAGCCGCCATGCAGGAAGCCATTACCACACTTCCGTCGGGTGACAATGCCACCACTTCCCTCCCGCCGGAGGAGAACTCGCTGCCCGATGACTTGAAGGCAATGCTGAACGCAGCCGGGAAGCGGGAGCCGGAAGAAGAAATATAATATAAACCATTCATTTTAAAAGTATTATTTATACTTTTGCGAATAATTCGACTAAAAAGGAATTATGGAAGAAAATTTAAGAATCATCATCAGCGGAGGAGGAACCGGGGGACACATTTTCCCCGCAGTCTCTATTGCCAACGCCATCAAGGAACAACATCCCGAAGCGGAAATCCTGTTCGTAGGCGCTGAAGGCAGAATGGAGATGCAACGCGTTCCTGCTGCCGGATACCCTATAAAAGGATTACCTGTTGCCGGATTCGACCGTAAGAACTTATTGAAAAATGTTTCGGTTCTTTTCAAATTGGTCAAAAGCCAGCTATTGGCACGTAAAATCATCAAGGATTTCAAGCCACATGCAGCAGTAGGTGTAGGCGGATATGCCAGCGGTCCTACTTTGAAAATGGCCGGGATGATGGGTATTCCGACACTGATACAAGAGCAGAACTCTTATGCCGGAGTAACCAACAAACTATTGGCAAAGAAAGCCTGCAAAATATGCGTGGCATACGACGGCATGGAACGTTTCTTTGAAAAAGACAAGATTATCCTGACCGGAAACCCTGTCCGCCAAGGACTGCGCAACCATCACATCAGCCGTGAAGAAGATCGGAA
>ENA-OPVL01000684-OPVL01000684.1-human-gut-metagenome-genome-assembly--contig:-NODE-684-length-22494-cov-2.448059_pt1 | contig 22494 bp, 19 predicted proteins | sample MGYA00241496_ERZ501984 | MGnify/ENA primary metagenome ERZ501984 (study PRJEB25962, sample SAMEA2042986) | human gut metagenome | biome: human gut; feature: human-associated habitat; material: faeces... | reverse complement strand
CCTATTCTTTGTTAATAGGTTCTTGTGTTAGCCCTGTAGCTCATTTGCCTGTGAGTGCAGGGCCTTTATTTTTGTTGAGGATAGAAAGTTTCGTTTCGATCTAACTATTGAGTTATATCATACGTCCAGTTCGATAGGTTTCTAAGATTGCGGACCGCTGATTTACAGCAGTCCTTTTTTATTTATCGTTAAGACACTAAGGCCTTGCGATCTATACTAGCATATAGCTTTGACAGCTCTTCCAGTTTTGATAATTGTTCTCTGATCATTACGATTGCGTTGTAGTTTCTTGTTGCTGCCTGATCGTGCATAGCTGTTATGTATGTCTCTTTGCAATCCCCTTCAACATCAAAATAAGCATTTTCTTGATCTTGCAGGATCACATCTATTACTTTTGCCTTGAGTTCAACTTCTGTGATCATTGAATCAATCTTGATAAGTTTGTCCATTTCTTTGTTCATAATTTAGCCTTTCTTAGGTTCTTGTGTTAGTCCTATTTTAATTCTTTTACTGCTTCTTATATTTTTTTACTATGCTTTCCATTTCTGAAAAGAAGACATCTTTATTCACTCCGAATTGCTTGGTCTGTCTTTTCATTGTTTCAATAACATTTTTAACAGTTTCATCTGATAACGTTACAAGTTGAGCTATTAATATCATTGCTAACATCTCAGCTTCATCTTTATTTGACACTTTACACCTCAATTGCATCTGTTACATATGTCAATCCATTATTATCAATCAATAACTTTCTTTTTTCTCTGCTTAGAGGTCTTTTGTCTTCTAGTGATAAAACCGTATAAATTGCCTCATCTTCTGTCCTTGGAATATTATGATAAGTTGCTGTTATCGTATACCCCTTTAATACTCTAAGATCTGGTTCATGATGAAATTTTTCCTCTTTAATCATTTTTTCAATATTGTTCATTATTATTTTCTCCTATCTATTTATTTTGTTTATATGTTTCCTGTTATCATCTTTTATATTTTATGTTTTCATCAATCCATTCTCCTTTCTTATTCGGTTCTTGTGCTAACCCTATATATTCATTCCCGTAACGGAAAATCTCATTGCTTCCTGTTTCTTCTGGTAACTTTTATAAAGGTCCTCGTGATCCGCTCTAAATCTCTTAGAATCAAAACGATTAGATATAATTTTCTTGCATCTTACGATAAAGTTGCCTGCCTTTACCTGATCAATGCCTTTCTTCTGCATATCTTTCTTGATCTCGTCCTTTAGCTTTTCCCTCTCGGCTTCAATTTCTGCCTGCTGCCTGTCCAGTTCCTGAAGCCTGCGGATTCTGTTTTGTATTGCTCTTTCTCCCATAGCTTACACTTCCTTTCTTTGTGGTTCTTGTATTAGATCGGCAACCCCTGAATCATCTTCTTGGCTATTGCAAATCCCCTAGGTAGCTCACAAGGATATGGTTTCAAGTATCGAGTGCTTTCGGCTTTCCTCGGTTGCCTTTCCTTTACTGTAATTATATTATAAACGTTTTCGTTTAAAGTGTCAATAGTTTTATTTAAACTTTTCTATTTATTTTCAAAATATTTTAGTTGCTTTTATAAACATTTTTATTTATAATAATTATAGAAAGTGAGGTGTTATAAGTGGCAGTATCTGAACAAATCAAAATACTCTGTGTAAAACTTGGTATAAGTGTTTCTGAACTAGCACGTCTATATGGCAGCAGTCCGCAGGCATTTAGTCAAAAAATGAAACGTGAACGATTTACCCCTGATGAATTAAAGAAGATTGCAGCGGCAGCAGGTTGCAAATTTGAAAGCTCTTTTATTCTTCCAGATGGCGACAAAGTCACAGATTAACCGTTACAATCAAATGATCAGGGATGCACCTTATACTTTTGTGTGCGTCCTTTTTTGGTGTATCTCTGTTTGATTCTTAACGTTTTTTTACAAATTCATATCAATAGTCTTAATATTTCTTTGTTTTAGTATATATAATTCAATGGTACTTTCATCTTTTGGCATTACTGCGGCGATCTCTGCCTTTAATATATCCTTAGAAATTATTGTTTTATTTGTAACGGTGGCTACATGATCCTTTTCAGGTAGGATATAAACTTCTAAACGTACTCTATTGCCTGTTGCTTTTAAAAAATTCTTTACTTTCATTTCTTTTTACTCCTTTATCTTTGTTATTAATATGCCCAACCTCACAGAATCGTTTTTTAGGGCTTTTATATTAATCATCAACGATTTATGCATTTAAACTATTAAAATCAATTTTTGCCCATACTACATGAGTTCTAGCAATAGTTAGCGTTATAATATCAACACCTTTTACGTCTTAAAATTCCGATGTGGGAATATTTTGTAAAGAAAGGTGGGGCGTCGGTCTGATCGGTTTTTATTCTTACAATTTTTGAATGGCGGGGGCATATTGTGAAACGTCCAATTTTTCCAAAATCCTATTATGGATTCTATAAACGTGCTTTTCACTATAACCTGTTTTTTCCGCTATCTTATCCCATGTTTCAAATTCTATATATCTCATATGAATAATATCACTATCGACACCATCGGGAATATTTAATATTATTCTTTCTATGGCTGCACACGTATTCAATGCTTGGTCTTCTGCTGCCCTTACCATTTTCAACGTATCATCAAGTTTGACCATTATATCTGATATATCACTATGCTTCTTACTGGATGGCACACCAGACAATACCGCCGTTCTTGGGCTGTTTATTCTCGTTCTTAAATACTTTTCTTGTTTCTTTAAAGAATTGTACTTCTCAACTGCTGCCTTGTATGTATTCAATATCTTTTTCTTTTCTTCGATCGTCTCATTCATTTCCTTTGTCTCCGTTCTGTCTCCTAAATGGAATCTCTTTTTTTAATCGTCTCCATATTTATTTTTTATTGCTTTCAACATAATACCAATATCTCTACTAGATAAAGTTTTAACAGTTTTCCCGTTACATCTACACCAATCATTCAGGCTGATTTTATGTTTTTCACAAAGTTCTTTTATCGTTTCGACCTGTGCACTTGTTGCCTTTTCTTCGGATACTGGCACATAGTCAATACTTTCCTCTTTCAGCCAAAGATTAAAGCCCAACCCTGTATTGATAGCTACGCACTTAACAAATGATCGGCAGGCACTCGCCCACACTCTCGCCTGTGTCATAGAATTAGCTTTCACGGGATTCTTACCGTTCATTACTGGGGACTGCATATAATACACTTGATCATCTATATAAACTTTGATTCTTGTTTCATAACACTGATTAAGATTCTTGTTCTTGTCATAAAATTCCTGATCACTACAAAATAAACTGCTGCCCGTTTTCTCATTCTGACATAGTTCAAAGTAGACCTTTTTAGCTCCGTTTTTTCTCAAAAGGTCGATACATCTCGCCCAATTAAGGTATAAAAAACCCTCTCTTTCTTCACAATATGGTGCAACATCTACCTTTACCAACTCATCATAAGACTTTAACATTCTCAAAACCTCACTTTCTTTTTATTTGCTTATATACTCTTCATATGCCCGATCTATCCGCTTGCCTATTTTCTGATCTTCTGGATCTATATAGTGGGCTACCTGTTGAAAAAACCATTCTTCAAGCTCTACACGCAGCTTATTATCTGACGTTACCAGATCCCACATAAATTCGAATACATCTTCTTTATCTTCTGCGTGTGTCCTACATTCATATTCTATTTTTTCAATCGCAGGTCTTCCGCTTTCTAAACACTCATATCCAAAAGAACCGCTATACTCATATCCTGTCATATATTCCACCTGCCTTTATCTTCATACCACACCCCTTACGAAAAATTGCTCGCATCTGGAAAGTCTAGGGCTCTCACCGGTCTCCCCTTAAAAAACTAAACCCGTTTTTTTTCGTATGGGGGTACTATTATTTTTTGTCAGACTCTGACAAAGTTTTTTGTATTTTTTTGAATCCTAATGAAGTTTATTCCTCATGTAATAATAAAAAGTGCTATAAATGTTGTAGCCGCTATACTGTGGATCAATAAACTGCATCTTCAAATCATATCGTTGTTCAAAACTCTTTAAGCTCGCCATATATGATGTTGGTTTTAATTGTGTGTTGTAATTGTGTTTCATAATGTCGTTGAGTCCTTGCGGATTCTCTACCATCAAATGAATACTACAACCGTTATTTCTAGCTTTTAAAAATTCTTTCTCGAATCTCTCCCGACCTTTTCCCAGATTGCCGCTTAATTCCTCTAAACTATTCTTTCGTTCTATTACAATCTCTTTGTGAAAATACAGTTCGTTACATAACAACCCGTCCACTTTTGGCAGCATAAAACTATAGTCTCCAAACTCCAAAGCCTGCTGCCTGTATGCGATATTCTTTTTATTAAAATAATTCAAGATATGATCATTGACTTTTTCTCTCGTGTCGATCAATATTACCATCTCTTTTGATAGCTTCTTGATCTGGTCATGTGTTAGTTTACAAATACTAATCAATGTGTTTACTCCTTTCTTCCAGATCTTCCAGAATGACAAGTAATAATTTTCCACATAAGGCACTATCTAAATACTTTCCTCTTACTTTATTACATTCATTTATTACTTCATCCCAAGACTCTTCACTGTCCGTTACAAAGAAAAATTTCTTGTAGATTTTCCAGACATCCCCAAAGATATTGAACTCTGTTTTCATCTCTTCATTTTTAGCCATAATTTCAACCCTTATTTTTGCGTGTTTTATTTTCCAAAATTTAGGAATTATTTTTACTACTTTTCACACCGTTAAAAAATCACGTATTTATGCAGCTTTCAGCTATAAGGTGTCCCTTTATGCCCTTTTTAGGCGTAAATTATTATAGAAAATTTCTTCGTATAGAGAGTTTACGCCATAAAAAGGCACAAATGGCACCTTTTTATTTTTTAAACGGATTTACATAGTACCCAACAAGTACGTTCTTGTAATATTTTCCATTTCTTTTTATTCTGTTACGTAATTTTTCTGATCTTCTAAAATAATCTATAAATTTTATTTTTCCATACGGCTGATAATTATTTTTTTCACACCACTTTTCATATTCTGGATAAAGTTCTTTTATTGTAATGAACTGCGTAGAATCTTTCGTTAGCACCTCATTGATAAATGCCGCCACCCTATCACTATTCATATGATATGATTCAATCTCACGATCCATAGACTCTGTTGTCTCTAATCCATCTTTCAGATACTTTTGATAACCTATAATGCACCAGTTGAAGAATCCACTAATATTCTGTTTTCCTCTCAATCTACGTTTAAGTCCTTTATCTTGTTCATGCTCTTCAAAATGCTTTCTGAATGGGATTACTACAATTCGGCCACTAGTAAATAACGTTTCATCTGTGATGATCGGTAAATGATTCGTATTGATCAATGTAATGAACTCGGGCATAAATGACATTTCTTCTTGATAAAGCTTTCTAGCCGTGATCATGTCGTTCCCTGTCAACTGCTTAATCAATGCAGCGTCAAACCTCATACTTTGCGGTGGTTCTGGTGCATTTACAAACCTTGCACCTTTGAGCCTTGCAATATCTCCGTTCGCTGTCCTAGAATCCTTTTTTGATAATGCTAGTGTTTCGGGTTGCATTGTTATGCCGTAATCCCTAATCATATATAAATATGTTTCTACAATCGTACTTTTCCCATTTCTGGTAGTTGCTCCATAGAGTAAGAATAACTTTTCTTCATCCGTGATCCCCGATAATGCCATACCGAAAATCTTTTGAATGTATTCAATATTTCCCTTGTTGCCTTGTAAAATTGTATCCATAGTCTTTTCGATCTCTGTACTCTTGGCGGCAGGATCATAGTAAACGTTGCTGATCTTAGAAATATAATCATCAGGATCATGTTTTTGTAACACTCCCGTTTCTAAGTTATATGTACCATTCTTACAGTTAAATAATTCTTTATGCTGATCAAATTGTTCTGCCTTAACGGGATATTTAGATCTAGCGTCATAGATCATGTTTTTTCTTACCTGCTGCCGCCCCATCTTCATAACATGTTTTCCGTATTCTTCCCGTTTCTTGTAATCTTCAATTGTTGTAGCATAGATCAATAAAGCATCCTGCAACATTTTTGCATTTTCTGCTGCGATCAGCTCCGCCCGATCTTCTTCCCAGAACTTCCCGTTATAGCAAAACCAACACTTAGCCGTACTGTTAAACCTGCACATACCCTTAAACACATCAGCGAATAGATCCCCATTTCCTCGATCATCATAAGAATAATTTGTTTCTGGTCCTAACTCTACAACCTTTTCTTTGATCCATTGCGGTATAGCTTTTTTCTTTATCGGCTTATCCACTTCCTGCCCCTGATTCTGTGGAATAGTTTCCGCTTCTCTTACTAATTTGTTGAAATCTTCGATTGTGTAGCCGTCTTGGAAGTAATCCGTTACGTCTCCATGCTTCCGATCAGATGTTTTTACTACCTTGATACTGTTAACAACTCCGATCAGATCACTTATGATCCTTGTTGTCAGCTTCTCGCCTGCTTCGTCATTGTCTGGCAGCAGGACCACGTCAGCCCCTGAAAAATACTTAGAAAAGAATCTACGCCAATCCCCAGAACTTCCTGCCGTGGTTGCGATCAATCCAAATCCTCGCAGTGTTTCAACGTCCTTCTCTCCCTCAACGTAGTAAATTGTTCGTTTTTGTGCTGCTGCCTCTCTGATCTCCGGCAGATTGTAAAGAGTTTTATGTATTCCCTTTAACCCATATTGAAACCAGTCTTTTTCTTTGTTGAGAACTCCGTACAGCATTTCTTTTTTGCCGTTCTCGTCCTTTTCAAATCTGATCTTGCTGTATAGGTATTTGCCATTCTGATCCACATAATTATAAATTTCTACTATTTTCTTTCTCTTGCTGTGTTCTAGTCGGTCTTTCCAGTCCTGCTTTACCTTTGTAACGTTACTATCATAAAATAGATCACTCTCACGAAGCCCGACAGCCTCTAGGATTGATTTTGTTTCACATCCTGCATGACAATGTATCAATATTCCTTTCTTGCCCTTAGATACGGTCATACTTGCCGTGTGATCATTATGTACGGGGCATTTACATTGGAAACTGTTATCATTAAATCTTGTTACTCCGTCAAAATATGTACTAGCTTCTTTTAAATTCATTCTTTGTCCTTTCTCCTGCTGCCTGTATTTGCCTGATCTGGCAGCAGCCTTATAGATGCTTGTGTTAACCCTGTATATTTTCTAATCATTTGATTACTCAACGCCTGTCAGCTCATTCAAATATTGATCAATTTTAATTTTGTCCCACAATGTACGTCTACCAACCTTGATTTTAGCCCCTGCCTCAATTCCTAGCTTTGTGGCCATGTTTTTTCCTAAATTGGTATAGGCTCTAAGCTCTGTTGTGTCCATTAGCCTTGATTCTCCTTTAATTGAAATGTTTTCTCTACTATTCATGTAGATACCTCGCTTTCTTGTGTATGGTTATCTGTTGCCTTTGTTACAACTTAATGTTATACTGTTTTCAAAAGAATAGCTAATGTTATTTTTAATGTTTTTTAATCATTTAAAGATGTGATTTTAGCACTATTTAATGCAAATTTAGTACCTAAATGAATAACATTTAACACTATAGGAGAGAAAAAAATATGAATTTAGAATACTTTAAAAGGAAATTTGACATCTTATATAAACAAAATGACACAAAAAGAGAGGATATTGCTGCAAAAACTGGAATTGATAAGAATAAAATAACTAAATTGCGAAAAATTAAATATAACACTCAACCAACCGTTGACGATCTGATTGCCATTTCTGATTACTATCACGTTACCATTGATGAATTAATACGCCCCCAGGAAGAAGCTGAACAGGTTGAAAGTCAGGAAATAAATTTTAATTCTCTAGGGGATATCGTTAACGCACTATTTGAAATTGATGCAAATGTTGGGCTATATTTTCGAATTTTAGAATCAGAAACACCAATTTGCACGGTTTATTTTGATAGTGAACTTATGAATAATTTTCTTAATGAATGGAATGATATCCGAGAAACAACCCTAAAGATGAGAAGCGGACCTAAATTATATTATTTATGGCAAAGTGATAAAATAAGAGAATACACCATGTATGATTATAGTGAAAATCATCTTTTTGATCGTTGTTTTTCAGCGGCTGAAGAATGTATTGATGATCTGGAATCGGCTTATAATTTATACTTGTCAGGTGATGAGTCTGAGGATTTTTTTTGTACTGCACATGATAGCGAACTTATAGAACTTTGGAAAACTCTTCCTTTTTGTAGTGATAAGCAAAAAGCCAAAATTGATAAAGCACTGAAAGAAATGAATATAATTACCGTTGACGAAGATTCAGCATTAAAAAAATAAACATTCTGCAAAGCAAAATATAGTACTATTTTCAAAAAATGGTACAAAAAGTGGTACACTAGCCAACCCATATATACAAAAATCCCCCATTCTATGCCAACATAGAGTGGGGGAACTTCTTAAATCTTTATTAAATCTTTTTTTGTGCTATACTAAAGATAACAAAGTATATCTTACATACACGAGGTAATCATATGTCAACAAATGAAAAAAACAGATTCAGCACCCTGCTTGAAGAATTAATAAGTATCTCCGGTGTAAAAAATTCCGGTCTTGCAAAGGCATTGCAGTATGATGCCAGTTATATCAGCAAATGGGTCAGTGGACGCCTGCTCCCAACAGAAAAAACAAAGAAAAAGATTCTCTCTGGTCTAAGTCATGAGATCGTAAACCAAAGTACTTCTGAAGGACTTGAAAATTTATATGCTAATTACCAGGTTTCATTTCCAGAAGAACTTGAAAATGTTATTTATGATAACTTAGAAATCGAATATGACTATGTTACAGATCTTCAAAATACTTGTGGTTCCTTAATCGCACCTGATGTGAGCTTCTTTGCATCTTTAAGCCCCGCCCAGTATATTACAAAGATGCAGCACCCTGTACTTAGACGAGTAAAAATGCTTGATATTATGGCAGAGATGGATCTTTTAAAATTAAACCACGAATACCGCTTACAGATTATGCAAGGTGATGTCCATCGAAAGTTATTACATACCTACCCGGATGTTCATTTCTCTCTTGTTATTGACTTGTCTCTTAATAAAATTGATGATATTTATGATTCAATCTTCATAATGAACATGCTTTCTGCCATGTCTCAGGTGGATTTTTATTTGTACCAGAATCAGCAAGCTTCTGGACGAATGATCTTTACAGTCAAAAATGATTTTATGATTTCCGCTCTTCTTGTAAATCCTGACCGTTGCATGTCAGTTACAATCAGCAGTAATGAGAAAAACTGCAACCCAATCTATCACGGAATAAAAGACCGATGTACCAGAGAATCTTTACTCTGCCGAAGAACAAGCATGAAAGAGATGCTTTCCTCTCGCGATTATATGCATTCCATCTTGTCTCTTCATTCAAAATGGGGAATTGGTCACATGACAGAGCATTTCCTGCCAGATGATCTGTTTCATGAAATTCTTGATTTGCTTAAAAGTAGTAACGACGAATTATTCTTTGATGAAGATCACCTTTGTTATCTTCATTCCATGACACAAAGAACACTCGCAGAATCAGAAATTGATCTTTTTATCCACTGCCAGGCATTATCAGATCTTGTAGTTGATGGAAATCTTGATTTTTACGACCAGAAAATTCATCTTACTTTATCGCAGAGAAAAAAGTACTTCAATCATTTACTACATGTATTTGAGACGAATTCCAACCTTACCTTTAAGCTTGCAAAAGAACCAATGATCCTTGATTTCAAATATCAAACTAATCAATGTATCTTTTTGTCGGACCAGTTTTCTTATATTCGATTAAACACATATAACTGGGCAAATAATCTTGCGATCATTAATCATCCAAACCTTAAACATATGTTTGACCGTTTCTTTAACGCGGTATGGAATGATGCGACTAGTGAACTTCTCTCTGATTACAGTGAAATACATTCATTTTTCATCCATATCATTCAACAAATCAATATTTTATCAGAAATATAGATCATAACTTGCTTTTTATGTAGCTGCAACATGCGATAAAATCGTTATTTTTTTATGTTGCAGTTGCTTTTTGTATAAAAATCAAAAAACGTCTTTTTTTTTCAAGTTTATTCTTATCAATTCATTCTTTTCTATGATAAACTAGAACTCAGTATTTAATTAATTATTATTTTTATATAAATGAATTAATGCAAAAACTAAAAAAGAGAAAGAGGTTGTTATGATGAGTATAAAACAAAAATTGACTGGAAAACCAAGTATTGATCGTCCATGGATGCAATATTATCCACAGGAGATGATTGAAAATCTTACTGTTCCAAATTCTACAATTTATGAATATTTAATGTATAATTGTCCAGGTGATGATGTTGTTGCCATTCACTATTACGGACGTGACATCACATGGAAACAGATAAAAGAAGAAACAGACAAGGTTGCACGTGCTTTAAAGGCTGTTGGTTTTGGTGAAAACGATGAAATTCCTATGTTCCTAAGATCTGTGCCTGAATTTATCTTCCTGCTTTTAGGTGCAGAAAAAATCGGAGCTTCTCTACTTTGTCGAGATAATACAATTGAAGAAAATGTTGCAGCTGTCAAGAAAGCTGGAGCAAAAATAATTTTTGCTCATGATTTTCTTTCACAGGAAGATTTTAACAAATTCCGCGCTTGTGGTGTCCGTGAAGCAATCCTTTTAAGCCCACTGCGCAGTGCTGACAAATCAACTCTTCCTGATTACAGCTGGGATTTCTTAAATTCCCAATATACAGATTATCCTGCTTATGGTCCTTGTACTATGACATGGGATGACTTCCTTGCATTAGGCGAAAACTACACCGGTGAGGTAGAAGCACCTAAAGACATCCATCGTCCTTTATTCCGTGCATACACAAGTGGATCTACAGGTCCATCTAAACAGGTAGTCCATTCTGCGTTTTCTATGGTTGGTGCCGTACAGCAAATGAATTTCTACGGTTCTTCTGATCAATTTCGTCCAACATGGATGGTAACATTATTGCCACCATCTCTGGTTGCTGTTGTTGTTTCTATGGTATTATTGCCACTTGCATCCAACAAACTATTGATTCTTTGTCCATTTGTTGCAGCTGAGGACGTTGACCTTGAGATGATGCGCTATCGTCCAAACTGCTGGCCACTGATTCCGATGTTTATCGAGCTTGTTATGCGCAATGGAAGAGTTCCTGACGACTATGATATGTCTCATTTAATCTCTGCTGGTGCAGGATGCGAAGCATACAATAACAACCAGTTAGAACGTGCCCAGAAGTTCTTAAATGACCATAACTGTAAAACACGTTTTACCGCTGGATATGGATGCAGTGAAGCAGGATCTAACATGAGTCTTCCTATGTCCGCTCATCCAATTGGAAATGGAAACGTTGGAATTCCTATGCCACTGACTACAATCTCTATCTTCCAGCCAAATACAGAGGAAGAATGTACATATAATCAGTTAGGTGAGATTTGCCAGTCTGGTCCTGGAACAATGCTTGGATATGACAATAAGAAAGCAACTGATAACGCAATCAAACTCCATTCTGACGGCAAAAAATGGCTGCATACAGGTGATATTGGTTATATGACAGAAGATGGAACCATCTTTGAATTGACACGAGGAAGCGCTCCTCGTTATGGTGGAGGAGATCTTGCGACACTTCCAATGGAAAATCTGCTTGCTGATGCGAAAATTGAAGGAATTGATGACGAATTCTTTGTAATCATTCCTGATGAGGAACATCATCGTTGCTTCCTACCATATCTATTTGTAGTTTTAGAAGATGGTTATTCAGTTGACGATATCCGCGAAAAGGTTACCGAATGTCTGGAGCCATATATGTATCCTGTTGATATCATCGAACTTGAAGAACGTCCATTCTTCCATTTCAAAACAAATCGTATTGGTTTAACAAATGATATCTTAAATGGCAAATTCGAATAAATAAAAAAGTCGAAACACTTTGATTTTATATCATAAGTGTTTCGGCTTTTTCATTTATTATATTTATTTTACTGTAATTTTCACTCGTGCTTTCTTTTTACCTCCAATCACTGTAATCACACAAGTTCCCCTTTTTTTTGCTGTAATCTTTCCTTGGTTACTTACTGTTGCAATCTTGCTCCTGGATGTTTTATAAATAATTTTTTCATTAGCTTTTGCCGGGATTTTCTTAACTTTCAGTTGATAGTTTTTTCCTATTCCACGCAAAACTACAGTTTTTACATTAGGTTTTAATTTCTTAATCGCAACTTTTTTTTGTACTGTAACTTTGACTTTCGCACTAGCTCCACTCTTCATTATTACTGTGATATAACAAGTACCTTTAGATTTCGCAGTTATTTTTCCATTTCTATCCACTGTTACAACCTTCTTATTCGATGAAATCCATTTGGATATAGAATCTGAACTAATCTTTTTAATAACTGTTAATTTATATGTATTCTTAGCAATAAGCGTAAGAGTCTTTTTAGATAATGAAACATCTGCTTTTTCTACCGTCACTACACAACTTAATTTCATATTGCTCTTTGTTGTTACTGTAATGACCACTTTCCCTGGTTTTTCTCCGTAAATCTCATTTCCCTTAACACGGACAATTCCATTCTTTGCTGCTTTTAAAGATTTTATATAATCATTAGGATAATTAGAATTTAAATCTATTTCTTTCCCTTCTGTAACATGGACAGTTAATTTCGTCTCTTCAAGAGATACATCTGGCGTAAGCCTTGCTATCATCTTTGCACGATTATCATTATAGAAATTTCCTTGGAATTTACATTTTGCTGTATATTCTTCTATTCCTTCTTCAATACAGTTGCTTTTCTTGATCACTTTGGATGTTATTTCGCATTCAACCTTCTCTATATTTCCACACGATGAACAAACAAAAGAAGCCTCACAGCTTTTCTTATCATCACTCCATATAAATTCCGGCTTCTTATAGTTATGTTCCAACGCATCAGAAACCACCTGATTGCAGAATGTACAACGATATTTTTTTACTTGAGAATCATAGATATAATGATGATCTACTTTATCATCTGTCACTTTGCAAGTTCTTTCTTTAATTCTTCCACAAACTTTGCAACGTTCTTCACTAAATCCTTTCCGTAAGCAAGTCGGATCTACTTTCACTGTCTCATACTCATGATCATCACCAATCAAATGCGCCATATCAATCATTTCTTTTGCATTCGCACATTTTTTAAATTGTGCATTATTACATATGATTGTTTCTCCCAAGGCTCCATAATAAGGAACATAATTTAATGCTTCTCTCTCATAAGAATACATACCACTCAAATTAGTTGCAAGAGATACATACATCTTCCCATCATCCTTAATCGAAAGACCTGCAATTGGATGTTCTACAAAATTATAATTTGTATTATCTCCGGCTTTATCTGTCAAAAAAAAGCCTTCTCTGATTGGTGATATTGCATTATCTTTTTTAATATATAATTTATTATATTCCTTAATCTTTACTACACTTGCATCTTTCAGAGAATAAGCATAAATCTTATTTCCAAGATTAAAATACAAACTTCCATTATATAAGCTGGCACTATGCTGCAATGCTGGATAAACCTTATTATAAACGATGTCTCTTTGATATTCTTCTTTGATTTCCTCATTCGTTTCCATCAAAGTACCATCTGTGTTATAAACCTGTCCTGATTCATAATCAATTAAAGTTTGCATTTTTCCATTCTCTCTCTGGCGCATTACAAGTTGGTCTTTTTTATCAATATACTTATAATTTCCAATAACTCCAGACACTTGGCTTTCCGGAACCACCTGAGGTTTTACATAATACCAAGCTTGATCATCATGAGATATCTCTGAAGAAACATTCGTATACCATTCATTACTATAATTAGTATCTACACATTTTTCCTTGTATGCACCATCAATCTTATTTGAAGATAGGTTCAACCAAGTTTCCATATTATCTTCTGTATACAAGAAAAATCTATGGCTGCAATTTCCATCTGTTTGAGTTCTTAATCTAGCAACCTCATCAATCTTGCTATCATCAAAACTTGGGTCTAAATAATACCAATTACCATTTATTTTAACTACATTCATATAATGAGGATTTCCATTCGTGTACTTAGAATAATCTATAATGTAATCATCACCAACTTCTTCCTTTGTCTTCCATGTTCCATCTGCATGTTTATAAATCTCCGGATGCATATTTTGAACTAGATAAGCATATGCTGCAGCATACCCTAAACAAATCGCTTTCTTATTATTTAATGCACCAAAAACTGTGCTAGATAAAAATCCACTACCACCATTTCCGTTTTCTTCTAAATAATCTGTATCAAACGAAGTACGATTTGCCAACGCATCATGTATAACAAGTAGTTTCTCAATTTCTGACATATCATCATCTGTCTTGGAAAGAATTTCATCTTTAATTTTCAAAAGATTCTCCCCATAATTCTTTACATACATTTCAAGGCTATATTTTATGCCTAATATTGTCTGATCTAACTGATTCAAATTCAAATTATTTTCATCAAGCTCAGCCAATTCTATGATTGCCCCCAATGGAGTCTCTTCCGTATCTTTATCTGCAAAATACGGAACTGCAACACCAAAATAATCTGGATTCGCCTCATAATACTTCTGCAATTTGACATAGTCACTGATTACCTGTTGTTTTAGTTTCTCTTGTGAATCATCCGCATCTGTCTTTTCCTCTATCTCATTAATTTCACTGATCACAGATTTTAAACTTTCATCTGTCTGTACTTTGATTGTCTGTACAGAACCACTCTCATCTGTTTGATAAGTACATTCCATTAAGCCTATTGTTCCGTAATCTTTTTGAAGTTCCGTTACTATTTGCTTTGTTTCAGTTTTATTAAGCTGATATTGTGAAACATCTATCGACGTCTTTCCATCTTTTCCAAACAACTGTTGCTCGATTACTTCTTTCGCTTCAACACTTGCCTGTACATTCACATGAGTATTTGGAAAATTTAAAGATAAAAAGACAAACAATACCATCATAATCCCCTTTTTTATGATTTTACTTAGTTTCATCTATAAACCTCCACAAACAAACTCCGATCACAACAAATAAGTGTAATCGGAGCATGTTCATCTCATGTTATTTTTTGATTTTAACTGATTTTTGTTTGCTCCATGCACTATAATATGTTACATTAGAGACTTTCTTGTAAGATCTGATTCTTACTTTATACGTCTTACCTTTTTTCAATTTGCTAATTGTCTTTGTCTTAGCTTTTGATGAAGCTTTAACTGTCTTAGCTTTTGATTTACCAGTTACATATTTAATCTGATATCCTGTAGACTTAGAATTCTTCGTCCATTTAATGTAAGCCTTCTTACCTTTTTTATTTGTAAGACTTGAGACTTTCATTGTACTTAAGCGATATCCTGTCTTAGCAGCTGAGTATGCACTTGATACTGTCTGGTTTCCATTGTAGTATGTTACAACTTTGTATACGTATTTCTGTCCGTTCTTTGTTGCTTTCTTATCGTTGTATTTTACTGTACTTGCAGATTTTACAGTTGCGATCTTAGTAAATTTCTTACCATCTGTGCTGCGGTATACATAGTATCCACTTGCTTTGCTGACTTTGTTCCAAGATACTGTTACATTGCTTGTTGCGTTTGCAACGCTTGTTACTTTTGTAGCCTGTGGAGCAATTGTCAGTGTAACTGTATTACTTGTAACTCCTGCATTATCACTTCCTGCATCAGCTGTTACTGTTACATAGTATACACCAGGATCCACTGGTTCGCTGATCTCATTCTTGCAATCTTTGTCAGAATAATAGCTGTAATTTAAGTTTACAACTTCTCCCTCTGTGATTGTTGGTTCATCGATTGAGATTGCCTTTCCTGTGTAAACTGCTTTCTTAGCTTTTAATGTGATCACTGGTTTCTTGTGTCCACATACTGTACATACGCCATTGTCATCATATTTATGACCAGTTTTCTGTACTGTTTCAATCTTAGATGTTGTATAAGTTTGATCATTAAAGCTGATTGTTGCTGTATATTTGATTGATCCATCTTCTGTACATGTCACTTCTTTTGTTGTTTCAGCTTTCACTGTACCAGGAACATTTTCAGTTTTTCCACAAATACTACATGTGAATGCAGCTACACAAACTTTGTTTCCTTCGTCATCTGTACTCCATGTATATACGGGATCTTTATACTGGTGTCCTGATGATTTTACGACTTCCTTATATGTCTCAGGATTTGTATATGTCTTACCACCAAATTCACAAGATGCTGTGTAAACAATCTCTCCATCTTCTTCACATGTTACTGCTTTTGTTGTTTCAGGAGTGATTGTACAATCTACAGTTTCAACATGTGAGTTATCATTTTCACATGTAAATGTTGCTGTACATGTCTTATGATCATCGGACCACTTAAATGTAGGTTCTCCATATTTATGTCCTAAAGGATCAACTACATCTGTTTCTTTTGTATCTGTGTAGTCTTTTCCATTCATTGAGACTGTTGCTGTATATGTTGTAGAACCTTTTGTTGTACATGTTGCAGCTACTATCTTAGAAGTTACTGTACAATCTTCTGTATGTTCTGTTCCACAAACTGTACATTTAAATGTTGCCTTACATGTCTTGTTATCGTCAGACCATTTGAATGTAGGTTCTCCGTATGTATGTTTCCCTGCTTCTACTGTAACTTTCTTTGATGCTTTATATTCTTTACCATCAATTGTTGCAGTCGCTACATATGTAACTTCTCCACCTTTTTCACAGTCAAAACCTTCTGGTTTTTCTACTTTAATGTCTGTAGTCTTAGCTGTCTTTGTAAGTTCCTGTGTATCTTTGTTCTGGTCATCTAATAAAGCGTCTAATTCTTTACCTTCACATTCTGTACAAGAAACTGTTACTTCTGCTTCTGTATTATCATCATTCCATGTTGCTGTTGCATTTCCATATGCATGTTCTGCTGTTTCACCATCTGGAAGAGATGACTGTGCATCTAAACATTTTGTACATAAATAGTAGGTACCAGACTTTCTATTACCAGCATCATCTTTTGTATAATAAAGATCATTTGCTTTGATATAATGATGTCCTGTTGCTTTCTGATCTGTATCTTCTTTCGTGTCAGCTTTGACAATACCACAGTCTGCATCTGTACAACGTTCTTCTGTGAATCCATTTGCATCACAAGTTGGATCGACTGTTACTTTATCAAAATGATGTGCTGATTCATCTGTTGAAGAAACTTTTGACATATCCAGTGTATCTACAAAATTTGCACTCCACATAAATTCCTGGTTGTCGTTATCTCCGCCTCTTGAGATTGTCTGATTGCCCATCTTATAGTTCATGTATTCACTATTGTAGTTTGTTTCTTCATATTTATAATCAGATGCATAACAATAGTTTGTTGCAATAGATACATACATCTTTCCATCATCTTTGATCGCTAATGCAGCAATTGGATGATTCTTTACTGTATGAACCGTCTTGTCTTTGTCAGTTGTTACTGTAAATGACATTCCTGTGAATTCATTATCTTCATCCTGCTGTGCGGAAACTGTATTGTATTCTTTAACTTCTGTAATCTTATCTGACCCTAAATCATATTTGAAAATCTTATTATTAACATTAAAGTATAATGCACTGTTATAATAACCTACAGAATGTGTAATTCCAGCATATTTTTTTGAATTCACATCATTATCTACTGCAAATTCTTTTTTAACAAGTTCTGCAGCTTCTGTATTATCACTCTTTGTGTCTCCTGTAGATAAGTTAAGAAGAACTTCTTCTCCATCACTTGAAGTTAATCCAGATTTGCGAGGAACTCGAACAATCTGTTCTTCTCCCTTTTTATATCCACCTGACTGGCTGTAGCTAGATGTATTCTTTATATAATAATAATATGTATCATCATAAGAAACCGGTCCCTGCGCATTGTTTACCCATGAATCTTCATATGTAGTATCTGTCGCAACATTTTCATATAATGTATCAATGTAATCAAAGTTTCCATCAAACTGTTTTCTTAAAGTTGTATCACTTACTAAGAAATAAGAATGAGTCATATTACCATCAGTCTCAACTCTATTACGCTGCATACATTCTACATAAATGTCATTGTAGCAAGAATCTACATAGTACCATTTTCCATCAACTTTTGCTGCACTAAAGAAATGAGGGTTATTGAAATTAGATGTTTCTCCTAACATTTCTACTTCAGAATTCCACTGAATTCTAACAAAATCCACCATATAATCAGGTGTTCCACCTTCTTCATAGATTTCGTTTCCCTGATCGTCTTTAACCGGATTTCCATCTTCATCTTTCTTCAGTACTTTTGTTATATACTGTTTGTTTCCTTCACTATCTAAGATAGCGTTACCATCAGCATCTGTCTTCAGTTCTAATTTACCGTTAACTTCATCTTTTGTCTTCCATGTTCCATCAGAGTTTTTGTAAACTTCTGGGAATGCGCACTGCACAAGATAGTTATAAGCTGCTGTATATGACATACATACAGATTTTCTATTTGTAAGAGTTCCAAATGCTGTTGATTTATATAATTCTGCAAATGGATCAGCTGCTGCTTTCTGAACTTTTGCTTCAACTGCCTGTTTGCTTGTATCTTCTGAACTAGAATCCTTTTTCTGATTCTTCATGATATCAGCCATATCAAAATTACTGTAATTACCTAACCAGTCATTCAGTACTAGTAATTTCTCAGCTGTTGTCATGCCATCCTTAATATGGGACAGTGCCTGTTTTCTAGCGGCTAACAGCTCATCTCCATGAACCTGAACCAATCCTGGCAATGCCTGTTTAAATCCATCAACTAACTGTTGAACTTGGTCGATCGTTACTCCACCTTCAACTCCGATTGCTGCTCTTGGAATATCAGCAACAGAAAGTAAGGCACTGATTGGTCCTTCTTTTGCATCTTTTGATGTGAAGTATGGTACTGCAATACCAAAGTACTCTGGCTGAGATTCATAGTATGACTGAAGTTCAGCATAACTTTTCTCTACTTCTTCCATTGTAGCTTCTGAAGCCTTATCCTCATCACTAGCAGCATCGTTGATTGCTTCTAATTCATCAACTGCCATTAAATAAGTTACATCCGTCTCAACATTTACAGTTTCGACTTTTCCTTCAGAATTTGTATCATAAGTAACATCTGTTAATTTAGACAGACTATTATCTTTTAATACTTTGTTTGTAGCTTTCTTTACTTCTGCTTTAGATGCATCATAATCAGATACATCAATCTTTGTTTGATCACGATCTTTGACGATTCCTTCTTCAATCGTATCCTGTAAACTCTGTGTTGAAGCTGCAGATTTTGATTTGCTCCCTGCCTTCTTCGTTTCTGTTGTTACTTTCTTTGCTGCTGTCGTAGCTGCTGCTTTTGTTGCGCTTTCTACAGCTTTCTTTGCTGTTTCTTGCGCCTGTGTTGCTTCTTTAGTTGCATCGGAAGTTATTGTCTCTTCATTTAATGCTGTGGAAGCGTCTGTAGCAGTAGCAGCTGCTACTGTTGGCATAGGCATCATGCTGACATTAACTGTCAAAACTGTTAACCATGCCAGAATCTTCTTCATCTTTCTCATAGTTCCTCCTTCTCATGAACTCATGTGTTAATTATTTTGTTCTATGGTTATATAACTCATCGAGCCCTATAACCCCCCTATAATACAAATGTCAAAAATATATGCGATATCTTCCTGACCTAAGGAAAATATCGCAAACAAATTGCGATCATTTGTATTCATCATCACATGTATATTATACATTTATTGGTACTTTTCGTCAATTACTTCTTCTGTTTTAAATACACTTTCTTTTTAATAGGTAAATTCATTTCATTCACATAAACTTATTAAGTTTTTATAAAATACAACGTTCTCATTTGACTTCACACATATTCCGTGTTAAAATCACTAGCGTTAAAAACTTTGGGTTTTGAGTTTTTGACAAAATATGTTCGAAGGGAGTTTTACAGAATTTAAGCGCCATGCACCTTCCTGATACGGAAACAGACCGATGAGGTTCTGATAGGAAGGTTAACGAGGAGGAAAGTAATCGAAAGATTCGGCGGATGCTTTCCCGCAGCTCCAGACTACGTGATATACTGAGTAAACCCATGAGTGATCATGAAACAGAGGCAGTATAATCTGGACAAAACCGCATATGATTTAGAAAAAGAAAACAAAAGATTTATTTGGAAGTTTTTTACATATCTATACTTCCTTTTATTTTCTTTGCGCAATTTTAAGGAGATTTATATTATGTGTGGAATTATTGGATTTACTGGAAATTTACAGGCACCTGGAATTTTAGTTGATGGATTACAGCAGTTAGAATACAGAGGATATGACAGTGCCGGAATCGCAGTAAATAATGGATCAGAGACTAAGATCGTAAAAACAACTGGAAAAGTTGCAACACTTCGTGAGAAAGTTGAAGCTACTGCTGACCTTGCTGGAACATGCGGTATCGGACATACTCGCTGGGCAACTCATGGTGGTGTTACAGAAGTTAACGCACATCCTCATGTATCTGGAAATGTAACTCTGATCCATAACGGAATCATTGAAAACTACAAAGAATTAGCTGCTTCCTTAAAAACAAAAGGATTTACTGCTATTTCTGAAACAGATACCGAAGTTGCAGCAATGCTGATCGACTCTTTATATGATGGAGATCCATTTGCAGCGTTAAAAGAAGCTGATAAAGCTTTAGAAGGAGCTTATGGTTTCTGTGTTATGTTCAAAGATCATCCAGGAGAGATCTATTGCATGAGAAATGCAAGTCCATTAGTAGCATCTCATACAGAAGATGGTTCTTTCATCGCTTCTGATATGGTTGCATTATTAAAATATACAAAAGATTATTTCGTAGTACCTGAAGAACATATCGTTGTCATGAAAGCTGACAGTATTACATTATACACAATGGATGGTGGGGTTGAAGAACCTAAGATGCTTCATGTTGACTGGGATACAACAGCTGCCCAGAAAGGCGGATATGATTTCTTTATGCAGAAAGAGATCTATGATCAGCCAGAGGCTCTTCATAATACAATCATGCCTCGTATCCATAATGGTCACGCTGACTTTAGTGCAGATAACATCTCTGATGATATCTTTAAAGGTGTAAACCGTGTGATCGTAACAGCTTGTGGTACTGCATGGCATGCAGGATTAGTTGGAAGACATCTGATCGAAGCTATGATCCGTATTCCTGTAACTGTTGAATTAGCTTCTGAATTCCGTTACATGAATCCGATCTTAGATGAACATACTTTAGTTGTTGTCATCACACAGTCTGGTGAAACAGCTGATTCCCTTGCTGCACTTCGTCTTGCAAATGAACGTGGAGCAAAAACGATCTCTATCGTTAACGTAAAAGGATCAAGTATCGCTCGTGAAAGTGATTATGTATTATATACACATGCAGGTCCAGAGATCGCTGTTGCAAGTACAAAAGCATACACCGTTCAGGTTGCTTCTTTTTACCTGCTTGCATGCAAACTTGCCATGAAACAGCAAAAGATTTCTGTCGAAGAAGCACGTACATTTATTGGAACACTGCAGGAAATTCCAAATTACATCGAGGAAGTTCTTGCACAGGCTCCTGATATTGAACAGCTGACCAAACGCATGATCAATGCCAACAACGCGTTCTTTATCGGCCGTGGACTCGATTATACCCTTTGCATGGAAGGTGCTTTGAAATTAAAGGAAATTTCTTATATTCATGCCGAAGCCTATGCTGCCGGTGAATTAAAACACGGAACCATTGCTCTGGTCAGTGAAGGGGTTCCTGTCATTGCCGCTGCTACCCAGAAACATGTATACAGCAAAGTTATTTCCAATATCCGAGAAGTAAAAGCCCGTGGTGCTTATGTCATTCTTTTGTCCAAAGACAAAGAAATCACAGATCCTTCTATCTGTGATGTACACATCAATCTTCCGGATGTATCCGACGAATTTACGATTTTTGAATCTGTTGTAATTTTCCAGCTGATTGCATATTACACATCCGTTGGAAAAGGCTTAAATCCGGATCAGCCACGTAACCTGGCAAAATCTGTAACGGTAGAATAAAAACATATTTCTTTTGTCGGAGATGTAAAAAAGATAATAAAAGAAGTTTTATAGTGATAGAGAATTGCCCCGGATCCGGATGTTTAAAGCGGAAGGTTCCGGGGCGGTTTGTTCGAGCGTATACTTTGAGTGGATAATTGAATGAATTTTCTGAAAATACAGTATAATTTCGAACTTTATTTTTTTGCGTAAAAATGATTGACAGAAAGAGGGTTATCCTGTATATTATGTCTTGTGTTCAGCAAGAGCACAAAACAATAAGAAATGCGCGAGTGGCTCAGTTGGTGGAGCGCGACCTTGCCA
>ENA-OPVL01000668-OPVL01000668.1-human-gut-metagenome-genome-assembly--contig:-NODE-668-length-22784-cov-2.730169_pt1 | contig 22784 bp, 23 predicted proteins | sample MGYA00241496_ERZ501984 | MGnify/ENA primary metagenome ERZ501984 (study PRJEB25962, sample SAMEA2042986) | human gut metagenome | biome: human gut; feature: human-associated habitat; material: faeces... | reverse complement strand
CTCCATAAATACTCTTGACGGCTTCTGATTAGGGTTGCAGCCGTATTTCAAAAGCATTTCATTTGCCATAATTTTTACCTCCGTTTATTTAACCTATTCACTCCGCAGATATTACTTGCTGTACTTATTAACGATCTTAGAAACAGCCTTGCCGCTTGCGATATCAATGTATCTTACAAACAGCGATACCTTGTTGTCCTCGTTGAGCGCTTCCCAAAGCTTGCCGGTGAACTCCTCAATATCGTTAGGTATCTCCACCTTCTTAGGCTCGCCCTCAAAGCTTGGCAGAGGATTGCCGTCACCCATGTAAGTGTGGATAAAATGACCCACGCCGTTAAGAGGGTTGGTGTATGTGTAAGTAAATCTCTCGCAGCAGTCAGGGTTGCCGTCAGCGGACTTGAGTATGCTCATAGCATAATTATATGCGCCGTTCTCAACGTGCATGATACCTGAAATACGAGGAGTGTAGTTTGGAGCGTCGTCCTCATACTCTCTCGTCCTCAGAGATTGCTCAAAAGTCTGCTGCTTGTCCATAAGTTCGTAGATAGTATCAGTCTGGTCTCCGTTAGTAACAATAGTCTTGTTTCCAAGAACACGAACAGGAGCGTAGATAATAAGACTTGGGTCAACTAATTTTGAAGGGTCAAAAGCTTCAGTTCTGATACCTTCTCCATCTGTTACAAAAACTCTGTTTCTGCTGTTTTCGCTTCTTCCCATAATGAAATATGCAGTAACTGCGAACTTTCCATTAGGAGTTTTCCCAATAACGATTCCACGTCCCGGATAAGAATTTTCCTTTAATTCTTTTTCAAGTGATAACATTTCCATTTATTTTCTTCCTCCATAAATAAAAAATAAAATAAAAACCGTCTGGGAAACCAGAAGGCTGCCCAGGCGGTCGACGAAACTAAATCCATGCTCCCTGTGGTAAATCCACTAATCCGCCAGTCACATGGAAGATATAAATAGAATAAACGATTTCTTAGGGATTTTCAACAAAAAAATATATATTGAAGAAATTTATTTTTTATATTAGTATATCATAGAGTGAAAAAAAATTAAGAATGTTAATAGTTTCTTAAGATTTATGAATTATAATTGCCTTCGGCAACAAAAAATATAAAAGAAATTAAAAGGTGAAGATTTGAAAACATTAAAAAAAATAATACCATCATATGCAGTAATACCCATTATAATGTCTCTTGTAGTGAATATGATTACGTACTTTGGTACAAGAATTTTTACTACTAAATTACATCATTATAATATTAACTGCTTTATTGACGACATGATCCCCTTTACAACATTTATGATATGGATATACGTGTTAAGCTATATTATATGGGTAGTGGGATTTATTGTGATAGGAAGAGAAAACAAAAAAGTATGTTATGAAGTGCTTTTTGGAGAGCAGATTGCAAAGCTTATGTGCTTAGTGATTTTTGTGGCTTTCCCTACAACACTTATCAGACCGGAATTTGACGTAAATACCTTAAGTGAATGGATGACTAACTTAATATATACTTTAGACAGTCCCGATAATCTTTTTCCGTCAATACATTGTCTTGAAAGCTGGGTGTGCTTTAGAGGGGCAATGAGATGTAAAAAGGTGGGAAAAGTCTACAAGGTAATTATGCTTATTTTGGCACTTCTTGTTTTTGCATCAACAGTGATGGTAAAACAGCATGTGTTTGTAGACATAATAGGTGCCATTTTAGTTGTAGAGATAGGATTGGCATTAGCAAAGAGGTTAAATATATATAAGAAGCTTGATAAAAGCTATAGTGAATAAAGGAGTGGCATGAAGGAGACAAAGAAAAAAATTCTCTGGTCGGTAGTTTTACTGGCATTAATAGGTATTACGCTATATGTTATTGTAAAAAGCAACGATTCCCTTACTCTTGAGGGATTTATTCAATATGTGTCTAAGGCTAAAAAACAGTGGATAGTGGCTGCATTTGGGTGTATGCTGGGATTTATTGTATTTGAAGCATTGGCAGTTAGGGAGTTAAGTAAGGCTTTTGGTTACAAAAGAAAGTTTAGAAAGGCTCTTGTGTATTCCACATCAGATATTTATTTTTCGGCTATAACACCTTCTGCTACAGGAGGTCAGCCTGCATCAGCCTATTTTATGATGAATGATAAAATTCCCGGTGCGGTAACTACCATAGTATTGCTTGTAAACTTGACTTTATATACAACATCAATTATTCTTATAGGTATGGTGTGCTTCATCACAAGACCTTATATGTTTATGCATTTTAGCTTTGTGTCTAAGTGTATGATTGTATTTGGATTTGTGTTTCAGTTTGTACTTATTGCAGTGTTTATTTTACTTGTTTACAAAGAGAAAATAATAATGAAAACTGCAAATTTCTTTATGAGACTTTTAAGTAAATTACATCTTATGCACAACATTGAGAAAAAGCAGGAGCATCTCATAGAGGTGGAAATGCAGTACAAAGAATGTGCAGCAGCCATAAAAGGTAAATTAAAAAATATTTTGATTGCACTTATATATAATTTCATGCAGAGACTGTCACTTATAATGGTATCTGTGTGTGTGTTTATCGCTGTAGGGGGAAGTGCTCATAATATCTACAATGCATTTATCGCTCAGGGATTTGTAGTTTTAGGCTCAAACAGCGTTCCTATTCCGGGAGCAGTTGGAGCTGCGGACTATCTTTTTATTGATGGATTTGGTAAAATAATAAACGATAGTGTCAGCATTGAATTACTTAGCAGGGGAATTTCATTTTACTGCTGCTTAGTTGTCTGCGGATTAATTACATTTGCGGCATCAGTGCTACATAGTTTGAAAGGAATGAAGCAAAAGAAAAAATGTTAGGTTATTGGGATTATACAGTTGTTCTTACATATTGTTCACTATTATCTGCCACTACAGGTATTCTTATATCTTTGTCAGGGGCAGGACATCCGTATATAGGAGTTATGTTTTTATTACTTTGCGGACTTTGCGATACATTTGACGGCAGGGTTGCAAGATCAAAGAAGAACAGAACAGCTAAGGAAAAGGAATTTGGAATACAGATTGATTCATTATCAGATTTGGTAGCATTTGGTGTGTTACCTGTTTGTGTGGGAATGGCACTCTATAAAAGAGATATGTTTGATATAGAAGCTTTCAGCCATCACAAAAGTGTACTTGCATGTGTTCCCCTTGCGGTTATTATTGCAGTAAGTGCTATATTTGTTTTAGCAGCACTGGTAAGACTGGCATATTTTAACATAACAGTTGAGGAAACCCAGGGAGAGGGATTAGGAGATAAGAAGCATTACTATGGCTTGCCTGTTACATCCACAGCACTTATTTTCCCTACATTTTTACTGGCAAGACATATTCTTTATCTTAATCATGTAAACATATCATTTGTTTATTATATATTGTTGCTTATAGTTGCAGTTCTTTTTGTTCTTAAGTTTAAATTAAAGAAACCGGGAACAATGATGATATACTTTTTAGTAGGTATTGGTGCTGTTGAATTTATTGCAGTTATTTTATTAAAGTTTTTTGCAAATAGATAGTTATGGATAATATAAAAGAAAGTTCAGGAATTTTAAAATTTTTATATAACACTGTTCCGGGAAGAGCAGTACTTAAAGTAATTACAAGCCCCACCATTTCAAAAATTGGCGGGGCTTATATGGATTCAAAATTATCCACCATACACATTAAGGGATTTATAAAGAATAATAATATAGATATGAGCCAGTATGAGAAGGCGAAGTATAAATCTTTTAATGAATTTTTTACAAGAAAGATATTGCCGGAGAAGAGACCGGTGTGTAAGGATGAGGATGCCCTTATTTCACCATGTGACGGAAGACTTTCGGCATATCACATAGACAGTAATTCCCGATTTTATATTAAAAAAAGCAGATATAGTATTCAGGACTTATTGCAGGGTAGCAAGGCAGCAGTGGATTATAATGGCGGAATATGTCTTATACTAAGATTATGTGTGGATGATTACCACAGATATGGAAATATAGATGACGGAGTTATTCTTGAAAACAAATATATCAGGGGAAAGCTTCACACCGTAAGACCTATAGCGGTAAACAGATATCCGGTTTTTGTGCAAAACAGCAGGGAGTATACCATAATAAAAACTAAGAATTTTGGAAAGGTAGCTCAAATTGAAGTTGGAGCCCTGATGATAGGCAAAATTAAGAATCACTCAAAGTCAGGCAGTGTAATTAAGGGAACGGAAAAGGGAATGTTTCTGTACGGCGGTTCCACTATAGTGCTTTTATTTGAAAAGGATACGGTATCCATACCTGAAAAGTATTTTGAGGAAACTGAAAATGACAGGGAAGTAATAGTTAAATATGGAAGTAAAATTGGTGGCAGAGCATAATCTACCACCATTTCTTTTTCTTAAAAACAACACAGAGAACTATAACAAGCAAGGTACTAAAGGCAAAAAGTCCCGGGTATCCGTATGCCCACTTAAGCTCAGGCATTGCCTCAAAATTCATGCCGTACCATCCTGTAATAAGGGTAAGAGGCATAAAAATAGTAGTTACAACAGTGAGAAACTTCATAATAAGATTCTGGTGAACATCAAGCTGTTGCTGGTAAACATCCCGGATTTGGGAAGTGTATTCCCAGATTTGTTCGGATTCGTGACTAAACAGGGACACTTTTTTTTCTAACACAGAAAAAAGCTGTTTGGAATCTTCATCAATCAGTCCCTTTGTATCATCAGCCAAGCACCCGCATATACCTTCAATTTGAACGTAATAGTGGTGTAACCGCAGGGTTTTACTACGATAGGTTGTAATATCTCTTATTAAGGTGTTCATTTTATCATTAAAAATGCTAAGCTCTAACTGAATAAGATTTTGTTGCAGGGAATTGATTTTTTCTAAATCCTTTGACATAACAAAATCAAGAACATAAAAAAGACAAGCCCCCGGAGATATCATTTTTTCACAGTTTGCAGCTATAATATCATCAACCATATCCTTAAGATAATTATTTTTGTCAATGAAAATAATATAGCTTGGGGTATAAATAAACCGTATAAGGCAGGGAGGAGCCATTAAAATATCAGGAATGTTGATATATCCGTATAAAAAATCTGAGAATATTTCAATTTTTGAAAAATGAAAATCGGAAAAAATCATGGGTATTCTTGGAACATAATTATTAATAATATCATAATGAGTTGCCAAATCTAATGGAATAACTGCCATAAAATTGTCTGTTAGTATTTCAGAATTTTCTAAATTGTTGTTTATATCGTAAAACATATAAGCTCCCTACTTTGCAAAATATACGTTATATATATTGTGTAGAAAAAGATGTTTTAATCATAAAAAGTGCGTTATAATTAGAGGAGGAAACAAAATGAACGAAGTTCATTTTCTAAAGATGTTTCCGACGAAATGCCGCCGACCGAAGGGAGGGGGCACTACAATTATAAGGAGGAATTATGGACAAAAAAGAAGAACTGGTAAAGTTGTTAATTAATAAAAAATATACAATATCTTTTGCGGAAAGCTGTACAGGTGGAAAAATGGCAGCAGCAATCGTGGATGTGGCTGATGCGTCAAAAGTTTTAAATGCAAGTTTTGTAACCTATGCAAATGAGGCGAAAATAAAATATGCCGGGGTTTTGCCGGAAACCCTTGAAAAATACGGTGCAGTAAGTGAAGAAACCGCAGGAGAAATGGCTAAGGGCACAGCTAAGGCAAATGGAGCACAGGTTGCCGTAGGAATATCCGGAATAGCAGGCCCTACAGGGGGGACAAAGGAAAAGCCTGTAGGTACGGTATGCTTTGGATATTTTATGGAGGGAAGACTTTGGACGGAAACGGTAGTATTTCCTGACAGGGGACGAAATATAGTCAGGGATATGAGTGTGGAGCATGTAATGGATGTGCTGATAAATGAATTGAAGAAATAAAGGTTATGTGTTAAAATTTTCTTTACGATGATTAATGGAAGGTGGGATTAAGATATGCCAATTAAAGTAAAACAGAGTCTCCCGGCAAGGGATATTTTAGAGAAAGAGAATATATTTGTAATGACGGAAACAAGAGCCATGACCCAGGATATCAGACCTCTTAAAGTTCTTGTTTTAAATCTGATGCCTACCAAAATCGTTACTGAGACACAGATTTTAAGAAAATTATCTAATACACCTCTTCAGATAGAGGTAGAATTTCTACAGACGGCAACATACCGTTCAAAGCATACAGACAAAAGCCATTTAGATGAATTTTATAAGACCTTTGACGAGGTTTCAAACAAGTATTTTGACGGATTAATAATAACAGGAGCACCTCTTGATTTTGTGGATTATGAGGATGTGGAATACTGGGATGAAATATGTGAAATTATGGAGTGGTCCAAAAAGCATGTACATTGTACTTTCTATTTATGCTGGGGTGCTTTTGCAGGACTTTATTATCACTATGGCATAAGAAAAAGAGACCGTGTTCCAAAGCTTTCAGGAATTTATAAACATAAAATTTTAAAGAAGAAATCTCCTTTGTTCAGAGGCTTTGACGATGAGTTTTATGCACCTCATTCCAGGGCAACAGAAGTTACAAGAGAGCAGATTTTGGCGGAGCCGGCACTGGAATTAATGGCAGAGTCAGATGAGGCAGGGGTGGCAATAGTCAAATCAAAAGACAGCAGACAGTTTTATGTTTTATGTCATACGGAATATGATGCAGACACTCTTAAGCTTGAATATGAGAGAGATACTGAAAAAGGCATGAACCCTCAGCTTCCGGTAAATTACTTCCCGGATGATGATCCTACAAAGGAACCGGTGGTAAACTGGCGCTCAGCAGGTCAGTTGTTGTGGACTAACTGGATTAACTACTACGTATACCAGACTACGCCGTATGATATTAATGATGTAGAAAACGAATAGGGAGAAATATTATGATTAAAATTATAGCAGACAGCACCTGCGATTTATCAGATGAATTAATAAAAAAATATGATATAGATATTCTTCCATTGTATATTCACATGGGAGATAAGGAATATAAGGACAAGCTTGAAATAACTCCTCAGGAGATATACAGATGGTCTGATGAAAACCGCACTACACCAAAGACAGCGGCACCTTCTATTGAGGATGCCATGAATATAATTGAAAAATATCAGAAGCAGGGTGATGACATTATTATGTTTGCCATATCAGAAGATATGTCAACATCAGCTAATGTTATGAGAATGGCGGCAGATAATTTAGATTACAGTGACCATGTGTATGTTATTAATTCAGAAAGCCTTTCCACGGGAATTGGTCTTTTAGTTATTGAGGCAGCAGTTATGGCACAAAAAGACAAAAGTCCTCAGGATATTGTGGAAATAATTGAAGCCTATAAGCCTTATGTAAGGGCAAGCTTTGTGGTAGATACGCTTAAATATCTTCACAGAGGAGGACGTTGTTCTTCTACAGCAACGTTAGTTGGAGGAGTTCTTAAGTTAAAGCCAAGAATTGTAGTTGAAAACGGAAAAATGTTAGCTGACAAAAAATACCGTGGAAAAATTGATAAGGTAATTGTTCAGTATGTAAAGGATTTGGAAAATGCCTTACTTCATGCTAAAAAGGACAGGGTATTTATTACCCATTCAGGATGTGATGATGAAGTTGTAAACATTGTAAAGAAGTATTTAAAAGACCTTCATCATTTCAAAAATATATATGTTACTAATGCAGGAGGTGTAATATCCAGCCACTGCGGACCGGGAACATTGGGAGTTTTGTTTATTGCCACAGGAGAGAAGCATGGTCCATATGATAAAGAGTTTGATGCTAATAAAAACGGCATAATGGAAGACCATGAAAAGGCTGCAGAAGATGCTTACATCAGACATTTAGTAGAAAAGGAAAAGCGTGACAGTGGCGAGGAAGATCAGGAGGAAGAAGACTTCTAAGGATATGTCACATAAAATTGACGGTTTCAACAATAAACACCAAAATATTCTTGTTTATTCTGCCTATGACATTTAACTATAAAAAGTAGTATACTTATATTAGGGAAAAAATTGATTAGAAAATGTTAGATTGGGTATAAATAAAACTAAGAGATAAGTAAAAGAGGTGTTTAGAGTGTTTAAAATTGGTGACTATGTTGTTCACGGAAGAAACGGAGTGTGCAAGGTGGTTGATATTACCCATATTGATATTTCCGGAGCAGATAAAAACCAGCTATATTATACTTTAATTCCAATGAAGTCAGAAGATAGCAGAATTTTTTATCCTGTGGATGGAAATAAAATAGTTATGCGCCCGGTATTAACCAGACAGGAGGCAGAGAATATTGTTTCCGAGATAAAAGACATTGAGCCCATGTGGATTGAAAATGACAGGCAGCGTGAGGAAAAATACAAAGAGGCAATCAGTTCCTGTGACTGTGAGAAGCTTATTTGTATAATAAAAACATTACATGCCAGAAATTCCAAGAGAATGGCACAGGGAAAGCGTATAACCTATGTAGATGACCGATACTTAAAGGAAGCAAAGAGAAATCTTCATGATGAGTTTTCAATTGCCCTTGGTATAGACAGAAATCAGGTAGAGGAATACATAAGAGAACACATTGATGTAGCGTAAGCATATTATAAGTGAATAATTTACATTAGAATCGAGTAGGAGTAATCTTACTCGATTTTACTTGCCAAGAATATTGTAGATGAATTATAATACCAACTATAGAAAAGCCCCAAGGGGCAATACATATTATGTGTGGAGGAGAAAATATGTTTTGTAAGAAATGTGGAAAATATGTTCAGCCTAATGAAAATTTCTGCCCTTACTGTGGAGCAGAGGTTGAAAAAGCTGATTTTGCAAGCAATACAGATGAAACGAAAGTTATCCCAAATATTCAGGATGAATTAAACAGTCAGGGAAAAAGCCTTGATGATATATCAGAGGATATTCCAAAGGAAGTTGAATATGTGGAAGATGACCAATTTGATTTTCCGGAAGATTTAGGTGATGATGAATTTGAGTTTGCCGAAGATGATGAAGATGATGGGGAGTTAGAATATGAGGATGATGAGGACGGCTATTATGGAGATGTTGCCAAAGAAAATGAGGCAATTGCCAACAAAAATAAAAAGATGAATATTATAGCCATTGCTGTTTCAGCGTCAATTATACTGGTAATAGTAATTGTAGCTGTTGCACTTTCCCTTACATTAGGTGGCAAAAACAACGATAAAAAGGAAACTACAAGTGCTAAGGAAACAGCTACAACTGTAGAGGAATCAGTTACGGAAGAAACAGCAGAGGCAACTCAGGAGCCACAGCAGAATGAAACAGAGCCGGAAACAGAGCCGGAAACAGAACCTGCAACAGAGCCACCTGTGGTAACTAAGAAACCAAGACCAACTAAGCCGGCGGTACAAACTACAGAAGCTCCTACTGAGGCAGAACCTGTTACGGAGGCACCTACAGAGCCTGTTACAGCGGCACCTGACGATAATCAGGATAATGCAGGAGAATAATTATTTAGGAAAATAGAATGAGATTTAATAAAAAAACAAGTGATTATTTAATTGAATTATTAAGGTCTGTAATAAATGAAGATTCACCTAAAGAGAAACCGGAGGGTGTAGACTGGGATGACATATACAGTCTCGCCCTGTTTCACAAGGTGGATGAAATGGCTTTTCATGCCATATCAAAACTTACGGGAAAGCCTGAAGGCAGGGAGGCTTTAAAGTGGGAAAAGCAGCATGAAAAAAATCAGATTGTAAATATGGTACAGACAGGAGAAGGAGAAACCATTATAAATGAGGCATCTGCAAGGGGGATAGATATTTTACCTCTTAAGGGGTCTGTGCTTAAAAACATATATCCAAATCCGGAATTTAGGCAGATGGGTGATTTGGATTATCTGGTTTTATCTGATGAAAGTACCATGAAGGAAATGGGAAAACTGTTACATGAATTAGGATATGAAGATGGTGAAGGGGTAGGCCTTGAAGCCAGCCACGACGTGTATATTAAGCCACCTTATATGGAGGTGGAGGTTCACAGAAGACTTCTTCCAACTACTGAGGAAAATCACTGGCATACTGATGATATATGGGACAGGCTTGTAAAAGATGAAGATAATCCCCATCTTATGCATATGACACCGGAGGATTTTTATTTGTTTCATCTTCTTCATTTTGAGAAGCATTATTCCATGGGTGGAAGCGGTATAAGATCCATTATAGACCAGTATTACCTAATGAAAAATTATGGTGCTACCATGGATTTTGATTACATTAATAAGCTTCTTGTTAAAATGAATTATGTTGAATTTGAGGCTATGTGTAAAAATCTTGCAAAGGCATGGTTTGAAGATGGTTTATTAAATGATGAATTAGAACAGTCAGCTGAGTACATAATAAACAGTGGTGCCTTTGGTACCTTTGAGCAATACCAGAAGTGGCGTTTTGAACAGTATAGAAAACAAGGCATAAAAACTAAAAAAGGCTTGTTTTTCCGAAGAATGTTTATGGAAAGGGAAAGGATGGAAAATATATATCCGTCTCTTAAGAAACATGGATGGCTGTTGCCGTTTTGCTGGGTACACAGATTGATAAAGGCTGTTTTGTTTAGAAGAAATAAAATCAAAATGGAGATAAATAGTTTAAGGGATAAAAAATAAACAGGACGTATTCAATGAGGTGAAAGACATGAGTAAAAAAGAGTTTAAGCCATTTATTCCCGCAAATAAGGTTATGCCTGAATTTACTGTGGCATCAGTAGTTTTAGGCATTCTTATGGCGGTTATTTTTGGCGCTGCAAATGCTTATTTAGGACTTCGTGTGGGAATGACTGTTTCTGCCTCTATTCCGGCAGCAGTAATATCCATGGGAGTTCTCCGTGTAATTCTTAAAAAAGATTCCATTTTAGAAAATAATATGGTGCAGACAATTGGGTCGGCAGGTGAATCATTAGCCGCAGGGGCTATTTTTACCATGCCGGCAATTTTTATGTGGGCAAATGAGGGTTTGTGTGAAAAGCCTTCCTTCTGGCTTATTGCAGTAATTGCCCTTTGCGGAGGTTTGTTGGGGGTATTTTTTATGGTTCCTCTTAGAACTGCTTTAATAGTGGAAGAACACGAAAGATTGCCATATCCTGAAGGAATGGCATGTTCTGAGGTGCTGTTGGCAGGAGAAGAAGGAGGAAGTAAGTCAAAGGTGGTTTTTTCAGGGCTGGGAATTTCTGCCATATACAAATTTGTGGCAGACGGACTCAGGCTTTTTCCCAGTCAGGTGGAGTATTCTTTTAGTAAAAACTATACCTGTGGAATAGGTGTTGATGTGTTACCGGCATTAGCAGGTGTAGGATATATATGTGGTATAAAAATCGCCAGATATATGTTTGCAGGAGGAGTGCTGTCATATCTGGTGCTTATTCCTGCCATTGCATTTTTCGGAGGAGACAGTGTGATTACCGGGGCAAATGCCTCAGACATTGTGGGAAATATCTGGGGAGGCTATGTAAGGTATATAGGAGCCGGAGCAGTGGCAGCAGGAGGCATTATAAGTCTGATTAAAACATTTCCCACCATGGTAAAAACCTTCAGACATGCCATAAAAGGTTTTGGCAAAAATGTATCCGGGGGAGATAGAACGACAAGGGATTTACCAATGTGGTTTATTTTAACAGGGATTTTCGTTATAGCAGTTGCCATGTGCTTTATTCCGGGAATTACCATAAACCCTCTAGGTGCCATATTAATTATTATATTTGGATTTTTCTTTGCCACTGTATCTTCCAGAATGGTAGGATTAGTGGGAAGCAGCAATAATCCTGTATCGGGAATGGCTATTGCAACCCTTATTATTACAACCTTTGTGCTTAAATCCACAGGAACTACAGGAGCAAAGGGGATGATAGCAGCCATATCCATAGGAACGGTAATATGTATTGTGGCGGCAATGGCAGGAGATACTTCCCAGGATTTGAAAACAGGATATATAGTAGGGGCAACTCCTAAAAAACAGCAAATCGGTGAAATGATAGGAACTCTGGTTTCTGCATTGTCAATTGGAGGAGTAATGTATCTTTTAAGCAATTCCTGGGGTGGGTTTGGCTCGGAGCAGTTAGCAGCACCACAGGCATCTTTAATGAAAATGGTTATTGAGGGAGTTATGGGGGGAACCCTTCCCTGGACTCTTATTTTCGTAGGTGTTTTTGTTGCAGTGGTGGCTGAAATTCTTAATATACCGGTGCTGGCATTTGCCATAGGTCTGTATCTGCCTATTTATCTTAGCACTCCTATTATGATAGGTGGAATTACCAGATGGATTGTGGAGAATAAATTTAAATATAATAGTGAAAAGCAGCAGAAGGATTCCGTGGATAAGGGAGTGTTATATTCTGCGGGAATGATTGCAGGAGAAGGACTTGTAGGAATATTTCTGGCAGTTTTAGCGGTTTTTGGAATAGATAAAGCAATTGATTTATCAGGTATTTATGGTGGAGGATTTTATTCTGTGGGAAAATGTGTGGCATTGATTGTTTTTACATTTTTTATTATTTCAATTATAGGCTTTTGTGTGAAAGGCAGGGATAAGACGGAATAAAGGAAAAATAGAATTTTCACAGGGGGAGAATATAAATGGTGAAAAAACAAAAATTAAATTATGTTGATTTTATACCCGGAATAAATATACAATGGAAGATAACAAAGGATAATCTGGTGGAGATAATTGTGGAGAATAAGGGATTTTACAATGTAGTAGCCCGGAGGCTGTTAAAAAAGCCCAGATTTAGTTACGTTCAATTAGATTCCTATGGAAGTTATGTGTGGCGGCAAATAGACGGAAAAAGAAATATATATGAAATTGGCGCAAGGTTAAAGAAAGAACATAGCAAAGCCGGAGAAATGTTATATGAAAGGTTAAGCATGTTTTTTAATATACTGGAAAAGAAGAAATTTATAGTATTTATGGAGGAAGACAAATGAGAGTTTTAGAGAATTTAGAGCCAAAGAAGGTATTTGAATATTTTGAGGATATTACAAGGATTCCCCATGGTTCGGGAAATGTGGAGGCAATAAGCAATTACATTGCAGACTTTGCCAAAAGCCATGATTTGAAATACAGACAGGATGATATGCACAATATTATTGTGTGGAAGGAGGCATCAAAGGGATATGAAAACTCTAAGCCTGTAATAATTCAGGGACATATGGATATGGTGGCGGTAAAAACTGCTGACAGTAATAAGGACATGGAAAAAGAGGGTCTGGACCTTGAAATTGAAGGTGACTGGATAACGGCAGATAAAACCTCCCTTGGAGGAGATGATGGCATTGCCGTAGCCTATGCCCTTGCTATTTTAGATAGTAGTGAAATAGCACATCCCCCTATTGAAGCTGTATTTACGGTAGATGAAGAGGTGGGAATGTTAGGTGCGGCAGCTATTGATGTTTCTGATTTAAAGGGAAAACTTCTTTTAAATGTGGATTCGGAGGATGAAGGAATATTTACAGTAAGTTGTGCAGGTGGAGCTACTGCTACATGTATTCTCCCGTATAATAAGGATATGATAAATGCCAAAATTATAGAAATGAGATTAGATGGCTTTACGGGAGGACATTCAGGAGCCGAGATACACAAGGAAAGAGCTAATTCCAACTGTGTTTTAGGAAGGATTCTTTTAAATGTGTTTGAGAATATTGATATGCGTATTATTGGGGTAAACGGTGGCGAAAAGGATAATGCCATTGCCAATTTAAGCGAGGCGGCAATTGCAGTTTTACCGGAATGTGTAGACAGGGCTAAGGAAATTATTAATAAGGTATTTGATGAAGTAAAAGATGAATACAAGGTAACTGACCCGGCTATGAAAATTACCCTTAATGTTATGGATAGTCAGTTAGTGGAGACAATGTCAGGGCCATCCACATTGGCAACAGTTATTCTTTTGGCAAACCTTCCAAACGGAGTTGAAAGAATGAATCCTGAAATTAAGGATATGGTTCAGACTTCCCTTAATCTTGGAATTTTAAGAACTACGGATAAAGAAGTAAGAATGTCCTATTCCGTAAGAAGTTCTAAGGATAGTGAGAAAAATTATCTTATACAGAAACTTAAAAGCCTTACGGAAATATTTGGCGGAAGTCTTCAGTGTGAAGGTGTTTATCCCGGCTGGGAGTACAGGGCTGATTCAGTGCTAAGGGACACAGCTGTAAAGGCGTACAGGGAAGTTTATGGTGGAAAAGAGCCGGTGGTAGAGGGAATACACGCAGGTCTTGAGTGTGGACTTTTTGCCTCCAAAATAGATGATTTGGATGCCATATCCTTTGGACCGGATATGAAGGATATTCACACAACAGATGAGAAATTAAGCATTTCTTCAACAAAAAGAACATGGGAGCTACTGGTAAAAATACTGGAAATGTTAAAATAGAGAGAGTTTTGCTATGGAAGAAAATTATAAAAAATACTTAGAATTGTTATCTGAAAAATACCCTACTACCTAGTCGGTATGTACGGAGATATTTAATCTTAATGCAATACTTAATCTGCCAAAGGGCACGGAGCATTTTATGAGTGATATTCACGGTGAGTATGAGGCATTTGTGCATATTATGAATAATTGCTCCGGAGAAATTCATGACAAGGATCAGGAATAATCTTAAATATGATAATATCAGAATGTTAGAAAGCGGTTATGGAATAAGTCTGAGAACCCTTACTTTGTTTGCCGAGAAAACCTACAAAAATATTGGTCCAATGAAGGCGGCACTAAAGGCTATTTCCGTGATTTTATTTAAATTAGAGGGACAGATTATTATGCGTCACCCTGAATACAAAATGGATATTAAATCTGACAGAAATAAATTTGAAACAAAGAAAAATCGACTTAAGGTTAGGGATACTGATATTGGGAAGAAAATATTAGAGCAGATATACGATTTGGAGGAACTTCTTAAGATATACAGGGAGGACAATCTGATACATAACTAAGGGGAAGGGAAGAGTGATTTGGGAATGATTATCTCATGTACCTTTTGGGGTAGGTATTGGAATAATGTGATTTAATGAAAATGAAAAAATATAGCAAAATACCAATATTGATTAGGGCACAAGGTTGAAAAAGCCACTACAAACAGGTATACTAATGGGCAGAGTACATATGGAAAGGACAAAATATGAAAAAAAGAAAAATAATTATATGTGTTGTAGCATTTTGTATAGTTGTTTTAGTTGGGGTGTTTGTGGGAGTTTCATCACACAGAGATTACACCAAAGCACTTGACATTCCGCAGAAATCAGAGATATCCATAAAGCAGTATTCCACAGGAAAAGAAATCCAATTAGAAAATGATGATGCAGATAAAATGGCAGAAATGTTGAAAGAGCATTTAAGTTATAAGGGTATTACATATGATGATTCTGTAGTAAGCAGTGAAGAGGATGTGTACAGCATAATGATATCATCAACGGATTTTTTCAAGGTTTATTATGTAGATAAAACTAATAAAAAAAGCAAAATAGACGGAGATATTTCAGCATTTGGGGCTGATATTAAGGTTAAAAGCGACGGTGAACTTGTAGAATATTTGCATGGATTGTTTGAAAAATAGTGAAATTGAAAAAGTGTATATTGAGGTAAATTAATTCATTGTCAAATATAATGAAGCGGTTTATGTACAAAAAGGAACTCGTGTGAGTTCTTTTTTATATGAGTAAAAGTTAATAGTTGTATTTACAACTGTCTTGTCAGATGTAAAATGATGTGTTATAATGCCATACAATAATGTCAAAACTGTTTATCGGGCGATGTTATTAATAAACCATTACATAAAGTTTAGAAATGAGAGAAATATGAAAGTAGACGTTTTAATAGTGGGAAGTGGATGTGCAGGTCTTTACTGTGCACTGAATCTTCCAAAGGATAAGAACATATTAATTATCACAAAGGACATTGTGGAGCATAGCGATTCGTACCTGGCACAGGGCGGTATGTGTATGCTCAAAGATGAAAGTGACTTTGAAAGTTATTTTAATGACACCATGAAAGCAGGTCATTATGAGAATAACCCTGATGCCGTAGCAACAATGATTAATTCTTCACAGGACTTAGTTAAGGATTTAATTGGATTTGGTGTGGATTTTGCTAAAGATGAAGAGGGAAATCTTTTGTTTACCAGAGAGGGAGCCCATTCTCAAAACAGAATTTTATTCCATGAGGATATTACGGGAAAAGAAATAACAAGTCACCTATATGAAGAAGCAAAAAAACGTGATAATATAACTATAAAGGAACATTGGACTATGGTTGACATAATATGTCAAGAGGATAAATGTTATGGAGCTGTAGTTAAAAAGGATGATGAAAACCTTACGGTAATAAATGCTAATTATACAGTTTTAGCAAGCGGTGGAATCGGAGGAATTTACAGACATTCTACTAACTACAGACATTTAACAGGTGATGGAGTTGCCGTTGCCATAAGACACGGCGTAAAAGTTGAACATGTGGATTATGTTCAGATACATCCAACAACTTTTTATTCCGAAAGAGAAGAGGACAGAAGCTTTTTGATTTCTGAGTCAGTGAGAGGGGAGGGTGCCCTTCTCTATGATAAAAATTACAAGAGATTTACCAATGAATTACTTCCAAGAGATATTGTTACGGAGAATATAAAGGCTCAAATGAAAAAAGACGGAACAAAACACGTTTGGTTGTCGATGCGTCCTATTGAAAAGGAGCAGTTAGAGCATCATTTTCCAAATATAATCGGACACTGCAAGGAACATGGATATAATGTTCCTGAAGAAATGATACCGGTTGTCCCGGCACAGCATTACTTTATGGGTGGAATTAAGGTAAATCTTCAAAGTAAAACATCCATGAACCAGCTTTATGCGGTAGGGGAAACAGCGTGTAACGGTGTACATGGAAAAAACCGTCTTGCAAGTAATTCCCTTCTTGAAAGTATGGTTTTTGCAAAGCGTGCAGCCGGAGAAATGACAGCGGAATTTGATTCTACAGAGTACAGGAACACTGAAAATATGGATTTATCACCTTATAGTGATTTGAAAAAGTGGAATAAAGAAAACAAGGAAATTTTATTAGAAGCGATAGATAAAGGAGAATAAAATGTTTGATCAGGTAACTTTAAAATTGTCAGTAGACCCATTAATATTAAGTGCATTAAAGGAAGATGTAACAAGTGAAGATGTAACTACCAATTCAGTTATGCCTAAGGGAACATTAGGTGAAGTGGATTTGATTTGCAAGGAAGATGGCATTATTTGCGGATTACAGGTTTTTGCCAGAGCTTTCCAGCTTTTAGATGAAAGCACCAAGGTTGAATTATTTGTGGAAGATGGCGATGAAGTTAAAGCAGGTCAGCTTATGGGAAAAGTAACAGGAGATATAAGGGTTTTACTTGTAGGAGAGAGAACAGGTCTTAATTATCTTCAGAGAATGAGCGGTATTGCCACATACACTAAATCCATTGCGAAACTTCTTGAGGGAAGCAAAACCAAACTTCTTGATACAAGAAAAACTTCACCAAACAATAGAATTTTTGAAAAATACGCAGTTCGTGTTGGCGGAGGAAATAATCACAGATATAATTTAACAGACGGAGTTCTTTTAAAGGATAATCATATTGGTGCAGCAGGAAGTGTTACAAAGGCTATAAATATGGCAAAGGAATACGCACCATTTGTAAGAAAAATTGAAGTTGAAGTGGAAAATATTGATATGGTGAAGGAAGCCGTTGAAGCAGGAGCAGATATTATTATGCTTGATAATATGAGCCACGATGTAATGAAAGAGGCTATAGATATTATTGATGGAAAGGCTGAAATAGAAATTTCAGGAAATGTTACAAGAGAAAATATTGCAAAACTTACTGACTTAGGGGTTGACTATATTTCCAGTGGAGCATTAACGCACTCAGCACCAATTATGGATATTTCACTTAAAAATCTACATCGTATATAGTTTTTTGGGAGGAAAAATGGAAGGAGAAAAGAGAAGGGAAAATATTTTAAGAATATTGCAGGACAGTGACAAACCGGTATCAGGCACCAAACTGGCTGAAAAATTTCAGATAAGCCGTCAGGTGGTGGTTCAGGATATAGCACTTTTAAGGGCAAAAAAATATAATATTATTTCTACTCACAAGGGTTATGTTTTACAGGAGGAAAAAGGTCGGAAGCAAAGGGTTTTTAAGGTAAAGCACAGTGCAGACAAGATACTGGATGAACTTAATCTTATAGTGGATTGTGGTGGAAAAGTTGAAGATGTTTTTGTGTATCATAAGGTTTACGGTGTGGTAAAAGTAGAAATGCACATTAAATCAAGAAGGGATGCAAAAAAATATGTAGAAGAAATAAAAGGAGGCGTGTCTGTACCTTTAGAGCAGATAACCTCTGAGTATCATTATCATACGGTTACCGCTGATTCAAAGGAAACCCTTGATGAAATTCAGGAGGAACTTCAAAAGCAGGGATATCTGGTTGCTTTAAGAGATTATGAACCGGTGGACTTTTGGAGTGGAGAAGACAAGCAGGAATAAGAGATGTATCTGGGATGTATTGCGTTTTCGGCAGAGTTTGCAATAGAGTCTGCAATTCATAATTTCTTAAAAAGTCTGTAATCCATAATTTTGGTAATCCATAAATTTTTAAAAAGTTGTGACATTTTCTAAAAAGTATGATATTATATACGAAGCGGTGCGTGGCTCAGCTTGGTAGAGCGCTGCGTTCGGGACGCAGAGGTCGCAGGTTCGAATCCTGTCGCACCGATGAGTAAATAATATAGCCGTGCAATTGTCGTTGCACGGCTATATTATTATCTTATAAGTAACAAAAAACATAATAAAGTGATGAAAAATAGGAGAGGATTATGAGTAAAAAATTATTATCAGTTGTACTGTCATTAGTTATGGTTATGTCATTATTAACGGGATGTGGAAAGGATGACAGCACATTTTTTAAGGAAGTAAAGGAAATCTCACAGATTACAAAAGGCGAGGCTACGGTGGAAATTAAAGCCACAGGAAAATTAGAAGATACCGAAGATTTAGACAGGGTTTTAGATGATAATGGTAAGTTTTCCATGGCACTTAAGATGTATGTAAAGGCTGAAGCTAAGGATAAAATGGCAGTGAGATTTGATGTTAAGGCAGGAAAAGATACTGATTATCAGAAGCTTACAACTTTTGCCGTAGATGGAACAAAGTTATATTTAGAAACAGCACCACTTTTAGAGTTTATAAAGACAATTAACGAAGAAAAAGCTACAAGTCTGGAATCAGTTTTGTCACAGATAGGAGTTACACAAAGCATTTCATTGGATTATAAGCAGTTAGCAGAGGCATCAGGTCAGGAATTACCGGATACTAAAACATTAGATAAGGATTCCCTTAAGGAAATACAGTCTGTATGGACTAAAATAGAAAATAATTTTAAAGACCTTCAGGGAAAAGATGGTGATAATTACACACTGACGGTAAATGGTGACAACGCAGATAAAGCGGTGGATATGTTAATTAATTTTGTGAAAAACGATTTACAGGATACATTGAAAACATGTACTGATTTGGTAACAAAGGTGTATGGTGAGGACAGCAAAGTTGCATCTTCATACAAGGAGTTACAGGATAGTGTGGGTTCCACATCAGATATGGCAGATAAAATTAAAGAAAACAAATCAGATTTTGTTGACACCATAAAGAAGTCAAATGCCAATTTGGTAGCAAAGGCAAGAGTTACAGGAAAAGCCGGAAGCAGAAGTGGAATATTTAATGTTTCAACAGGTGATATGAAAATTGATAATGAAGATATTAACGTAAGTGTTGATATGAAAATCAAGGAAGGAAAAACATCTGTGGATGATATGATTCCGAAAAATGCAGCAGATATAACTACATTGTTAATTACGGCAATGAACGCTCAGGCGAAGGGGAATGATTTATTAGATGATAGTGAAGATATCCTTGACGATGAATTGTACAATTATAGTGACGATGATGCGGCAGAGGAAACAACAACGGAAAATGAAATATTTTAGTTAGAAAAAAGCGGGTTTTGATACCCGCTTTTGTAGTATTAAAATATATGAATTTTTTATTTCTTAGCTTTAATGGCTGCGTCAACAAATCCAACAAACAAAGGATGTGGTCTGTTAGGACGACTCTTTAATTCAGGATGTGCCTGAGTGGCAATGAAGAACGGATGTGAAGGAATTTCAATCATCTCTATAATTCTGCCGTCAGGTGAGATACCTGAAAGTTTCATGCCGTTTTCAGTAAGATTTCTTCTGTAATCATTATTTACTTCATAACGGTGACGGTGACGTTCATTAATTAACTCAGTGCCATAAAGCTTATAAGCTTTACTTTCTTTGTCAAGGACACAAGGATAAGAACCAAGTCTTAATGTACCACCAATATCTGTAACCCCTTCCTGGTCAGGCATAAGGCTGATAACAGGATGAGTAGTGGATGGGTCAAGCTCAATACTATGGGCATCACGGAAACCAACTACATCACGGGCAAATTCAACTATAGATAACTGCATTCCAAGACAAAGACCAAGGAATGGAATATTGTTTTCCCTTGCATACTTAATAGCTGCGATTTTACCATCAATTCCACGACTGCCAAAACCACCGGGAACAAGAATACCTGAAACATCACTAAAGATTTCAGGGGCATTTTCATTAGTAACCTCTTCAGAATCCACCCATTTGATATTTACGGTAGTTCTGCTGTTGTAGCCTGCATGCTTTAAAGATTCAACTACGCTGATGTAGGCATCATGCAAAGCAATATATTTTCCAACAAGAGCAACAGTAACTTCCTGTGTAGGATTTTTAGCAGCCTCAACCATTGCCTTCCAATCTTCAAGGTCAGGTTCAGGGCAATCTAAGTTAAGACTCTGACAAACGATTTCTGCCAAATGTTCTTTTTCCATGGCAAGAGGTGCTTCATAAAGCAAATCCAGTGTAAGGTTTTGAACAACATGGCTGGCAGGAACGTTACAGAACAAACTGATTTTATCCTTTAAATTATCATCAATTTCATATTCAGTACGGCATACAACTATGTCAGGCTGAATACCAAGTCTCTGTAATTCCTTAACGCTCATCTGAATAGGTTTGGTCTTCATTTCTTCAGAAGCAGGAAGATAAACCATAAGAGCAACATGAATAAGGATACAATTCTCATGTCCTACATCATGCTGGAACTGTCTGATAGCCTCAATATATGGCTGAGACTCAATATCGCCTACGGTTCCGCCTACTTCAATAATAGCTATTTCAGTTTCTTCGCTGAGACTTCTGTGGAAACGACTTTTAATTTCATTGGTAATGTGGGGGATAACCTGAACTGTTCCTCCGCCAAAGTCACCACGTCTCTCTTTTTCGAGAACTGACCAATAAACTTTACCGGTAGTTACGTTAGAATTTTTTGTTAAACTTTCATCAATAAATCTTTCATAATGTCCAAGGTCCAAATCTGTTTCAGCACCATCGTCTGTTACAAAAACCTCGCCGTGCTGTATCGGATTCATGGTACCGGGATCAATGTTAATATATGGGTCAAACTTCTGCATTGTAACCTTATAGCCACGAGCTTTCAGAAGTCTTCCCAATGAAGCGGCTGTAATACCTTTTCCAAGACCGGAAACAACACCGCCTGTTACGAATACATATTTCACTGCCATGTGATTTTCCTCCCTGAGTATACTAAACATATTTTAAAAACACCTTACTAGTGTACTACAATAAATATTTTATTTCTAGAAAAAATTAAAAAAAATATCAATATTCTAAAATTTTAATGAAATATTCAATAAAATTTCACATTATTTTTTAACAATGTGATATAGTATTTTACTATAAGGAATCTAAATGAAAGGAAAAACAATGGATAATAATCAAAATAGAAATACTAACAGAAATAATCCAAACAGGAACGATGATAACAATCAGAAAAAAAGTATGATTATCAGCGTTGTGGTTGCCGTAATAGGTGCATTGCTTTTAACATCGTTGTTTTCATCAGTTTTAAGTTCGGCATCAAAGGAAGAAATAACCTATAGCCAGTTTGTTAAATTGTTGGATAATGACAAGGTTGAAAGCGTTCTTTTTGAATCTGGAAAGATTTACATTGAAACCAAAAATCTGCAAAATGGACTCATAAAGAAAACTTTCTGGACTACAGCAGTTAATGATCCGGATTTAATAAGTGAACTGAAAAATAAATATACCGATGTAGAATTCAAAGCGGAAAGTACCAGTGCAAGCAATGGTATTATCATTATATTACTGGAATATGTTGTTCCACTGATATTATTCTGGGCATTACTGATGTTTGTTATGCGAAGGGTATCCGGTGGAAAAGGCGGACCGGGCGGTGTGTTCGGTGTAGGAAAGTCAAATGCCAAGGTATATATTCAAAAGAAAACAGGTGTCACATTTAAGGATGTGGCAGGACAGGAAGAAGCAAAGGAATCAGTTGTGGAATTGGTTGATTTCCTTCATAATCCGGGAAAATATACGGCAATAGGTGCGAAACTTCCTAAGGGAGCACTTTTAGTAGGCCCTCCGGGAACAGGTAAAACCCTTCTGGCAAAGGCAGTGGCAGGAGAGGCAAATGTGCCATTCTTCTCATTATCAGGTTCAGATTTCGTGGAAATGTTTGTAGGTGTAGGTGCCTCAAGAGTAAGAGATTTGTTTAAGCAGGCAGAAGAAAACGCACCATGTATCGTATTTATTGATGAAATTGATTCTATAGGTAAGAGC